>LAHS01000400.1_pt1 | contig 118796 bp, 101 predicted proteins | sample 329651 | NCBI WGS metagenome assembly LAHS01 (sample SAMN03275699, study PRJNA271635) | activated sludge metagenome | isolation source: sample C-1 Sludge from hydrolytic chamber (first chamber) of Anaerobic...
GGAAGTCGATCACCGGCGAGAGGTAGGCCTTGCCCCACTCGAACTTAAATTCCGTCACGTCCGTCCCTGCCTTCCTCAGGCTGGCGTCCGCATGGAAGTCCCTCTTCAGCAGGTTCGGCGCCGTCTTTCCGACGCCACCCCTGTAGGAACTGTAGTTCTTCCCGTGTCCGGAGAGCTCGGCGTAGATGCCCAGCCGGTTCATCAGCCGGAGAACCTTCTTGTGGTCTGTCTTCTCTCCATACCGTGTCCTCAGCTCTGTCGTTATCTTCCTGTATCCGTAGCGCCTCTTCGAGCCCAGCCATATCGCCTTTATCTCCAGCGACAGACGCTCGTTCTCGGCCGTCTCGGGCCGTAGGGCGGACTTCCTTGCGTTTTCGTACGAGGACTTGCTCAGTCACGCGATGACGAGCCATTCCGAGAGCCGGACGCGTCCCCTGAATTCCTTGCCTTGGCGGAGTTCGTCGATGATCCTTGCCTTGTCGACGTTCCTGACCCTTTTCTCGTCTCCGCCAAGGCATGCAGTTTTTTTCTGTATTCGATCTCCGCCTTCTGAAGGAGCACCGTGTGCTCCAGCTCCGCTATCCTCGCCTTCAGGGCGTCCACGGATTCCTCCTCGGCTTCCGCCGCTTTCCTTCTCTCGTCCCTGGTTTGCTGTTCCATGTTCTTGGGTCTCCTTCCCCTTCTGGAACATTCTAGCCCCTGCGTGCCCTTATCGCCATAGCGCCTGATCCATGCGTACAGCGTGCCGGTATGGATGCCCAGCGTCTGCGACTGGGCTCTCATGCTGGCTTCGCCGTTTAGGACAGGCAGGATTGCGGCCAGCTTCTGCTCGACGGTGAACTTCCTGTTCTTTCCGTGGCGCAGGGCATCCTCCCCGCCTTCCTTGAACCTCGCCGCCCAGAAAGCCAGATGGTTCTGAAACGTTCTCCTGGCTCTCCTCGTGGTGCAGGAATCCGGGTAGACGGTCGCCTTGCCTTCCAGCTTCCGCCGGACGGCCTCCAACTTCTGCTCGAAAGTGTATTTCATCTGAAAAGCCCCTCCTCATGGGCCTTCGGCGCGGCCGATGAATGAAGTGACATGTCACTTCATTCATCCTTGACCTACTCCTTGGTCCAATTAGAGGGGTTCACTTCAGGCGATGTTGACGGCTACATGGCAATCCATCAGCACGATCCTAACGCTAATGAGCTTTGGATTTACTTCAAAAGCGTCATTGACTGGGTACAATTGACCTTTCCCCACTATCGGAAGGAAATGAAGGGGATCGACTTGGCATCCCTCTACAACGCATACCACACTCAAACTTTGGACACGGCAAGGCTCGAAGAGCAAATCAGTAAGCTTTTCATGGACGACAATGTCACGAATAAAAAAGGCATCTATCTTTATGTACTCTACGGGCAAGAAAAGCATTTGAACATTCGCGAATTTACGCCAAATCAGAAAAGGGAAGCTTACGAAAGGCAAGGAGGAATTTGTCCTCGCTGCGTTTCTATGCATAAGCCTACCGCTACAAAGGTGTGGAAAATTGAAGAGATGGAAGCGGATCACATCAAGCCATGGCACGATGGAGGGAAAACCGATTCCGCCAACTGCCAAATGCTTTGCAGACAATGCAACAGGGAGAAAGGCGGAAGGTAAGGCCGTTGACATCAAAAATATACAGGCTCAAATCCGGCGAGGAGATTCGCTGGCCCAAGAACCACCACGGCTTCGTCTTGGTCTACGCCGGAAGGAATGAGTTCGGCCAGCGCTGCTATGAGATAAGGAAGCCTACCCCGGAGCAAAGGCGCGGCATCGTCTTCGCATACATCCGAAGCCACGAGGATGAATACATCAAGGTTTCTTTCCTCGCCGGAAGATTGGGCGTGACCGAGAGGACGGTCCAGTCCGACATCCGGACGCTGGAGAACACCGGCCTCGTCAGAAGCGTCCCCGTCATCGGGGCCGGCGGGAGGCAGAAGCCCAACCGCTACGAGACGATCCCCGTCCCCAACGGCACGCCGCGGATGGCGACGCTGGAGAACCTCTACAGACCGTCCAACCCGGCGGGGTTCAGGACGTGGTCATGGGAGAACTACCTCGTGAACCTCGGGAAGACCTCACAGGAGCTCTACGAGCAGTACATGGATCTGCTGGATGAGAAGGAAAAGCAAGACGGCAAGAGGGAGAAATCCTTCCGCAGGATTCTGCGTAAGGCTCACAAGGAAAACGACGGCCCGGAGATGTGATTCCGGCCGCCTTGACCATTTTCCGCAGCTGAAGAAAATTTTATCATCGCCGATTCCTCACGACGGAATCGGCCTTTTCTTTCGGCATGAGCAAGTAAGGATAGGGTGAAAAAACCTACTAGGGTGATGGGAAACGCGCCTGTTCCGGCGCGGAAGGAGGGTTTTCATATAACCACAGAAACGAATCGAACAAACGGAAAGACGTTCTTGGCGACCGCTGGAGGTTCGGATACAAAGCCGATCAATTCTCTATTGTCGTCAGCGGAAAAAAAAACGGATTTCGGGCACGAAAATGGCTTAAGACAGGAACAGGATAAGGAAGTGGCACATTCTGCGTCACTTCCGCTTCCGAGGTGTTCGGACAGTGGGAAACCCACATGGCGCGATTCACGGAGGAAGGCCTACAGCCACGATGAAAAAAAGGACCTTAGAAGCCTTGCCTACGCCTTCGGCGGGGACCTTCTGGAGAGGATGTCGTCCGATCAGGAGATGATGAAGAGAATCCACGCAAAGGAAGAAGCCAGGAAGATTCTGCTGAAGGCCATGGGATTCGTCCCCTGGAGGCCAATCCCCCACGCGAACGTGAAGACCGTGTTCGATGGAGAAAGCAACGTTGACGATGAGGACAAAGAGTTTATCGAAGGAGGCTTCGTCTATATGAAAGAGAAGCCGAAGGAGGCCAAAGCTTATGATGCATGACGTGAAGGTCAACCAGGACCCGAGCCTGGCGAACAAGGCGGTTCTCTACCTCCGCTATTCGTCGGAGGGGCAGACCGAGAATTCTATCGAGGGCCAGAGAAGGGACTGTGAGGAATTCTGCAAGAGGAACAGTCTGGAGATCCTTGGCGAGTACGTCGACCGCGCCATCTCCGGGACCACCGACAGGAGGCCCGATTTCCAGCGGATGATGAGGGATTCCGGGAGGAAGGTCTTCGGCAACGTCATCGTCTGGAAGACCGACAGATTCTCGCGCGACACCTTGGACACGATCTCCTATAGAAGGCAGCTCGCCGAGAACGGCGTGAAGCTATTGTCCGCCACCGAACCCAACATGGAAGGATCGTCAGCGGTCCTCTACAACTCCATCAACTACGGCTACAACCAGTACTATTCGCTCGAATTGTCGGAGAAGGTGAAACGTGGCAACCGAGAGAACGTCATCAACGGCAAACACCTTGGAGGAGTCCTGCAATTCGGATTCAAGAAAACCGAGGACGGCCGTCTTGTGATTGATGAGAAGGAAGGGCCGATTGCTCAAGAGATTTTCAGGCTTTATGGCGAATCCGACATGTCCATCCTCGCCATCTGCAAGAAGCTTAAGTCCGAGGGAAAACGAAGAAACGACGGACGCGAGATAACCCATTCCTGTGTGGAGAAGATGCTCCAAAGCGAGAAATACATCGGCGTGCTGAAATGCCAGGGCAAAAGGAACGACCACGCAATACCGGCCTTGGTCAGCAAAGAGTTGTTTGACCTATGCCAAAGCCGAAGGACGAAGAGGAAGCACAAGAACTTCGGAATGCGAGGAAAGGAGGAATACTACCTAAGTGGGAAAGTATTCTGCTCCAAATGCGGAGCCCCATATCTTGGAGAGTCGGGAACATCGAAGAACGGTACCCTACACACCTACTACAAATGCAACGGAGCCAAACACCACCGCTGCGATGCCAAATCAATAAGGAAGGACGATCTGGAGAACGGAGTTTGCGCCATGGTTTTGGGATTGATGAGGGACGACCTTGTGGCTGATGAGATGGCCAACTACATATACGATCAGCAAAAGAACGACTGCCCCGAAGTCGTAGCGATGAAGAGCAGGAGGGTCGAAGTTGAAACCCAAACCGATAACTTCGTCAAAGCCATAGGAATGGGCATCGTGACCGAAACCACCAAGAGCACGCTCCTAGCTTTGGAAGCCGAAAAAAAGCAGTTGAATGACGAACTCGCAAGACAGTCGATAAAGCTAAAATCATTCTCAAAAGAGGAGATTAAGGCCTCGATAGCGGAGTTTGCTAAGTACGATTATTCCACCCCAAAGCAGAAGAGAGCTTTGCTAAATACCTTTGTTTCAAAACTGGAGATTTCCGATGGATGCGAGATAAAAGGCCAATTTAACCTCTTTGGGTATCTCCCTTCGGTTCAGTTCAATCTAGACGATATGACAATTGTTCGAATAAACTCGCCATTGCTCCGCCACTGTTTATAAAGCTAAGCCCTGCGCTATAAAGACGCAGGGCTTTGTTTTTAAAATAAGAATTATCGATTAAAGATTCTCTTTCTGATACCTTGGGTGCTTTTCCCCGTTGTCTGCCAGTCATAAGTGCCGTTTAACAAGACGGCTTCGGCTATCAATTCTAAAGCAAATCCAAGGCTTATCGAAACAACTCATTTTCTGCCGTTTGCAATTTAAAAAACTTTTTATGGTATATTTAGATTAAAGAAAGACATCTTATATGAAAAAGACATCCTTGAAAGCCTTGATGATGATTCTGCCTCTTTCTTTTATAATTTCTTCTTGTTCTATCACGGATTATTCTTATACCGTTACTTCTTCATCATACTCTGGAGGCTCCGTCCAGAAATCTTTATATGCAAATATCTACTTATATATAGATCAATATTCCACCGAAACATATTACAAGTCCTATCTATACGATGGCGATAATCCGGCTCCATATTGCGTCGTTATAGGTTACACGTTTGCCGGCTATTATTCCGAGAGGAACGGACAGGGCGAATGCATTACTGAATATAATAAAGCGAAAGCCCAAGTCTATTTCAAAGACAACCTGTCTTTAAAAGAAGGCAGTTCATATTACGCGTATTATACAGTCGCCGTGTATAGGGTGACTTATAACTGCTCGATTGGCCATCCCTTAGGAGAGAATCCTACGACTTATACGATGTTTGATGAAAGAACTCCTCTATATGGCTATGAAGAGAAAGGATATGACTTTTTAGGCTGGTATAAGTCAGACGGCACTTTAGTGACTAGTGTCGGCAATGGAGTCCACGGAGATCTTTATCTGACTGGCAAAATGAGCCTGAAAAAGGCCACGCTGACTTTGACAGGCTGCCGTGAAGGCCGTGTTAATTATTACGTAGGCGATGAGATCTTCAAAACGTTTAATTACACGAACGGAGCCAGCGTCTATTCTTTGAGCGAAGAGCCGAAGAAAGATGATAACCTTTTTGCGGGATGGTATCTTGATAAGGAATTGACTACTCCTTTCCTCTATAAAACAAACATCACGGAAAACCTTAACCTATACGCCGGATTCTTAAGTGAATCGCGAGCTAATAATCAAATCTTCTTCAATACGAACACCAGCGTCAGCGCTCCTTTCTCAATCGGAGGGATTGTTTTCTCTACCTATGTTTTAATCAGCCAAGTTGACCAAGATGTCAAACTTCATATCGATCACAACGATGTAAAATACTCTCTGACTAATTCCATCCCGGCCATCCCTTTATGCTTTGCCGAAAGCGAGAAGGATTATACCCTCTCCCTTAAACGCGGGATTTCTTATTATCTGACTTTTTCTAAGACTTATGACTTTTCCGGGGACTTCGATGTCAAGATCACCGGCTTATCTGCGCCTCAGTCTCAAACTCGTTTTGTCTTCTCCGATCAAGTGACAGAGCTATATAAAGCCGAAGTGACATATCAGCAGAGTTTCACTCTTCCTCTACCCGAAGTCCTCACTGATAAGAACGGGCTGCACTTTAAAGGCTATTACACCTTGCAAGACGGGCAAGGAACTCAAGTGACGGATGAACAAGGCAACTCGATAGAAGCCTCTTCCTTTGAAGAAGATCAGACCCTTTATCCTTTTTACGCCTAGTTAGTTTAAAATTAATCGGTTTCTTATCGTTTATAAAACTTAGGGATATCTTCCCCACTAAGTTTGATTAAACGTTTTTTCTTGGGATGGATTAATTTCAAGCTTCCTTTCTTTCAATCCCGCTATTCGATTAATTTGTTGATTTCTACACTTTTGTCGAATAGGACTTAATAAAGAAGCAAAAAGGCTGCTAAGCTTTTTCGTTTTTTCTCTCTTTATATATAAAAAGCGAATAAATAACTAAAAGGGTCAAATAAACCCTTATGCCCAAAACAGCAATGATGTTCTGAAATAAATAATTATTGGTTCAAGCCCAAGGGATCGAAGAAGTCCTACTCCGACGTCGCCTTTCAAAGTGACCTCTATGCGGACACAGCCTTAAAAGGCAGCATTGACGTCATCCCCCGCCATCGCTCACCCACTCCGCAACTGGATATATAACCTGGGCTTAAAAATATTAAAAATCCGAGTCTTTTTCAAAGTTCGGATACGTTTCACTTCGGTGAGCTTAACAGAAATCAAACCTGCATAAGTTATCTCATCAGATTCTAACCATAGTTTTAGAGCCCATCATTAAAGCCTTATATTAGTTGTTTTTGTATTTTTTCCTCTTTTTTTCTTCGTTTCCCATCTTTTCATCTTGTGCCATAAGGCTAACAAAAATGTTAAAGAACTAATTAAAATGCTTAGTGGGGGACAGTCAAATGAAAAAGGCTAAGATCAGTCTGCTGTCGGCGTTATTTATCTCTTTATGCACTTCCTGCGGAGGCCAGACCAGTCAGGTTTCTTCTGCAGAGTCCTCTTTTTCATCGGTTGCTTCCCAAGTTTCCTATGAAGTCTCTTCAGAGACCAGTTCTTCCGTTTCTTATGACACGTCGATCATTAACTGCTTAAAGCAGGGCGGCTTATTCGAATCGGCCTACGTCGAATTTAACCGGATTGAAAATGCTGAAGGCTACGTCTGCTATCAGAAAGCCGAAGGCGAAGATACCTGGACAAAAATAGATAATAGCCTCGTCCGCGTTTATAAAGACTACGACCGCGTCGATGCCGTAGGCTTAAAAGCCGGTAATTATCAGCTGAAAATTGTTCCGATCATCTCTGGAAATGAAGATCTGACTCAGTCTGCCATTTCTGATGTCCTGACAGTCAAAGCTTTTCATCGTGACGGCTATGCTTTTAAAAATCAGGAAAGCGTGGGAGCCTATAACGCCGACGGGACTTTAAAAGCCAACGCGGTCATTTTATACGTCACCAACGACAATTCCTCTTCAATAACTTTTGATATCGTCACCGGGAGTTCCAATAAAACCACAACCGGAACCGGCATCCAAGGCATCCTTACCCTTTTAAAGAAAGGCAAGGAAACCCGGCCGATTGATGTCCGCTTCATCGGAAATATAAAAACCCCGACCGATTTCACTTCCGAAGCCAACGAAAAAATCTGCAAAGGCGATTTAGTCGTTGACTGCTCTAATAAATTCCTAGCGGGAGTCACCATCGAAGGCGTCGGCAACGATACGGTTTTTAACGGCTTCGGTCTCCGCCTGAAAAACACCGATTCGGCGGAAGTACGCAACATCGGCTTCATGAACTGCGCTTCCGATGAAGGCGATGACTGCGGTCTCCAGCAGTCGAATACGCATATTTGGGTTCATAACTGCGATTTCTTCTATGGCCAAGCCGGTTCGGATGCGGATCAGGCGAAAGGCGACGGAGCCTTAGACTGCAAGAAATCGAACTTTGTCACGTTTTCTTATAACCACTTCTTCGATAACGGCAAGTGCAATCTCTTGGGCTTATCCGAAGATGAATATGACCTTTATATAACTTATGACCATAACTGGTATGACCACTCCGATTCCCGCCATCCTCGCATCCGCTTCTATAACGCCCACGTCTATAACAATTACTACGACGGCAATTCTAAGTACGGCATAGGAGCCTGCTTAGGCTCTTCCGTTTTCTCGGAAGGCAACTATTTCCGGAACTGCAAATATCCGATGATGATTTCCATGCAAGGCACTGATTATTTAGGCTACCTGGCAGATGGCTCCGGCATTTTCTCTAAAGAAAACGGCGGAATGATAAAGTCTTGCGATAATCATTTTGAAGGCGGCAGTTACATACCCTATTCAACTTCCGCGACGGTCGAGTTTGATTTTTATCCGGCAGCTACCCGCGACGAAAAAGTCCCATCGACGGTTTTAACCAAGCAAGGCCAGACGGCTTATTCGAACTTCGATACTGATGCCACACTAACTGATGCTTCTACGCCAGATAAATCCGAAGATATCCCTTCTATCGTTACTTCTACAGCCGGAAGAATGCAGCAGGGTGATTTCAAATGGACTTTTGACAATGCCGTCGATGATGCTTCCTATGCTGTTAATGTGCCTTTAAAGACAGCCTTGACTAACTACGTTTCTGATCTCGTTTCGGTCGGCGGCTATCTTACAGTTTAAGAGGCTCAGTTAGAATAAACAAAAAGAGTCGATTTAATCGCCTCTTTTTTATTAGATGAGCCCGCTGTCTTTTAAAACCTGCTCAACATCTGTGTCCTTGCTCTTGTTCAGCACAATCTTCAGCAGCAGCTTTTCCTTCACAGAAAGCTTCATCTCCGATAGCTTCTTCTTATCAATGGCATAGTAGGCCGCTTTCAGAAGCTCCCGGACATCATAAACGCTCCCCCAGACTTCCGGAACGCCCCTATCAACATTGAGAAGCGTATAAACAGCTTCCATGCCCGTGCGGATTGAATATTCCGTCGTAAAGATAGTGTCGCGCGGAGTTTCGGCAAACTGACCGATGAAAGCAAAGTTCACGGCGCCTTCCGGAACCACTAAAGGACGGTCATCCTTCTGACGAGGCGAGAAGAAAGCGTTGATGTAAGGCATATAGCAAGTCGTCGTATTGCATTCTTCCTTCGCCAGCTTCTCAATCTGCCCGGCCTTAAAGCCAATATGGTAAAGCCATTCACAGCAGATTTCTTCTCCGGTGCAGTATCTCATCGCCTTTTTAACGTAATTGCCTTCTTTATTCGTCGATAAGCCATAAACCCAAATCAGAACATCTTTCTTATCCTGCGCTTTAAACTGCGGCTGACGGTTAACCGTCCAAGACAGATACCAGTTTTGCGTTGAATCCTTGACGGTGATGATGCCGCCCGTAGTGACTTTACCCGAGCGCGGATCCCGATGGCAGATCTTTTCAATCTGCTTGATAATCTCGTCGTTCGAAGTCTGAATCGTTGCGCTCATCCAGTTGGTTCTTTCAATTTCTGAGCAGAACTTCTCCGGATGGCCGAAGGAAGGATCCTGCTTTGCGATGGCTTTCCACATATCCCAGGATTCCCCAGCGCCGTTCTTTAATTTGGAAAGATCCGGAGCGGTATTCTGATCGCCGTAGCAGGAAGAATCCGTGCAGCAGCCATTGGTAATGAAGACTAAATCGGAAGGCAGCAGGTCAATAGACTGCTCCTGCCCGTCTTTGATATAGACAATCTTCTCCGCCGTTTTCTTCTCCCCTTCAATCTTGAAGAGGACGTTTTTAACATCGATTCCGAATTCAATCTGCACTCCATGGGATTCCAAGTACTTCTCCAAAGGAAGAATCATCGACTCATACTGGTTATACTTTGTGAATCTCAAAGCGGAGAAATCCGGCAGCCCATCAATATGGTGAACGTAGCGCTGGAGATATCTTTTCATCTCCAAAGCCGAAGACCAGCGCTGGAAAGCGAACATCGTCTGCCAATAAAGCCAGAAATTTGAATTCCAGAAATGATCATCGAAGCACTCAGCGATTTCTTTGTTCTCCAAATCCTTTTCAGGTGTCATAAAAAGCTTAAGAAGTTCATTCTGAGCCTGCTTATCCAATTCGAACTTCTTATCCGTATGAGCATCCTGCCCGCAGTTAGTCGAAGCCCGGCATAATGAGTAGTTCGGGTCTTTCTTATTCAGCCAATAATACTCATCCAAAACAGAAACATCAGGATTCTCAATAGAAGGAACATCCCTATAAAGATCCCACATGCATTCGAAGTGGTTGTCCATTTCTCTTCCGCCGCGCATAAAGAAGCCTTTCGTGACATCCTTTTTCCCGTCGCAGCTTCCACCCGCCAGTTCCTGCTTTTCCAAAAGGTGAATATGCTCGCCTTTCATCTGGCCGTCACGGACCAGGTAAAAAGCCGCCGATAAGCCTGCCAAGCCTGTCCCGATAATATAAGCTGATTTTTTCTCGACGCCCTCTGGCTTGGCCGGATGAGCAAACGACTCGTAATTTCCTGCTGAGTAATACACGTTCATTAATCCTCCTTGGATTGACACCTTCAATATAAAAAAGAAAACAAAAACGCGCCTTAGACAGAAAAAAAGGCGCGTTGAAATTTTAGATGCTGTTTTTAAAATGTCCGAAAATCCGACAGAAAAACGCGAATGTCGAAAAGGCTTCAGCTGACCTTATAGTTGTTCAGGGCCTGACCGAAAGTCCCTTTAATAAGAACGGACAGACGCTCGATGATCTTTGACGGATCCTCTTTCATGTCCTGCCCAATCCAATTCAAAACTAAGCCGACAAAGCCGTACTTATAGAAATCCGCAATGAAGACCTTGTCCTCTTCCCGGACTGACATGCCTTCCGCCTGCTCATCAACGACATTTTTAATCAGTGGATAAACCAGCTTATATAAATATCTTTCCAGGATATCCAGGCTGACCGAATGATAAATGTTCATAATGAACTCTTTGTCTTTAAGCATCAGCTTGAAGATAGCTAAAAAGCCCTCCTGCCAGGTCTCATAAGTCTTTTTGTCCTGCAGGGCCTCATCGGCATCTTCCAAGCAGATCCATTCGACCAAATCGGGAAGATCCTCGAAATGATAGTAAAAAGTCTGCCGGTTAATGCCGCAGTCGTTGGTAATGTCGGTAACCGTTATCTTATCCAGGGGCTTTTCCAAAAGAAGTTTTTTAAAAGAAGCCGCTATTGCTTTCTTGGTAATCTCGTTCATCCTCTGTTCCCCTCTCTGCGTTTAGTCTAACACTTAATTAAGAAACGGGTAAACCGGCTTAAAAAGACCAGCCCTTGAAGGCAATTAAGCAGAAAGAAAAAGCCGCTTTCCAAAATTTAGAAAAGCGGCTAAAAGACCAAAAGATAAGAAGAACTACTTAGCTAAGATAACCGGAACATCAGCTAAGCCGCCGATGCAGGCTAAGGCACCGCAGAGATAAGGAGCCACGCCCATCTTTTCGGAAGCGGAAGCAAACCCGCCGATGCTGCCGGAATCAAGAGAAAGGTTAGCCAAATTCTTAGTAAAGAAGAACATGACGCCGCCAGCGATTAAGCAGGCACCGCCGGCTAAGGCCAAAATGACCGGAAGCTTGCTTTTTTTCTTGCCTTCAACCGATAAAGCCACAATCAGAAGATCGATGACAACGCCAGCGACCAGAAGAATGAAGGCGATAAGAAGTCCGGCGACCATCTTCTCATCCGGAGTCACATCGCAGCCGAAAATCAGATTATATAAACTGTAATTAGTGGTGCTTGTGCTTCCTAAGACCGTCCCGGAAACAACGTAGCCCGGCAAAGCCGCAAAGCCTAAAGCCGCTCCGCCCATGACTGCTGAGCAGACACCAAACAAGCCATTAGAATTTTTCATAAATGCATTAATCCACCTTTAGTGATTAATAACTTACCTTTATTATAGGACGCTGACAGAAAAATGTCAGAAAAGTTCAAAAATAGTTTCTAATATACTAACCATTGCCGAATAATTATCTTATAATATTGTTAATATATAAACTATGTATAATTATTACTTTAACATTTCCGCCATCTTCGTTTATTCCTTCACCATTCTCTGCATCTTCCTGCGCAAAGGAATCAAAAAAAGCCAAAACAAGATGTTCTTGGCCATAATTATCGGGGCTCTTTTAGCTTCCGTCTTTGATGTGGTCAGTGCCATCGCTAACGATCATCCAGAAACTTATTCCGTCGGAGTCCGCGATACTTTTAATTACCTTTTCCTCATCATTCATAACGCGACGCCTTTTATGTTTTTCTCCTATATATGGATTCTTTCTGGGCAGGATTTAACTAAGAACAATAAGCGCTTTTACTTTTACTGCATCCCTTACGCGGCGGTTTTTCTTATTCTTCTGCTGAACATTCCCTTCCGCTGGTGCTTCTATTACGATGTGAACGGGGTTTATACCCATGGCTCTATGATGGCTTCTGTTTATGTCATCGCTTATTTTTATGTCATTTTCTCTTTGACTATGGTTATCGTCCACTGGAAGAATCTCGAGATGCGGAAAAAGATTGCGGTCATGATTTTCATCGTCATGTCTCTTTCTTCTGTGGCTTTCCAGATGGCTCATCCGAAGATTCTCATTGAGCTTTTCATCGAGTCATTAACCCTGCTCGGCTTCCTGCTGACAATTGAAGATGATTCGGATCTGACCAATGTGGGCTTAGGCATCTATAACCGCCACTGCTTTAAGACGGATATGCATTCGTTTTTTGCTGCTAAGGCCCGCTGTGCCGTCCTTTCCGTGAAGTTTCCGGATTTTACGTTCTTCACCAAGACTTTAGGATTAAAGACCACCGATAGGATCAACAAGGATATCGCCTAGAAGCTCAACGGGCTCTTAAAAGGCTACCGGGCTTACCATATCGGCAACAGCGAATTTGCACTTCTCTTTTATGGCAAGGATATGGAAAAGATTCCTGAGACCCTGAAGAAAGTCCAGGAACTCTGCTTAGCCGAATATACTTACGACAACGTAACTTTGAAATTCAATCCGGAACTCACCCTCGTGAAAATTCCTGAAGAAATCCATACGCTGGAAGATCTGCTGATGATTACGGATGTCCCTTATAAGGCTCCGAGCGTCCCCGGTTCATTAAGCAAAATCAAACTGGTAGATTACGAGAGAAGAATCGCGGTCGAAAAGGCTATGGTCAGCGCTCTTCAGCAGGACCGCTTCACCGTCGCTTATCAGCCTATCTGGCATCAAAACGGCAACCGCATCGCCTGCGCTGAGGCTCTCTGCCGCCTGAACGATCCTTTGTTAGGGCCGATTAGCCCGGAGGAATTTATCCCTTTAGCGGAGAATTCCGGCCTCTTCATTCCTATCGGAGCCCTCGTCCTTCAGAAGGCCTGCGCTTTTTATAAGGAAAACAGCCTCCAGGATCTCGGAGTTGATTTTATAGAAGTAAATCTTTCTGTCGTTCAGTGCATGCATAAAGGCATCGCGGAGGACTTATATAACATCGTCAAGGCCAATAAGCTGGAGCCGAAGCGCATCTGCTTTGAAATCACCGAATCCGCCGCCATCAATTCGCCGGAAACGATGGAAGACACATTGAAAAAGCTTTCCAGCTACGGCTTTTCTTTCGCTCTGGATGATTTCGGGACCGGCTACTCTAATCTCTCTTATATCTTCCATATGCCTTTCGCCATCATCAAAATCGATAAATCCATCCTCTATGCGGCCCAGGCCAGCAAGGAAGCCCACGGAGCTTTAACCTCAATCATAAGCATTATGAAGAACATGGGCTTTGAGGCTTTGTGCGAAGGTGCGGAAACCGAAGAGCAGGTCAGCCTTTTAGTGACCGGGGGCATCGACGCCATCCAAGGCTACTACTTCTCCAAGGGCCTGACTCCGGAAGATTTCCTTAAGTACGTGAATGGCTTCGACAGCCATAAGGATTTCCCTTTCCTGAAAAAAGCTGAATAAAGAATCCGAAGATAAAAAGACGCCAGGCACGGAAGAGACAAAAAAAGCCCCGGACGAATCCGGAGCTTTTTTGTTGTTTAGACAGAAAACTACTTGATGATTTCGGTAACCGTGCCGGCGCCAACAGTGTGGCCACCTTCACGAATAGCGAACTTGGTGTTGTTTTCCATGGCGATCGGGTGAATTAACTCAATCGTCAGGTCGATGTTATCGCCAGGCATAACCATCTTGACGTTCTCCGGCAGAGTGATGACGCCGGTGACATCAGTAGTTCTGAAATAGAACTGCGGACGATAGTTGTTGACGAAGCCCGTATGACGGCCGCCCTCTTCCTTGGTGAGGACATAAATCTTCGCCTTGAAAGTAGTATGCGGAGTAACCGAGCCGACAGCAGCCAGAACCTGGCCTCTTTCGACCTGATCACGGGTGATGCCTCTTAACAGGACACCAACGTTATCGCCAGCCTGCGCGAAATCAAGGGTCTTTCTATACATTTCCAGACCAGTGACGACAGCAGACTGAGTAGGCTTAATACCGACGATTTCGAGGGTATCGTTAAGCTTGCAAGAGCCTCTTTCAACACGGCCAGTGACGACGGTGCCGCGGCCAGTGATGGTCATGACATCTTCGATGGCGAGTAAGAAAGGCTTATCGGTTGCACGAGCCGGCAGCGGGATGTACTTATCGCAGGCATCCATAAGGTCCAAAATGGGCTTATCAGCGCCAGCAACGCCATCCAGAGCCTGCTTAGCAGAGCCACGGATAATAGGAATCGTGTCACCCGGATAGCCGTTCTTGTTGAGAAGGTCACGGATATCCATCTCGACGAGGTCGAGAAGTTCCGGATCATCAACAACATCGCACTTATTCATGAAGACAACGATGTAAGGAACACCGACCTGGTGGGCGAGCAAGACATGCTCACGGGTCTGCGGCATAACGCCATCAGCACCGGAGACAACGAGGATCGCACCATCCATCTGAGCGGCGCCAGTGATCATGTTCTTGATGTAATCAGCATGTCCCGGGCAGTCGACATGGGAATAGTGACGGGTCGCAGTCGAATACTCGACATGGGCGGCGTTGATTGTGATGCCTCTGGCCTTTTCCTCCGGAGTCGCATCAATCTGATCGTATCTCATAGCGGTCGCTTCGCCGTGCTTGGCAAGGACCGTAGTAATAGCGGCGGTCAACGTGGTTTTGCCGTGGTCGACATGACCAATGGTACCAATATTGACGTTAGGTTTGCTTCTATCAAACTTCTGTTTAGCCATTGTGAAATTCCTCCAATAAATTTCTAGTTATAATATAGCCTATCTCATTGTCTAATTCAACGTACAGTATGCGCTGTTTTTATCAGTTTGAGAACCCTTAATTAGGAGTTTCTCTTCTTGATAATATCAGCGGCGACAACCTTAGGAACTTCCTGGTAATGATCGAAAGTCATCGAGTAAATGCCGCGGCCTTGAGTCATACTTCTTAAATCAGAAATATAACCGAACATGTTAGCCAGCGGGATATAAGCCGCGATGACCTGAGCGTTGCCGTGAGCTTCCATGCCTTCCGTCTGACCGCGTCTGGAAGAGATATCTCCCAGGACCGTGCCTAAGTAATCGTTAGGCGTGGTGATTTCGGCTTTGACGATAGGCTCAAGGATGACCGGATCGCACTTATCAGCAGCAGCCTTGAAAGCCAAGGCAGCAGCCATCTTATAAGCGGCTTCGGAAGAATCGACATCATGGTAAGACCCATCAAACAGGGTCGCTTTGATATCGATAACCGGATAGCCGGCAATAAGACCTCTGGAAAGCGAATCGCGGAGACCATCATCGGTCGGCTTAATGAATTCACGAGGAATAGCGCCGCCAGTGATTGCATCAACGAATTCGTATCCTTTGCCCGGGTTAGGTTCAAAGCGGACATCAACGACGCCGTATTGACCATGACCGCCGGACTGCTTAATGTAACGTCCTTCGCATTCGCCGACCTTCTTAATAGTTTCGCGGTAAGCGACCTGCGGAGCGCCGACATTGCACTTGACGCCGAAGTCATCGCGCAGACGGGTCACGTTGACATCGAGCTGTAATTCGCCGACGCCAGCGATGATCGACTGTCCGGTTTCCTGGTTGGTATAGAAGTGGAAAGTCGGGTCTTCATCGACAAGTCTCATCAGAGCAGCCGTCATCTTATCCTGATCAGCCTTCGAGGCAGCTTCAATAGCTTCCGAGATGACCGGATCAGAGAACTGAATGGATTCGAGCTGGACTTTGTGATCCTCTTCGCAGAGGGTATCGCCCGTGCTCGTCATCTTCAGGCCGATGACCGCACCGATTTCGCCGGCCGCCAGAGAATCGACATCTTCTCTATCCTTCGCATGAAGGAGGATCAGACGAGAGAGTCTCTCCGTGCCGCCCTTGTTGGTGTTGTAGACATAAGTGCCGGTTCTCATGACGCCCGAGTAAATACGGACGAACGTGAGCTTGCCGACGAACGGATCGGAGGTGATCTTGAACGCTAACGCGACAAGAGGCTTATCCTCCGCCGACGGGCAATCAACTGGATTGCCGTTCGGATCCTTGCCGACCGCATCCGGAACATCCGTAGGAGCCGGAAGCAGATTGACAATGCCATCGAGCAGCATCGGAATGCCCTTATCCTTGAAAGCTGAGCCGCAGAAGACCGGGAAGATTTCGCCGGTGATCGTGGCCTTGCGCAGAACCTCGATAACCTTTTCAGGAGTCGGTTCCTTGCCTTCGAGGACTTCCATCATCATCTCATCATCAAAGTTAGAGACCTTTTCGAGCATTTCCTGGTGGAAAGTCTTAGCTTTCGCCATGTACTCAGCCGGAATCGGAATCTCCACAGCCGGATCAGTTAAGACCGCGGACTGATACTCATAAGCCTTCATATAGATCAGATCGATGATGCCGCGGAATTCCTGGGCAACGCCGATCGGATACTGTATGCAGACATACTCAGCGCCGAGCTTCTCCTTGATGGAGCGGGCGGACATTTCGAAGTCCGAGCCAGTCGCATCGAGTTTATTGACGAAGACAATACGCGGAATCTTGTACTTGGAAGCCTGTCTCCAGACCGTTTCGGTCTGCGGCTCAACGCCGTTCTTGCCATCCAAGACCGTGACCGCGCCATCAAGGACTCTCAAGGAACGCTCAACTTCAGCAGTGAAGTCGACATGTCCCGGAGTATCGATGACGTTAATACGGTAACCTTTCCAGTGGCAGGTGGTCGCGGCAGACTGAATAGTGATGCCTCTTTCCTGTTCCTGCTTCATGAAGTCCATGGTGGTCGTGCCATCATCGACGTTACCGATCTTGTAGTTTTCGCCCGTGAAATAGAGAAGACGCTCTGTGGTCGTAGTCTTGCCGGCATCGATGTGTGCCATGATGCCGATATTTCTGACTTTATCTAATGGATACTTACGATCGCTCATACATCCTCCTATCCTTAGAATCTGTAGTGGGCATAGGCCTTGTTGGCTTCTGCCATCTTATGTACATCTTCTCTCTTCTTGACAGCACCGCCGGTGCCGTTTGCAGCATCGATGATCTCGCCTGTCAGCTTATCTTCCATAGTCTTTTCAGACTTGCGGAGTCTGGCATACGAAACCAGCCAACGCAGACCTAAAGTAACCTTTCTTTCAGCTGAGACTTCGACCGGGACCTGATAGTTCGAGGCTCCGACACGTCTAGCCTTGAGTTCGATTTCCGGCATAATGTTGCCTAACGCAACTTCGAAGACATCCATTGCCTTCTTGCCAGTCTTCTGCTCAATATTCTTGAAGGCTCCGTACAGAATCTTCTGCGCAGTGCCCTTCTTACCGTCATACATAATCTTGTCGATCAATCTAGTAACAAGCTTGGAGTTATAGATCGGATCAGGCAGGACGTCACGCTTGGTGACACTTCCATTCTTACGCGGCATTGTATCCTTTATTCCTTTCTATTACTTCTTAGCGAATTCGCCGTTCTTCTTAGTTCCATACTGGGAACGGCTCTGCTTTCTGTTTTCAACCCCGAAGCATTCCAGACCGCCGCGGATGATGTGATAACGAACACCCGGAAGATCCTTGACACGGCCGCCACGAATTAAGACGACCTTATGTTCCTGAAGGTTGTGACCCTCGCCGCCGATGTAGGCGGTAACTTCATATCCGTTAGTAAGACGGACACGAGCATACTTACGTAACGCCGAGTTAGGCTTTTTCGGAGTCATAGTACCGACACGGGTGCAGACGCCTCTCTTTTGAGGAGCGAACTGAATATGTTCTCTCTTATTTAAAGAGTCCCATCTTTTCCCGAGGGCCGGAGCTTTGGACTTCTCGCTGACGCTAACTCTGCCACTGCGAACCAACTGATTGATAGTAGGCATAATAGTCCTGTGTTTCCCCTTTCTTGGAAATTCTATTTACACGTTTCCGGGCGTATCGCCGTTCTTACATATAAATAGCCCGGAATAAATCCGCGCAAGTAGAAGTATAAGTTAATCGATGTGGAAAAGTCAACACTTTTTAAACAACCTAGACCGGGAGTATCCAAGCCCTTTATTCCTTCTGCATAAAAGGCCTTTTAAAGGAAGGTGCCCGTTTCAAAAGGAGCAAATGGGTTTCCTTTAATATCTATTTAAAGTAGAATATCCACGTTGACTGAAGGAGATGAATATGTCTAAAGAACTCTGTGTCGCTTTAGTCTTGACTATCCCTTTTCTCGGAACCGTCCTCGGCTCTTCCTTAGTCTTCTTCATGAAGAAAGAAATCAACCAGAAAGTCCAAAGAATCCTCCTGGGCTTCGCTTCCGGAGTCATGATTGCCGCCTCCATCTGGTCCCTGCTGATTCCTTCAATCCAGCAGTCTTCCTCTTACGGGCGCTTCAGCGTGGTGCCGGCCTTAGTCGGCTTTATCCTGGGTATCGCTTTTTTATGGGCCATCGATTTCTTCACTCCGCACCAGCATATCAACTCCGATAAGCCGGAGGGCGAAAAAAGCAATATGTCCCGGCTTTCAAAGATGTTTTTAGCCGTCACTATCCACAACATCCCCGAAGGCATGGCCCCGGGCGTCTTTTTGGCCGGCGTCATCACCGATTCGGTCGGCGTCACCATGGCCGGAGCCCTTTCTTTAGCTATCGGCCTGGCTATCCAGAACTTCCCGGAAGGGGCCATCATTTCCATGCCTTTAAAAAGCCAGGGCGTCAGCAAAGCCAAGGCGTTCTTTTTAGGAGCGGCCTCCGGCGCAGTGGAGCCCGTGGGCGCTGTTTTAATGATTCTTTTAGTTAACCTTCTGACGCCTCTGCTTCCCTATTTCCTGTCTTTTGCGGCCGGGGCGATGATTTACGTCGTCGTGGAAGAGCTGATTCCGGAAGCCCAAGCCGGCGAGCATTCAAACTTAGGCACCATCGGATTTGCCCTGGGCTTTGCGGTCATGATGGTCCTCGATGTCGCTTTAGGCTAGAACCAAGTAAATATATAAGGATAAGCAGATAATCTTTTTAGCCTTTGTAGCCCCAGACGACTTTACAAGCCCCAGCCCAGTCAGCCTCCCAGCCTTCCGGCTTGCTGGCGGCTTCGCAATTGACTGTCAGAGATTTATTGTCGAAAGCAAAACTGCCAATGGCGGTGACGGAAGCTGGAATGATAACTGATGTCAGCTTTGAATCGCCGATGAAAGCAAACTCTCCGATGCTTTGCAAAGACGCAGAGAAAGTAAGGCTTTCTAGGTTAGGCAGGAATCTTCCGCCGCCTTCGCCGATAGAAGTGACATTTTTCCCGAAAACAAGAGTCGTAAGGCTCGTTACGGTATCGGAATATTCCGGATTAAGCAAAAGCACGACTTTGCCTCCCAGAACGGTATTGAAACTCGCATTATCAATATCCAGTTCAGCTAAGGCCCCGCAATGTTTCAGCATTTCCCCTTTTATGACAGCGTGGCTGCCGATAACGACTTTCTTTATGCGCTCAAACGAAGAATACCCCCTGGCCTATCAGATTATCGAAATTGGTGAAAGCCGGAGAATCAATATCGAATTCCTCGACATTAAAGGTATTAAAGAGGATATAACTGCCGATTGAAGTTAATGAACTAGGCAGGTTAATGTATGCCAGCTGATTGCAGCCGCTGAAGGCGCCATCGCCGATGCGCTCAATAGAAGCAGGCAATTCAACGGAAAGCAAGCCGCTGCAGCCAGAGAAAGCCGAATTCCCGATGCCGGTCACCGAAGAAGGAATGTAGACCGAAGTTAAGCCGGTGCAGCCCTTGCAGGCTTCAGACTTAACAGAGGAAATGCTGCTGTCTAAAGTCAAATTAACAAGCCAGGTCGGCGTTGTTCCAAATAGAGCGCTTAAAGTCGTAAAAGGCGCATCAAGGCTTAAATTATCCAGTTTAGTGCAGCCTTTTAAAGCGCCATCCGCCAGTTTTTTCTGACCTGAAGTGATATTCAGCGAGGCCAGACAAATATCACTCCCTGAAAATAAATCAGCCATCGAAGTGAAAGCATCGGTGCTGATGGTAAGCTCCCTTAGTCCAGTCATGTATCGTAAAGACCCGGTTTTCTGCGGCGCGACGTGCTTGCCTAAGACAAGCTTTTTCATGTTGGTTTGGAAAACATCATTAGCCTTATCAACCGCCGGCGAATCAATGGTGACCGCAACCAGCTTTTCGCATTAGAAAGCCCTGGTGCCTATTTTAGTCACATTTACAGAGATATCTACATCCGTAATTCCGGCGGCGGCAAAGCAATACTCCCCTATTTCCACAACCGACGAAGAGAAAGCCATAGATAGCTGACTGGAACAGCCATAGAAGGCATAAGCCCCGGCTTCATATTTAAACGGGCATTCCGGAGTCGGGCCGTCATAAACGGCGGTTCCGCCCTTGATGACCTTCACAGTCTTCAAGAAAGCGGAATTATATCCGTAGAAAGAAACCGAATAATAGACAGGAACTTCTACCGAGGAAGATGTGCTTGAAGAAGAACTGGAAGAGGAAGAACTAGAGGAAGAACTGGAAGACGAGCTTGAGGAGGAAGAACTAGATGAGGAACTAGAGGAAGAACTGGAAGACGAGCTCTAGGAAGAAGAACTCGAGGAAGAAGAGCTAGATGAGGAACTGGAGGAAGAAGAATTCACAGACGAACTCGACGAAGATGAGCTGTTTTGCGAAGAATCCTGGGAGGAAGCACTAGAAGAGTCCGAGGAAACAGAAACAGAAGAGTCTGAGGAAAAGACGTCAGATGATCCTTGAGAACTAGAGGAAGAAGGCTGCTCAGAAGAAGAATTCTGATTAATCTGAACGGAGGAAAAGCTATTGACGGACGATACATCATCTTCAAAAATGCTGCAGCCGTTCAGCGTAAATAAGAAGCCTGATATAAAAATAGAAAAAACAGCTTTTACTATTTTCCTCATAGATGCACCCTTTTGAAACTTTTTTTTATTATAAATCGCTAACATTTGTTTATCAATTATTTTAACGCTAACAGACAGATAAAATAAGCATTTTAAAAAGCCTCAAAAGCTTAATATTCAGTTATAAAAAAGCTCTGAAATGTTTAAATCTCGGCCTGATCGGTCCTCGGCGTCCTCGCTTCCCTTTTAAATAGATATGCGCAAAAATTAAAGTAATATTAAAATTGACAATTATCGAAGCATGACATCGCTAAAATTTAAGATATCTAATTTAGTGGTTGGGATATTTCTTTGCGGTTATTTCAAAATTCATCAGTTGCTTTCTCTTTGTTAATTATCATAAAAATAATATAAAAATTGAAAAGAAAGAAAACCATTTAATATGAACACCTTACCGAATTCGGAAAAAGAGTTGCATGATGAAATAATAAAATCTTTGAAACAATATATAAAAATTGATGAAGAAAATGATGATTTTAATGCAAGACTTTCTTTTATAGAATCTTCAGTTTTGCTTTCTTTGAATCTTATGCCAAATAAAGAAGAATCATTTTACAGACAGGAATTATTGAAATTTATCCGCATCCCATTTCCATTTTACGAAAGAGAAGACTATCCTTTTAACATTTCGCTGGAAAAGGCTTACCAGTTATGTAAAATGAACAAGCCAAATATCATTGATTATGGAAACTACAAGCAAAGGAATGTTCTGTTTTTTGCACAGCAATATTTGCTTTTTTTGATTCAAATGGGTATGACGGAGTCTGTTGTTTATGAGAAAGAATCAAAAACTGATATTGAAAATAAACTGGTTAATGCTTTTGATTATTTTATTGATAATGCTAAAACAAATTATTTTAATACACCTATTGCTAATGACATACCGCACAATTTTGATGATTTTTGCTTACAAGTCAAGCAGATTTTCGAATCATTTAATAAGTTATCTAAAGAATTGATTGACGAAAATGTGCCAAGAAAAATTAAGCCTAGTAAAGAAGAAATGTGTTTAATAACTCTGGAAATAGCTAATTTTGTTCAAAAAGAAAAGCCTTTGGAAAATGATCAAACTTATTTGAAAAGTAAATTCAGATCTAAAGCCGAAAGTATTATTAAACAAATTATTCCTCAATATATTAATCCTCTAGCACACATTAACAGAGACATTAAACCTAATCAGTTTTATTTCATGAGTAGTGCACGTAATTATATGGCAATAGCAGAACGCCAAGAAGAGTTTTCTTTTACTGAGGAAGATATTTTAAGAGGAACTTTAATTTTATCAGGAAGCAAGTTTGAAAATGATACTTTTGTGTTTCCAAGTGAATATGTAATTTCAAGAATAGTCAGAAACGCCTTAACATTGAGATTCGGCTTTAACAAAGATTTGGGAACATATGAACTTCCTCTTAAATATAAGTCCTATAAGCACTTATTCTTTTTATTGATTGATCTTCAATTCTATCTTAATTTTGGCGATTCTGGAGACCAACAAGAAATAAGCCAAAATGAATTTTTAAAGGCTGAGTTTCCATTTTTTGAACAATATTTAGACTTTATAGATTCAGCTATTTTAGATAGTGCTGGAAAAGATAATGATTTTAACCGTTCTAGATTTAAACTTTTTTTGAATTACTACGACATCTTAAAAGCCATAAAAATCCATTAAAATTTTATCTTTAATTTTCAGCATTTAAGTCCCATTCCTGTTAGTTCCGATTTTGCATCTTCGGATCCTAAATCACTAGCCTTTTTCAAATAAATATAAGCCTTTTCATAATCAATCTGAGTACCGACGCCTCCAAAATAACACATAGCCAAAAAATAAGTTCCCTGTGGATGATTGCTTTCGCCAAGTTTGGTTGCCCAATAAAAAGAAGCTTTATCGTCTCGCTCCATACTTATTCCATAAAAGCAAAAAATGAACAAGATTAACATTTGCTCTAAATCACCTTGTGAAGCTAACAATCTTGCCATCGATAAACTTTGATTCGGGTCACCATTAATACTTATTCTTTTTTGCAAAAGCTGTTTTCGTTGCTGCCTAGTTCTTTCAAATTCCTTTTGCACTTTACTAGAATTAGAATATAAGTATTCAGCGCCTATAACCCAGGAATAATCTTTTAGACTATTTTTCTCTCCTTCTGATTCAGCATATTTTCTTATCATTTTTTGGGCATTTTGGGCATTTATATAAATGCAAATATCAGCAGTCAATGACAAAACAAACACAGCTAAATTAATAAACATTAAAACAAGAAAAATAATTAAAGCGGATTTTGATAAATTAACTGTTTCATAAATTATTAGAATAGCAATAGATATTCCGGTCGACGAATATATTAAAATATTTAAAATTTTTGTTGCTTTTGTTAATTTATACTGCTTTGTCATTTCTTTAACGGCATTTATTAACTCAGGATTTGAGATATTATCCATAAAACTAGTATTTAATAGAGATTGACGGTGGAAAGATTCAAAGACAGATAAGGAATATTGTTCCCGTCGTCTTTCTTGACCGCCAAAGACTTATGGCGGAAAGTCGTCGGTGACATCGACATGATCTTCTTAAAGGATATAGCGAAATAGTTCGGGTCCGGGATGCCGACGGTATTGGCAATATCGGTGATGGAAAGATCCGTATTGGAGATATAGTAGCAGGCCGTCAGGATTCTGTAGCGGAGCAGATACTGAATCGGCGACTGATTGACGTATTTCCTAAAAAGCTTGCAGAGTTCAGACTTAGACAGCAAAGAAGAACCGGAAATATCATCAAGGGTGATGTTCTTCATATAGTTCTCTGTAATAAAGGATATAGCGTTCTTGACGAAGAGGACCTTCGGAGAAAAGGTGTTCCCTATGACATCCGATTTCGGAATGTTTCTATAAAGGATATACCAAGCATCGAGAAGCATGATTTGGATGCCCAGTTCAAAGCCGTCTTTTCTTAAGGCGTTGAAGCGGATGGCATTAGTTAAGGCATCGATGCACTTCTTGCCCCAGTTATCTGGCTCTTTCGTATCCTTTATATAGAAGTAAGGATGATCGCCGTTGATGACCGGCAGGACATATAATTTTTCAATTTCTGAAGAATGGAAGCCGTAGATGATGACCGGATTGAAGATGATGGTCTGAATAACCGAATCAGGATAATCATCATGAAGGACGCAGTTAAGTATATTGGAATTAATGAACAGCGCATCGCCTTCATGAAGCTTGATGACTTCATCGTTGCAGGAAACGGCAATATCGCCCTTGACCGCTAAGATAACTTCAATTTCGCTCTGCCAGTGAGCGAAGTAAGAGCAGGGCCCAAGGCTTTTGAACCAGTCGTTATAGAATGAGACGGGAAACTCCGGCTTTATATGTTTGGCGAACTTTTCATCAGCAGAATTAATCTGCTCACCGGTTAAAGGATTTTTCATGTTAGGGTCCCCTTTGAGTTTACTTTATGTTTTTATTCTATAACAATTTTGACATCTGTGAATATAATAAATACAAAAATCAGTTAAAAGTTATTAATAAATGGTTGAAATAACACTTTTAATTTATATATTGCCTTAAGAAAATGACGAGGAAAAACACTTTGAATGAAAAGAATGTAAAAAATTTCACGCAAATTTTCTTGAAAAATTTTTACGAGGTTTTTTGCTTAAAAAAAGCAATTACTGAAAATCTACAAACAATATTTTAATAGTCCAACATGGGTGGTGGTAAAGGTTGCCAGTTATAAAAAACAGCCAATTCCTAATGATGTTTGCTCTCGAATTTCCAAGCCATGCCTGTTTCGTCTCCGACACGTTAGTTATACTAAATAACTACTAGCAAATAAACCCGTGAAAAGGGCGTTTTCACAGGTTTTGAGAGTGCGAGTAAAGTCGTTGACAACCCAAAGAAAACCTTTTAGCTTATAGGTACACTGAAAAGCAGAGAAGTGTTCGAAAGGCAGGCGGAAGTATGCGGATAGCGGGGCTGCAAAAAGTTACATTGCTCGACTATCCCGGCCTCGTCGCCTGTACGGTTTTTACACCGGGATGTAACTTCCAATGCCCTTTCTGCCATAACTCAGCTCTGGTTACTGATCTAACCAAGGCCGAGGACTATTCAGTCACCGACTTCTTCGCCATGCTGGAGAAGAGGAAGGGCCTGCTTGATGGGGTCTGCATCACTGGCGGGGAGCCTCTGCTCCAGCCAGGGCTTGAAGATTTCATCAGGAAGATTAAAGGGCTGGGGCTGAAAGTGAAGTTAGACAGCAACGGCTATTCTCCTGAGAAGCTTAAAAAGCTCATCGACTTAAGTCTTATAGACTACGTCGCGATGGACATTAAGAACTCTCTGGAAAAGTATCCTCTGACCGCTGGGCTGAAGGCATTTGATCCTCATCTTATTGAGGAATCGATAAGCCTCCTGATTAACGGTAAGACCGAGTATGAGTTCCGCACGACCGCTGTTAAGGAATTTCATACAGACGATGACTTCAAGAAGATTGCCGTGATGATTAAGGGCGCTAAAGCCTATTTCATCCAGAACTTCAAAGACAGCGGCGCCGTTATCCAAGCTGGCCTGCATGGCTTCGACCGAGAGACCTTGCAGAGATTCCAGAAGATTACGCTCGCGGCTCAGATTCCTACTGAGCTGAGAGGAATAGACTAAAAGTTTTTATCGGCCATCTCCCCATCAAGGATGAAGGGAGAACACAACGAATGTCAGCCGAATGAGGCTGAGGCAGAACAGAAAGAGGGTTTGATTATGTATCAGGTTAAAAAAAGAGACGGTTCAGTTGTCGATTTCGATATCGAAAGAATCGTCAACGCTATAACGCGTGCATTCGACTCAATGGGAAAGCAGTACAATCCTTCCCAGATTCGCTTAATCGCTTTACAGGCGACAGCAGAATATGAGCCGAAGATCAAAGACAACGTCATTAATGTCGAGGACATTCAGGATGCGGTGGAGTCGGTCCTTTCTAAAACAGGATTCTCCGACGTCGCCAAGCATTATATCCTCTATAGAAAGTCCCACGAAAACATCCGTGAGATGAAGAAAACCATGCTGGATTACAAGCAGCTGGTCGATGGCTATGTTAAGAACCTCGACTGGCGTGTTAAGGAGAATTCGACCGTCACTTATTCAATCGGCGGCTTAATCCTCTCCAATTCCGGCGCCATCACGGCTAACTACTGGCTTTCGGAAATCTACGATGATGAAATCGCGCAGGCTCATAGAAACGCTGATATTCATCTCCACGATCTTTCCATGCTTACCGGCTATTGCGCCGGCTGGTCTTTAAAGCAGCTGATTCAGGAAGGCTTAGGCGGCATCCCGGGCAAGATTACCTCGGCTCCGGCCAAACACCTTTCGGTTCTCTGCAACCAGATGGTCAATTTCTTAGGCATTCTCCAGAATGAATGGGCTGGCGCTCAGGCCTTCTCTTCCTTTGATACGTATTTGGCTCCTTTTGTCAAAGCTGACAACATGACGTATCCGGAAGTTAAAAAGTGCATTGAGTCCTTCGTCTTCGGCGTGAATATTCCGTCTCGCTGGGGCACCCAGGCACCGTTCTCCAATATCACTTTGGATTGGACCTGCCCGCCTGATCTCGCTGATCAGTTCTGCATCGTCGGCGGACGCTTGATGGATTTCAAATACAAAGACTGCAAGCGCGAGATGGATATGATCAACCGCGCTTTCATCGAAACCATGCTCGAAGGCGATGCCAACGGCCGTGGCTTCCAGTATCCGATTCCTACGTATTCAATCACCCGCGACTTCGATTGGTCTGAAACGGAGAACAATAAGCTCCTGTTCGAGATGACTGCTAAGTATGGAACTCCTTATTTCTCGAACTACATCAACTCCGATATGAAGCCTTCCGATGTCCGCTCTATGTGCTGCCGTCTGAGACTCGACTTAAGAGAAATCCGCAAAAAGTCTGGCGGTTTCTTCGGCTCGGGCGAATCGACCGGCTCCATCGGCGTCGTCACCATCAATATGCCTCGCTTAGGCTATCTGGCGACTGACAAAGAAGATTTCTACAACCGCCTCGATCACATCATGGATGTCTCCGCCAAATCTCTGAAGATTAAGAGAACGGTCATCACCAAACTGCTCGATGCGGGCTTATATCCTTATACTCACCATTATCTTGGGACGTTCAATAACCACTTCTCCACTATCGGCTTGGTCGGCATGAACGAATGCTGCCTGAATGCCAAGTGGCTCAGAGCGGATCTGACCAACAAGAATTCCCAGGATTTCGCCGCAGAAGTCTTAACGCATATGCGCAACAGACTCGTGGTCTATCAGGAACAGTACGGGGATCTTTATAACCTCGAGGCGACTCCGGCTGAATCGACTTCTTATCGCTTAGCCAAGCACGATGTCGAAAGATATCCGGATATCATCACCGCCGGCGGCAAGAATGGCGCGGCTCCTTACTACACCAATTCCTCTAACCTTCCGGTCGGCTACACTGAAGATGTCTTCTCGGCCCTGGATATTCAGGATAAGCTGCAGACGATCTATACTTCCGGCACGGTCTTCCACACCTTCTTAGGCGAGAAGCTTCCGTCCTGGAGATCGGCCGCTGACTTAGTCAAGAAGATTTCTTACAACTACCACATTCCGTATTTCACTATTTCCCCGACCTATTCCATCTGCGAAGAGCACGGATACATCGCCGGCGAAAAGGATGTCTGCCCGATCTGCGGGAAGCCGACGGAAGTCTGGTCTAGAATCACCGGCTACTATCGCCCGGTCAAGAACTGGAACGCCGGAAAGACGGAAGAGTTCAAGGAACGCAAGGAATACAATCTCGGCACTTCCCACTTCCATGAGCATGTCTTCGATGATAACTCCCATATGGAAATCGATGAAGATTCTTATGGCTCGAAAAAGCCGGAAGAAAACAAACCGGCTGAAGCCTGCAGCTGCCAGACCGGATATGAGTATCTTCTCTTCACTACTCCGACCTGCACGAACTGCAAGATGATCAGAAAGATGTTTGAAGACAACGGCATTAAGTACACGCTTATTGACGCGACTGAGCATCAGGATCTGGTCAGCAAGTACAATGTCACGGCTGCTCCGTCCCTGATTGTCTTAAACGGCACGGAAGCCAAGATCATGTCGAACGTCAACGACATCATCGGCTTCATCAAGACCGCTTCGCAAGTCGCAGTTAAGTAAAGCTAAAATCCGGAAGGCTTAAAGTCTTCCGGATTTTTTGTGCCCTTTTTCAAGAGCTGATTTCTTTCATAAAGCAGCATGGGCTGGTTTTTATATTTTATGGTTTTATGAAGATTCAGACTGAATAAAAAAGGCTCGGAGAATCAACTCCGAGCCTTTAAGCTTTATAGATCAGAGACTAGAAAGCAGCTTTGACGACATCGATGTAATCGGTGAAGCAGTTAATAGTCGCACCGGTCGTAACCGAATCGAGATAGCCTTCAGCCGTTTCAGAAGCCTTAGTGGCCGTGAGCTTAGAAGGATCCTTGCCGATCAAAGCCTTGACGATCTTCTCCATGTTGCCTTTCCAGGTCAGAGTGGTCGTGCCATAGGTGCCGGCCCAATAGGTGGAAAGCTTGGAAGCCTTGGAGACAATCTCGGAGTTAAGTCCGTTAGCGGTCCCATCGGCAGCGCAGGTGAAGAAGAAGTTATTGGTGACATTCATGAACAGAGCCTGAATATCGGCCTGCTCAGTTAAAGTGCCATTAACAACATCCAAGCTGTCATTGCCGTTCTTATAAGAGACGACATTGTCAGTGACGGAAGCGGTATAGACCTTGCCGGCATAGCTGACATACTTGCCATAGAATTTAGTGGACGTAGATCCATAAGCGGTGACTTTGGCGAAAACGTAGTTATCGATGCCGATTTCCGAAGCCACATCTTCAGTGATATTAGCTAAAGTGGTAGCCGGGAACTTAACTTCATCGAAATAAACGTTCTTGATGACGCCATCAGCCTTGGAGACTTCAGCACGGATGACGTTGGTCGCCGGAGTGGAGCCCGAATCAAGGATGTAAGAGACGCCGATCTTCGTAGCGGAATCCGTAAAGGCCTTCTGCGCAACAGCGATATAATCGCTGAAGCAATTAATCGTGGCGCCGGTCGAGACAGAATCAATGTAGCCAGCGGACTTTTCATCAGCCTTGCTGACCGTAAGCTTGGAAATATCCTTGCCGATCAAAGCTTTGGCAATCTTATCGATATTCTGCTTCCAGGTATAGGTGGTCGAGCCATAAGTGGCAGCCCAATAAGTGGAAAGATTAGAAGCCTTGGAATAAATCTCGGAGATCGCTCCAGCCAGTTCAGTACCAGCAGTATCAACCGCGAAGACATAATTATTGACTAAGGCATGATAGAAAGCGGCTAAGCCATCCTGATCAGTCATGGTGCCATAGTAGGTATCATAGTTGTCAGTGCCGTTAGTATAAGAAAGAACATTGTCCGTGACGGAAGCAGTCCAAACTTTTCCATCGACGCTCAAATGCTTAGCATAGAAGTTAGTGCTTGTGGTTCCATAGGAAGTAACTCTGGCGAAGACATAGTTATCAACGCCGATTTCCGAAGCTGTATCTTCAGAAATCTTGCCAACCGTAGCCCCAGCGAACTTGACTTCATCATAAACGACATTAGTAACTTTGCCATCCTTGGCAGTGACTTCAGCGCGAATAAGGTTGGTAGCCGGAGTTGATCCAGAATCAACAGCATACGCGACACGGGTGCCATCAGCGATTCCAGCCTCTCCGCAAGAGGTCATTAATCCGCCAACAGCTAAGACAGACAGAGCAACAAGCAAATAACTTTTCTTCATGTTCTCTCCTTTTTGTTTCCCTTTTCTGCTATGAACAAGGGGGCTAAGAAAAATCTTATCCGCCATTACTATAGACGGAAATAGTAAGCAAAACAAGTTTCGCCAGCACAATTAATAAAGACTTTAATTATCCTTCATACAGGTCTTTTGTATGGGCTTTCTCTTCTTCCCTTGCCTGAAGGGAAAATTCGCATCCGCAGTAGTCCTGGCGGTAAAGGTTATAAGCCTTAGCAATCTTGATTCCTTTCAGAGTCCCGTCTTCTTTGCGGAAGTCCGAAACAAGATATTTTGTCGACGAGTATTTCTTTTCCAGCTCTAAGCCTATCTGGTTCAGAAGGGCTGAGGGCTTCTTTGAGGATACGGACATGACAGTCGTGAAATAATCAAAGCCGTTTTTAAAGGCATATTCATAGGCTAAGCTCATCCTCAGAGTATGGCAGACAGTGCAGCGTCTGCCGCCTTCTTTTTCCTTTTCGAGGCCTTTAACCGCCGCTAGATAATCGCCGTACATAAATGGATAGGCAACGACTTGGACGCCGGCATCAGACTCTTTGTTAAAGCCCTCTACGAATCTTTTCAGCTCATTAAGGCGCTTAAAGTATTCTTCTTGGGGATAGATGTTCGGATTAATGTATCCGACTGTCACCTTAAAGTGCCTGCTCAATTCAGTTAAAGGATATGTCAGGCAGGGCCCGCAGCAGGCATGGAGAAAAAGCGTCGGCTTTTTAGCCGGGTCTAAGCTGCTGACCAGCTTTTTATATTCTTCGTTGTAGTTAACAGGCTTTTCCTGATTCATAAGCTCAATTAGCTGTGAATGAACATAGCATCGCCAAAGGAGAAGAAATGGTATTTTTCTTCGATGGCATGCTTATAGGCGTTCAAGACATGATCACGCGAAGAAAAAGCAGCCACAAGCATCACCAAAGTCGACTTCGGCAGATGGAAATTCGTGATTAAAGCATCAACGGCCATATACTTGAAGCCCGGATAGATAAAAAGCTTCGTGTCTTCATGGACCGGACGGAATTCACCATATTCGTGAATGACGGTCTCCAGAGTCCTAACAGAAGTTGTTCCGACCGCAATGATGCGCCGGCCTTCCTTTTTGGCCAGATTAAGGCGATCAGCCGCTTCCTTACTCATCTCAATGTATTCTGAATGCATAACGTGATTGAGGATATTGTCCGTCTTAACCGGACGGAAGGTCCCTAATCCGACATGGAGCGTAACATCGATGACTTCGACACCCATTGCTTTAATTTTATCGAAAAGCTCTTCAGTAAAATGGAAGCCGGCCGTGGGAGCCGCAGCACTGCCTTCAACCTGAGCGTAGACCGTCTGATAACGGTCGTTCTTGCCTTCCTGATTGTGGATATAAGGAGGCAGAGGCATCTTGCCAAGCTGATCAAGCACTTCATAGAAAATGCCCTGATAGGACATCTTAAAGACTCTTAAGCCTTCATCAAGAACCTTGAGGCAAGTCGCCGTCATCTCTTTGTGGTCGCCAAAATCAATGACCGTTCCGACATGGATGGTCTTCGCATTGCCGCACAAAGCTGTCCACACATCTTTTTCGCTCTTGTCCTGATTCAGCAGCAGAACCTCAACATGAGCATGGGTATCATCCTTAAAGCCAATTAACCGAGCCGGGATGACCTTCGTGTTGTTGCGGACAATGACATCGCCCTTATGCAGGTAATCGACAATCTGAAAAAAATGCTTATCCTCTAAAGCGCCGGTCTGACGGTTCATAACCAAAAGGCGGGATTCGTCTCTTTTCTCCGCCGGAGTCTGAGCGATGAGTTCCATCGGAAGCTCATAGTTATATTCGTTCAGGTCGTAGACATTAAACCCGAATTCTTTGATTGCCTTCTCGGCTTTCTCCTGCATCTCAGGAGTGACTTCTTCGCTTTCTTCCATTTTTAAAATCCTCTGTCCGAACCGAACTTCGCCATCGTCTGGGCGGCAAACTCGGTGAATCTGTCGTTCTTAATCGCCTCGCGGGCCTGTTCCATCGTACGGACCAGGAAGCGGAGGTTATGAATTGAACATAAAGTCTTCCCGAATTCCTCGTCAACCTTCATAAGATGATGGAGGTAGGCGCGGGTATAGTTTTTACAGCAGTAACAGTCGCATTCCGGATCCAGCGGCGTAAAGTCTTCCGCATATTTAGCATTCAGAATGTTGATGCGCCCGCTGGAAGTCATCAAGGCTCCATGACGGGCAATACGTGTCGGCAAGACACAGTCGCACATATCGATGCCCTTGCTGATTCCGTCGAAGATCATATCCAAGGAACCGACGCCCATAAGATAGCGAGGCTTATCATAAGGCAGATTCTTCACGGCGTATGAGACTTCTCGATACTCGACTTCCTTCGGTTCCCCAACTGAAGTCCCTCCGATCGCGTAGCCATCAAATCCGATTTTCACGAGTTCATTGGCGCAGTACTCCCGTAAGCTTTGGTTGTCGCCGCCTTGAACAATGCCAAACAAAGCCTGGTCATCTCTTTTTTTGGCTTCCTTGCATCTTTTAGCCCACCTTAAGGTTCTTTCAACCGATTCTTTTAAGTACTTATCCGTTGAAGGATAAGGGGCGCATTCATCGAAAGCCATAATTATGTCGGCTCCGATTTTTCCTTCAATATCCATGACGGTCTCTGGAGAGAAGAAAATCATGTCGCCGTTTAAGGGATTTTTAAAAGTGACGCCTTCTTCTTTGATTTTGCGCGTTTCGGCCAGGGAGAAAACCTGGAAACCGCCAGAATCAGTCAGCATCGGTCCTTTATAGTTCATAAAATTCTGAACTCCGCCGGCTTTGGCGACAATATCGGCGCCCGGCCGCAAAGCTAAATGGTAAGTGTTAGCCAAAATAACACCAGCTCCAAGTTCTTTAACCTGCTCTGGGGACAGGCATTTGACCGTAGCCTGAGTCCCGACAGGCATAAACATCGGAAGTTCAACATCGCCGTGAGGCGTGTGCATAATCCCATATCGGGCTTGGCTGTTTTTATCTTGGTGGAGGATTTCTATCTCTATGTTTGAGCTCGCCATAATTTAATCTCTTTCTTAACTGCTTTATTCTATCTTTTAAAGAGCCTTTTAACAACCAGACTGCCCTGTAAGAAGCGATTTCGCCCCAAGTTGCTTTCTTTTATGGGGTCCAAGAGCAAACAATATCTTAAAGTATGCTGTAAAAATGGTAACAGGCAGTTTTCATGGTTTTTCCAGCATTTTCCCTTATGCCTTCCGCTTTTTCCTAATTTACACTCTCCTTACATTTCCAGCCTCTTTTTTCCTAAGGATAGTTTTATAATATTTAAAGGTTCATGCAATTGTGTGCAATTCGGTTTCCGTTTAAACTTAAAGTAGTTATTAATCAATTATTCAGTGCTTTGGGGGTCAAGACAATAAGATAAAGCGCTGAGTTTCCAAATCCAAGTCTTAAGCTTTTTGCTTCTGTCGGATATGAGGTTTCTTAAAGACGGAAAAGAGGTATCCCATGGCAAAGAAAGAAAGCCATCCTGTTGAGATTACCGACAAAATCCTCGATAAGATCGCCACGGGCGTAGGTGTTTTTGATTTAATCGGCGGCAGATTCATTCCCCGCTATCTCAATGATGGATACTACCAGATGATCGGCGTTCCCCGCGAAGAAAGAACCAAGTATTTTTCCAGCCATCCAATCAACGCTGTATATGATGATGACCGGATCCCTCTGCTTAAAGCAGCCCGGGCAGCCATTAAAGATAAAACTGAGCTTAATTTGCAATTCCGCCTTCTTACTAAGCGCGGCATTTACAACTGGGTCGGCATTCACGCTACTCACGAAAAGATAGATAAGAAGACCGAAAGGTTCTACGCTTCCTATTACAATGTCGATGAATATGTCCGCACTCAAAGCCAACTGGAAGCTTATAAAAAAGATCTCGACGGCATCTTAGGAAATATTCCTACGGGCGTAGCGGTTTTTTCGGAAAGAAACCGGAAGATTCATCTGGATTACACCAACGCGGCTTACTATACAACCCACCATGGCTCTTTGGAGTACTGGGTCAACCAATCAGATAATCCCGTCAATTGGCTGCCCAAGGAAGAAAGGCATCTTTTCAGAGATGAGTTCAAGGCCGTCAAAGAAGGCAAAAAGGAACTAGGCAGCGTCGTTTACCCCATCGTCGGTGAAGATGGGATAACTCATTGGATCCACCATCTTTTCCGTAAGGCTTACATCCATTCCGGAGTCCAATACTACTATGGCTCTTTTGTTGATGTTGATGATCAAAAGGCAACAGAAGAGGCTAAGAAGAAAACTCAGAAGATCTATGAGTCAGCCGTCGAGGAAGCAAAATTGGCCATCTGGGAATATGACATTAAGAATCACATTATAACTATGGCTGACAATGATTTTACCAAGAAGGACTTTAATAAATTCAATATCGGAAAGATTACAACAGACGTTCCTAATTCAATAATTAAATACATCGATGATGGAAGCATTCCGGCTTTCCTGAAGTTTTATCATGACATCGATAGCGGGGCTCCAAAGGCCTCCTGCGAAGTCTGGTATAGAATCAACGGTCAAAATAAGGAACCACGCTGCGAACGCATTTCGTACACCACCATTTTCGATAAAAACAATAAGCCTGTTTTGGCCTACGGAGTCGGGCAAAACATTACTTCTCAAAAACGCGCTCAGGAAGAATACCTCAAGCTGCGCAACCAGCTCACGAACAATCTTTTCGGTGTAGTCGGAAGCTTCCAGCTTAACCTTTCCAAAAACACTTTCATTTCTGGTTACAGCCCTTTCCCCTATGTGGTAGATCAGCTTCGTTCAAAGACAGCCAATGGGCATTTTAAGAAAACCAGCGAAACTGTCATTGATCCTGAACTAGCTAAAAAGATTTTCAAAGAATGCACTTGCGCCAAACTTCTTTCCGTTTTTAAGAGCGGGCAAAGCAAGGCTGAATACCATTACCCCATCCATACTTCCAGCGGAGGCATTATGTGGGTTTATACGACTCTTTACATGATGCAAAACCCTGATACGGGTGATGTCGAATTGATTTCTTACTGCAAGAATGAAACCAGCCAGAAGCGCAATGAGGAAATCATTCGCAAGATGGCGGAAGAAAGCTGCGATTTCATTGGCGTCATCGATGCTGCCGGCAAGACTTTTGAGCTGCATGATGGCGTCTGGGAAAGGACGCATCTGCCTTTAGGCCGCAAATTTGATTACGATGACATCAGACGCCAAACAGAAGATGAATACGTCCGGGCTGAAGAAAGAAAGAACTTGAAGGAAATAACTGACCTCCCTGTTCTTTTCAAAGCTCTGGAGGAAAAGCCTCAGTATTTTGTTTCTTACAATTATTTCAACGCCAACAAGGAAGACGAAAACCTAAAGAAACAAATCAGCTTCAGCTGGCTTAACCAGGAAAAGAAAGAAATCCTGGTTATCCAGCAAGATGTCACAGAGACTTATAGACGTGAGCAGGAACGCATCACGGCTCTTGAAGAGGCTAGGAAAAAAGCTGATGAAGCCAATTCGGCTAAAACTTCCTTCCTTTCCACTATGTCTCACGATATCCGCACTCCTTTAAATGGCATTATAGGCATGACCTATTTAGCTTCCCAGCAGACTGATAATCCTCTCAGAACGGCTGACTGTTTGAAGAAAATTGACACTTCTTCTAAGTTCCTCTTAAGCCTAATCAACGATATTCTTGATGTGTCTAAAGCGGAAAACAGCAAAATCGTCATGCATCCAGAGCCTTATTATCTGCGCGAATTCAACGCTTATATCGATTCTTTAATCAGGCCTTTGTGCGAACAAAAAGGCCAAAAGTTCATCCTCGATGAAACCGGCGTTGTCGCTAAGCTCGTCCCGGTCATCGATAAGCTGCGTTTCAATCAGATTATCTTTAACCTGCTTTCCAATGCGGTTAAATACACTCCGGAAGGCGGAACGATTACTTACAGCATCTCTGATGTGGCGCTTGATGAAAGCCATATGAAGATCACTCACTCCGTCTCTGATACTGGCATCGGCATGTCCGAAGAATTCCAGAAGCATTTATTTGAGCCTTTCACACAGGAGAACCGGGCTGTGGCCTCGGAAGCCAAAGGCACCGGACTGGGCTTATCAATCGTAAAGAAACTCGTCGATATGATGGGCGGCAATATTACTGTTCAGAGTGAAATCGGCAAGGGCTCAACCTTTACGGTTTCTATCGACTTAGAGGCTGTGCCTTCTAAGCCTTTCATAATTCAGCCATCAGCCCCCACCAATCCAAAGGATGGCTCCAACTCCACAATTAAGGGCAAGCGTATCCTCGTCTGCGAAGACAACAGCCTTAACCGGGAGATTGCCGTCGCCCTGTTAAACCAAAAAGGCGTCTTGACTGAAGAAGCGGAAAATGGTCAAATAGGCCTCGACAAATTCCAAAAATCCCCTATTGGCTATTTCGACTGTATTCTCATGGATATTCATATGCCGATTATGGATGGCTATCAAGCCACGCACTTGATTCGCTCTCTGCCCCGGGCTGACGCTTTGACCATTAACATTATCGCTATGACTGCCGATGCTTTTGAAGAAGATGTGCAGAAATGCTTGGACGCGGGCATGAACGCTCATATCGCCAAGCCTATCGATCCGCGCCAGATGATAATGACGATATCCTCTTATCTAAAGTAAAACTTCAATTTTCCGCTTGCTTACTTATTCCAAAGTTTTGGGCATGCCTCAGAAAATTTATAGAATCCACTTCTGTATTTCCTTATCCTCCTTCCAATGGATATAGGCTTTATCAAGCCAAAAATACACCAACGTTTTTAAAGAGGCTAAAAAGACCTTAAGCAAATATAGTGTTCTGCCTCTTGCCGAAAATTAGAAAAGCCCGCCTGAGAGGCGGGCTGAATCCATAGATTTTACTTCCCGAGCTTTTTAAGGACCATATCCTTAGCGATACTCGGATTCGCCTTGCCTTTGGAGGCTTTCATAACCTGTCCGACGATGAAGCCCAGAGTACGGTCATGGCCGGCCAGGAAATCCTTGACGGCCTGCTGATTTTCCTTAATGACATCATCGACGATCTTTTCGATTTCCCCGGTATCGGAGACCTGCTCCAGACCAGCCTGCTTAACAACCTGCTTAGGATCGGTGCCTTTTTCCAGCATGACCGAGATAACTTCCTTGGCCTGCTTGGAATTGATTTTCCCATCCGCCACCATATTGACAAAGTCAGCCAGATTCTGGGCGGTGAACTTCAGCTGAGCTAAGCTCACCATTTCCTTATTCAGATAAGCGGAGATATCTCCCATCAGGTAATTCCATAAGACTTTGACATCCTTGGCGCCCTTAGCGGTGACATCCTCAAAGTAATCAGCCAGTTCGCGGGAAGAAAGCAAGACTTCGGCTTCCTTGGAGCTGAGGCCTTTTTCGATGAGTTCCTGCTTATATTCGGAAGGCAGCTTATGCATCGTCTTAATGGCATTGCTGACAAACTCATCCGAAAGCTGAATCGGAACGATATTCGGCTCGCGGAAATATTTATAATCGATGGCATTCGACTTCACACGCATTAAGGAAGTCTGCTTCTTCGACTCATCATAACGCCTAGTTTCCTGTATGACCTTGCCGCCGGAAAGGATAATCTCCGACTGACGCTGGACTTCATATTCGATGGCGGCCTTGACGTTAGCAATGGTGTTCAGGTTCTTGACTTCGACTTTCGTGCCTAAGGTCTCAGAGCCGACCGGACGGATAGAGACGTTAGTGTCGCATCTCATGGAGCCGTCTTCCATCTTGCCATCGGAAACATCGAGGAACGTGACGATTTCACGGATCGTCTCGACGTATTTCATCGCGGCTTCTGCCGAGCGGATATCCGGCTTGGAGACGATTTCCACCAGCGGGGTCCCCGCACGGTTATAGTCGACCAAAGTCATATCGCCTAAGTGGAGCTGCTTGGCGGTATCTTCCTCCAAGTGGGCTCTTTCAATGTGAATTCTCTGCGTTTGGCCATCGGAAGTCTCAATATCCAGATACCCTTCCGAGCCGATCGGATGCTCCTGCTGAGTAATCTGATAGCCTTTCGGCAAATCGGAATAGAAGTAATTCTTGCGGTCAAACTGCACGAGTTTATCAATCGACATATGCAAAGCGGAGGCAATGCGGATGCCGTCGATGACAGCCTGCTTATTGACGACCGGCATTGTTCCCGGGCAGCCTAAATCGTAAGGGACCGTCTGCGTGTTCGGCAGCTTGCCGAACTGGCAGGGGGCCGAAGAGAACATTTTGGAGTTGGTTTTCAGCTGAACGTGGATTTCTATGCCGACAACAGGTTCAAAGTTCATTTTAGAGTCCCTCCCCATGATTAAAGACAACCGCGTTAACAAGCCCCGTGGCATCTTGGATATCCTTGCCGAGCTTAATGACGTTGCCTTCCTCAAACTGCCTGCCGGTGATATTGACTCCATAAGGCAAATCCATATCGAAGCCTAACGGGCAAGTCAAAGACGGATAGCCGCCTAAGTTAGCTAAGCCCAAGTGGTTGTCCACAAAGTTAGGCTTGTCATCCCACTGATCCGAAACATCCTTGATCAGCGGCGGAACGTCTTTAGCGGTCGGCAGCAATAAGTAATCGCACTGCTTGAAGAATTTCTCCATCTCAATGCAGATGAGCCTTCTGGCGCGCTGAGCGCGGCGGAAGAGTTCATCCTGATTCGCGGCGAGCAAAGAGAACGAGCCGATGATGAATCTTCTCTTGATTAAGGAAGAGAAGCCTCGGGTGCGGGTTGAAGACATCAGATCTTCCCAGGTCTTCATTCCCTCTTCCGGCTTCAGTCCGAACTTGACGCCATCTAAGTTGGCATCGTTGGAAGTCGCTTCGCAGCAGGAAATGATCATATAAGTCGGATATAAGGCATCTAAAAGATCCTGCGGGAAATCATAAGCGACGACTTTGTATCCGTCAGCCTTCAGTCCCATCAGGAGCTTATTGAAGCCCTCGACGATTCTCTTGTCCTTTATAGCCTTGATGACCGGCTCAAAATAGCCGATGGTCTTCGGCGTGTCTTTCTTGCTCAGATAAGAGTAATAATTCTCAACCGGCTTAAAAGAAGAAGACATATCCTTAGCGTCATGCCCGGCTAAAACATTCGTCAGAACGGCAATATCTTCAACCGAGCGGGCAAAATACCCGACCGCATCCAAAGACGGAGCAAACGGGAAAAGACCAAACCTGGAGATGCGGGACCAAGTCGGCTTGAAGCCGTATAAAGACCCGTATCCGGCCGGCTTGCGGACCGAATCGCCCGTATCCGAGCCTAAGGCAAAAGGCACATCGCCTTTAGCCACCGCTGCGCAGGAGCCGCAGGATGACCCGCCGATGATGCGCTTATCATCATAAGGATTCGTCGTGGCGCCTTTATGGCCCGAAGTGCCGGTGCCGCCCATAGCCAGCTCATCGAGCGTGGTCTTGGCGATAATGATGGCCCCGGCCTTTTTCAGCCTCGCGACCACTTCCGCATCAAAAGTCGGAACATAGCCGCTTAAGACGTTGGAGGAAGCTGTGGTTTCAATTCCGGCCGTGGAGTAGTTGTCCTTGACCACGAAAGGAATGCCCTTGAGGATTTCATCTTCTTTGACTTCATCGATAGCTTCGGCTTCTTTTAAGGCCTGCTCAAAATTCGTCGCTTCGTAAGCGTTGTTCTTATCGTTCTTGACTCTTAAGATGGCTTCTTTGACTAACTGGAGGGGCGTAATTAAGCCTTCGGTTAAAGCCAGATGCATCTGATTAATCGTTAAATCCAAATAATTCATGATAGTTAACCTACGACTTTCGGAAGCTTAACCTGGTTGCCTAAGCGGTTAGGGACCATCTTCAGCTCTTCATTGACGTCGAGCGGCTGGCAAGGCACGTCGTCCCTTAGGCCAAACTGAACGTCCTTGACCGGGAAGGTCAAAGGCTCCGCCTTATCAATGTTCGGAATCTTCCCTAAATATGACATCTGCTTCAGAATCGCATCGAATTCTTCCAAGGTCTTCTCTTTTTCTTCCGGCGAGATCTTGAAAAGAAGGTTCTCCGCGCATTCATCGATGATGTCGGATGTGACTTTAATCATCTATTGTTCCTCCTCGATTTCTTTTAGCTTGCTTAACAGCTCATCTTCCTGCATTATTCTAATACCAATGGCCACGGCTTTGGTATATTTTGAGCCCGGATCGGTTCCGACTATAACTAAATCCGTCGCTTTGGAAACAGAAGAGACAGAGATGCCGCCTAAAGCCTCCAGCCTGTCCGTCATCTCCTTCCGCCCGGAAGAAGACAAAGTCCCGGTCAGGACGAACTTCTTCCCTTTGAAGAAGTTATCCTTCACGCCTGAGGCCGTCAAAGTCAGGCAGCTGAAGTTCAGGCCTAAGCCTCTGAGTTTTTCAATCATCGCTTGGTTGACAGGGTCCTGAATCCAGTTCATGATGACTTCCCCGGTCTTCTGCCCGACATCCTGGAGATTAACCAGTTCCTCAAAAGATGTCTTCATGAAGGCATCCATATTCAGATAGTGCTGCGCTAAAACCTTCGCGGTCTTCTTTCCGACAAACGGAATGCCAAACCCGGCGATAAGCATCTCTAAAGTATTCTTCTTGGAATTCTCAATCGAATTAAACAGAGACTGGCAGGTCTTCTCTCCGATGCCGTCCATCAGCATGATCTCTTCTTCGTGATCATGAAGAGTATAAAAGTCCGGTATGTCCTGGATAAGCTTGGCGTTAAAAAGCGTCTCCACCATCATATCCCCCAGCCCGTCGATATCCATTCCGCCATCGGAAGCAAACCATATGAGCTTATTGATGTTTCTTGAAGGGCAATGGTCATTAGGGCAGCGGTGCTGAATATCCGAATCGGATTTCACCAGTTCGCTCCCGCAGTAAGGACAGGTCTTCGGGAAGCGGTAAGGCACCGCATTCGGGTCTCTTTTTTCCATGATGACCCGGCTGACTTCCGGAATGACATCCCCAGCCTTATGCAAAGCCACATAATCCCCGATTCTGATATCGAGGTTCTTAATGAAGTCTTCGTTATTCAAAGTCGCCCGGCCAATCAGAGAACCGGCCACGCGGACCGGCTCGAGGATAGCGTTCGGAGTCACTCTCCCGGTTCGGCCGACGGTCAGGACAATATTCGTCAGCTTGGTAATGACTTCCTCAGGCGGGAACTTATAAGCGATTTCCCATTTCGGGGTCTTCATCGTATAGCCGATAAGTGAATGCAGAGCCAGCTCATCCACCTTTAAGACAATGCCGTCGATGTCATAAGCCAAAGAGGCTCTCTTCTCCGTGTATTCTTTTATAAAGTCCAAAATGCCGCTGATGCCTTTGACTCTTCGGATAACTTCGATAGTCTTAAAGCCCAGCGTCTTTAAATAATTGATGGAATCGACATGCGAGGTAAACCCATAATCCTCCGCGTTAGCGAAAAAGTACCAGAAAGCTTCCAGATGACGGGAAGCGGCAACAGAAGAATCCAGCTGGCGGATGGATCCGGCCGCCGCATTGCGGGCGTTAGCCAATAAGGGCTCGCCGTTTTTTTCTCTTTCTTCATTCAGCTTTTTTAAAGTCGCCTTCGGCATATAGACTTCACCGCGGATATCCAGCCTTCTTTTATCGGCGATATGAGTAGGAATTGAATGGATGGTCAAAACGTTCTGGGTCACGTCTTCTCCGACTAGCCCATCCCCGCGGGTCGCAGCATACTGCAGCTCGCCGTTTTCGTATACCAGGTTCATCGCCAGGCCATCGATCTTCGACTCGGCCGAATAGATGAGCTCCTCCCGTTCAGCCAGCTTGCAGCAGGTCTTATCAAAATCAATCACTTCTTCCTGATTAAAGACATCGCCCATGGAAAGAAGAGGAATCTTATGCGTGACTTTCTTGAATTCCGAGGCAATCTGACCCCCGACTCTTTTCGTCGGGGAAAGAGGCGAGCGGAGATCCGGCCGCCGGGCTTCAATCTGCTGGAGCTCTTCCATCAGGCGGTCAAATTCGGCATCGCTCACACTTGACTGATTCAGAATGTAATATTCGTAGTTGTACTTGTTCAGCAAATCCGTCAGCTCTTGGGCCCGGATTTTGTCTTGATCATTATCCATTCGCTTTAAACCTCGCTTTTATTCAATTTTCTTAAAGGCCTTAAAGCCGGCCATAAGGATTTTAGTCCCGATGCCTTCCCCGAACTGGACGGTCAGCTTATTTCCATTGACCTGGCTGACCACGCCGACTCCGAAGGAAGCGTGAGCAATCTTATCTCCTGGCTTATATTCTACTCCATTTGCCTTTTTGTCTTCCATGTTGGTCCGGACGATGGACGAAGAAGAAATCTTCGGGATATAGTTCTTGTCAAAATACCCTCCCTGCCCTCCTCCTTCATCGTTATCATACCCGTGCTCGGCAGCATATTTATCGATTTGGCTGTACATATAAGAATCACCGTACTGCTGATTTTTCTTCCGCCTGCTTAAGAAAGACCCCGTTCCTTCATCGTTTCCGTAGCGGATGAGGTTAGCCTTAAAGCCGATTTCCTTTAAAAAGCGCGAAGGGATGGAAGGCATGCCAAAATGCATCCCGCCGAAATACGAAATGGTCAGAACTTTTTTGGCTCTGGTCATCGCCACATAGAAAAGCCTTCTTTCTTCTTCCATGGCCTTATCCCCGCCTTCTTCAGCGTGGGACGAAGGGAAAATGCCGTCGACGAGACCGCAGACGAAGACGACTGGGAACTCCAAGCCTTTGGACGTGTGCCCGGTCATGATGGAGATAGCGTCGTTTTTGACGTTCTGGTCCTGGGAGGCGATTAAGGAGACCGAAATGAGGAAGTCAGTTAAAGTCGGCTCATTTTCCGAATCGGGATTGGAGAAAGCCTCGGTCAGGAAATCGTTCATTTCCTCTAAGAAGGCCTTGAGGTTGTTTTCCCTCTCGTTTTCGTTTTTCTCGTCGTCTTTTTCCGCATCTTCCTTATCCAGTTCGCGGATATAATCCGTCAGGCCGGAATTAAAGAAGTAATTAGAAGCCGCGGTCTGGAAGTCTTTAGGCGTCTGAGCCTTATTAATAGCTTCCAGGCACTCCTTATAAGTCTTGATAAAGGCGGACAAAGCCGTTTTGACCCCGGAGGTCACCTGAGCCTGGTCTAAGTCCTCTAATAGGAAGACAAAAATAGGCAGTTCTTTTTGGTTAGCCTGGCTATATAAGTCCGCGAGGGTCTTATCGCCTATTTTCCTGGACGGAGACTGAATGGCTCTTTCAAAAGAAGCGGAATCCCCCGGGTTAATCAAAAGACGGAGATAAGCCAAAGCGGCCTTGATTTCGACTCTGGAGTAGAAAGACACCGCATCGAAAAGGACGTAAGGGACATGCAGGCGCGGGAAAAACTTTTCAAATGGCAAAGAAAGGTAATTTGCGCGGTAGATGATAGCCATATCCGAATAATGGTAGCCTTTGGCGATGAGGTCTTTGGCCTTCATGCCAATCTGCTTGGCTTCTTCGTTGTTGTCATAAGCAGTGATTAAAGCCACGTCTTCGCCCTTTTCCCCGGAAATAGACTTCAGGTCCTTTTTGACCCTGTCCTTATTGTTGCCGATAAGCATGTTAGCCTTATCGAGAATAGCCTGGGTTGAGCGGTAGTTCAGATCCAGCGTGATAGTCATTAGATCCGGGAAATCAAGCTGGAGCTTATCCTTGATCAGAGCGTTATTGGCCCCTCTCCAGGTATAGATCGTCTGGTCCGGGTCGCCGACCACGCAGAGCTCGGCCTCCTTCGACATGAAAAGCTTTACCAAAACGTACTGCAGGTCGTTGGTGTCCTGGAACTCATCGACCATAAAGGCCTTATAAGAACTCTGGTAAGACTTCCTCAGCCTTTCATCAGCTAAAAGGATATCCCTGGTAAAAATCAGGATGTCATCAAAATCAATGGAGTTATTCTGCGCCAGGAGTTCCTGGTACTTAGCGTATAAGTCACGGTGGTTAATCCCTGTCTGCAGGTAGGCGTAGGATTCCTTGGGCAGGTCTTCCGGCTTTTTGCCTTCCGTCTTATAGCTGTAGATGGCATTGCGGGCTTTGGAGAAATTCTTATCGATATAAAGGCCTAAGGCTTTTCCGGCTTTTTTAAAATAGCCTTCCGAATCATCCCTATCAATGATAGTAAAAGCGTTGGTGAAGCCGGTGAAATAACGAGGCAGCTCTTTTCTTAAGAAGCGGACGCAGAAGCCATGGAAGGTCCCGATCCACGGGAACCCGTTGCTGCCTAGTCCGCTGTCTTTGAGGATTTTCTCGGCGCGGTCTTTCATTTCCCGAGCCGCTTTATTCGTAAAAGTAATGGCGACGATTTCTTTCGGATTAAAATCTCCGCGGGCGACTAAGTAAGCTAAGCGATATGTTAAAGTGCGGGTTTTCCCTGTTCCCGCGCCGGCGATAATCCTCAAGTGCTTCGCATTTGAAGTCGCCGCCTGATACTGTTCCTCGTTCAGGTCCTTTTTAAAATCTATGCTCATTTTTAACCCCTTGCTTCTGACAAGGAAAATTATACCATTTAAGCCTCCTTTAGAGAGTAAGAGGAAGCCCTCTTTACGAAGAAAAAAGAGCGGATAAAAATTAGCCTGAAAATACCTGAAAGATGAAACCCGCCTTTAATAAAGGCCTTATTCGCTTTTATAAAACCGCTTTTCTGAAAATTAAGGTTTATAAATCCATCTGCTTTTTATATAATCTTCTCTAGAAAGGGGCAAATCTAGATGTTAACAGTCGTCAAGCATCCGCTTATCGAGGTTAAGCTCGACATTTTACGTGACCAGAACACTAAGTCCAAGGAATTTAGGGAAGCTCTGGAAGAAGTAGCGTCTTTGATGTCTTTCGAAGTCTTTAAGGATCTGGCCGTGTATGAATCCGATGAGGTTATTCAGACGCCGACCGGAGCCTGTCTGCCTCGGACGAAACTCAAGAAGAAAATCGTCCTGGCTCCGATACTCCGCGCCGGAATCGGCATGGTCGATGGGGTCAGAAACATGATTCCGACCGCCCGCACGGGCCATATCGGACTCTATAGAGATGAAAAGACTCTCCTGCCGCATGAGTATTACTGCAAGCTGCCGGAAGTCAAAGATCCGCTGGTCGTGGTCATCGATCCGATGCTCGCCACCGGAGGCTCAGCTGTGGAAGCTATCAGACTTATCAAGCAGAAGTACGGTGAGAACACCGAAGTCCGCCTGATGGATCTGGTCGGTGTCCAGAACGGCGTCGATGCCGTCCAGAAGGCTTATCCGAACGTCCACATTTATCTGGCCGCTTTGGATGATCACCTCAACAACGTCGGCTACATTGTTCCGGGCTTAGGCGATGCGGGTGACCGCATCTTCGGGACGAAGTAAAGAATTATATGTCATTAAGACCCACGGAAGATATTTCTCCCGTGGGTTTTCATATATATCTTAATTTCCTTTAGCCTTCGTCTCCTTCAAGCCTTCTTTTTCCGTTGCTTTTTCCTACTTGAGATAATAGAATAAACATTGCTCGGGGTGTAGCACAGCTAGTTTAGTGCGCTCGGTTAGGGACCGAGAGATCACGAGGGCGGATCTCGTCACTCCGACCATGGAAAAGGTTGCGGGCTGGTGAATAACCAGCCCGCTTTCTTTTATCCTTGAGTTTTTATAAGTTCGAGATGACTTCTTTTAAAGAAGAAGCGGATAAGAAATCCGAGATTTCCTGATAAGTCTTGAATTCCCTGTCTTTCAGATAGAAATGCAGCTTATTGATGATATGGTCGGTGAAGTTGCCTTCTTTGACGTAGTCTTCATCGTTGGTGCCTTCTTTTTCTTCTTGGATTAAATCGATGACGATGCGGCGGAAGAAGATGATTAAGGAAGATTCAATCCAGTAAGAAACCTGGATGCCTTTCTTGTTCTCTTCTTTTTCGATGCGCTTTAAATCAGCGTACATTTTCAGTCCGTCATCAACATCGTGCCAGAGATCGATAAAGACGTAATCAAAGCTTTCTTCCTTTAAAGCCTCTTTAAAAGCCTTAAAGCCATCCTGACAGACTAACTTGATTTTATCTTTAGTTCCCATCTGGCTTAAAAGACTCTGGCTAAACAGGTTGATTATATCGGCGTTATTATCAATAACCGTAACGGAGCTCACGTCGTCTTTTAAGGAAACCGAGTAAGCGTAATAACCGAGCCCAAGGCCTAAGACCAGGACTTTGCCGTGAGCTTGGCTCACGGCTTCTTTCATGGTTTCGATTTCGTGCGGGGTTATAGACATCCAGACTTGGCTCTTCTCTTTTAAAAGATAATAAGTAAAGCGCGTGGAGAAGACTCCGAGATAGTTAATCTCGCGGTAGTAGTCTTTCTCATCGGCTTGGGTGTCTTTATATAAGAAAGCTTCGTAAGGAAGGTAATAGTTCTCATCCAGAGAGTAATTCCCTCTTCTGGTTAAGACAAAGCGGATATCCTGATAGTAAGGATCAAAAAGGTAGTCGTTCTTCTTCAGCATTGAAATCGTTTTTAAATGAGCCCGGGAGGCAAACTGATCAAATTGGCTGTCTTTATAGTCGATGTCCTGCCCTTCCATCATCAGCTCATAGAAAGCTTCTTCGGAAGTGAGGTTAGCCTTATCTCTTCTTTCGTTTAAGGCTTCTGGGGATATAGAACTGGGGTCATCCGAAAGGAAGTTAGAAAGGATATCCCCGACGGTCATGTTGTCGTCGCGGACATCAAAGAGCCTTTTCAGTTTCTTCTGGTCTTCGATATTTAAGTTGAGTTTCATAGTGGTGTAAATTAAGCTTCCCTTCCTTAAAGATTATAATGGAATTAGAAAGAAGAAACGAAAGAGCATGCTGACACTCATTCCTTTAGAGAACCTTATTCAGACGATTGAGCACTGCTATAAGTGCCCTTTAAGCCAGTCTCGGAATAAGCCCATTATCGGAAACGGAAACATCCAATCTAAAGTCATGGTGGTCGGGGAAGGGCCAGGCAAAACTGAAAACGAGACCGGCGTGGCCTTTACAGGCCCAGCCGGACTCCTTTTAGATAAGATGCTTAAATATGCCGGCTTAGATAGGAATACTGTCTATCTTACCAACGTGGTTAAATGCTTCCCTCCGGCAGGAAGGACACCCAGGCCTACGGAAACTAAAGCCTGTATAAATTACTTAAGAGATCAGTATCTGCTACAGAAGCCGCAGCTGATTATCTGCTTAGGAGCTATCGCCTGCAAAAGCCTTATCGATGATAAATTTTCGATTCTAAGACAGCATGGACAGCCCGTCACTAAAAAAGGCGTCATCTTTTTCCCGACTTTCCATCCAGCCGCCATCTTAAGAGACGAGACTAAGAAGCCTGAAGCCGTTAAAGACTGGACAGCGATTAAAAAACTCGTCGAGGAAAGGCAATTTAACAAGTAGATCTTATATAAAGTCCCTGTATTAAAGCTTTTTATCCCGTTTAAGTTTCAGAATTCAATCAGATTTTCCCTCTTTTGTCCCAGAAAAGTCCTAGGGCTGGATACGATATGCAAATCTAATGATTTTAGTTTCACTGATTTTAAAATCATTAATTTCACTGATTTTAAAATCATTAATTTCACTGATTTTTAAATCATTGGTTATAGAGTGCCAATTGAAAGTCAAAATAAAAAAGACTGTAAGACAAACTAAATAGTGGCTAATAATCTTAAGCAAGGGAAAATGGTTAGCTTTATTCTTGGTTAAGAAAAATACCGCTAATAGTTTCAATTAAGTTAAGGAAATTAAAAAGTAGATTGACAATAGGGAATGTATTAATAAAAGATTATAAAGTAAGGTATTTTTCTTTAATATTAAAGGCCTTGTATCATAAATGATTTGGCTTTAAACAATAATTAAATGTTGACCGAAAGTGTAGGTTCATAAAAGCAATGACTGACCAAAATATAAAACGTGGAATTAATGGACTTTTAAAACTATGAAAATATTAAATATAAAGGTATCAACAATATTAATGGCTTTTTCTCGTCCACAAAAGTAGAATAATGTTAAGGAGCGAAAGAAAATGAACCCTTTTAAAGCAGACTTAATAAAGAATATACAAATTACCCAAGCTTCAATAAATAATTATAATTTCAGATATTGTTTGGATTTATTTTCAATTCAAGTTAACAGCACCAAAACAGCAATTTTGATAATGAAAAACCCATCAAAAACATGCATTCATGCCACCATAACAAATGGAAGCGTTCAAAATATAAAAAATTGCACTATAGATAGAACAACAAGTCATGTATTAAATGTACTATTATTAAATTCAGTTAATTCCATAATAAGTGGTTGCCAAACATTGACATATCATTTTAAAAGCGGACAAATAAACCAATGTGTTGGATATAACCATATTATTATATTGAACTTGTACCCTTTATTTAGTACCAATCCAAAAAATCTAAAAATTTACAATAAGCCCCCAAAAAAATCACCTATTAAAAACACACTTATCATAAATCAAAACATAATAAAATCTATTATCAATGTGAATAACCAGGCTGATATTTTTTTAGCATGGGGTGGATGTCCAAGTGGAGTTAGCAGTTACAATTCAACTATTAAACCAGTTTTACAATTAATCAATAAAAGAAAAAATGTATTCTCGTTCGATCAACAAAATAAATGCTTTAACGACTACAGTCTCCAAAAAATAACTCCCTACCCCATACATGGTCTTTGCTGGCGATAACAAAAGTTCTATTTATAATTTGGTTTTTTTATAAGTATACTATTATTACTGTAGACTTAACACCAACTTAAAATTTTTAGAAGAGTATAGTGTTTGCTTTTATTAATTTTAAGGCTGCTTTTGATATATTCATAATAGACTTAAAATGCTATTATATTCAAAAGAATCAATTTGTTTATAGGAGGGAGAATAAGGTGAGCCAAAGCGCTAATACTACCATCTTAGATTTCCCTTTCAGCGAAGAAGGAGCACTTCTCCTGCGTGACAATAAAAACGGCATGGGTCAGGATTGGCCTGTGGTGTATGTTATAACAGGCAGCTCTGAAGCTTATGTCGGTGAGACTTCTAACGCCTATGAAAGAATGAAACAGCATCTGATCAATCCCGAACGTAGCTGCTTTAAGACGCACTATGTTTTCTTTAATGACTTCTTTAACAAGTCTGCCATTCTGGATATAGAAAACATGCTGATAGAGCATATGGCCGCTGATGGAACCTTCCAGCTCCAGAACAAAAATGAAGGACAGTCTAAGTACCACAACTATTATCAGAGGTCTTTTTATAAGGAATGCTTTAATGATCTGTGGGTTAAGCTCAGAAAAAAGCAGTTGGCTTCTCATTCCCTGCTGCAAATTGAAAACAGCGACATCTTTAAGTTTTCTCCTTATAAGGAGCTTACTGATGAACAGTATGAAAGTGAAAAGATAATACTTAACGCTATTGCTGATGCAATTGCGAACAATTCGAAAGAAACGTTTATAGTTCAAGGCGGGGCCGGTACGGGTAAATCCGTCTTGGCTATTGCTCTGATAAAGTATCTTTGCGATTTGTTAGAAGAGGACGTCGAGACTTCAGTTCCTGAAGTCATCGATGATGCCGATAACTTAATTAATGACCTTATCTTGAATAACAAACTAAGAAAGAATGGCAATTCTTTAAGAATCGGTTTTATCGTTCCAGTTTTAGCTTTTAAGAATACCGTTAAAAAAGTTTTCAGGAATATTAAGTCATTAAGAAACGTTAAAGTCATGACTCCTTCGGAAGTGGTTAAGGAAGATGACTTTGATGTTCTGATTGTGGATGAAGCTCACCGCTTAAAAAGAAGAGCCAAACTTACAAACTATGGAACCTTTGATAAAAACAGCCTTTCTTTAGGTCTAAATCCGGAAAACTGCACAGAACTGGATTGGGTGGAGAAAAAAGCCAAGCATATGACCGTCTTGTTTTATGATCCCATCCAGATGGTTAAGGTATCTGATATATCTAAAGAAACGGTGGCAGGGCTTTTTAAGCCCAATTTATCGAATGTCTTAAATATTACAAACCAGTTAAGAATTAAAGCGGGCAAAGAATATATAGATTTCTGGAAGGGTTTCTTTAAGAACTCTGAAGGTCTTTCGGCTCCTAATCTGGATGGTTATGACTTCCGCTTATTTTCCGACTGCCAGGAAATGATTGATGCTGTAAAAGCCAAAAGCCAGGAATATGGAGGCTTATGCGGTGTCGTAGCTGGCATTGCTTATAACTGGGGCATTAAAGCCAGAGAGAAAAATACTGAAAAGAAGAATAGAAAGCCTGACTTTGAAATTCAGGGTCATTCTTATTACTGGAATACTGATCGCGATAAGGCCCCTAAGGAAAATGAAATCGGATGTGTTTATACCTGCCAAGGTTTCGATTATAACTTGGCGGGCGTTATTATAGGTCCGGATGTCACTTACAATGAGGAGACTCATCAGGTCGAATTCAATATAGATAAATTCCAGGGTGATTATTCTAAAGACCCCAATAACCCTCAGAATACTATTAACTACATAATCAATGCTTATTTAGTTCTTCTTACCCGTGGAATTTATGGAACTTATCTTTTTGTGCATGATGAAAAACTCAGGAAGCACATTCAAGAAATGTTTGAAGCCATTAAGAAAAGCAGTTTGAATGAGGTGCTAAAATGACCAGCAAAGAATTCTGCGATTATGCTTATAGTTACCTTCTTAAGACAAAGCCAGAAGGCCTTAGTGAAGAAGAACTGAATAGTTTCTTAAACGATACAGATTTTCATCCCAAAAGCTTAAACGATATCTTTGAGGCTTTAGCAGTCGCTCTGCAAGATTCCAGTTATATGGCTGGACCAATTAATTACCCCAAGAATAAAGAATTCATCAATAAAATCTTATGCGGGTTAGATGCTAAAAAGGTCTTGGCTAAATATCCTAATCCTGAGGATTTATATAAAGAACTGTCTTTTATTCTGCCGACTAAAGTTCCTAATGGACGCCGAGTCAGCGTCCATCATTATGCGGAATACATTCTTTCCGCAGCAGCTTTCCTTTCAAAGTTCGATGATTATGATGCCTTTCAAGCCTTTTTAAAAGACTTTACGAAGAACGAATATCTCATTGAAGCTCTACCGATGATTTTAAGCGGAGAGATAAAAGGCTTGGGCTTTGCCTTAGCCTGTGATTTCTTAAAAGAGATAGGCAATGTTAACTACATAAAGCCAGATTCCCAACTTATTGAAGTGTTCTTTAATCTGGGTTTATGCAAAGACAATCAGATAAGCTGCTTTAAAGCCGGAGTTAAAATGGCTCTGGAAGCCGGGATTACTCCTTACAGATTAGATAAAATGGTTTGGCTTATCTGTTCTGGCAACTACTATCGATTCAACCTGAGAGGCAAAAGACTTAAAAAGGACTTTATCGTTGAAGTGCGCTCACGCTTCAAGTTAGAATCCTGAAGATTGGATATATAGACGTTAAAAACAATATAACAAGTTAGAAATCAGAAATTAACTTAACTCGAAATTTTTAAACCAAAAATTTTTTGAGTAAAGTCATAAAGTGCAGAAGCTATTAAACAGCAAGATATATTTATTAAAAAAGCGGCTTTTATAAAGCCGCTTTAATCTTATCCGCTACAACTTTAAGTTCGTCATCCGTCAGCTTCTTCTGATTAGGATCCATTAAGAACACCCCACCCCATTCAAACTGATCTTTATACTTCGGACAGAGATGGCAATGAAGATGCTTGCCGGCATCGCCATAGAATCCATAGTTCAACTTATCCGGATTGAAGGCTTTATGGATAGCGTTAGCCGCATGGTTAACGTCTTCGATAAAAGCCTGTCTTTCTTCTTTAGTAAGATTAACCATTTCTGAGACATGGTCTTTATAAGCCACGATGCATCTGCCCGGATGAGACTGTTCACGGAAGACATATAAATCCGAAACCTTTAAGTGGCAGACGAAGTAAGCGAACTTCTTATAAAGCTCAGGCTTCTCTTCTCTCATGCAGTAAGCGCAGTTGGTGTCTTTTTCCATAATATAATTAACTCCCTAATTATTAGTACGTTAACTATTATGGTTCTTTTTTACTTAGATAGCAAAGAAGTGAAGCTCTTGGCATAACTTAAATTACTCGTGTATTTTTGAAAAATAATTATTAAAAGTATTCATTGATTGCTATGTCTATGATGTCTGAAGATGAAGTCAGGAAAGCCATTGCGGCTCTGCCTGATAAGTCTATCCGTGCGATTATGGTGGCTTTTAAGACAAATTATGCCGGCTTCCTTTTTTAATACATTAATATTAAGAAGGCACTGAGATATAATGCGCATCTTACATTCTTTTTCTAGTTAAAAATCAGTTAAATATAACTTTCAATTAAACTATCAACAACGAAAAGAAGATTTACTCTCTGACATCAAAATATGCACAAGTTAAAATAGATATAAACAATAAAGAAAGCAGCATAGATTTACAAAGTTTCAACTCATCGCCCTAAAATAGAACTTAGCATAGCAATTATCAAAGCCCTAAAGCCCTTCTTTTTCGATTGATTTTTGCCTTTCCAACATTTAGAATAACTATGCTTGTTAAAAAACAGGCAATCATGATCGGGACGTAGCACAGTTGGTAGTGCGCTTGGTTCGGGACCAAGAGGTCGCGAGTTCGATTCTCGCCGTTCCGACCATTTTTTATTTCTCAATAAAAATAAGGCTTAATAAAAGGATATTTTAGTAAAAGGCAAACACGCTAACATCCCGACTTATCACAGCCGAAAGAAAAGCGCTCATGCTTTTATACTCTTTCAAGCAATAAAAACAGCCGTGTTAACGGAGATTAAAGGACAAACATCAAGCTTAAGGGTTCAATGTTCAAGGACATCAGAAAAAAGCCTGATTAAATTTCTAGAAGGAAAAATACCCTTGACTGAAAGATTGGCAAGTTCAAGCACCCTACAAGGCTGACGAAGGCAAATTACCAAATCGTTAAAAAGTTGATGCCAATAGAGTTAAGCAGACAAGGATTATTCAAAAAGGCAAAAAAGAGGCTTTAAAAATGAGGCAAATGAAGGCGAAAAAAGCAGTTAGAACAAAAAAGCATTAAAAAAGAGCTGGCATGAGGTAAGTGATCAGCAAACCACCAGCTCCAATATTAGTTTAACAAAATCCAGGCAAATAGCAAGATGGAATGTTAAAAGCACTGGCCGTCATGACGGCGGCCGCAACAATATCTGCCCTGGCAGCTTCCTTATCCGGATCAGGGCTTATCGTCCTTTAAAAGTTAATTAAGCTGCGACATATAGGCCTTCCTTGCTATTATCAGAATACTTAGATAAAACAAAGATAGGATCCGTGGTTAAGTTATTTAACCTCTGCGGATCTTTTTTTAATATCGATTGATTTCCCTCCAACCTTCTAAAAATGCATCATCCAGCTTATCTTAATAAATGAGTAAGAAGGAATTATATTACTTCAAGTATAAGAGTACCGACCATTTTTCATCTGCAGAAGCTAAAATATAAGCGTAAAACATGAAAGAATACAAGTTCACTATAAGACCCGAATTCCTTCCTTTGATCCGTCAAGGAATAAAACAGAGAGAATATCGTCTTAACTCCCCTAATAGGCAGCCTATCCAAGCCGGAGATATCTTATTCATGGAATCCACAGAAGACTCTAAAGACTATATAAGAGTCCTAGTCCTAGCCAAGGAAATCTTCCCTAACTGGGAAGAAGCCTTAAAAGACACTTGGTTTAAAGACTTCCAAGGCCATTTTGCTTCTTTAGAGGAGACCATAAAGACCTGCAAGACTTTCTATAAGCCAAGCGAAATCAAAAAGTACGGCATTGCCGTCTTTTCGATAAAGCCTTTAAATTAATCAGCCGTTATCTGGATGCAGATAAGTTAAAAAGCGCTTGGTTGCGGCATTAGCCTTGCTGCGGTCTTTCAAAGCCAACGCTATATTACGATAACAAGGCGGGTCAATTTTCTTAATAACAACATGAAAGGGCGAACGAGTAAGGATCAAGGAAGGCAGCAAGCTGACTCCTAATCCTTTTTCAGCCATCGCCATAATCGAATAATCATCCCAGCTGCGGAACCTAATATCAAGATTATCCCCAGCTTTCTTCCATAAAAGCGGGAATTCTTTTTCTTCCCCGTCTTCCAAAACCAGAAGAGGATAACTTATAAGGTCTTTAAAGGAAACCTTATCCTTTTCAGCTAAAGGATGGCCATAAGGCAACACTGCCTCCGCTTCATCTTTAAATAAAGGAAGACAGTCTAAAGGCTCCTGACTCGGCAAGGAAATAAATCCGCAGTCAACTTCCCCATCCTCAATCCAGCTTTCAATCTGACGGTAAGTCCCTAACTTCAGCTCATAGCCAATCTGCGGATAATCTTTCTGGAAAGCTTGGATAAGAGAAGGCAGATAATAAGTCGCTACCGAAGAAAAAGCCCCAATGCGAATCGTTCCCTTTTTCAGCCCTCTGATATCCGCCGCCTCTTCTTCCAGATTCTGAAAAGAAGCGCAGAGATTGCGAGCGTAAGGCAAAAGACGCTGACCATCCTCAGTCAGCATCAAGCCTTTACGGCTGCGAGAAAACAGATTCACCTGCCATTCATTTTCCAAATCGGCAATCATGCGGCTTATGCCGCTCTGAGAATAATGCAGGCATTCGCCCGCTTTCGTAAAGCTCCCTGTTTCCACAGACTTAACGAAAGCCAGGTATTTAAGCATATTAGTATCCACGCCAATATTATACATGCTATTTAGTCATGCAAATTATGTTATAAATTCACGTTTGTAATGTTATTCATAATGCTAGACTTAACTCGAAATGAGGAAAACACCATGTTTAAAGTAAGCGAAATATATACCGATAAACCCTTAAAAACAACGACGGAACTTCAACGCCTAACTTATGAAAAGCTCAGTGAATTGAAGATTCCCTACCAGCGCGTCGACACTGATGAAGCCATAACAATGGAAGACTGCCTAGCCATCAATAATAAACTGCAGATGGAAATGGTAAAGACTCTTTTTCTTTGTGATGAGAAACAGGAATCTTTCTATTTATTCATAACCGCCGGAAACAAGCGCTTCGGATCCAAAGCCTTCTCAAGTCAGCTTAACTGCCCCCGTGTCTCATTTGCCCCAGTCAGCCTCTTCCAGTCTATGCTGGGCGCCAGCATCGGAGCCGCGACAGTCTTCAGCGTTCTTATAGATTCATCTGACAGAATTCAAGTCGTTATCGACCGCTCCGTCGCCCAAGAAGAATACTATGGCTGCAGCGACGGAACCACCACCTGCTTCATGAAAGTTAAGACAGCCGATATCCTCCATAAGTTCCTTCCCTCCGTCCATCACGATGCCAAAATAATCCTAGATTAAAGCAAGAAAAAAGCAGCTTAGCGATCAGAAACTAAGCTGCCCTTCGAAAAAGGAGGCGTCTTAATAAGGGATATAAAGCCCTTAATTAGACTTAACGAAAAGAGAACGATGGCGGAGGCGGAACTTCCTTCTCATCCACCCCATATGAATAGCCCGGGCATCATGAGGAACCATCTCCTGAATAAAGCAAAGATCCTTAACATAAAACTTATCCTTGCCGTCATCGAGAATAAACTGCTCTAAGTTATCATCCATGCCCCAAGTCAGGTTATTCGTATAATGGAAAGCCTGGTCTTTCTTTGTCACGTATAGAACCGTATCCCTCGGCTCCGAGCAAGGATAACCCGGAACCCACTGCTTAACATCAGGATACTTCTGCAAAAGCATGCGTATAAACTCCTGGTAATTATGAGCCTTAAACTTCTTAACCTCTTCCGGAAGATTTATATCCGTATAACGGAAGAAGATATTAGTGTCATATCCGTTATCAATAACAATCGTCAGCTTAAAGTCCGTCATATCATAAACCTTATAAACCTTCGTCCCATCTAGAGGCAGCCACTTCAGCCTAATCAGATTAGCAAACGTCGGCATCTTTTCTTCATCAAACATTTTCAAGTTCTCCTTTCGACACAACCAATGTACTATAAATCGCAAGGGATTTGAACAGCAATTTTTAAAAATGGATTAGTTTTCTATTTTTGTCTCATATTTATCCCATAAAAGTCCCACATTTGTTTCACAATTTTCCCAAGCGCAAAATTTAGCAAAGTGAAAAGTGTTGTTTTTATCAAAATAGTTTGATTTGTTGCCATTTTCGTTGTTTCCTGTTGTGCTTTGAGCACAAAAATGAAAAATAAACCCCTTAAGAGACGCAGGTTTTTATGGCTTCCGCCATATTTTCTAAGTAAGACCAATATTTGTCGCTTTTCATAACATCAAAACAGCTTAAAAACAACCTTTGATTTACCGCCTATGCTTATTTCTTCTTCTGCGATTTATTCTTTATCCTGCTTGATTCACCAATAAAGGGTTCATTAATACTTACGCCAAAGCTGGTCTCAAATCAGCAAATAGTAAAAAGTCAAAAAAATAACATCCTGATAATGGAGCAAAGGAAAAAATAAGAACAGAATTATATAAAGAGTAATATAATATTTATACATAAGCATATATAAGCAATCGTTTCTAGCCGCTTCACTAAGAAAGAGACAAGAACACTCACCATGTACAACCTCAACTTGACTATGGCTGGCATTGCAATCGACGTTCTAGTTATCTTTTTCATTTTTTGGAAACACATATATAAGTCTCACGAAGGCAAAACCTTCTTAACCGCCGCCTTCGCCGCTCTGATTACCGCCATCGCTAACCTCGTTTCTAAATCCGTTATCAATTATTGGAGCGGTGTCCCGGAAAGCGCAGTCTACTTTTTTGAATGCGTCTATCTTATCTTCAGTGTCACAGTCCCGACCTTAATATGCGTCTTCATCCTTAATCTCGTGGCCTTATACTCAAAAACCAAAGTCGTTTATTACCTGATGCTCTTTGGACCGCTCTTAGCAGAATTCGTCATCATTTTATGCAACATCAACACCGGCTTTGTATTCACCTACGATAAGGGCGATATCGTTCCTCACCAAGGAAGATACGTCTTATATGCCATCGCCATCCTTTATTACCTTTTTGAAGCCGTCATTATTCTCCGCTACCATTACAACATCGATAGAAACCGCCTCATCATCATTATTCTCTGCGGTCTTTTTGACTTCTGCTGCTTAGGCGTCACTTCTTTCTTCCCTCACATGTTAATGATTGATTTTGCTGAATCTGTCACCTTCTTCGTTTTCTTCTATGCCATTGAAATGCGCGAGATCCTTCAGGATTCTGTAACTAAGTTCTATAACCGCTCCACTTTCTTCAATGACTGCGGGCGAGCCATCCAGGCTAAAGCCCACTTAGGCGTCATCATCCTAAAGCTCACAAATTACAATTACTTTGTTCAGACCGTCGGCCAAGACGAAGTCGATAACGTCATGAGGGAAATCTCAAGCCGCATCAAAACAGCCACCAGCAAGTGCTACATCTACTACTGCGATGAAGGCACTTTCTCCATAACAAAATACGACGTTAACCTTGAAACCCTGGAAAACGAGGCCTCCTATCTTAAAGAAATCGTCAACCACGATATCGCCTTCCACGATTTAAACTATCATTTCATCTCCACTATCTGCATCGCCCGGTATCCGGAAGACATCAAGACTCTTGAAGAGCTTCATTCCATCGTCGACAAGACTTTCGTTACTGCCAATAAGCGCGTCACCCTCTTTGAGGGCGAAGCCTTATCGACCGCTTCCCGTGAGCTTTCCGTCCAGAAAGCCATCGAAAGAGGCTTAGAAGACCATTCCTTCAAGGTCTTTTACCAGCCGATATGGGACTGCAAGAAAGAAAGGATTCACTCCGCTGAAGCCCTCGTCCGCCTCATCGACCCTGAACTAGGCTACATTTCCCCGGAAGAATTCATCAAAGTTTCCGAAAGAAACGGCACCATTACCAAAATAGGCGACTTTGTCTTTGAGGAAGTCTGCCGCACCATCTCCGAAAACAAACTGGCCGACATCGGCTTGGAATTCATTGAAGTCAACCTCTCCACCGTCCAGTGCCTGCAGAAAAACCTCGCGGAGAAATTCCACAACTGCCTTTTAAAGTACAATGTCGATCCGAACTCCATTAACCTCGAAATAACCGAATCAGCCTCCATTCTCTCTCCGGTCTCCTTCCAGGAAACCATCCGCTCCTTAAAGGAGTCCGGCTTCAAGTTTTCCTTGGATGACTACGGCACCGGCTTTTCCAACTATTCCTATATCGAATCCTTCAAGTTCAATATCATCAAACTCGATAAGTCTTTGCTTTGGTCTATCAAAGACTATCCGAAAGCGCAGATCGCTCTTTCCAACACTATAAACATGCTGAAAGACCTCGACTATAAAGTCTTGATGGAAGGCGTTGAAACCGAAGACCAGAAAGACCTTATTGTCGCCATGGGCGGAGATTACATCCAAGGCTTCTATTTCGCTAAAGCCCTGCCCCAAGAAGACTTCATCGCCTATGTCCGTCACTTCAACGTCGAAAGCATGAAGGAGGGACAGAACTAATGAGCCAGATCAATATCTACTTCGACTTTGCCGCCTTCACCATCGACCTGCTGTTGGTTTTCGGCATCTTCTGGAAGAAAGGCAAGTTCCGCTTCCTCCATAACAGGCTTTACAGCGCCATGGTCATCAATGGCCTCATCGGCTCCACGGCCGAAATCCTTTTCTGCGACTTCTTGAATAACCCTTCCTTAAACAACGTCTGGGTCTTCTATACTTTCTCGTACACCTTCCATGTCTGCCATATCTTCGTGCCTTATCTTTTAGCCGCCTACGTCACCTCTTTAAGCGGCGGAGACAACACCCGTAAGATTAAGCTTCTCTTCACCGCGGGCTTTATACCAGTCCTAGCCTGCCTTGTCCTCTACGCCCTCAATCCTTTCTATAATCTGGTCTTCACCTTCTCTTATGACGGCACCACTCTCCTCTATGCCCGCCAGCTCGGCATGGATATCATTTATGTCATCGGCACCGGATACGGAATATACGCCATAATCATGGCTTTCATGAACCACAAGCTCATCATGCCATCCTCCATCGTCGTTTATATCGTCTTGATTGTCATCGGCCTCGGCGCGGCTTTCACGCAGCTTTTCATCCGCGAACTGAGAATCGATCTTTTCGCTAATTCCTTAATCTACATGTGCTTCCTCTTAGTCACCGAAAACGAAGAAGCCAGCCTTAACCCGGTTACCAGGCTTTATAACCGCGAGACTTATCTAAGAGACATCGTCTCCTATAAAGGCGGCAAGACCCAGTTCCAGACCATCATCATCTGCATGGAAAACTACTCTTATTATTCGTCCACCATCGGGGTCGAAGCTCTCCATGATGTCTTAAGGCAGATTGCCCATTTCCTTAAATCCCTTAATAAAAACTTCATCTGTTACGACTGCTCCAGAGGCGTCTTTGCTTTAATCATCTCTCATGATGAAGTCATGAACATGCCGAAAATAGCTGACCGCATTGCCTCCCGCTTTAAAGAGCCGTTCTACGTCGAAGAAACCTCCATCTACTTCATGACCGCCATCACGGCCGTCGAATTCCCTAAAGACTTCTCCGCTTTAAGCGACATTCAGATGATCATCAACAATAAGCCGGATATGTCTTCCGACACCCAGAACGTCAAGCTCATCTTCGGAGAAGACCTCCTCGATGCCAAACACGAAATCAAAATCCGCAACGCCCTCCAGTACGCCATCGAACACGACTCATTCGAAATAAATTACCAGCCGATTTACAACACCAAAGAAAAGAAGATACTCTCCGCCGAAGCCCTCGTCCGTCTCAACGACCCGAAGATGGGCTCCATTTCCCCGGGCGTCTTTATCCCCATCGCCGAAAAGATCGGCTTGATCAACGTCATCTCCGAAATCATCTTCCGCAAGATCTGCCAGTTCCTGGATATGCACCGGAAAGATATCGAGTTAAATAACATCGATGTCAACTTCTCCACCATCCAATGCCTCCAGGTCCGCTTAGCCGAACGCTACAAGAACCTCGCCGAGCAATACAACATCCCCTTCAGCAAAATCTTCCTGGAAGTCCAGCAGTCTGATGTTTTCCGCGTCGCCGACTTCTCCCACTCCAACATGCAGGAACTGTATCGGGGCGGTATGTCCTTCATCATGGACAACTTCGGCACCGGCTATTCAAATTTCTCTGATCTCTTCTTATGGAACTTCAAAGCCATCAAAATCGACCGCTCGATCCTCTGGAACGCCGATTATTCTTCCCGCTCCCAGACGGTTCTGAACTACACCATCAAAATGCTTAAAGAACTAGGCTACTCCGTCTGCATCGAAGGCGTCGAGACTGAAGACCAGAAGAAGAAAGTCGAAGACTGCGGCGTCGACTTCATTCAGGGCTTCTTCTTCTCCCAGCCTTTAAACGGCGATGACTTCATCAAATACGTCAACGACTATAACTCCAAATCTGAAATTCCATCGGAGCCGGCTAAAGCTTAAAACCGAGACTTAAAAAGGGCTGTCTGATAGCCTGAGCTGAAAAGCTTAGGTAAAGTCAGCCCTTTTTGAATTGCTTACAGTGCAGGAAAGATGACTACGATAAATGGTCTTTTAGGATATTCATTCTTCCTAGGCATTAGATTAATCAGATGGCTCTGATGAATCTTCCATCTGCGCATGCGCCTCTTCGTCCTTGCTCACGATGATTCCGTCTTCGCGGAAGTCATTGTTGTCGGTCAGGAAATTGCTCTGCGGGTTAGCCCTGCAGATAAGGCATCCCTTTTTCTCGTCTTTCTTTGAAATCGGGCAGTCAAAGCATGAATCGCTGTCTCGGCAGATGTCGATAATCTCGCGGAAGGTCATTTCCCCGAGAAGTTTGTATTCGGCTTTAACTTTTTTCTCCATATTTTTACTGCGCTCTTTCCTTTCTTCTAATAGAATCACAGCATCTAAGACTTCATCAAATCGCTAAATAATTAACTAGTTCTGATTAACCACGGAAACATCGCTGAAAGTCACATCGCAGGAACGGGAAGCGAAGCAGCCTATGAACATCTTATTCGAAGTGGCCTGTTTGATATTGACCGTGAAAGTCTCCGAATATGAGCCAATCGTGCATAAGTAATCCGCCGTGCCATCCGCCTGCGTATTGAGCTTCTTAATTGAAAGGTCAAAGGAAGCCCCTTCCTTAATAGAAGATTCATCGAAATCATTCGTCGAAGGCGTTAGAGCCGAAGCCGAAGAACGATAGAACGGAGCGCAGGCCGCTGTCGAAGTCAGATAGATGCCCGCCGAAGCGTAATTAGTCAGGCCGCCCGACTTCTCATCAATCGTAATATCGCCTCTCATCATCAGCCCGAAGCCAATCTGCTTCATCGTGGCGATATCGGCCCCGTCGCCCGGCAGCTGATTAATCGTCATCTTCGCGGAAATAAGGTAATCGTTATCAATGTCTTTCGACTGGAACGCCATTAAGAAGCCTTCCGCTGAATTCGACATTTTCCCGCCCTTCACGCCCGGAGTGGCATCAGTCGGAACGCCAGCGCGGATATTAAAGCTCTTCAGGTCCTCGCCTTCGGTAATATCGCCGATGAGGGCTTTATTAGCCTCGGAAGGGTTACCGCCTAAGCCGGTGCCCATCGCCGTTCCATACCAAGGATCCTTAACGGTGGTATAAAGCGCAGAAGCCGTAAAGGAGCCATCCGTAGCCCCAGCCACATAGCTCGGGTTAACCGTCAGATCCGCCGCGCGGGTCGGAGCGGCAATGTTATCCAAGACATACTTGCCTAAATAAGAAGCGCTGTCTTTAAGTTCCTTAGCGATGAAATAAGCGTTGAATTTCGCGCCCCAGATGGAAGTATGCGTCGTATCGTACATCGAAGTCGGAGTCGACCAAGCAAACAGATGCGTAATGTCATCCGCCGTATAATCGGCATTGGTATATAAAGCCTTGGTATCCGCCGTCAGATCGACGACCGGAACATTGACTGCCTTGCCTAAATCGCGTATAGCCTGCGCATAATCGCCGCCGGCATACTCACCGGAAGTGGTGGTGATATGGGCTGAAGAGCCCGTATAATCGCCGCTGGCGTTATAACGGCAGATCGGAGTGCATAAGACCGGATAAGCGCCGACATCCAAAGCCACCTTAACGTAGTTATCATATAAAGACTTGGCAAATGAGCCTTCGGTCTGATAATCACCGTTCGGATTCGTATAGCGGGCCGTTTCCGCCTTTTCATCGTTATGGCCAAAGCCTATCAGAAGGAAGTCGCCTTCCTTGATGCCAGAAGTCAAAGCCGTATAGTTCGCTTCCGAAAGGAAAGACTTGGAAGAGCGGCCTGATAAAGCCAGGTTATTGACGCTCAGATAATCCGTCGTATTGAAATACTTATCTAACTGCGTGCCCCAGCCGTAGCGTCTGTAATAATAAGTCTCGCTCGGGAAGTCGCAGACCGTCGAATCGCCAACGACAAACAAGGTGTGCTTGCCTAAGGCGTAATCCGCCGCTGAAGAAGCCGAAAAGCCGGCTTCCGAAGAAACATCGGAAGAGGCTTCAGAAGATGCATCGGAAGAGACTTCAGAAGAAACCTCCGAAGAGGCAGAAGAAGAAACCACGGACGAAACCGCTGTTTTCCCACAAGCCCCAAGCATGCCTAAAAATGGCATGAAAACCAATAACGACTTTAAACTTTTTCTCATAATTCCCCCTTTATAGAATTAATAGCGTCTTCATTTTAAGTCCTGTAAGCCCTTTAAATACTATGCTGACGAAACAAATATACTTAGCCTTCTAATATAAAAACTGCGCTTTTAACCCTGCTATAGCCAAAGGCGGGCAAGAATCAAGTCCCAAAAGATGGCGTGTTTAAATTGCCTTGGCACTTTATATGATGAGTTGCAATTATTATTATTTTTTCTAACAAATTAAAAACAAAATCAAGTATTTATAGGCCTTTTTATTATATTAAAGAGTTGCACTTTCATAAATTTTTGAACGAAAAATCGTCTTTTGAATGAAGACAAACAGCGAACCACGGCCCACCTAAGGGATTGACTTTCAGGGCCAAAAGAAAAAGAGTCCTATCTCTTTAGAAAAAATGGCTTCGAGATTCCTTTGCGCTCGCTCGATGAGGAAAATCTGCACCCGGTTGACTCTAACGATTTATTGAGCGAATAATCCGTTTCAGAAGAGTTCATCATGAACCAAAAAAACAACTAATCGATTTCTGCTTCTTTCCTTGAGGCTTCGCTAAAACTAATTTTCCAAGATCACAAATTGTGATCTTATAGGATTTAGGATAGCCTATAAAAAAACACAGTGTTATCGTGCTTTCTTGATTTAATGACGCTAGGGACCGGACTTGAACCGGTATGGATTTAAAACCGAAGAGTTTTAAGTCCCTTTATAAATGACGGCAAGAACAAAAAGACATAATCATGAAGACGAAAAGGAAGAAGAATAAAACCGTTTTCATCTTACATTTTCAAAAAAATAAAGATAGAATTACAAAGGCTGTAAAGAAGTAACCTTGTGCATTAGGGGCGAACGCTTGAGGGCGTACGTTCCGTTTTTATGTGAATAATTCCAGTTTTGAACTGGAAAGAAAGGTTACTTTATTATGAAACAGAAAACACAGGAAGATTTAGGCAAAGACAGCATCGGAAAGCTCTTAGGCAAATACGCCCTCCCCTGCATTGCCTCTCTGCTGATCAGCGCTTTATATAACATCGTCGATCAGATTTATATCGGAAACTCTAAAGTCGGTTATTTAGGCAACACTGCCACCAACATCATTTTCCCTTTGACTATCCTCGCTTTAGCCTTGGCTTTGATGTTCGGCGATGGAGCGGCTGCCAACATCTCTTTATCCCAAGGCCGTAAAGACACAGCCTCTATCTCAAAAGGCGTCGGCAATGCCCTTTTGATGTCTTTAATAGCCTCCGCCCTTTTAACAGCCTTATGCTTAATCTTCTTAAGCCCGATCATCAGTCTGATGGGAGCTTCTGAAGCCTCGGCCCCTTTAGCTTACGGATATGGCTTTTATATCATCATCGGCTTTCCTTTCGCCATGCTTATGAACACGATGTCCGGCATCATCCGCGCTGATAATTCGCCGCGTTTTGCGATGGCCGGCATGGTCATCGGCGCCGTTTTAAACATCATTCTGGATCCTCTTTTCATCAATACGTTTGATATGGGCGTCCAAGGCGCAGCCATTGCTACCGTCATCGGCGAAGGCGTTAACTTCTTCATCTATTTAGCTTATTTTTTCCGCTCAAAGTCTTTCCGTCTGAAGCTTATGGACTTTAAGCCTGATTTCAAACTAGACGGATTAATCCTCCGCCTGGGCTTATCGTCCTTCTTAACTCAGATTTCCATAGTAATCATCACGACTGTTTCTAACGCCACCATCGCAAAATATGGCGCACAGACTCAATACGGCACCGATATACCTTTAGCCGTCATCGGCATCGTCATGAAAGTCTTCACCATCGTCATCAATATCGGAGTGGGCATCGCCGTCGGCGGCCAGCCTATTGTCGGATATAACTACGGAGCAAAATTATACGCCCGTGTCAAAAAGACTTATTTCTATTGCATCGGGTTAACTTCCTTGGTCGCCATTATCGCCACATTGCTATTTGAAATATGCCCGGAATATATCATCGCCATCTTCGGAACGCAGAACGACCTTTATGAAGAGTTTGCCTTAAAGACCATGCGCATTTATCTGGCCTTCATCTGGGCAACTTCCTTAATCAAAGTCTCTGCTATCTTCCTGCAGTCTTTAGGCAAAGCCGGCTCTTCAGCTTTCTTATCCCTGCTCCGCGATGTCATTACTTTCGTTCCTTACACATTGATTCTTCCTATCTTCTTCGGCTTAGACGGCATCCTTTATGCCGCTCCGGCAGCTGACCTGACTTCGCTCTTGATAACTTTCTTCATCATGCTTATGACCATGAAAAAACTCGGAATAAAAGATAACGAAAACAAACTTCAGGAAATGAATGACAGCCAATTAAAAGCAGCTTAATATATCCGACTTAAAAAAGGCCTAAGCATTATTGCTAAGGCCTTTTAATGTTAAAGCAACTTTTCAAGATTTATAAAGAGGTTATATAGTCTCTTAAGGCCGCGCGATCGAAGATGAGGCTCGCATCTTTAATAGTATAATCTGGAGTAACGCCATCATCGACATCCGTATAGACGCCGTTTTTAACCGTGCAGATCATCGTATTTCCAGAAAGGTTCATAAACGTGCCATCGGCTAAGACCATCGGCTGCACGACGCAGGCTCCGCCGCCCGTCTTCTCGCCAATTAGTTTCACGCGGCCTGAGTTCTTGAAAACCGAAGGCACCAAATTGCCGCAGGAGAAACTGAAGCTCGAAGTCAGGCAGAAGACATTCTTACCGGCTAAAGTATCCTTCTCATCGAAGACGTAATCCATATTCGTATCGGACTTTAGGATCGTGGTGCCTGTCCCGCCAGTTAAAACGCTCTTAAAAGTAAGGGCGGCATCACTGAATCCATTAATGGAGTTATAGCCGACAGCCCAGCCCAACACATATGCCGCAGCGTCAAATATTCCGCCTCCGTTGCATGTTAAGTCCAAAACAACATTCTTAATCGGGCTGTTTTCTCTGGTTATCTGTTTCTGTGCCCATTCAATAATGGCAAACGTATTATCTGTAAGCGAAAGCGGTTCACTGGTAACCGGATTAGTATATAAATCGACGCTATTAGCGACAAATTCATCGAAAGTCACATAAGCCGTATCCTGGATTTCTTCATATACGGTCCCAACTTCAGCATCTTTGGCCATAGCAGCTTTTCTCGCTTCAGAAAACTCTGTTAAATAACTATCAAGATTAATATAATCCGGAGAGAAAAACTCTGGAGTCTTACTGGAAGAATAACTGATATCAGGCCCGGCATAACACGATCCGGCCACGAAAGAGGAATGCCCGTCGGACAGATAAGTGTATAAAAGGCGGGCTAAAGCGTTAGAAAACACGATGGCATCTGTAGATAATAAATCCGTTTTTAAGCCTACCTGGCTGATAAACTCATCAAAGCCATTGATGTTATGCTTCCAAGCCAATCCGTACTGCATATCCATGGCCAAAGTCATCTCATCATAAGTAAACTGAGCCATTTTCTGGCTGCGGGCCGCCGGCTTATTCGCATAAAACAGGTCCTTTAAATCACCGAGGGCATGAGAAGATAAGAAGATAGCCTGCTGGTTAAAGGACAAAGCAAAATTCGTATGCATCAGGAACAAGTCGTTAAAAGTCTGCACCGGCATATAAAAATGCCCTTCCTGATAATAAAGAGGGATATTCCAATTGTCTAAATTCAAACCAACAGATTCACCCTGACGCATCACGCTCTTAGACTGCCTTTGAATATAGATGTCTTTATTATTGCTGTCCTTATAAGTTGATGCTAGAACATCGAAAGGCGAAGTGCTGCTGTCACTTTCATTAAAGGCATCGTAGTCGCTATAGACAGCCGTTCTGTTTTCAAAATCAAGCAAGCAATAAGCGCTGGTTTTCTTATTCTTCACGGTAATCGTATGTGTCGAATTGCTAACGGTAGTATCAAACTCCATCAGGCCCGTAAAAAGCTTCAGCGTTCCGCTAATAGTATCCTCATCAATAAAAGGCACATCACCGTAATCATCAAAGAAGCTTAATTCAATGCTGGCTTTATTCGCCAAAGCGACTTCATAGAAATCGTAAGTCTTGTGAGTCCTAGCGGCCACCTTCTCAGATGAAACAGAAGAAACCGACGAAACCTGCGAGGAAATGTTCGATGCCAGAGAAGAAGCTACCGAAGAATCATCTCCTTTTGAACAGCCTGTTAAAGCTGAAAGCAGCAAACCAGCTACGACTAGAAGCCTTTCTTTCTTTCTCATGTTATTTCCCTCCCAGTGTGTATGAAAGACCTAACGCATTTGTTAAATATTAATATATACTTTAACCATTTCAAAATCAAACCTTGTACAGGGCTTTATTTGTTTATTTTCCATAGGGAGAGAACCCTTCCTTTTTTTGAAATCGATTGGCACCGCTATATCGACTTTATTAACAAAGTATTCAAATTAATGGTCTTCTTTGCTTTTCCAAACAGAAAAGGCACGCCAGCCTTAAAAGGCACGCTGCAATAAATTAATTGCCGCTTTTGGGATCGATAAGTTTGAACTTAACAAAAAACTGCTGCGTTTTTAATTCCGCAGCAGCCTTTTTCTCTATCATTGTTTTCCCTATCTTTTAAATTTTAGGAACGGAAGAAATTAACTGACGAAAGAACGACAAACCAGACAAACGTCATAAACATACCAAGAAACAAGGCGCTTTTTAAAGCCCCGGCATAATGATTGTCCGGTTTTTTGTTCAATAGATTTGCAGCGATAATAGAGCCAATAAAGCCTAAGAAGAAAGACAAGAAGAAAACAGCGATGACTTCGCCCCTCATTGCTTTATCTTCATTATCCCTAGTCTCTTTGTTCTGGCTATAAATATGAGGGGCATTAGTTATGCCCTGATGCTCCTGATACGTATGAGCGGCAGAAACCGGAGACGGCTTAGATTCTTTTTTCGGCTCATCGGAGAGCATCTCCGAAGCGATAACGTTTTTATCATTCAAAACAATACCGCACTGTTGGCAGGTCGTAGCGTCATCTTTATTTATATATCCGCATTTTTTACAGACTTTCATGCCTAATCTGTCTCCTTTCCTCTTTTTAATTATAAGGGCGGAAGTCAAGGCAGAGTGAAAAAGTTTAAAATATAATTAATAGTGAAAAGATCAGGAGGAAGGAAGTATGGATCGGAAAGAAATAATCAGCCACCGTTACGCCTTATTAGCGGACACTCTCGTAACCAATCTAAATAACCGCGGATTCAATGCGGTTTATGTTACCTCTAAAGAAGAAGCCTTGAAAACGGCTCTTTCTTATCTTCCGCAGGGCTGTTCTGTCGGCATGGGCGGAACCCTAACGGCAGAAGAGATAGGCTTAACTCCTTATTTAAAAAACTCCAAGGATTACCGCTTTATCGACCGGGAAAGCGCTAAAGATCATGAAGAGAAAGAAAAACTGGCTCACGAAGCCCTGAATGCCGATTATTTCATCGCCTCGGCCAACGCCGTTTCTTTAGATGGCACCCTTTTTGAGATTGACGGCCGCTCCAATCGCATCGGAGCTTTAGTCTATGGAGCCAGCCATGTCATCTTCATCATCGGCATGAACAAAGTCTGCCTGAACGAGGAAGAAGCTCTGTCTCGGGCCAAGAATGTTGCCGCTCCTTTAAATGCCTTGAGGCTGAACTGCAAAACCCCGTGTGCTTTAAAAGGCTACTGCCTTAATTGCACCGGCCCGAGTTCCATCTGCTCCAACATTCTTCAGATCCGCAAGCCAAACGTGCCCCAGCGTTTCCAGATAATCTTAGTCGGGGAGGATTTAGGGCTTTAATTGTTTTCGGATAATGACTTATAATTGAAGAAAGCAAAAAGGATAAAAGACATGGCAGATATAGACACGAAAAAGCAGATGGCTGAAGCACTCCGCCAGCTGCTCAAAGAAAAGCCCATCAATAAAATCACCGTTTCGGAAATAACCGATAAATGCCAGATTAACCGCCAGTCTTTTTATTACCATTTTCCGGATGTTTACTATCTGGCCGGCTTCTTATTCAAAAATGACCTTTCCGATATTCTCTCCAAATGGCTGGAGACTAACAACTGGCAGAGAGCCTTTTATGAAGTCTTTAACTACGCCATCCAGAATAAGGAAATGGTTCTCAATACCATAACTTCCGTCGACCGCGATATCTTAAAGAACAACGTTTACCAGGAAATCGAAGATATCATCCGCTTCGTCATCAAAAACCGCACGGCAGCCATGAATATCACTTTAACCCCAGAAGACGAGAGCAAAATCGCCGCGTTCTATAAATACCCCGTCGTCGGTTATACTTGGGACTGGATGCGGAGCGGCATGATTGAAGACCCGCGCCCGGCCGTCCAGAACATTATCAGCATCATGGTCCCGAATTTGGACCGCAACATCCTGGACCTCAAGAAAAAAGAAGACGAAGAAGCCGCAGGAAAGAAAAAGTCCCTTTAGAGACTCAGGAGAACAATAGAAGAAATGTCAAAGGCCTTAAAACTAGAAAGACTCATCAATATCATCCTCATGCTGGCTTTTATCTTGGCCGGCTTTATTCCTTTAATCAGCCACACCGTCAACGGCAGCCAAGTCGTTTCCAGCTGTTATGACGAAATTCTCCATGACTCCGATCTGTACATCTATGGCAATGTCTTCCTCACGGTGCCTTTCTTCTGTGCGGATGTCATCGTCCTTATTAACCTCATCGAAATAATCTTCAAGCTCAATAAGCCGGCGGTTTCTTACACAGCCTTCGCTTTTTATCTGCTGCATTTTATCTTCGGCGTCATGTTTTCCGCCATCGCCTCGCAGATGTTCCCCTTCGGGACCATCGTCCTCTCTATCGATCTCCTGCTCTTGATTAATTACATCGTCTTCCATTACGGCATCAAGAAGCAGGTCGTTTAGCCTGTTAAGTAAAAATACTTGACACTTAAAGTTCTTAAGCCTATATTATTACCTGTAAACAAAGGAGATTAATCAACATGTCTGTTAAAATCAGAATGGCCCGTATCGGCCGCAACATGACTTCCGACTATCGCATCGTCGTTACTGACTCCCGCAAAGCCGCCACTGGCAATTGCATCGAGCAGATCGGCCACTACGATTCTTCTAAGCCGTTCGCCGATGCCGTCATCGATGAGCAGAAGGCTATTGCCTGGATGCTCAAAGGCGCTACTCCTTCCGATACTATGAAAGCTATGTTATCCGAAAAGGGTATCTATGCGAAGTATCTGGAAGCGAAAAAAGAAGCCAAAAAGGCTTGCGCTGCCAAGAAAGAATCTAAGTAACAATGATCAGCGACTATGAACGTATCATCAGAGCGGTCATCGAACCCCTGGTTGATAATCCGGACACTATCCTAATCCGCTGCACCGACACTGTTGAAGATGACGGCGCCTCTTTAAGAGATGTTCACTTTATGGTCGCCACTCCGGAAGCGGAGTTAGGCAAACTTATCGGCCGTCACGGCAGCGTTGCGGATGCCATTCGCACCATCGTCAACGTCAAAGCCCGCGATGAGCATCAGAGAGTCCACATCAAGTTCGATTCCTTCGGCTCAGATGAGAAGGAAGAGGACAAGAAAGACTGATTCAGCCTCTCCATCTTAGAAACCAGGCGCTGCAGTTAAATGCAGCGCCTTTTTCTTTTCCTTTTTAAGCCTTTTATTGCTTTCCGCGGCCCCATTAAATAAACTAATGAGGATAGAAAGAACGGAATAAAAGCTTATGGAACTCATAAATATCGGATATATAATCGACACTCACGGCCTGAAAGGCGAAGTCAAAGTCGGCTTTACGACCGATCAGATTGAGCTTTATTTCAAAGCTGGGAATAAAATCTACATTGAAGGAACTGACCAGAAAGTCGGCGAATATACCATCGAGAGCTTCTATATGATTCCCAAAGGGATGGGCTTAATGAAAATCCAGGATATCCTGACGATCGATCAGGCTCTGCCCTTAAGGAAAAAGACTCTGATGGCGGAAAGAAAGGAAATCGAAGGCCGCATTTATTTAGCCGACCTTCTGCATTACAAGGTCTATGACGCCGAAGGAAAAGAATACGGCGAGATTACCGATATCACCCGCGCCGGAGCCCGCAATTACCTGATGATCGGAGAAAAGTATCTGCCTTACGTTCCGGATTCCATCATCGTCGCCATCGACAAGATCAAGAAAGTCATTATCGTCTCCGAGGAAGGAAAGGATATCCTCGCGAATGCTTAACATCACCATCCTCACCCTTTTTCCTGAATTCTTCACGCCTTTTTTAAGCTCTTCCATCGTCGGCAGAGCCGTCTGTAAAGGCAACGTCACTTTTAAAATCGTCAATATCAGGGACTACACCAAAGATAAGCATCACCGCGTCGATGACCGCCCGGTCGGCGGCGGAGCCGGCCTGATAATGAAAATGCAGCCCTTATGCGACTGTCTGCAGGCCAATTCCACATCCAAGTCCCACGTCATCATGATGTCGCCTTTAGGCAAGACCTTTAACCAGGAAACGGCTATCCGCCTCTCCAAGGAAGAAGACATCGTCATCGTCTGCGGCCATTATGAAGGCATCGATTCCCGCTTTAACAAACGCTGCCAGGAAATGATTTCCATCGGCGACTATATTCTCACCGGCGGGGAAATCGGAGCCATGGCCATATCGGATTCTATCGTCCGTCTTTTAAAAGGCGCCATCGCCGATGAGTCTACCAAAGAGGAATCCTTTAATGACGGCTTGTTAGAGTATCCGCAGTATACCCTGCCTTACGATTACGAAGGCGAAAAGATACCGGAAATCCTCTTCTCCGGCAATCATGAAGCTATCGAAAAGTTTCATAAGCGCGAAGCCTTGAGGCTCACTAAAGAACTCCGCCCGGACCTTTATGAAAAATACAAAATGGATAAGCAGGATTTAAAAAGAGTCCACGAGTTAGAAACCGGAACCATCTCTAAAACGGAAAAGACCGCCTTAGAAAAAGGCGAGAGGTTCATCAAGGCTGAAATCGAAAAAGACAAAGAAAACTAACTTGCCTTTTTTATGAGGCTTAAAAAAGTTAAATCATTAGGATTTACTTTAAGCCGCTTTTGAGAATATTCATTAAAAAGAGTATATATTTCTGTATTGCTTAATTGATTGAAATATTCATAAAACCAAGTATAGTTTTTATGAAAAGAATGGTTTTTTTGTTTGTAAAATTCGGATGGCTTTAATGTTGATTTCTTTTTTAAATAAACTTGATACAAGTCTTCGTGAATCAATAAAAGCACCTCAATTTCCGGAGATGTGATTAAAAGATCTATTTTTTGAATATTCAATTTTTCCCTATATTCAGGGTTTATTTTTAAAACAGAATTGTTTTTATCAACCGCCCTTATTATCCTAATCTTTCTGCCCCAGTCTAACTGATTCAGAAACAAGGAAAGATCATGGCAATGATTATCCAAATTCCTGGCCTGAAAAAAACGCCCGCCAAGCAGTTCTCTCCTATCAAAAATAAGAAGGCCTTTATCTAAAAGAACATCAAAAACGGCCTTTTCACAGACTCCTTCGCACATTATTAAAACAAGAGGTTTCATTTCCTATATGTATTTCAATATATATAGGCGACAGGAATCTTTTTATTCGCTTCTTTTTTGTTCTTTCTGAATCAATTCAGTCATTTCCATCAGCAAATCATAATTCAACAATGTGTTAAAAGCATTGGAGTTAATTTGCCGGCTTTTGGAAAGCTCAGTTCTAATGCCGGAATTATAAAGACTAATATTATCAATAACCATGTCTTTTTTATGTAGGATGAAAACCGCATCCCTTCTTGGCACAGAATCAATAATCTCAGCATAATGGGTTGAGAAAAAAAGAGTTGCTCCAAATTTGTTTGTCTTTTTATCATTAAAAAGAAGAATGATATTATCGACAACGTTCTTATGGAAAGACCTTTCTATTTCATCAACGATTAAGACACCGCCGATTTTAAGACTAAGATAGACAAGTTCCAAGAGAAGAACTCCTCTAATGGTTCCCTCGGAAATAACATTTAATAAATCTTCAGCTTTCAAGACAATCTTTTCTTCGCCGTATCTTTTTAAATAATAGGCTTTCCCTATCGATAGTTCGCCAATGTCTTCGATGCTGTCATCCATAAGCTTAAGGAAGAGAGAAAAACATTGAGGCGGAATTTCCCTGCGCTTATTAAAAGCCAGTTCAAACATTTGATTGGCTTCCAAGGAAGAAGACAAATAAAAAACATCATTGCTAAAATGAAAATAATCTGAAAAAACAGCTAAATCTGAAAGCCGTTTGCTCAAGTTCATTTCCTTAAAAGCCATCTTATCCAAGTCATTTCTATATGATGGCTTATAAAGACAAAAAAACATCCTTTCTTTATCAATAAACGCGCCGGTAATGTAGGACGCTGAATTAGAGGATTCAGAAGGACTAATTAACGGAGAAGACAAACAGCATTCATATTTAAAAACTTTGCCGTCATTGTAGAAGCAGAGAAAAAGATTAATATGGTCAGATTTAAAGTCTCTTTTTTCATACATCCAACGTCCAGTAAGCAGAAAAGAATAGCATTTGTTAAGCAAATCTAAAAGCGAAGTCTTGCCTGAAGAATTACTGCCAATCATAGCCACAGAACAGTTCATATAGAGTTTGTCTTGAAGGCTTCTGACACCGCTTGATAAATCAGAAGCAAAGACTTTTTCGGAAGTTAAGAAGGAAATAGCAAAGTCGTCTTTAAAAAAGCGATATCCTGAGATTCTTAAGCTTAATATTCTCATAAGGTGACTATCCTCCTGCGTTCATTTTCAATTATAAACAAAATTTTTGTTTGAAATTTATGTTTTTAACTACTTTAGGCTGTTTTTATCGCGTTTTAAACATAATTTTTGTTCAAAATACATTTTTCCATAAGTATATAGCCATCTTTATTATCTTTTTTCACCTTAATTCAAAAAAGAAGAAAAAGAGAATAACATAAAAGGCTCGACTTAGAAAAAAGCCGAGCCATTATTATTAAAATCAACGGCAGATTTGCACTATTTTGTCTTAAACTGATTCATGATGTCCGGATTAGACATCTGTTCCTGTGCCGCCTTTTTCATGTAAGGCGACATCTGCTTAACCGACTCTTTCATCTGGTCATAACTGCGAAGGATCTTGTTAACTTCGAAGTTTGTATACCCCGATCCGTTGGCGATGCGGACCTTGCGGTCATTCTTGATAATCTCCGGGTGCTTTCTTTCTTGAGGAGTCATGGAATTGATGATGGCTTCCATCATCTTTTCGTTGTCTTCACCTTTGGCAATCTGCTCATCGGAGAGCTTAGGCATACCAGGCAGCATGCGAAGAAGCTTGCCTAAAGGGCCCATCTTCTTGACCTGATGAATCATGGCGACCATATCATCCAAGCCGAAATTCCCGGACATGATCTTTTTGGTCGTCTTCATTGTCTTTTCCTGATCGAGGTTCTGCTGGGCGTTCTCTACTAAAGAAACCACATCGCCCATGCCTAAGATACGGGAAGCCATGCGGTCCGGATGGAAAACTTCCAAATCCTGAACCTTTTCGCCAACGCCGGCGAATTTGATCGGCACGCCCGTCATCTTTCTGATAGATAAAGCCGAGCCGCCGCGGGCATCAGAATCCAACTTCGACATGATGACGCCGGTCAGTTTAATCTTTTCGTTAAAGGCCGTGGCCACATTAATGGCGTCCTGGCCAGATAAAGCATCAGCCAGCAAGAGGGTTTCCTTCACCGGCACAGCCGATTGGATGTTCTTCAGTTCATCCATCAGCTCTTCATTGATTTGCAGACGGCCGGCCGTATCGATGATAAGAACATCGTATTTTTCACTGACGGCTTTCTTATAAGCCGCTTCCGCAATAGAAGGAGGCTTAGTCCCAGTGCGGTCAACATAGATATCAACTCCGACCTGCTTAGCCAAAGTCTCCAGCTGATCAATAGCCGCCGGGCGGTAAATATCTCCCGCCGCCAGCAAGACTTTCTTTTTCTGCTGATTCTTGAATAAATAAGCGAGTTTTCCGGCGGAAGTCGTTTTGCCGGTGCCTTGTAAGCCAACAAGCATAATAACCGTCGGCATCCCCGAAACAAAATGGAGTTCCGAATCCGTCGAGCCTAAAAGCTCAATGAGCTCATCATTAACAATCTTGACGATCTTCTGATCCGGCGTTAAAGAGCCTTCGACTTTCTGGCCGAGGGCTTTCGTCTTCACATCTTCGACAAAATCACGGACGACTTTATAGTTGACATCGGCTCCTAAGAGGGCTAAACGCACCTCGCGGAGCATATCGTCCATATTCTTCTCAGTTAATGTCGCCTGGCCGCGGAACTTCTTAAAAATGCCCTGCAGTTTCTCTGAAAGTGACTCAAATGCCATGGTTGATTTCCTCCTTGATCTTCATCAGATTCTCCTGAATCTTCTTCAGGTCCTTTTCTTCCTCTAAAGACTCCAGTTCCCGGATGATTTTCTCATCCCGAGCCATGAAGCCCAGTTCTTTCTCATACTTTTCCAGTTCTTTCTCGCCTTGCTTCAAAGAAAGATAGACAGCGTTTCTGGAAACCTTGCGGTTAAGGGCAATTTCCCCCATGGAAAGGTCCTCTTCATAATACGAATGCAGATCGTTCCTCTCATTCGGGCTTAAAGCCTGCCCGTATAAAGACAAGAGGACATTAATCCTCATTCTTTTCTCTAAAGCCGCCATAACTATATAAGCCCCGCCACAATGAAAATCAGACTGATGCCGAAGAAATAAACCAGCGAGGTCGAGAACATCGTATGGAAAGCCTGCGAATGAAGGAAATGGAGTCTCTCATCCGCATTGAGATTAACAAAAGCAAAGAAGAACGAGCCCATGATATTAGCCACAAAATAAGCTAGATACGTGCTCCCCGAAAGGAAGTAAACCAAATACCAGCTTCCGAAGAAAGCCGCCGCCGAAACGATCAGAGCCCACCAATAATTACGCATATTTAAATCTTAGTCCCCATCGTCTCCGATTAAAAGACCATAAAGGTAATCATCTAAGTCAAATTCCTTCAAATCCGCCATGCCTTCGCCTAAGCCGATGAAGCGGACCGGAATGCCAAGCTTCTCACGGATAGGCAAGATAATCCCGCCTTTAGAGGTCCCATCCATCTTCGTGATGACCAGCCCCGTCAGAGGCGTCACATCTTTAAAGACTTCCGCCTGCTCAACGCCGTTCTGACCCGTATTCGCATCGATAATCAGGAAAGTCTCCTGAGGAGCCGAAGGAATGACCTTCGCCATGACCCTTCTCATCTTTCCCAGCTCCGCCATCAGATTAGCCTTGTTCTGCAGTCTTCCGGCCGTATCGACAATAACCAAATCAAAGTGTTCCGCCTTAGCCTTGCTCAAGCCTTCATAGCAGAGCGAAGAAGGATCCGAGCCCTCGGGTCCCAAAACGATATCCACGCCGACCTTATTAGCCCAAGTCTGCAGCTGCTCGCTGGCTCCGGCCCTAAATGTATCCGCCGCCACTAAGAGAACTTTCTTTCCCATGTCTTTATAGCGCTTAGCCAATTTAGCGATAGTCGTCGTCTTCCCAACGCCGTTAACGCCAACGACCAAAAGCACCGTCGGACCCTCGGGAGCAAAAGCCAAATCAGGCTCGGAAGAAGTTCCGACCGCCTGGTAGCCTTCAAACATCTTCTCGACCACCAGCTTATTAATTTCTTCAGGCGTATCAATCTTATCCAATTTAGCCTGCTTTTTGGCCTCATCGATAATCGTGAAAGTCAAATCCGCACCGACATCAGCCTCAATAAGGATTTCCTCTAACTCATCAAAATACTCATCGTTGACCTTATGGAACATCGAAGTCAGGGACTTCAGGCGGTTCATAAACCCATGGCGGGCTTTCGAAAGGCCCCGGACATAAGCATCCTTGTTCGCCTGCTGTCTTTCCTCTTCCTGCTTTTTTTTCAGGTCTTCAGCTTTCTGCAGCTCGGCTTTGCGCTGGGCACGCTCAGCAGCTTTAGTTTTCTCTTCTTCCGCCGAGGCTGTCTTATCAGTTGAGGCGTCAGAAACAACCTTATCACTAGTATTATCGGTTGTTTCTTGCGTTTTGTCCTTTTTACTGAACTTGTTTTTTAAGAAATCAAAAAGTCCCATTATCACTTTACCTCAGCTTTCGGAGCGGAAACCTGCTTAGACAAAGCATCTTTAGCAGCTTCCTGTTCCGCTTTCTTTTTGCTCTTCCCGGTCCCCTTGCCTAAGACCACATCGTTGCAGGAGACTTCAACATTAAACATCTTATCGTTAGGCTCGCCGCTTTCGGAAACGGTCTTGTATTCAATCTTAACCGTGCCATTAGCCTGCACGATTTCCTGAAGCTGCGATTTATAATCGAAGCTTTCCAGTTCCTTAACATCGTTGACGGCTTCAGCAAAAAAGCCGTTGACGAACCTTTTCGTTTTCTCAAAGTCACCTTGGTTATCCAAGTAGAAAGCCCCGATGAAGGCTTCAAAAACATCTTCAAGTATCTTTGATTTTACCGGCCCGGATTTCGTCTCGCCCTTCGAAAGGCGGATATAATCCGCAAAGCCCATTTTCACAGCAAAACCGGTCTCGGTGGGACCCATAACCAAAGAAGAACGGCACTTAGAAAGCTGCCCGGAATCCATCTTCGGGAAACGATGGTAGATAAGGTCGCCCACCACCAAGCCTAAAACAGCATCGCCAATGAATTCCAGCCGGTCATAATCAGAACAGCAGGTCACTTGGTTCTCATTCCTATAAGAGACATGAGTAAAAGCGGCCTCATATAGGCTGAAATCGTTATAGGAGATATTCAGCTCTTTCAGAAGCTGATGGACGTCTTTAAAAGCCATGAACAAGCCTTTCTTTACTTCGTCTCGGACATAACAGCAGCATCTTTAGCAAACTCCTCGCGGATATGGCTGACTATGTCAGCTTTAATCATGCGGTAAGCCAAGCCCAAAGAATAAGTGAAGAAAACGGAATTGGAATTGCCGTGCGTCTTGACGGTTACCCCGTTAATGCCCAGCAGAATCGCTCCGCCAGTCTTCTTATAATCCATCGCTTCGCCCATCTCTTTAATGCCTTTGCGGCATAACAGATACCCGATTTTGGAGAAGAGGTTTCTTTTGAAGGCTTTGGTCATCATATCTTTCATCATCAAAGCCGTGCCTTCCGTCGTTTTCAAGAAAATGTTGCCCGGATAGCCGGAGGTGACGATGATGTCCTTTTTACCATCCAAAACCTCACGCGCTTCGCAGTTCCCGGCAAAGTTAATCGAAGGATCGGCTTGAATAAGCTTATAAGCTTCAACAGCCTCGGTTAGGCCTTTCCCTTCTTCGGCACCATTAGAAAGCAGGCAGACCACCGGGTTATCAATTCCCATTACGACTTGGTCATAAACCTTGCCTAAACGGGCAAACCCATAAAGCTCTTCGGCTGTATTGACGTTTGAAGCCCCTAAATCCAAGACAATCGGATGCTTGCCTTTAACCTTCGAAGGAAAGAAAGAGCATAATCCGCCTCTTAAGACACCAGGAACATTCTTCAGCAGCATGGTCGAGCCTGTTAAAAAGCCACCAGTTGAGCCTGCTGAAACAACACCCTGTGCTTTGCCCTGCGAGACAGCTTCCAAAGCTTTATACATTGACGATTCCTTTAAGCGGAGAAACTTCAGAGGCGAAGTCTCCATAGGGACAATCTGACTCGTGTGGACTATTTCAATCCGCGGATTTCCTTTTAAGAAAGAAAGCTGCTCCTGGTCTCCAAAGCAGATGAAATTAACATCGCTGTTCTGTTCCAGATAAGCCAGAACGCCTTTGCCTAATTCGGCCGGGCCTAAATCCGACCCCATCAGATCTACCGCTATAGTAACCATATGCCTCAATCTCCTTTAAAATAACTTTTTTAGAAAGCAAAGTTTCCGTCGATAAAGACCGGAATTTTCTTCCCCTCATGGGTTAAGCCTGTAATCTGCAGCCCCTTGCTTCCCACCATGAAATCGACATGCACTTTCGAATTGTTCCCGCCATGAGCAAAGATTTCCTCTTCGCTCATCTTATCCCCGCCCTTCAGGTTTTCATTAAAAGACTGTCCGAAAGCCAGATGGCAGGAAGCGTTCTCATCATAAAGCGTATTCTGATAGACGATATTCTGCTGGCTGATCGGCGAAGCAAAGGGCACCAAAGCCGCCTCGCCTAAAGAGCAGGCATTCTCATCAAAATGAATAATAGAGGCCAGTTCATCCTGGCCTTTTTCTGCTTTGAAATCCACAGCCTTGCCATCTTTAAACCTCACCCAGAACTTATCGATGATAATCCCGTTATGGCTTAAGGGCTTGGAAGAATAAACAATTCCGTCAATATGCTGTCTATCAGGCATCGTAAAGACTTCCTCCGTCGGAAGATTCGGAATAAAAGTCCTGCCTAAGCGCGACTGGACGGCATCCGCCGAGCCCCAGATGTGGCCCTCAGCTAAACCGACCGTCAGATCCGTGCCCAGTTCGTTGGTATAATGCAGGCTCTTGAAATTATAATCGTTTAGTTTCTGCGCATGCGCCTTTAACGTCGCAATGTGTTTCTTCCACTCTTCAATCGGATCATTGTCTTCGCTGACATAGCAGGTCTGATATATAGCGTTCCAAAGCTTCAGGATTGCCTGCGTCGGGGAAAGATCCGGGAAAACCCGCTTAGCCCAGGCCTTAGTAGGCACCCCGGCAATGCACCAAGCCAGTTCATTATTCAAATAAGGCTTCTTCAGCTCTGAGAAAACTTCCGTCCGGCTCTTATTTTCCTTAGCCATTCTCTTCGGATCAACCGAGCGGAACGCCGCCGGGTCATTTCCGAAAAGAACAATGCGCGAATAATTCTTATCATTTCTTTCTTCCGCTCTCTTAACTTCCCATTCCGGGATTGTGCCTAAGCGGGAAGCCGCCATGTGCATGAGGTTTTCCTTATCCACAAGGACGTCAGAAAAATCTACGCTGACCGAGCGGGCATGGCAGGCATAAAGCTCTAAAACCAGGTAACGGACAAAGCCGTAACACTCAGCCGGGGCTTGGATGTAGACATCCTGCTTATTGTTCGCCCCAATGCCGATTTCCGCAATCAGACGGGCGTATTTTTTCATTATCTTTGCTTTCTTCATCTTGTTCACCTCCAAATAATACCTTATTATCGCATATTATCTTAAATAGCACCAATAAATTAAACTATGTTAAGTTTTGTTCATGTTTGCATAAACCCCGAGAAAAACAAAAGCATAATGTAGTCTCAAGGCTTAAAAACCTGTAGAATAAAACCAGATAGGAGGCTAACTAGAGAAAATGGAAGATTTGTATTACCAGTGCCCAACCGGCGTTTATTTTACCTCGGACGCTATGGAAAAAGCTGGCTCCATCTTAAAAGAGAGAGGCTATAAAAAGGCCGTCTTAATTTACGGCGGAAGCTCTTTAAAAAAGAGCGGTCAGTATTCACGCCTCCTCGCTTCTTTAAAAGCCAACGACATAAGCGTTTTAGAAAAAGGAGGAGTTAAGCCCAACCCGGACATCTCCTTTATCCGTTCTTTTATCCCTTCGATCCGCGCCTTCAGCCCAGACGTTATCTTAGCGGTTGGCGGCGGTTCAGTCATCGATACCGCTAAAAACTTGGCGGAAGCCTATTACTATGATGGCGATTCTCTCGACTTCAACAAGAAAACCGCCGTTCCAAAAAAGGCCTTGCCTTTAGGCGTCATTCTTACCATCGCCGCCGCTGGGTCAGAAATGTCTGACTCCTGCGTCATCTCCGATTATCAGACAGGCTTTAAGTCCGGCTTCAACAATATCCTTAACCGCCCGACTTTCTCCATCCTCGATCCTTCTTTAACTTATTCGGTCCCTATCAGCCAGACCTGCTTTGGCCTGGTCGATATTATCTCGCATTCTTTTGAAAGGTATTTTTCGCCTTCAGAGCCTTATGAGCTCTGTGATAAGCTCGCCTTGGCCGTCATGGCTGACATCGTGGAAATAACGCCGGTTCTGCTGAATAATCCTGATGATAAAGCGGCTCGGCGCTCTATGATGATTGCCTCCACCGTTTCCCATAACGGCTGGACCAACTTCGGCAAGAAGATGCGTTTTCCTATTCACGCCGTCGAACATCAGATTTCCGGCAAGCATCCGGAAGTCCCTCATGGCCTTGGCCTCCGTTTCCTCCTCAACGAGTTCATCAAGGCCAACGCAGAGCTTTATAAAGACAAAATCATCGCTTTCGGCGAGGCTGTTTTGCATGTGAAAGCAACTGATGCCGAACAGGTCTGCGAAGCCTTTGAGGCTTATTTGGCCTCCCTGCCGATTCCAGATAAGATGGAAGAAATCGGAATCAGTTCTAAAGAAGCCGAGACTTATCTCGTGCAGCTAAAGATGCCGGCTTAAAAACATATCCATGTGCTATACTTTTTGTAGTTAAAGAGGTTTATAAAATGATTGAAGAAGAAAATGAAAACAAAGACGAACAGGAGCCGACTCCTATCAATGTCGATACCCTCCTGGATAAGCAGCAAAAGGAAACCCGTGCTAAGTTTGCATCCAACAAGAAAAAATACTTGGATACCAACATCGCCTGGGGCATGTTCATCCTTATTGCCTTAGCTATCTTCGGCATCGGCTACGCTCTGAATAAGTCTGTGTCTCTCGGCGCGGGATTAGCCATTCTCGCTATTATCCTTTCTTTCTTAGCCGCCATCATTTTCTATACGATAGGCAAGATCCTCGGTGGCCTGCTCGGCGGTTATGAAGTCTGCCGCATCGAATTCTTCGGCGTCAACATGGTCAAGAACGGCAAAAACTTCGTCACGACGTTCTCCATCATGAATTTCTTCGAATTCCACATCGGCTATAAGCCCAGAGAAGGTGAAGAAGATCCTAAGCCTTATAGGCTTATGGTCGGAGGCATCCTTGGCTTCATTGTCTGCTCAGCCTTAGAATTCGGCCTTTCCTTCCTCCCGGCCTTTAAAAGCTCGGACGTCCGAATTGCCTTATGGTACGCCATCGCCTTCGGGTCGCTCGTTATTCTCTATGAGATCTTCCCGGGCCATTTTGATAATCCGAATGATATGTTCATCACCATCATCACCAAAAAGCCTGAAGACCGGCAAGCTTATAACCTCTACCTCAATCAGAACTATGCAGATATGATCGGTGTCATGCCTGAAGTCAAAACCTTTGATTCTTATGACAATTCCCGCACTAAGCCTTTGACGCTGCTGGCCGTCTTGAACTCCCAAGTCTATGCGGGCCAGTACCAAGAATCCTTAGCAACTTTAGAGAAATTAGAAGGCTATGAAATCGTTTTATCAGACAACGCCAGAATCGAAGCTCTTTTAGAAAAGCTTTATCTCTATCTAATCCACGGACGCACCAGAGAAGCCGAAAAGCTGATCATCTCCTTAGACAAGATGGAGAAAAACGCTTCGGACTATCACCCTTCGATTTCCGCTCTTCGCTGCCAAGTCGCCATCGCTGGCCTATTGGATAATTCCTTAGAGAGCTTAAAAGCCAGCATCGATGATTTCCTTAAAGGCGCCAAAAAACTAGATCAGTCTTCAGCCCGCTTAAAATCCGATATTGATCTTGTTAACTCCTCTTTCTACATTATCCGCAAGGCTCATCCGGCTTGGAAATTCGATAACATCTCCTTAGAGAAAATCGAAAAAGCCAAAGAGGAAGACAAGCCGCAGACAGCCGACAAAAAAGACGAAGACGAAAACGACTATTAACAGCCAAAATAAAAACTGCGCAGGTTCTGCGCAGTTTTTTGATGCCTTTTTACTTAAAGCTGTCAACTTCCTCTTTCGAAGGAACGTGTCCCAAGTAGCAGTTAGCGGACGCACAGCGAGAGGCATAATTCAAACTGTCCTCCAAACTGTCTCCGCGGGTTAAGCAGCACATGAAGGAAGCGAGCAGACAGTCTCCGGCTCCGACCGTGGATAAGACAGGACCCTTGCCTTTAACAGCCTGAGCATTAATAGCCCCGTTCGGAGTCACTAAGCAGCTGCCTTCTTTGCCATAAGAAACCAGAATGTAATTAATGCCGTATTTAGCGATAAGCTCTTTGCCGACTTCCGGAACCTCTTCAATCGAGATATCTCTTCCGACTAATTCAGAAAGCTCAGCGATGTTGGGCTTTATCAGGAACGGCTTGGCCTGAACGCCATAATCCAAAGACTTCATCGAAGTGTCTAGAACGCATAAAACGCCTTTGGGGTTGTATTTGTTAATGATTTCCTTATAGATGTCACGATGCAGCCTTCCGGTCGATCCAGACATAATCAGGACGTCTCCCTCGACCAGCTTATCCAGCTTTTCATAAAGAGAATTCAGATTTTCATCCGAGATAACCGGCCCATCAAGATTAAAGGCCGTCTCTTCTTCTTTCGTGTTGACCTTAACGTTAATGCGCGTCTCGCCTTCAATATGAATGAAGTCTGTTTTCACATTTAAGGACGACAGCATCTTTTCGACTCTTTCTCCGGCCCAGCCGCCGATGAAGCCCAAGGCAAGGTTATCGATGCCCAAAGCCGTTAAGCAGCGAGAGACATTAATGCCCTTGCCGCCCGGAGCGAACTCCGCGCCATGGCAGTGCATAATCTCACCCGTTTTAATCTCTTCAATCCAGAATCTGTAATCTAAGGACGGCGAAAGCGTAAGCGTGTAAATCATTTCCCTTTTCCTTTCAGCCTTTTTGACCCTTTAAAAGGCTTTCTCTTTTGCGATGTTATAAAATACCCTTTCATTATATATTTTCTGCTGTAAAAGTTAGAAATTTGTACAGAATTTTTTCACTCTCCAGGCAACAAAAGACAAGAAATCCCGTCGGAACCGGCTTAATTATTCCCTTATTTTTACGTTTTCAGCCTTCAAAGTGCTTTAATTATAAGTAGTTAAGAAGAAACGGAGGCCGCATTATGGAAAGACTGCAGAAGAGAATTTTGAAAATTATCGAAAACGATTCGAGAATTTCCGTAGCTGATTTAGCGGTGGAACTCGGAGTCAAGGACGTCGACATCGCCAACGCCATAACGGAAATGGAAGAAAAGAAGATTATCTGCGGTTACCACACCCTCATTAACTGGGACAACACTGACGAAGAAATCGTCACGGCTTTAATTGAGGTCAAAGCCAGCCCGCAGAGAGGCAACGGCTTTGATAAAATTGCCGAGAGAATAATGAAGTTCGATGAGGTCAATACTATTTACCTCATGTCGGGCGGCTATGACTTCTGTGTCATCATCGAAGGAAAATCCATGAAGGAAATATCGCGCTTTGTCTTTGAAAAACTGTCTACTCTCGAGTGCATACTTTCGACTTCGACTCACTTCGTCCTGAAAAAATACAAAGATCACGGAACTGTTTTGGAAGAATCTTCCAAGAAGAGCCGGATGATTGTTTCCGCTTAGAAAGAGCGGATAAGCAAACATGGCGAATTTTATCAAGCCTTCAGTCGAAGCCATCAAGCCTTCCGGCATAAGGAAGTTTTTTGATATAGCTTCAAAAACACCCGGAGTCGTCTCTTTGGGCGTTGGCGAGCCCGACTTTGATACACCCTGGCATATTTCCGATGAGGGCATTGCTTCCATTGAACAAGGCAACACCTTCTATACGGCTAACGCCGGGTTAAAAGAACTCAGAGTTGCCGTCGGTGCCTTCCTCAAAAGAAAATACGGACTCAGTTATTCTGAAGATGAAGTCTTGATTACGGTCGGCGGCTCGGAAGCCATCGATCTGGCCTGCCGGGCTTTAATTGGCCAGGGAGATGAAGTCATCATTCCCACGCCTTCTTATGTCTCTTATGAGCCCTGCGTTCTCTTGGCCGGAGGAACTCCTGTCAGCTTGGTTTTAAAAGAAGAGAACGGCTTTAAGTTAACTAAGGCTCTTTTGGAAAGCGTCTATACGCCCCGGACCAAAATGCTGATTATGAATTATCCAAATAACCCGACGGGCGCGGAAATGGATTTGGCAAGCCTGGAAGAGGTCGCTTCTTTCTGCTTGGAGCACAACGTCATTGCGGTCTCGGATGAAATTTACTCTGAACTGCTTTATTCGTCCAAAAGCCACATTTCCATCGGCAGTTTAAAAGGCATGAAGGACTTAAGCATCATCATTAACGGCTTTTCGAAGTCTTATTCGATGACCGGCTGGAGACTCGGCTATGCCTGCGGCCCGAAAGATATCATCAAAGCCATGACAAAAATCCATCAGTTCACGATTATGTGCGCTTCGACGGCTTCTCAGTACGCCGGCATCGAAGCCTTGACCAACGGGGACAAAGACATCGAGAGAATGAGAGACGAATATGCCAAAAGAAGGCTTTACGTCATGAAGAGGCTTAAGGACATGTCCTTAAGCTGCTATGAGCCTCAGGGGGCTTTCTACGTCTTCCCCTCCATTAAGAAGTTTGGACTGACATCGGATGACTTCTGCATGAGGCTTTTAAAAGAACAGAAAGTCGCCATTATTCCTGGCACGGCTTTCGGCGAGTGTGGAGAAGGCTTCGTCCGCATCTCTTACGCTTATTCCCTTAACGACCTGAAAGTCGCTTTTGATCGGCTGGAAAAGTTTATCAAGTCTTTAAAATAGCGTACGCAGTAAATAGACAGCCCAGCAAAAACTCTAATTCCCTCCCCGCATTTTTCAGTTGACTTTATCGCCCCCATCCATTAATATAAATCGCGGATGGGCGTTTAGCTCAGCTGGGAGAGCATCTGTTTGACGTACAGAAGGTCATAGGTTCGATCCCTATAGCGCCCACCATCTATATTGAGAAAAGTGGGAGAGAAATCTCCTTTTTTTCTATCCAAACGGAGCAGTACCCAAGTGGCTGAAGGGACCGGTCTTGAAAACCGGTAGTAGGGTCCGCCCTAGCAAGAGTTCGAATCTCTTCTGCTCCGCCAGAATATTTATTCCAAGCCCTGTACGCAATCCGTACAGGGTTTGTTGTTTTATAAAGTGTCTCGAATCGGAAAGAGACTAAATTATCCGAACTTCATCTTTATGGTGAGGTTTGCTTTTCTTGCATAGTCTTTCCATCTGCGGAGCCTTGTGTTTTTCATGGATGCTATAAGTTTTTCTAACTATTTATTCGCCAAATTGACTAGCCTTTTCTCCTTTTTAAACGAAGCATCAAAAATTATTGCCTTGGCTTCCCTTTTCCTATAAACTTCCTTTGATAGGAGAAGCCATTATGATTGAGATTTACAGCGAAGAAGAGAAAAAATTCCTCCCTTATCTTATTGATGAAGAAAAAGAGCTTCCGAAAGGAAGCTGGATAAATGTCGTTTGCCCTGATAATGACACTATCAGTTTTCTTTCAGGAAAAACCGCCATCGAAAAAGAACTTCTTCTTTCCTCGCTTGATGAAGAAGAAAGCGCCCGCATCGACACAGATTCCGGCGATACTTTGATTGTTTTGGATGCGCCTTATCTAGAAGACCCCGAGAAGCTTATTTATCTGACTTCCCCTTTTATCATCGCTTACAGCAAGGACTATATCGTCACTATTTCCCGTCATCCTAACGAACTAATAAATGAAGTCTTAAGGAAGACCAAAAAGATCGAGCCTAATAAACACATCCGCTTAAGTCTTTATCTGGTCTATCGCCTAGCTACGCTCTTCATCTATTATTTAAAGAAGATTGACACCCTGACCAAAAGCGTCGAGAAAGAACTGCATAACTCCATGAAGAATCGGGAACTGTTCGACCTCATGGACATCAACAAGATCCTCGTCTATTTCTCAACGGCCTTAAATGCTGATAAAGGCGTCTTAAATAAGCTGGTCCGTTCCCCGGCTTTCAAAAAATACGATACCGACGCCGACTTATTAGACGATACCGCCGTCGAGCTGGACCAAGCCATCGAAATGTGCACGATCTACCGAGATATCCTAGCCGGAACCATGGATGCTTTCGCCTCCATTATTTCCAATAACCTCAACATCGTCATGAAAACCTTCGCCATTATCACCATTGTTATTTCCATTCCGACCCTGGTGGCTTCTTTCTTCGGCATGAACTTTGAGAATTCTCCTTTATATAAAAATCCCTATGGCTTTTGGATTGTCATCGCCATTTCTATAGTATTAGCCGTTATGGGCACGTTCGCTCTGATCTGGGCTGGGAAAAGCAGCAAGAAAAACCATAAATAAGATTTAAAAAGGGGCTTAAGGCTAAGCCCCTAAATCGCTTATAGAATAATATCTTCCTTCTTGCGCTTCCCTTGGCGGCCTTTTTTGAATTCCAGCTCGCCTTCGCTAATAGCACCCACTGGGCAGACATGCCCACAGAGAAGACAGCCGACGCATTTATCATGATTGCATTTAGGCTGGCGGGCTGTTTCATCCCATTCCATAGCCTGATGTGCGCCGTCGTAGCAGCTGATGACACAGCGTCCGCAGCCGATGCACTTATCTAAGTCAATATGGGGGTAAATCTTATAATCGCGATTGAGCTTTTCCGCCGGAATAATGTTCCTGTTAGCTAAGCCGACCAAGTCTTCAAGATGGTCAACTTTCTGGTCTTCCATATAATGCTGGAGGCCGTTTTTCATATCTTCCACAATGCGGTAGCCGTATTCCATGATGCCGGTGGTTACCTGCAAGGTCTTAGCGCCCAAAAGAATAAACTCCGCCGCATCAACCCAGTTCTCAATACCGCCGATGCCGGAAATCTCCACTCCAGGAATAGCCTGGCGCATCTGCTGAATAAAACGAAGGGCGATAGGCTTAACGGCCTTGCCGGAATAGCCGGAAATCGATGATTTTCCATCGATGATAGGCATCCCGATGTGCTTTTCCAAGTCCAAAGAGCAGATTGACTTAACTGTATTTATAGCGGCGATGCCGTCAGCCCCGCCATCCAAGCAAGCCTGAGCGACCGGAACCATATCGGTAATATTCGGAGTCATCTTTGCCATAAATGGCAGCTTGCTGCCTCTTCTTACAGCCATGCAATATTTCTTGCAGAGTTCCGCATTAGAACCGACGTCGCTGCCCATGGCGTGAGAAGTCATCTGCGGGCAGGAGAAATTCAGCTCCAGCATATCCGCCCCGGCTTCACTCGCCAGCCGCGCGAGGTCTTCCCATTCTTTCTCATTCGCTCCCATAATCGAAGCGATAAGCACCTGATGAGGATAATCATGCTTCAGCCTTTTAATATCACGGAGATTATCTTCTAAAGGATGCTCCGCAATCTGCTCCATATTCTTAAAGCCGATAAAAGGCGTGCTTTCCTTGCCGATTTTATCAAAACGAGGCGAGACTTCATCGGCGATAAAAAAGCCGATGGTCTTAAAGACAACTCCGCCCCATCCTAAATCGTAGGCTTTAGCGCACATATCGTAACAGTTGCCGACTGGAGAAGCCGAAAGGCAGAAAGGATTCGGAAACTTAACTCCGAGGAATGTAATCGAAAGATCTTTATTCGTCATGTTATTTGCCCTCCAAGTACATAGCGATATCCTCAGCCGCCTTCTTACCGGTGCGGACCGCATAAACCACCGTCTTTTCGCCGTGTGCGATATCCCCAGCGACGAAAACTTTCCCGTTATTATCAGCTTCGCCCTTATTCAGAGCAATCTCTTTTATATCTCCAAGGTCAGTGACCTGGCCAACCGCCAGAATAATCAGGCTGGCTTTAACAGAAAGTTCGCTTTCCTTAAACCGATGCTTGAAATGAAAAGTCATTCCGTCGACTTTATCAGGGACGTATCCATCAAGAATTGAAACACCAAGTTTCTGAGCGCCCTGAAGCTCTTTCTTGCTGGCCTTGAACTCTTCGAAAGTCTCATAGACGACATCACTGACCTGCTTAACGCCTAAAAGCTTAAGACTGGTCACCGTATCCATCGCCACATCACCGCCGCCGATGACAAGGACATCATCAGGAATCTCTAACTTGCCTTTCGCCTTTTTGACTTTTGAAAGAAAGTCGACAGCCGTAATGACATTCTTATTGCCTGCAAATAAAGGAAGCATTTTGCCCTGACCAGCCCCGATAGCGAGGCAGACAGCATCAAAACGCCCTTTAAGCTCATCGATTTTCTTCTGATCGACCTTAACGCCGAGATGAAAGACGGCGCCAAGATCAGAAATGCGCTTTATTTCCTTATCGACGACTGCATTCGGCAGACGATATTCAGGAATGCCATAACGAAGATAACCGCCAGCCTCTTTCTGACTTTCAAAGACTTCCACTCCAAACCCTTTCTGAAGAAGAAAGGCGGCAGTCGTAAGTCCAGCTGGGCCAGCCCCGATAATTGCGACTTTCTTGCCGTTAGGCTTTCCTTTTTCAAGGATATTCATTCCCTTAGCATCTTCATAATCGGTAACGAACTGCTGAATCTTGCCGATATCAATCGGACGGTCAATGCCGCTGCGGGAACAGCCTTTCTGACAATAGCGCTCCGTCGGGCAGACGCGGGCGCAAATAGAGCCCAGAGGATTATTACTCCTTATAGTTTCAGCAGCACCTTCATAATTTAAAAAGCGGACACTGCGGATAAACTTGCCCGGATCAGTCCCGGCTGGGCAGTCTTTGCTGCAGGGGGCATCCAGACACAGCAGACAGCGGCTAGCTTCCTCGTTTACTGTCTTCAAGGATAGCGCTTCTTCAAACGGTTGGTTGTATTTACAATTATCCATAGTTTAACCTCGAACAAATTATAACATCTTTCATTAGTTTCATTTTTAGCTGTCTTTTCGACAGATTTGAGCATAAACATGGTGTTTTTCATAAAATCAATAGAACTCAAAAATGGAGAGTGTTTTAATATTTTCCTCGTTTTCACTCAAAAAAACAGATAACTATCGGTTTTAGAGGCCTTAAGGGCCCAAAATGCTTAACTTTTTTATCATTATTGCATTGTTTACTAAGCTTTTATGGCAATAGTTTAAAATCGAGAGTATTATTTATAGGGGGAATTTTTAAGAAAGTTATGAAAAATAAAATTGAATGCTTAGCTGTTCTGTTATCCGTTCTGTGCGTTTCGACTCTTACTGGCTGTGGATGCAGCTCCAGCCTGAAGTCTTCTTCAGTAAGCGAGGAAGGCTCGTCTTCGGCACCTTCGTCTGTTTCTTCGGAAGCTCCAGCTGTTTATTTCACGGTTAAGTTCCTTAACTGGGATGACATGGTGCTTTTAGATAATGTCCAAGTCAAACAAGGCGAAAATGCTATATACACTGGGGACACTCCTACACGCGAAGGCGATGCTCAGTCTCACTACTCTTTTACCGGCTGGGATAAATCCTTAGAGAACATTCAGGCTGATACGACTTTCACCGCTCAGTTTGTCCAATCAGTCAACACGTATACAGTTACTTTCAAAAATTATGATGGAACTGTACTGGATACTCAGACCGTCAATTACGGCGGAAGCGCAACCTATTCAAAGGAAACTCCGAAGAGAGAAGAAGATCTGTCTTTCGGATATTTTGAAGGCTGGGATAAGGTAGCGGAGAACGTCACAGCTGATTTGACTGTTACTGCTAAATTCTTCTATGTTAATCTGACTGAAAACAGCGATGGAACCCTGAATATCACTAAAGCCCGGGACGAAAAGAAAACTTTTACCGAGTTTAATGTGCCTTCTTCTTATAAAGGAAAGAATATTACAACCATTGGCGAAAGCGCTATTGGTTATATTTCTTCCTTAGTTACCATAACGCTCCCGGAAACTATTACCAGCCTTGGTGATTACTGCTTTACCTCTGATTCTAAACTGGAAAATCTGTCACTGCCTTCTTCTTTAAAATCATTGGGCGATTTTATAATTTCAGATGATAAGCTTGTTAAAATGAATGTTAAAGACGACATGAATTACTTGGGAAACGAAAATGACAAATACATGATTGCAGTCTCCAGAGTTACAGGAACTACGGCGACCACTTTCACTATTGACGACACAACCAGATTCCTTGCTGCCAACGCTTTCGAGCAAATTAGACCATTAGGCGGAGTAACATTACCCAAAGGGCTCCTCAGCATTGGCCGTCAATGCTTCTACTATACAGGCCTTAATCAGTTAATTATTCCGAGTTCTGTAACCTATATTGGCAAAGATGCTTTCTGTTATACTACTTCCTATCTTTATTTTGAAGCCACAGAACCGGGTGCAAATTGGAACAGCGGATGGTCTAACAACCATTCGGATATATTTATCTTCTTCTATTCGGAAACTCAAAAAACCGGCAATTATTGGCATTATGTCAATGGCGTCGTGACGAAGTGGAACAGCTAATTTAATCCATTCAAGCGTTTCTTTAACTGATTAATTTATCAGCGCCAGATAAAATCTGTCTGGCGCCTTTTTTATGACTTTTTTCTAAGTGTTCTTAAATACCCAAAGCGTGAAATCACGGGTTTTTCATTTTTCGATTATAATGTAAGCAGGAACGCAAAACTCATTAGTTTAAGAAAGGGTTCCATTTATGATAGACAAGAACGCAAAAGCAGGAAACGGCGGAGACAGATATACCCCCTACGATAAAAGACATGGCAATGAATCCATCGTCTACTTTACCCGCGATCTTTCCGCCAAAGGCTTAAAGAAGATTTACGAAAGAATTAATGCCAATATTACCGGCAGAATCGCCATAAAACTTCATACCGGCGAGCCTAAAGGCCCGAACATCATCCCTCGTCCTTGGGTTAAGAATCTAATTGAAAAAGATCTTCCGGATGCCAAAATCATCGAAACTAATACCTACTATGAAGGCGGGCGCTACACGACTGAAGAGCACCGCAAGACTCTGCAGATTAACGGCTGGACTTTCTGCCCAGTCGACATTATCGATGAATTCGGAACGGCTATGCTTCCTATCCAGGGCGGCAAATGGTTTACGGAAATGTCGGTTGGCAAGGACATTCTTAACTACGATTCTCTTTTAGTCCTCACTCATTTCAAAGGCCATGTGCAAGGCGGCTTTGGCGGCTCGGATAAAAACATCGGCATCGGCTGCGCAGATGGACGCATCGGCAAAAAGATGATTCATACGGCGGAAGGCTCTTCTGATCAGTGGGGCATCGCCAAAGAAGAATTCATGGAAAGAATGACCGAATCCACTAAGTCGGTCGTCGACCATTTTGGCAAACACATTTCCTATATCAACGTCATGCGCAATATGTCAGTCTCCTGCGACTGCGAAGGCGTTTCGGCTCAGCCGGTGGTCACCCCTAATGTCGGCATCTGTGCCTCTTTAGATATTCTCGCCGTCGATCAGGCTTGCATAGACATCGTTTATGCCATGAAACCGGAAGAGCACCATGATTTAGTTGAAAGGATAGAAACCCGCCATGGCTTAAGACAGCTGTCTTATATGAAAGAACTCGGCATGGGCAACGACAGATATGTCCTTATTGATATCGATAACGGCGATAAGAGAATACTGCCTTCCGATGCTGTGAAGAATCTGACCCCATTCAGAGCCGAATAGTCCTATCCGGCAAGGAGCAAAGATGAAAATACTAGCTGTCAGCGAAATGTCTGTAACCGTCGAGATGGAAAGCCTCAAGCCTTTTTACTATGACAGAGAATTTACGATTGTGCTCGACGGTAAGGAAATAAGGAAAGAAAAGAGAAACGTCTTTTCCCTCTTTGGCTTACACGCTAATAAGACCTACGAAATCGAAGCGGCGGGCCAGGAAGCCAAATTTCAGACCCTTCCCTTAACGAAGAAAGTCTACCCAGCCGACTTTGGGGCCATAGGCGACGGAAAAACGGATGATACGGATGCTTTTCAGAAAGCCATTTATCGGGTTCCAGTTAACGGAACCCTTATGGTGCCTAGAGGAAAATACCTTCTTTCCCCGCTGTTTTTAAAAAGCGATATGACAGTCTACCTTGAAAAAGGCGCTGTCCTTTTAGCTAATCCTGATTATTCCCATTACCAAGTCCTCTCTGGCAAACAGAAGTCTTTCCCGGGCTTGCCTTCGATTGGAACCGGGCTCAGTCAAGAGGATGATTGCTATGCTTCGCTTTTAAACATTATTTCCTGCCGAGATGTGCAGATTATCGGTGCCGGCATGATTGACCAGCAGAACCAGCAGGGCGAATGGCACGCCGATTATCAGGAAGACAAGAAGCCTTGGCCGCCTTCGGGTATTTATATTGCTTTTTCTGAAGAGGTAACATTCATTGGCTTCACAATCCGAAATTCACCGGCTTGGAACCTCCACCCGTATTTCTCAAAATGGGTTCACTTTATTGATCTAAGCATTCTCAATTCTTTAAACGCCTCTAACGCCAACGGCTTAGTTCCGGATTGCTGCCAGAACACAGAAATAATCGGGACTTCAATCTCCGTGGGAGATGACTGCATTGCGATTAAGTCGGGTCAGATTGATCTCGCCAAAAAATACAAGTCCATTACTGATGCCTTAACTATCCGCAACTGTCTTATGGATAACGGCTTAGGCGGCGTAGTCTTCGGACCCGAACTTTCAGGCGGCATTCATAACGTTAATGTCAGCCGCTGCCTATTCCGCCGCATCGACCGTGGCATGCGAATTAAGACGCTTCGTGGATGTGGCCATATTGGCTCTGTTGACGGCATTTCCTTTACAGACATCCTTATGGAAGATGTAAAAGTGCCTCTTGTAATTAACATGTTTTATAATAACGTCCCGATGCTTGATGATGACTGGGTCTCTTCCCTTGATTTCCAGCCTTTTGAGGATTCAACGCCAGTCATCGGCAAGCTCGCCTTCAAAAACATGACTTGCTTGAACTGCGCTTATTCAGCCGGAGTCTTTCTCGGGCTGCCAGAATCTCCCATCGATACCATTAAATTAGAAAACGTCACTTTCACTTTCAATAAGGAGACCGCTCCGGGCTTTGCCGCCAGCGTCAGATTTAAAAAGGAGATGAAGAACCAAGGCCTTATTTTCCTTCATGTCCGTAACGTAAATCTGAAAACAGTCACCATGTCTGGACAGGAAGGTGACCATGTACAGTTCCGAAGCAAGGATATAGCCTTTAAAGAAGAAGCATAAAAGGAGAATATATTATGAATGATTTCAAAGTTATCAAGGCCTCCGATTTAAAAGACAATCCATTTACCCTTTTTGATAAGGACTGGACACTGATTACAGCCGAAAAAGAAGGAAAGGCTAACACGATGACCGCCTCATGGGGCACCATAGGCCGACTTTGGAATAAGGATGTAGCTTTCTGCTTCATCCGCCAGTCGAGATACACCAAAGAATTCGTTGATGGGTCTGACACATTTTCTTTGTCCTTTTTCGATCATAAGCTTTACGCCAAAAAGCTCGGATATTTAGGAACCATCTCCGGGCGAGATGAAGATAAGATTGCTAACGCCGGTCTTACAGTTCTTCATGATGGAAAGACACCTTATTTTGCCCAAGCCCGTCTAGTTTTAATCTGCCAAAAGGCGGCTAAAGTTCCTTTAACGGAAGACACCTTTATTGACCCTGACATCAAAAAAGACTGGTACAGCCAGGAAGACGAGAATAATTACCACGATAATTATATTGGCCGCATTCTTAAGGTTTTAGTTAAATAGCCCCTTAAAGTTTCTCAACCGCCGGTTGCTTATTCTATCAAGAGTTGCTTGAGAGTGCTTTTTTATCGAAAGAAAGTTGGAGAGCGCAACAAAGGCTTTCTTTTTAGGTTTTAACGTTCATACTATTATTATTCTCGTAAGCGAAAGGCGAAAACCTATCTCAGACTATTAAGGAGGGCAAAATTATGGCCAAGGAAAAAGACCCATACTCTTATATAAAAACCCTGAACAGGGAGATTGGCTTAATCGGCCAGGGACATCAGAAGAAACTCTATGCCTTAATTCCTATTTATGCGATTTTAGCTGGCCTGGTTCCGGTCATTTCCGTTTTCTTCACAAAGATCGTCATCGACTTGGTGCAGCAAAGCGGCGATCAAAATCAGCTTATTGTCTATATCTGCTCTTTAATCGGAATCTGCTTTGTCTGCTTTGGCGTCTCAACGATTATGGAAACCTTTTTCGAAGCCACTTTTTTGATGCTTCGTCAAAATGAATTCTTCAAAAACGTCGATAATTTCCATCGAATAGATTATAAGAACATCGAAGATGCCTCTTTCCAAGACCGTTTCCGGGCAGGTGTTAAAGCCACAGACAGTGATGAGTTCGGCTTTGAGCACACTTACATCTCTTTAGATAGAATCCTTTCAATGCTGGTCAGCATCATCCTCTTTTTTGCCTTAATTGGTTACTATCAGGTCTACATCGCCTTGACCTGCTTTATCTGCACGCTGGCTTCTTCGCTGCTGAACAAGAAAATTGCTGCCTACGTCCATAAAAGAGAAAAGGATGAAGCACATTGGTCTCATAAGACTTACTATTTCAACTCCACCTGCTCCGATTTCGATTACGGCAAGGATACGCGCATTTTCAATCTAAAAGACAGCCTGATAGCCAAATACCGTGAAACTTCGATCAGTTATGTCAACGTTCTGGCGGACATCGAAAACAAAAGATTCGCCATCGGCATGATTGAGCTTCTGATTCTCCTAATTCAAGATGGCTTATCTTATTTCTTGGTTATCTGGAGTTATTACAACGGCCAGATTGACTTAGGCACGGCTTCCCTTTTATTAGTGGCCGTCGTTTCCTTTACGACCATCTTAAGGAACTTCATCGACGAAATAGACGTCATTATGAAAGACCTGAAGATGACCTCAACTTATTTTCAATTCATGGATTCCGTAAATATCCTTATCGATCAAGGCGAAAAGAAAGCTTTCAGCCAGGATACGCCGGTTGAAATTGAATTTAAGGATGTTTCCTTTAAATACCCGCATACGGAAAAGAACGTCTTAAACCATCTGAATCTGACAATTCATAAAGGCGAGAAAATCGCCATCGTCGGGACCAACGGAGCCGGCAAATCCACTATCGTCAAGCTCGCTTCCGGCCTCTTTATGCCTGACTCCGGCCAGGTCCTTCTTAACGGCGTTCCTTCTAACGCCTTTAACAAAGAAGAATATTACAAAATGTTCTCAACCGTCTTCCAAGATTATGAAGTCTATGCCTGCACCATCTTAGAAAACATCATCGGGCCAGATAAAAGCTCGGACGCCCGAAATAAGGGCATTGCCTGCTTAGAAAAAGTCGGCCTCAGCGAGATTGTCCGCGCCTTGCCTAAGCAGTACGATACGATGCTTCTGAAGAATATTGATGAGAACGGCGTTGATCTTTCCGGCGGCCAGAAGCAGAAAATCGCCATTGCCCGCGCCTTATATAAAAACGGCAACATCATCATCCTCGATGAGCCCACGGCGGCTTTGGATGCTCTGGCGGAAGCGGATATTTATCAGAGCTTTGACGATTTGATCAAAGACAAAACGGCCATCTATATTTCTCACCGCTTATCTTCGACAAAGTTCTGCGATCACATCGCCTTTTTCAATCAGGAAGGCTTAAAAGAATACGGGACGCATGAAGAGCTGATGAACTTAAAAGGCGGCTACTACAAGATGTTCACCATCCAAGGCAAGTACTACCAGGAAGGAGAAGAACAGCATGACTAAGAATAAAAAGACTAGGATTATCGGGCCTTTCCTTTCTATCTCCTATAAAGCCTACAAGCCTTATTATTTCTCGCTTCTGGCCTTGGCCTTAGTTAATTCGGCTCTGACAGTCTTCGGGGCTTATTCCATCTCGGCGATTATTTCCTATTTGGAACAAGGCGAGAAGATGACCGCCATTTATGCCGGATTAATCGTCACGGCAATCGAGATTCTCCTGATTTTCCTTAAGAAGGCTTTGACGCGAGTCAACACTATTCACCAAGCCCGCATGCGCGAAGCCATCGATCAGATTCTTTCAAAGAAAATTCTTTCTTTGCCTTTCGCATACTTAGAAGACCCGTATTACATCGAACTGAAGAAAAACGCACAGATGGGCATCGGCAACATGGGCGCCATTTATACGCTTCTTTATTCTATGGTCGGCGTCCTTTCCAGCCTTATATCTTTAATATCTTTAGGAGCCATCATCTTCTCTTTTGATCCGATTCTGATTGCGGTCATGGGCGGAGGCATTTTCTTGAGTTTCTTATTAGTCTTCATTTCAATGAAAACGCAAATAAACTTTTATAAGGAACTGCTTCCCATCAATTTCAAATTCGGTTATTACTTAGATACTCTTTACGGCGATAAAGCCTGCAAGGACTTCCGCCTCTATAACACTTATGACGTTATAGACCAGAAGTTTGAAATATTCAGCAAGGAACTAAGCAAGTACTTCGTAAAAATACAGGTCGCCTTCGGTATCTATCAGTCTTTGATGTCTTTAATCCGCTATGCGGAAATGGCTTTAGTCTATATCCTCGTCGGCATAAAAACCTTGACGGAAAAGCTGCCTATTTCCCGCTTTTCTTTAACCGCCACGGCCGCTATCTCCTTCTCCGACTGCATTACTTCTATTATCGATGCCTCCAGCAACCTCATCCGCTCTATTGAGTACATTCGTCCTTTCATCGAACTCATGAGAGTCAAAGAAGATGCTGACGAAGGGCAAAAAGAACTGGCGAAAATCGAATCCATTGAGTTTGATCACGTGACTTTCAAATATCCGAAGAACGATAAAGTCATCCTCGACGATGTTTCTTTCGCCTTTAAGAAAGGGGAGAAAATTTCTATCGTAGGCTTAAATGGAGCCGGCAAAACGACGATTGTTAAGCTCCTCTGCCGCCTGTACCATCCGGATCAAGGCCGAATTCTTATTAACGGGGCTCCGATTGAAGAATACAAATACGATTCTTACATTGCCCAGATAAGCGCAGTCTTCCAGGATTACCAGCTCTTCAATTATTCCATCCGGGAAAATATCCGCCCGGGCATCAGCACCGAAGAAGCCAAGAAAATCTGCACCGATGTCGGCATTGCGGACAAGATTGAAGAACTTCCGAAGAAATATGAATCGGCTTTATCGAAGTTTTACGATGATGACGGAGTGGAACTCTCCGGAGGGCAAAAGCAGAAGATTGCCATTGCGCGGGCTTTAGCTAAGCCTGCGGCTTCCTTATTGATCTTAGACGAGCCGACTTCGGCTCTAGACCCTTTGGCGGAAGCAGAAATCTATGAAAACTTCAGCACTCTGACCGAAAATCGCTCAGCCATCTATATCTCTCACCGTATGTCCTCATCTATCTTCTGTGACCGCATTCTTGTCCTCGACCATGGCAAGGTCACTGATTTTGATACGCATAAGAACCTGATGAAGAAGACCGATTCCCTTTATTACAAGCTCTTTACGACCCAAGCTAAAAACTACCGCCTAAAAAAAGAACTGGAAGCCAGCCATTAAAGGCTCCCAGTTCTTTTCTTAACAGAAATTATCGGCAGAACAGCCGTGTTTTATCTTTAACTGCGGAAAATATAAAACTTTTTGTCTTGGCTAATCCGACCGTTCAAAACCTGGACTTGAATGATGTTGTCTTCCATGGAAGGCTCGTAATGATCAATGCGGATAATCTTCCCGACCATCTGGACCTTGGCTCCTTGGACAACAAAAGCGCCATCCAGTTCTTCATAAGAAGCAATGCTTTTCTTATCGAATGATTCCGAGTGATGACTGCCGATAACAGAAGCCAAATTGCCCTGCTCGGAAGCTAAAGCGGAAATGCCAATCAGGCTTCCGGCTTTCATTTTCTTTCCTGTTTCGGACTGGCCTCCGATGCACATAATGAGGCGGTCATAATCTATCTGCGTGGCCCAGGCGCAGGTCATGGCATAGAATTTTCCACCTTCCTGCAAGGTTACGATATTAGCCCCATAGGCAAACATTTCAGATATTTCCATTGGCGATTATCTCCTTGTTTCCATTATCTCACCATCAAATCCTAAAAAATGTCCAAAATCCTAGCCCGGGATAAAAAAACTCAAACAACAGCGATAAATGAAATAGTATACTTAAATCACGATGGATAAGATTAAGAAGTTCTTCGCTCATCCGCCTCTGGCCTTTCTTGCTATTGGATCACTTTTGAGCCTTATAGCCGTCTTCGGTTCTTTAGGGCTTGTCGTTTCCGATAACCGGAAAACTTTTTGGGCAATTATCGTTTATTCCTTGGCTTTTGCCGGCCTTCTTTTTATCGTTTATTCGATTCTGGAAATCCGCAACCGCGTTAAGAGTTCCTTTGCTTATTACATCATTCAGGAGTCTTCATGGTTCAAAGGCAATGATTTCTACCTGGCCAAAACCAAAGCTCTTTCGATCCTTTCTATTTTCACCAACCTTGCTTACGCCATCTTCTGCTTAGTCCTTTATTCTCTTTCGAACTCGCTTTATTACATCTTCTTTTTTGTTCTTTATATGCTTATTCCGGCCATGAAAGGAACCACTCTTTATCTGGCTCACTCTGTAAAAAAGGAAAGAGACCCTCTAAGGAAAACCATTGACTCAAACAAGATTATGGGTATTATCGGGCTAATCCTAGGGGTCATCGATATCGCCTTCATCATTCCTTTAGTTCTGCTGCTGACTAAGCGCTCCTTCCTTTCTTACTCCAACATTCTTATTTTTGTCTCCATGGCTTACGCCCTGACCAGAATTATCATAACCATCTGTTCATTCGTAAAAGCCCAAAGGTCAAATGATCCGATTGCCATTTCTTTGCGTTCTTTCTCTTATGTCTCCCTGCTGGCTTCCATTTTCTCCTTAGTCTTAGGCTTATGCACCACGTTTTTTGAGAAGAATGCCATCCTCTTATATTCTCTGACCGGAGCTTTCTTTTTCGTTTCTCTGATGGTCATTGCCCTCTGGATGGCCATCAAGGGCTTTATCGGCATCAACAAAGCCAAAGCTCAAGCCATCAGCCTTAATAAAGAGGAAATAATCGACATCCAGGAACCTTTAAAAGAAACTGACCCGCAGACCCAAAATGGCAAGTAAGCGTTTACATCTTCGCTTAAAAACTTTATGATAAACCTATATAAAGCCTAAATAATTGACTTTAGGGGGGGTTTTTATGGCAGAAGAGCACTCCAAGGCGAAATGGTTCCAAGCTCATTACTACACAGGAAATGAAATTCCGAAGCGAACTAAATGGGTCTTCTCCATTTCTGGCATGTTCCGCGACGCCTGCTACGCCCTAGTCAGCGGTTTTTTGATGAATTACATCATGTACTCGGGCGTCTTAAGCTCCGACCCCGATGTTTACAGTCAGCAGATAGGCGTCATTAATGCCCTGTTTGTCGTTTTCCTCATCTGGGATGGCTTGAATGATCCGATTTTCGGCTTAATTCTCGAACGCTGCCATTTTAAGTCAGGAAAGTTCCGCCCTTGGATTCTGATCGGCGGCATCCTTAACTCCATCGTCGTCGGTCTGCTATTCACGGTCCGCCCGACCGGCTGGGGCTTTGTCGTCTTCTGGGCTATCACTTACTTCCTCTGGGATGCAGTCTTCACTTTAAACGACATTGGATACTGGTCGATGCTCCCTTCTTTGACTTCCGATGAAAAGGCCCGCAAAGCTATTACAAACTTAATGGAATTATTCATATCCATCGGCACTTTCGCCATGTATGGCCTCTGCTCTATTCTGCCGGAAGCTCAGAACTACACATACATTTATGGTTATATAGCCGTTCCGACTGTTATCCTCTACTGCGCTTCGCAGGTGGCTATTTTCTTCCTCTGCAAAGAAAGGAAAAGAGACCCCATTCAGGAAGAGATATCGAAGAAAACCAAGTTCAGAGACTTATTCACCGTCATTAAAAAGAATAAGCCTTTAAGATCCTGCGTTATCGCCTTGCTTCTTTACTATGCTGGCTCTTCTCTGATGGTCGGCATGGGCACGACTTATTTCTATCTGGTTTACGGTTATGGCTCGGATAAAGGCGGCTCGGTGGCTTTGATGCTGACGGTTATGTATGCCTTAGGCACCATCTGCGCCCAAGCTTTATATCCTTATCTTTCTAAGAAACTCACAAAAGCAGTTTTGATTCGCATCGCTATCATGACCGCCATCGCTTCTTATGTGACTTTCTTCTTCTGCTCGGTTCCTATCTTCGGAGATAATCCTATCGCTTATTCCTCAGATTCCGCTACCGGACTCAGTTTCGCCTTAGGCGGAACGATGTTCCTAATCTATCTCCCGACAATGGCTTTCTTCGGCTCCCAGGAAATCTTCTATCTCTGCTTGCTGATTATGATGCAGAACTCTATCGAGTATAACGAATGGAAATTCGGGGAACGCAAAGAGTCTGTCATCTTCTCCTGGAGACCTTTGGATGCCAAACTTGGCTCTGCTATTCAGAAGGGCGTCATTTATCTTACTTTAGCTATCTCCGGACTTTATACGGCCGTCATCTCCAATATTTCCCAGTACGAACAGCAGATGGCGGAGGCTATTTCCGCGAATCCTGCTAACGCCGCAACGGCCCAGGCTACCTGCCAAACCAACATCGATGCTTTAATTGCCAACATTGATCCTAATCAGTTAATAGAACTTGGCATCGGCATGATCGGTTCGGTCGTCATCTGCCTTTTAGCCGCCTACTTCGTTATCCGCTTCGGCTACGGAATGAGCGATAAGCAATACGCTGACATCGTCACCGAACTCGATAAGAGACACGCTGAAGATGAAAAGAAAGCCGAGGAAGCGGCTCTGGCTAATAACCCTCAGCCTGAAACTGCTCAGCCGGCTCAGAATCAGTAAACACTTAAACAGCAGCCAAGAAAAAAGACCAGTTCTTCAGCGGAACTGGCCTTTTTATTGCATTACTTCTTCTCTTCAGTCTTAGCGGCTTCGTTGCCCTTTAAAAGCTCTTTAGCCGTAATCATATAAGAAGTGAAATCCTGAAGGTTGGACGGAACGATAATCTTCTCCGCCGTTCCATTCGCGACCTTTTCCATCGACTCGAAGGATCTTAAGGAGATAACTTCTTTGGAAGGCTTAGCATCGTTAATCATCTTGATGCCTTTAGCCTCAGCATCACGGATCATAAGTTCGCCTTCGGCCTGAGCCTTCTTAACCTTGAGAATAGACTCTGCTTCAGCTTCGGCTTTCTTAATCTGCGCCTGCTTTTCAGCTTCAGCATTGAGAACCATAGATTCCTTGTTGCCTTCAGCAATCGTGATAGCCGAAGTCTTTTCGCCTTCCGCAATCAGAATCTTCTCTCTCTTTTCACGCTCGGCTCTCATCTGTTTCTCCATGGCTTCCTGAATATCGCGCGGAGGCAGGATGTTCTTAACCTCGACTCTGGTGACCTTGATGCCCCAAGGGTCGGTCGCTTCATCGAGAATCGTGCGCATCTTCGTATTGATGATGTCGCGGGAAGTCAGAGTATCATCCAAATCAAGATCGCCGATGATGTTTCTTAAAGTCGTCGCCGATAAGGCCTCGATGCCCCCGATAGGATTCTCAACCCCGTAGGTATAAAGCTTCGGGTCGGTAACAGTGAAGAAGACGACGGTATCAATCTGCATCGTGACGTTATCCTTAGTGATAACCGGCTGCGGAGGGAAATCGTAAATCTGTTCCTTCATCGAGACTTTCTTAGCAACCTTGTCAATAAAAGGAGCCAGGAAATGAATGCCCGTATCCCAAGTCGCATGGTAAGCGCCCAAGCGTTCAACGATAACCTTTTCCGTCTGGCGGACGATGCGGATGCAGCGAACTAAAACAACAAGAACTACAAACACCGCGACACAGAGAACGACAATTCCGAAAATCTCTAATGCAGTCATAGATCAATTCCTCCTTTTTCTATTTCTGTTCTTCAGGCTTAATTTTCACGACAATCTTATTGCCTTCGACTCTAACGACCACGACTTCGGCATCCTTGCTGATAGACTTTTCAGCTTGCTCAGAAATGGCGTTCCAGATTACATCGCCGATTTTGATTTCGCCGACCTCTTCAGGCGTTATCTGTTTTATCAGCCTGAAGTTCTTGCCGACTAAAGAATCCACGTTTGATGCAGTCTTTTTGACCGCCAGTTTCTTGTCGGCCAAGGGCTTAACAATGCCTAAGGTCAAACCGGAAACGGCGACAAAAACCACGCACTGAGCCCAGATCGGAAAACCAGGAATAAAAGTCAGACAGAGAGTCACGAATGCCCCTACGGCGAACCAGACTGAAACCAACTGAACCGTCACGAATTCAACAACCAGAGAAACCACAAAAACAGCCAGCCAGATACACAAACATACAATCTGAAGTGTCTCCATCTTTCTTCCTCCTTTCTTCAAGGGTATTATACAATATGGGCATAAGAATACTACTTAAAGGTTTAAAAACTTTTAATAAAATTGGAGGGCCATATTAATGACCGAAAAAGAGAAGATGCTGCAAGGCAAAGCATACGATCCTTCCGATAAAGAACTGACCCTTTTAAGGCAGAAAGCCCACAGGCTTAATAACGCATATAATTCCTCCTTGGAAACGGAAGATAAAAAACGCGAAGAGATTTTAAAAGAGTTTGGCATTGAGATGGGCCGGGGCTCTTTTCTCCAAGGACCTATTTACTTCGATTACGGCTGCTTTATCCGCACGGGTAAGAATTTCTACGCCAACTTCAATTTCACCTGTTTAGACACTTGCCCTATCACCATTGGCGACAATGTCTTCATCGGCCCTAATGTCAGCTTATATACGGCTATGCATTCACTTTTGCCGATCGAAAGAAATTCCCGTTTCCGCCCTAACGGAGAAATGTATGACATCGAATATGGGAAGCCTATCGCCATCGGAGATAATGTCTGGATTGCCGGTTCGGTTAGCATCGGCCCTGGCGTCCATATCGGCTCAGGCTCAGTCATCGGAGCGGGGTCTGTCGTCATCAAAGACATTCCCGAAGGCGTCTTAGCAGCCGGCAATCCTTGCAAAGTCATCCGCCCGCTGACCCAAGAAGATTCCTGGAATAAAAAGAACCTGTTTTAATGATTAGCCTTCTATCTATAAAGCTCTAAAAAGAGACTTATTCAGGCTTATTGATGTTAGCGATTTCTTCCCTAATCTAAAAATTTCCCTTTCATCGCTATAGCGCGGTGATAGAATTAATAGGGCACCCCCAAAAGGATATTTGCGTATTCATAAGGAGGTTTTTTTATTTTATGAAAACAAAATTCATATTCGTCACCGGTGGCGTTGTTTCCTCGTTAGGCAAGGGAATCTCGGCGGCTTGTTTAGGCAGGATGCTGCGCAAAAGAGGACTCAATGTCTTCATGCAGAAATTCGATCCGTACCTCAATGTTGACCCGGGAACTATGTCCCCTTATCAGCATGGCGAGGTCTTCGTCACCAACGACGGAGCCGAAACGGATCTGGACCTGGGGCATTATGAAAGATTCACCGATCTTTCTTTAACCAAGGAATCTTCCGTCACTTCCGGCAAGATTTACCAGACCATCATTGAAAAGGAAAGAAGAGGCGATTACCTCGGCAAAACCGTGCAGGTCATCCCTCATGTCACCAACGAAATCAAGCAGCGCCTGATTGATGCGGCTAACGTTTCCAAGGCGGATGTCGTCATCACGGAAATAGGCGGCACCGTCGGCGATATTGAGTCTCTGCCGTTCTTGGAAGCTATCCGCCAGGCTCGGGCGGACTTCGGCTTTGAAAACACCATTTATATCCATAATACTTTAGTCCCTTATCTGAAAACGACTTTAGAGACCAAATCCAAGCCGACCCAGCACTCCGTTAAGGAATTGGCTTCCTTAGGCATCCAGCCGGATATCATCATTCTCCGCTGCGAAGTCCCGGTCGACCTTTCTACCCGTGAAAAGATTTCTCTTTTCTGCAACGTCCCGGTCCGCAACGTCCTCGTTGCCCAGGATGTTAAAGTCATTTATCAGGTCGCTTTAAATCTCCATGAGCAGGGCTTAGACGATATCGTCCTGGAGCATTTCCATTTAGGGGCTCCAGAAGCGGATATGTCTGACTGGCAGGGTCTGGTCAAGAAAATTGAGAACTTGAAAGATTCCGTCGATATCGCTTTGGTCGGCAAATACGTCGAGCTCCATGATGCCTATATCTCCGTCTCCGAATCTTTAAAATACGCCGGCTATTACTTCGATAAGAAAGTTAATATCCATTGGATCAACGCAGTAGATGTCAATTCAGAAAATGCTGATGAGACCTTTAAAGGCATCGATGGCATCTTAGTCCCGGGCGGCTTTGGCGAAAGAGGCACGGAAGGCAAAAAGACCGCCATCCGCTACGCCCGCGAACATAAGATACCCTATCTGGGCCTCTGCTTAGGCCTGCAGCTGGCTTTAATCGAATACGCCAATGATGTCTTAGGCATGAAAGGCGCTAATTCTTCCGAGCTTGACCCGACCACGCCTTACCCGGTCGTGGATTATCTGCCGAATCAGTATAAAGGCATCAAACTCGGCGGCACCATGCGTTTAGGCGCTTATGACTGCGTCGTCAAGAAAGGCACAAAAGCCTATGAAGCTTATCAAACCGAGAATATCTCTGAGCGCCACCGTCACCGCTATGAAGTCAATCCGGCTTTCTTAGACCGCTTTAACGATGGCAACATGACCGTTTCCGGCACCAACCCTCAGACGGGCTTAACGGAAATAATTGAGCTAAAGGATCATCCGTTCTTCGTGGCGAGCCAGTTCCATCCGGAATTCAAGTCCAGGCCGCTTAATCCGCACCCTCTGTTCCGCGAATTCATCAGACACGCCATCGATATTCATAACGGCAATAAATAAGCCTGAATAAGCCAAACAAAAAAGCGACGGACTGAATAAGCCCGCCGCTTTCTTTTGTCTTCTTTGTGTTAAGCCTGCTTCTGATCGTCAGCCGGCTTATCGGCAGGCTCTTCATGGACTTCTTCCATGTTCGTGCCCGCGTTCGGATTAGGCTTGGCTTCAACGTCTTGAGTCTTGGCTTCTTCTTCGGCCTTTTCTTCGGCTTCTCTCTTTTCCTTATCTTCTTTAGCTTTCTTTTCTTTGCGTCCCACTTCTTCGACGATAGGCTTTTTAGGCTTAAGTCTGGCAAACGGAACAAAGGCCGTCACAATAGCCACACAGCCGACCGCTAAGATGAAGATGCCCGCCAGGATAATGGCGATTCTCAGCATTACCTTTTCAGCATCGGAGTTTTTGACTAAGATTGTGACACCGCCAGCAATTAAGCAGGCAGCGACAACAAATTCGATAACCGCAATCCAAAGTTTTCTTTCTCTCTTAATAAGGGCTACAGTCGATCCAGTAATCAAAGTGGCTGCTGCACAGAACATCAGGATGACGGCGAAGAAAACCAAAACCTGATTGAACATATCGACAATGGCGCTGGCCTTGACGATGAAGACCAAGCCAACGGAGATTTCAAAGATTGAGGAGATGAGACCTTCCCCAACTGAAGCAGCCGTAACAGGCTCAATGTAGTAGCGGATGACACGAATAATCCCATCGAAGCAGAGCACACCGCCAATAACGTAGAAGATGATGTTCTTAAAGGTGTCGTTATCGGAATAAACTATAGCCAGCACACCTAAGGCAATAAGAATCAAACCTTCAATGACTCTTAAGATAACCCACGTCCTTTTCGCCTTTTCGTTAATCATAAATCCTCCTTTTTATATGAACAGATAACCTTTCCGTTCTTAACTGCCTATATTGTAAAGCATAAGAAAGACAAATGGCTTAAAAACCTCAAAAATAAGAGAAAGCTTATCCTTGTAAAAAAAGCCTATAAATAGTAAGATTAATTCGCGTTGGGGCTGTAGCTCATCTGGAAGAGCGTCTCGTTCGCAACGAGAAGGTAGCGGGTCCGATTCCCGTCAGCTCCACCAAATTAGATGACAGTCGAACTCCAGTGATAGCACACTTGCTAATCAACTGGTGCTTCGGTATTAGACTTGACGCAGGAGACTTCTATAGTCGCTTAAGAAGAGCCAAATAAAGATAGCGGGTGAATAGCCCGCTTTTTTTGATACTTTGTGTTTCGGATTATTTTTAATTATCGGAAGTGTTATATTTTTGGTATAATATTTGCATAAGTGAAAATTTAAATGGATTATTCGAAATTAATTAAGTCTTTAAGAGAGAAAATGCTGTTAACACAGACTGAGTTTGCTGAAAAACTTGGTGTTTCTTTCGGCTCCGTTAATAGATGGGAAAATGGAAAACATGAGCCTACAATGAAAGTAAAAAGAAAATTAATGAAATTATTCCAAAAATACGAAATTATAGGGGAAAAATAGAATGAATAAACAGCAACTTGCATCGAAAATTTGGGCTGGTGCTAATAAAATGCGTGGCAGTATAGAAGCCAGCGATTATAAGGATTATATTTTAGGATTCATTTTTTATAAATTTCTAAGCGAAAAAGAAGAAAAATATCTTCGTGATGATGGATGGACAGATGATGATATTTCGCAATTGACAGAAAGCGATCAAGAAACAGTTCGTTATGTTCAACAAAACATTGGTTATTTCATCGCCTATAACAATCTTTTTTCAACTTGGCTCAAGAACAAAACGAATTTTGATGTTTCTAATGTGACTGATGCCTTATCTGCCTTTGATAGGTTGATTGACAACAATTATTCCAAGGTCTTCAAAGATATATTCAAAACATTGCAAACTGGTTTGGATAAATTAGGCGATAATAGCGGGTCAAGAACCAAAGCTATAAGAGGTTTGATTTCATTGATAAAAGACATACCAATGGATGCCAAGCAAGATTATGACGTTCTCGGTTTCATATATGAGTACCTCATATCGAATTTTGCTTCCAATGCCGGCAAGAAAGCTGGGGAATTTTATACTCCGCATGAAGTATCTGTTTTAATGAGCGAAATTGTCGCTAATCATCTGAAAAACAGAAATGAAATTGAAATATATGATCCAACTTCAGGGTCAGGTTCTTTATTAATTAATATTGGCAAATCAGTTGCAAAACAGATGAACTGCCAAGATAACATTAAATACTACGCCCAAGAAAAAATCGCTGCGACCTACAATCTTACAAGAATGAATCTTGTTATGAGGGGTATTCTTCCAAGCAATATAATTACTAGATGTGGTGATACTCTTGATAAAGACTGGCCTTTTTTTGATGAAAACAATACATATAAAGCTCTCTATGTTGACGCAGTTGTTTCTAATCCACCCTATTCTCAGGCCTGGCATCCCGAAGAGCACCAAGGAGATGTAAGGTATGCCCGCTTTGGTTATGCCCCCAAATCAAAGGCGGATTATGCTTTTCTATTGCACGACCTTTATCACGTAAAGCCTGATGGGATAATGACAATTGTGCTTCCTCATGGCGTTCTATTTAGGGGTGGCGAAGAAGAAACAATTAGAACACAGCTTATTGAGAATGACCATATCGAAACAATCATTGGTCTCCCTTCCAACATTTTCTTCGGAACGGGAATTCCAACAATTATTATGGTTTTGAAGCAAAAAAGGGAGTCAAACGACGTTTTGTTTATAGATGCTTCTAAGCACTTTATCAAAGAAGGAAAGAACAACAAACTTCAGGCCTCTGATATAAGAAGAATCCTTGATTCTATTGTCGAAAGAAAAAACGACCCGAAATTCAACAAATTTTCTAGACTTGTTTCCAAAGAGGAGATTAAGTCTAATGGATACAACCTAAATATTCCCAGATATGTTGATTCTAGTGAGGAAAGCGAATCTTTTGACTTATATGCCACCATGTTTGGTGGAATTCCAAATGAAGAAATAGATAAGTTAAATTCTTTCTTTTCAGTATTTCCTTCTTTAAGAAAGTCTCTGTTTAAAAGCGAAGACAATAAACCATATTCGACTTTAGTAACTGGAGATATTTCCCAGACAATAAATGATAATGCTGATGTTTTTTCCTTTGAAAGCCGCTTCAAAGATTCTTTTGCATCCTTTATCCAGTTCTTAACGGATCTTTTTTTGGCCAATCCTGAAAAAGTTGAGATAAACAAAGCCGAAAACATCATAGCAAATGATATTTTCTCAAGACTGGAAGCATATCCGATAATTGACAAATACCAAGCCTATGAATTCATGGACCATCAGTACAAAATAATCTCAATAGATTTAGAAATGATACAAACGGAAGGACCTAATGTTATAACTCAGGTTGATCCCAATATGGTTATCAAAAAGAAAGGCAATGATGAACACGAAGAACAAGATGGTTGGGTTGGACACATTATACCTTTTGAACTTGTGCAAAAAACAAAGCTAAAGAATGAATTTAATAAAATTTCTTGTATTACCACCCAACTCGAATCTATAGACGGAGAAATGGCTGATATGCTTGAGAATCTTAGCGAAGAGGATAAGGAAACCATTAAAGACCTTATTAGCGAAGACGGCGATGCGTTTATCCCTAAAGAAGTTAAAGCTTATGTAAAACCATTACTCAAATCGAAACAAAAGTTTGAGAGCGGCTCAATTGAATCTACAATCATTCATCTTAATGAACTTATTGATTCTGAAAAAGCATTGAAGAAAGATATTAAGGTTAAGCAAACTGACTTAGAAAGCAAAACAAAAACTACAATTGAATCATTAACAAAAGAAGAGCAGATTGAACTGCTCAAAGAGAAGTGGATTGCCCCTTTAAACGAAAAAATGCTCGCTCTTCCCACTGAGATAGTAAAAGCTTTAACCAGCAAAGTAACTGCTCTCGCTAAGAAATATGAATTAACAATGGATGATTTATCAAAAAATATTTCATCTAACGAAGCACAGCTTTCTAACATGATCGACGATTTATCTGGCAGTGAATTTGATATGAAAGGACTAAAAGAGCTCCAAAAATTATTACGAGGTGATAAAAATGAGTGAGTTTGATCGAAAACCCCAAATAAGATTCAAAGGTTTTACTGAACCTTGGGAACAGCGTAAGTTTGAAGATGTAGCTGTCCGTTCTTCTTCTATGAGCACTGAGAGTGGCTTGCCGAGAGTAGAGTATGAAGACATCATTTCTGGAACAGGGCGGCTCAATAAAGATATATTTGCCAAGGAAAGTGAGAAGGCGGGAATCGTTTTTCACAAAGGCGATGTTCTCTATGGAAAACTTCGACCCTATCTACAAAACTGGCTTTTACCATCGTTTAATGGGCTTGCAGTGGGCGATTTTTGGGTTTTGCAGCCACAAAACGCGGATAGTAGTTTCCTGTATAGGCTGATTCAAATCCGCCAGTTTGATGAGGTAGCTAACCAATCGACGGGAACAAAAATGCCGAGAGCCGATTGGAAACTTGTATCAAAAACCGAGTTTTATATTCCGCATTCCATCGACGAACAGTCTGCCATCGGAACATATTTTACTAACCTCGACAACCTTATCACCCTTCATCAGCGTAAGTGTGATAAACTGAAGACAATAAAGGCTTCTCTACTGAAAGGGATGTTTCCGGAAAAAGGGGCGAATACCCCCAAAATTCGGTTCAAAGGTTTTACTGAACCTTGGGAACAGCGTAAGTTTGAAGATATCTTTAATTTTGAAAGGCCGGATGCTTACATTGTTAAGAGCGAAAAATACTCTGATGAATATAAAACCCCAGTTCTAACTGCAAACAAAGGCTTTATTCTTGGATATACAAACGAGACAAGAACTTGCAATTATCCATGCATCATTTTTGATGATTTTACTCTTGATTCAAAATTTGTCGATTTCAAATTCATGGTTAAATCCTCAGCAATGAAGATATTATCTTCAAAAAATGGAAATGATCTCTATTTTGATTTTGAGAGACTTAACAGTTCTAAATTAGAAAGCTTAGGACATGCTAGACACTATATTTCTATTGTTCAGCCAACAATTACTTATATTCCAAAAATCAATGAGCAAATGAAAATTGGCTCTCTTTTTAAGAACTTGGATTCCCTTATCACCCTTCATCAGCGTAAGTGTGAAAAGCTAAAAAACATAAAGAAATCGTTACTAGAGCAAATGTTCGCTTAGTTAGGAGAAATTATAATGCCAGAATTTTTAAACGAATTAGATTTTGAAAAAGCAATTATGGAGTTGCTTCCGCATAAAGGCTGGGAAACAACTATTTTAAAAAACAAAACTGAAAAAGAATTAATAAAAAACTGGGCCAACATCCTCTATCAAAATAATAAATCAATAGACAAGCTGAATAATGTGGCACTTACAGATTCCGAAATGAATCAGATTCTTGACGACCTAAAAGTTAGGAGAACACCTCATAATATCCATTCGTTTATTAATGGTAAATCAACATTGATTGTGCGAGATAATCCATTGGACCCGCTACATTTAGGAAAAGAAGTGTCATTGAAAATTTATGATAGGAATGAGATTGCTGGCGGTCAGTCAACATATCAAATTGTTGAACAACCTCATTTTGAAAGGCATAACCCTCTCGCAAACGAAAGAAGAGGGGATTTTACCTTGCTAATCAACGGGATGCCTGTCATACATGTTGAGCTTAAAAAAAGCCGTGAATACCTTCAAGAAGGGATTAATCAGATTATTAAATACACTAATGAAGGCGTTTTCTCAGGTATTTATTCCTTGGTTCAGATTTTTGTTGTGATGACACCGGAAGAAACTGTTTATTTTGCAAATCCAGGAAAAGACGGAAAATTCCTAAGAGAATTTATGTTTCATTGGGAAGACTTTAACAATGAACCTGTGAATGATTGGAGAGCAATCTGTGAACAGCTTTTGTCTATACCCATGGCTCACGAACTTATCGGGTATTATACGGTTGCTGATAATACCGATGATTGTCTCAAGGTTCTTAGAAGTTATCAATATAATGCCGTCAAACAAATAAGCAAAGTCGTTAGTGAAACCACATGGGATCATCATGACTCTAAAGGTGGCTATATTTGGCACACAACCGGTTCTGGTAAAACATTAACATCCTTTAAAGCTGCTCAATTAATTGCGTCGAGTGGAGATGCTGATAAAGTAGTTTTTCTTATGGATCGTATTGAATTAGGTACGCAGTCTTTAGATGATTATAAGAACTTTGCTGATGATAACGAAACAGTAGTCGGAACAAAATCAGCTAGTGGATTAAAAGGTATGTTATTAAGCGACGATTTGGATAAAACTCTTATTGTTTCTTCAATACAAAAACTATCCATTATTTCTCAAGAAAATGCTATTGGTGACATTGATATGGAGAAGATTAACAAGAAGCGAATCGTAATAATAGTTGATGAATGCCATAGATCTACATTTGGCGATATGATGTCCGATATTAAGGCAAAATTTAAAACAGCTTTGTTCTTTGGGTTTTCCGGCACCCCAATACAGCCGGAAAATGCAAGAGACGAGCTCACTACTGCAGATATATTCGGGAACGAACTTCATAGATATACGATTGCAGACGGAATTAGAGACAATAATGTTTTAGGATTCGATCCAGAACTGATACTTACATTCTCAAAAGACGATTTAAAAAAAGCTGTGGCTCTCGATAAGTGCAAAGCTGTAGATGAAAAAGAAGCTTTGGCGAATCCAGAAAAAAGGCCCACCTTTCTTCATTATTTAAGAGATGTTACGATGGCTGGATACATTGATAATAGCGGGAATTATATTAAAGGGATTGAGGATGATATTCCAGATTCTCAGTATTCTTCCAAAGATCAGAAGCATAAAAAGGCAGTTGTTGAGGATATCTTAAAGAAGTGGACTACACGCTCTCTTAACAAATTCCATGCTATTTTCGCTACATCATCAATCAATGAAGCCATTGAATACTTTTATTTGTTTAAGGAATATCAAAAAAAAGGCGGTTATCCTAAAATCAATGTTACATCAGTTTTTGACCCGACAATTGACAATAATGAAGGCTTTGTCTATAAGGAAAGCGGTCTTATTGAGATAATTGATTCTTATAATAAAGCCTTTGGCCAACATTTTACTTTACAAACTGCAGATTTATACAGGAAGGATGTATGCCTTAGGTTAGCCCACAAAGAGCCGTATGTTGCCATAGATAGCGATAGAGAGCAAGTGGTTGACCTTGTAATTGTAGTAGACCAATTATTGACTGGCTTTGACAGTAAGTGGATTAATACTCTTTATCTAGATAAAATGCTAAAAAATGAGCGAATAATTCAAGCTTTTTCTAGAACTAACAGGCTTTTTAATAAACAAGAAAAACCATATGGCATGATCAAAATCTATCGAAGGCCTTTCACGATGGAAGCAAGGATGAACGAAGCACTGGCTATTTATTCTGGCAACAAACCATATGGTGTGTTTGTTCCGAGGTTACAAGAAAACATAGTAAAACTAAATTCGTTGTTTGGACAAATCAAACAAATTTTTGATTCTGAAGGAATTAATCATTATGAAAAACTTCCTGATTCTCATGAAGCAATAGCAAAATTTTCTAAAATGTTTACCAATTTCAATTGTTTTGTCGGTTCTGCAAAACTCCAAGGGATGGAATGGAAGAAAGATTGTTATGAATTTGACGACGGTAAAGTCGTAATTAGACAATTCTCCGAAGAAGAATACATGGCGTTATTACAAAGATATAAAGAAATTGAAAGAACTGGTGGGGAGGGAAAACCTGATGAGCCTCCATATGATATAGATCCTTCTATTACAAGCATACCTGCTGATTTAGTAGATGCTAATTATATGAACTCAAAGTTCAAAAAGTTCCTTCTTGTTTTGAATGGCGGGGATGAAAAAGCCAGAAATGATGCTCTTGATGAACTTCATAAATCTTTCTCAACACTAACACAAGAAGAACAGAAGCAGGCTAACAATATAATTCACGATATTTATTCTGGAAGTTTGGTGCCTACAGCGGACAAAACCATCAAAGACTACATAAATGAATACCTAGTTCGTTTGAGCAATGAAAATTTGAGGAAATTTTCTGAATTTATTGGGGTGTCTGTTAATGAATTTAAAGCATTTTTGGGGGATGTTGACAGAAATAATCCTGATGCTTTCGGAAGATTGACCCAATTTAAGAAACTTGTAGATCGAACTCATCTGAGGGAAAGCCTTCAAAAGAAGGAGGGCCACCCATTTAGTGTTCCCAAAGCAAACATTGAATTAGATGTTTTAATAAGAAGGTATATTGAAGAAAACGGATTTGATGTTGATGAATAGCTAATTCTTGGGAACAGCGTAAGCTGAGCGATGTTGCAAATGTTTATGACGGAGTTCATCAGACGCCAGACTATAAAGATAACGGGATTATGTTCTTGTCAGTTGAAAATATTACTACACTAGCATCCAACAAATATATATCCATAGAAGCCTTTAAAAGAGATTATAAATATTACCCTGTTAGGGGAGACGTTTTAATGACCAGAATTGGCGATGTTGGAACGCCAAATGTGGTAGAAACATCTGATTTGATCGCATTCTATGTTTCTTTGGCTTTGCTAAAACCATATAAAATCGACTCTTACTTTCTTAACGCATGTATACAGTCAAATCATTTTAAGAAGGAACTTCAGCTTAGGACTTTGACAACGGCTGTACCTCAAAAGATCAACAAGGATGAAATAGGTAAAGCCTCACTAAATTCACCTAAAGAATTGGACGAGCAAAAGAAAATCGGCCACCTTTTCAAAGACTTAGATTCTCTTATCACCCTTCATCAGCGTAAGCCATCATATCTATTTTGAACATTGTACGCATTTTCTATTGCAAATCAGTATTCTTGGGAACAGCGTAAGTTAGGCGATCTTGGTTTTTGCAAATCTGGTATTGGTTTCCCTGACAAAGAACAAGGAGGTTTTGAAGGAACTCCTTTTTTCAAAGTGTCAGATATGAACAATGTCGGCAATGAGCGTGTGATGATTGCCTCCAATAACTATGTTTCTGATATTCAAATGTCTCAGTATAAATGGTCGAAAACTCATAGCCCATCTGTGTTCTTTGCGAAAGTCGGCGCAGCAGTTATGCTAGATAGAAAAAGGCTGGTATTATCGGACTTTCTATCAGATAACAACACAATGGCATATTGCTTTGACACATTAAAATTAGACACGGATTTTGTTTATTCCTTATTCATGAACATTAGGCTTCCTTCTTTGGTGCAAGTGGGAGCCTTGCCTTCATATGGAGCAAATCAGGTTGAATCCATTGAAGCCAACATTCCTAAAATGTCTGAACAAGAGAAAATTGGCCACCTTTTCAAAGACATAGATTCCCTTATCACCCTTCATCAGCGTAAGTTATAGATAATGGAGGAAACATATAAATGTTTTTAAAACAGAATGAGTTGTTTTATTCGTATTTTGAAAGATGGGTACATACTTATAAAGATGGGGCGATTAGAAAAGTGACGCTTTCAAAATATCAGTTAACGTTATTTTGGATTAAGAAATTGGCTCCCAAATTAAAGATTGGGCAGATTGATAGAATTAAATACCAAGAATTGCTTAACGATTATTCAAAAGATCACGAAAAACAGACAGTAATGGATTTTCATCACCACATTAAAGCATCGATTCTTGATGCTGTTGATGAAGGGCTGATTAGCAGAGACCCAACAAGAAAAGTGATAATAAAAGGAAAGGCTCCAAGAGTCAAAAAGCCTAAATTTCTTAACCAATTCGAGCTTCATTCACTCATTGGTGGTCTAAATCTAAAAAACACTGTCAATACTGATTGGCTAATACTTTTAATTGCAAAAACAGGAATGAGATTTTCTGAAGCAATCGCCTTGACTCCAAATGATTTTGATTTTGCACATCAAACCTTATCAATTTCAAAAACTTGGAATTATAAAGATGGCGGGGGATTTACACCGACGAAAAACAAATCTTCGATTAGAAAGATTCAAATTGATTGGATGATAGTGTCGCAATTTTCCACTTTAGTCAAAGAACTTCCGCCGGAAAAACCCATTTTTGTTGAAGGGAAAATTTATAACTCGACAATTAACGCTGTTTTGAATAGGCATTGTAAAAAATTAAATATTCCAACGATAACAATTCATGGATTGCGTCATACTCACGCTTCTCTTCTTTTGTTTGGTGGAGTTTCTATTGCAAGTGTTGCGAAGAGATTAGGACATTCCAGTATGAATACTACTGAAAAAACTTATCTTCATATTATTAGAGAATTAGAGAATAAAGACGTTGATTTAGTAATGAGATCTTTGTCTGGCCTTTGCTAAAGAAAAGAACTTACGCTGATGAAGGGTGATAAGGGAATCAAGACCCGAAAACAATTGGCCAATTTTTGTTTCTTCAGAAAACTGTTTAGGAAAATAGAGCTCTAGTTTTTGGACTTTCGGAACAGTAAGTTGGGGGACTCCAGTTGATTCAACGACAAAGGACTTCTTATTTATGGCATTCTCCAAGTAATCAACATCATGCTTAGTTTTAATCGCTAAAAGACGCACAATAGGCGTAAAATTCGATTTTCTAGCTTGAGCATGGCCAACATCGCCTCTTCCGGTAATGGTTAGAGCGGGTCCTTGTACCCTGAAAGAATTCTGATAATAGCCAACAACACCATCGTGCGTTAAGGCATTGGCGATAACTGGATACTTACCAGTTTCTAACAATTTTTCTTTATCTATATCGCCACCAGCAACTATATATTCAGATTCATCGCCTAGCTTACGCTGTTCCCAAGAATCACAGTTTCATTAAGTAATAGTTTCCCAACGCATAGGACTATATAATCCGACCTGAAAAGGCCAGAAAAAGCCATTCCTGAGCCCGTTTCCCTTCCGCGATTCCCCTCGGAGGGGATTTTTCTTGCCGTGATGGCCCGGAAAAGCCTCGGAAAAGGGCCTTTTCATATGCGAAAGATGTTGCAATATAGGCTAGTTTATGATAGAAATAGCCTATATAAAAGAGGCATCTGAAATGGCAATACCGAAGGAAGTGCTGGGGGTCGAGAGGCCGAAGAACACGGTCGTGTATTCGTATGGGAAGGGCGGCCTCAAATACGCTGTGAAGAAAAGGGTCGGATGCAAGAGGGTGGGAGGAAGGAATCTTCCCGTGAACGGCCCCACAATAGGCCATATCGTCGGCGGGAAGTTCATTCCGATCGAGAAGAGGGGTGCGGAGACGGAGGGCCCCGATCTCATGGATTGGGCCAACGCGTCCCTGGCGGACTCACTCTTCCGCGACGTCCTGGTGGAGCTACGGGCCGAATACGACGAGCCAACGTCGGAGAGGATATACGCCGCCTCGATCCTGCGCGTCATCTACCCCGATATCGCCGACTATGAGCTCCAGGCCGCATACTCCAATTCGTGGCTGAGCAAGCTCTACCCCGGCATCGCGCTATCCAAGAACACGGTCTCCGCCCTGTGGGATTCCCTGGGGAAAAAGTACTCGAAGATCGTTTCCTTCATGAGATCGAGGGCCGGGAAGGTCTCGGCGGATTCTAGGCTGCTGCTGGACGGAACGCTCAAGAGCGACGAAAGCAAGATCAACTCCCTCTCGGATTTCTCGAGGAAGGCGAGGCTCAAGGGGAGCCGCGACATCTCGGTTATCTTCGCCTTCGACCTCGGCAGAAGGGAGCCGGTCTGCTCGATGTGCTACCCCGGCAACATGCTGGACGTCACCTCGTATGGCGACTTCGTCAGGAAATGCGGCGTCACCAAGGGAGTGATAGTCGCCGACAAGGGATTCCCCGGCTCGGCGGCGGGGGAGGAGTTCGAGAGGAATCCGGACCTGCATTTCCTCAACCCCATAAAAAGGAACTCCAAGGCGATAGAGACAAATTCGATGCTGAAATTCGAGGGGGTGCTCCAGAAACACGACGGGATCCTATTCAAAAAGGCCAAATCCGGGAAGAAATGGCTGTATTCCTACAGGGACATAGGCCTAGCGGCCAAAGAGGAATCCGACTGGGTGGCCCGGGCCAAGAAATCGGGGGAATACGACGACAAAGAGCTGAGGGAGAAGAGGGGATCCTTCGGCACGATGGTGCTGGAGAGCGACCTCGAGATGTCGGCGGAGCAGGCATACGACGCCTATTCGGAGAGATGGGAGATAGAAATCGTTATGCGTTACTACAAGCACGCGTGCGGATTCGACGAGACCAGGGTCCACAGCGACTATTCCGTCTACGGCAGCGAGTTCTGCGACTTCCTCTCGACGGTCCTGACGTTCAGGCTGCTGAAGGCCTTCGAGTCGTCGGGGGCATCCGAGAAGTTCACATACGGCAGGCTAATAAAGAAACTTGAGAGGGCCAAGAGGGTCAAGGTCTCGGCCGAATCGGATTGGGAGCTCGTGAGGACCAACCCGTCGGACGTCGAATTGCTGAAGTCCCTCGGCCTGCTGCCGAAGGATCCGGAGCAGCCTAAAAGAAAACGCGGAAGGCCTAGGAAAATCGCTGCATAGGCTAGCGGATTGGGAAACTATTAATTAAGTTTATTGATATTTAAAGTTTGATTTTTTGAATTTGGTTCAATTAAAAGTGAGGGGAGTGTTGAGCTTTTTTACTTAATTTTTGTTGTTTTTTTATTCTAAATGGAAACTTTTGGTCTTTTTCCAGCCTTTTATGTGAGGGGGTAAAAAGATTTTGGGTTTGAAATGTAAAGTTTTGGCGACTTTCCAGCCTTTTAAGTGAAGGAACATTTTAGGAAAAAGTTAAGTTTTGGCTTTTTCCCAGCCTTTTAAGTAGAGGGAGTTCAAGTAAGAACAGGAGGTTTTAATGACGGAAGAAAAAACAATGAAGGAATTAGAAGGGATGAAAGAAGACTTCACTAAAGAGGATTATCAACTCTTGGCTAGAATCTTAGCACCGGCAGTGCTGAAGGTCATCAATAGACTTAATACACCGAAAAGAGAAAGAGATAGTCTTGCTTCTGATGAAGAGAGATCTTATAAGAGAGGTGGCGTTATTTCTTTCGGGAACAGAAAAACAAAACTAGAGGATTACAAAAAGGAATTTGCTATCTATAATCCGATTCTAGTGAATGAGTCAACGACACAAATAAGATGCTAAAAGGCATTTTTGGGCCCAAAAAAGGGAACAGGATAAGCGGGTGTTGCATTCTGCAGCACTCTTAATCTCCTCGCAGGCTCGGCAGTGGGAAACCCACATG
>LAHS01000054.1_pt1 | contig 118772 bp, 84 predicted proteins | sample 329651 | NCBI WGS metagenome assembly LAHS01 (sample SAMN03275699, study PRJNA271635) | activated sludge metagenome | isolation source: sample C-1 Sludge from hydrolytic chamber (first chamber) of Anaerobic...
GGGCCACTTTCAAATTGGCCGGGTGGACCACTTTGGATGGGTTTCTCCACTATGCAGAAAACTGCCGACCGAAGCAACAGCCACACGAGCGAAAATAATTCAGTTACCGAGCATTGCTCCATCGTTACCTATCCCCAAATCGGGTAACGGTTTAGTAACTGAACTTCTGCCTAAATCTGCATAATGCTGCCCTTTACGAACAGGGCATTTTTATGCAAACTATTCCGTTTCTTGCTCGTTATCAGTTAGTTTGCAACAACTTCTGCCTTTCTTCATTTTCTTTGATTAGTTGCAGGCCTAACTTTCGACACTTGTCGCACGGTTGTTTGACAGGTGTCACATGGTTGTGCGACAAGTGTCGAAAGTTCCTGCCTGCATGTTTCCACACGGTGATAAAACATTCTCAACACCTCGAAAAAGCTGCTGTTGCACCGCCCTCCGGCAGCAGTTTTCAGCCTCTCTGCATGCTCCGGGGCGAAAAAATGTGGCTAAAACGTGGCTAAATCACCAAAAAGTGCTATCTTAGCAGAAAAATAACAACAGGCATGAAGAAATTGTTTTTATACGCACTGGCGGCTTTGCTGCTTGCTGCCTGTGCCACCTCGCGGCTCACTCCGCAGGAGCGGGCGGCCAAAGCGGCCGAGCAAGCCGACAGAGTGACCGAAGCTATAGCCAACCGCCACTTTACAATAGCCCTGGATTACGTGATGCCGCAGCGCGGAGCATCGCGCCGGATAAGCTACGGCTACGAACTTACGGTGCATGGTGACAGTATTGACTCCTACCTGCCGTACTTCGGCCGCGCCTACCGTGTGCCTTACGGCGGCGGCAAGGCGCTTAACTTCAAGGCAATGGCCAACAGCTACCGCAGCACTCGCGTGAAGCGTGACCTTACGCGCATAGAGATTGCGATACGCAACGAGGAGGACGACTACCTTTATATCATTGATGTGTTCGACAACGGCAAAGCTACACTCGAGGTGCAGGCACGCGAAAGGGAACGGATAGGCTTCTCGGGAGAGATGATTTTCAGCAAGGAAGGGAAGTAGAAGATGAAGAAATTCCTGCTCGCCGCCCTGTTGCTTGCCGCCGTGGGCACGGTTTCGGCACAGCCGGCTCCGCAGTACAGCAGCGTGAGATACGTGCTCCGGCACCTGCTCTACCAACGTGGAGCGGAGACCAACGTGATAGACATCAACGTGGAGTGGCCCGAACGGCTGGCTTTCTCGGAGCTGAGAGGACTGCAGAACCATCTGGCCAAGCTGCTCTTCCAGGCCGATTCGGCCAGCTTCAACGCAGCCTGCCGGCAGTTTCTCGGCCGCTTCGGCCAGCCCGTTACGCAGCAGTTCGGGCAGTTGCCCGATGATGACAAGTTCTGTTACGTAACCTGCAGTCTGCAGCAAGTGGGCTACATGCCCGGGCGGTTCGTGTCATTTCGCCTGGCGCGCGTGGTGAGTCCGGCCAAAGCCTCGGCCCAGCAGGGCGACACCTTGCAGTCGCTCTTCACCTACGACATTGTGAACGACCGCGTAATGGAGATGGATGACCTGCTCCGTGTGGGGCGTATAGAGAGCGGAATGTACGATGCCAACTTTGTTTACAGCCTGGCTGCGGGCGCCACCTCGCCACTGCCGGAGGAGGTATTTACCATCCAGTTCCAGGGTGCTGCCATGCAACAGGACGGGCTGCTCATAGACCTCATTTACGCATCGGATGCCGAGATAGGGCAGTGCGCTACCCGGGTGAGCTACGACCGAGTAGGCTCGCTGCTGGCAAAGGAGGCCCGCAAGCTGCTTAAAGGCAAGCCGGCAAGCGTACCTGAGCCCCAATACCTGCCTGAAGACACCGTGTCACTCAGCGGAGAGCGCGTGTACAAGGCGGTTGATGAGAGTCCCGAATATCCCGGCGGGCAGCAGGCTATGGTGCAGTTCCTTTCCGGCAACCTCAATCTCTCGCCCGCCGTGGTGCGTGGAAACACCGTTGGCAGGATGTTGGTGGCGATGGATGTGGAGGCCGACGGCAGTATCGGCGATGTGCGGATACTGCAGCCGAACTCGCCCGAGATAGACCGCGAGCTGGTGAAAACGCTGCGCATGATGCCCCGCTGGAAGCCGGGCAAGTTGGACGGAAAGGCCGTCAGCACGCGTGTAACGCTGCCCATAAACATCCATTTGCAATAACCAGAACAATGAGCTACGACAACCGCCATTCCCATTCGCATCATCACCACCACCATCATCACCGCAGCAGCAGCGACAAAGTGCGCAAGCTGTTCAGCTTCCTGCTGGGGGCGGCGGGCGTGCTCTTCGCCGTCTTCGTGGGTTTTGCCGTCTTCTCGCCCGCCACGCTGCATCTGGTAACCGACCAACTCAACCTCTTTGTGTCCGAACCCCGGAACCGTCATCTCGCTCTCGACTATGATGGCATCGACGTATCTCACCACCAAGGCGACATAGACTGGGACAAGGTGGCTGCCGACACGCGTGTGCGCTTTGTCTACATCAAGGCCACCGAGGGCTATACTTACCTCGATTCGCTATACCTTATTAATATAGATGAGGCCCGGCGGGCCGGCGTCAAGGTGGGTTCTTACCACTACCTTACGTCGTCCAGCCCCGTAACGCTGCAGTTTCGTAGCTTTTCATACTTTGCCGCCAAGGAGAAGCAGGACCTCATACCCATGGTTGACGTGGAGCAGGAGGGCGTGAGGGGCTGGACGCACCGGCAGCTGCGCGACAGCCTGAGCAGGTTTGCAGCGCTGGTGAAAGCCCACTATGGCAAGGCTCCCCTTATCTACAGCTACGCCAAGTTCTACAATTCGCACCTGGCGCCACACTTCAATGAGTACCAACTCTTCCTTGCCAGGTACAGTCCTGAGTCGCCTGTAGTGCGCGGGGCGGGGCGTCACAACATCTGGCAGCATACCGACCAAGGCACTGTTGACGGCATTTCTACGGCCGTAGACTTAGATGTGTTTGCCGAAGGCACAACGCTCAAGGACCTGTTACTCAAGTAGCACCCGCGCCGTTTGATGCCGTGGTGGGCTGAACTGTTTTCCGTGGGCAGGTTAGCAATCTGTCCTTTCCCGTCTTTTCCTTTCCTTCTGCCGGCTTGCTGCAAAGCCTCTGCAGCAGGGTCTCTGCGGGGCTGCCAGACAAGAGCATACGTTCAAGGCCCTTGACCAGTACCTTCAGCGGCCTTGAAGATGCCCTTCAAGCGGCTTGAAGCTATGCTCTTGATTTGGCTCAAGTCAGCTTGCGCCGTTAAAGGTGTGGTTTGTTGCCTTTTTGCTGTTGGCAGGGTAGGGTGCGATGGCTTTTTGTCAGCCTTGCTGGTCGTTGCTTTTGCAAGTTGTAAATAAGGTAATATATCGTTACAAAACAATCTGTAAGCAGGCTGTAACGTATTTTGTGATAAAGGAGATAATTATCGGCTGTAATGGCTTCTGTAACTTTCAAATTGACAGAATGAACCTCTGAACACATGGTTTAAGTGTCAGTTTGTAGCAAAGTGACACGTTTTTATGAAGTTTTAGAATGAAAGCATGTCTTTAATTTATAATCATTTTAGCGCTGAAAATAAATTAAAAATTATCGTTAAAATATTAGGCGGTTTCATATTAATTGCATAACTTTGCAGGCGAAAACAACAAGCAACCTAAACAATTACAAATAGCAATGAAGAAGATTATTCTTTTTACAGTGATGGTCTTGATGACTGTGGCTTCTTATGGCCGCAAGCATGTGAGTGAAAACGCCGTGGTAGTGGCCGACACCATCTACTACGCCAAGGACATGAGCAACGTGTCGGACCGCAGCGATGCAAGTTATTACCGCCTGCTGCTTACCAAAGGCACCGGTATGGGCAAGCAGGAACTCTTCCAGGACTTCTACATGAACGGTAAGCTGAAGGCCGAAGGCGGCTACAGCTTTGTAGACTTGGGCAACGATAGGAACACGGTGCTGGACGGTGAGGTTACAACCTACTATCCCAACGGCAAGGAGAAAGCTCACGGTACTTACAAGAACGGCAAGCGCGAGGGCTACTTTACGGTCCAGATGCGTGACGGCAGCATTGCCGTAGTGCAGTTCGAGGAGGGTGTTTCCAAGCACAATTACTTTACGGTAACGGCTCCCAACGGCGACATGCAGCGCCGGCCGCTCTCTGAAATACAATCTCTCTTATAATATCATACAATTATCTGAACACGAAAAAAGGCGACTCGGGAGAGTCGCCTTTTTCTGTTGGTGGGCCTGCAGGTCAGAGGTCGAGTTCCACTGGGCAGTGGTCGGACCCTAAGATGTCGGTGTGTATCTTGGCATCTTTCACCTGATTGCGCAGCCGCTCGGAAGCCAGAAAGTAGTCGATGCGCCATCCCGTGTTCTTTTCTCGGGCGTGGAAACGGTACGACCACCAGCTGTACGTTACCTGTTCTGGGTACAGCGTGCGGAAAGTATCAATGAAGCCGTCGGCCAGCAGCTGCGTCATCTTCTCGCGTTCCTCGTCGGTAAAGCCGGCGTTACGCCTGTTGGTCTTGGGGTTCTTGAGGTCTATTTCCTCGTGTGCCACGTTCATGTCGCCGCATACAACGACGGGTTTCGTGGCATCCAGCTGCTTGAGATAGGCGCGGAAGTCGTCCTCCCACTTCATGCGGTAGTCCAGTCGGCGCAGTTCGTCCTGCGAGTTGGGGGTGTAGACGGTTACGAGGTAGAAGTCTGCCGTTTCGAGTGTGATGACCCGGCCTTCGTGGTCGTGCTCGTCGATGCCCATGCCGTAGCTCACGCTGAGCGGCCGGTGGCGGGTGTAGATGGCCGTACCGGAGTAGCCTTTCTTGTCGGCATAGTTCCAGAAAGACTCGTAGCCGTCGAACTGCAGGTCGAGTTGACCGGCCTGCATCTTGGTCTCCTGCAGGCAGAAATAATCAGCATCAAGGGCTTTGAAGCTGTCTTCAAAGCCCTTGTTCACGCAGGCACGTAGTCCGTTTACGTTCCAGGAAATAAGTTTCATGCTTAGATTTTCATTTTTGAAGTGAGCAGAATCTGGGGGGTGGTCGGCAGACTAACGGGCACATCGTCGATGGTCAGTTCGGTTACCGTGAGCAGAAAGAGCGTCTTGTTCTCTGCCTTGCGGAAGATACCGTAGGTGTATTCAATGCGCTGATAGGGTGCAAAGGTAACCTTTACCTTAACGGTTTTGCCGCCTGATGCAACGCTCAGTTCCAATGGCCGCCCCTCAGTAACGAGGCTGATGGCCGTCTCGTTCATGCCGTAGTAGCCGTAGTTAATCTTCAGCTCGGTGCTTCCGAGTGCCTTGAGCGCCTCTCCAACGGCCTTGACGTTGCTGTCTGTGCTCTTGTTTAAGAAGAAGGCAATGTTGCTCAGGGGGAAGTTACTGACGGTGATAATGGAATCGGCCGACCAATTTACGTTGTTGATGGAGTCGTGCTCGGTAAGGGAAATGGCTGCAACGGAAGCACCCGTGTAGTTACCCTGCATGCTCAGCATGGCTTGCTGTATCTGTTCGTTGGTGTAACCGTTGTCGTCATCGTCGCTGTCAAGGCACGACGAAAGTGTGAAGGCTGCCGTAACGAGGCAGGCCAACAGCAGGATTTGATTGCTTAGTCTTTTCATAATCATCTTCTTTAAATAATATGTAAACGTACAAGATGCCGTTATCTTGCATCCTTTTAAGTTAAATTCGCTTGGATTCTCCGCGCAGGAGGTTCATGAACTCCTCGCGGGTCTTGGCCTGATTGAAGGCTCCGCAGAAGTCGCTCGTGGTGGTAATGGCGTTCTGCTTCTCCACTCCGCGCATCTGCATGCACATGTGCTTGGCCTCTATGACTACCATCACGCCCTGCGGCTTCAGCGTCTCGTTGATGCAGTCCTTTATCTGTTGGGTGAGTCTTTCCTGCACTTGGAGGCGGTGACTGAAGATATCTACCACGCGGGCAATCTTGCTCAGCCCGGTTATATACCCATTGGGGATGTAGGCCACGTGTGCCTTGCCGTAGAAAGGGAGCATGTGGTGCTCGCACAAAGAGAAGAAGTCGATGTCCTTGACGATAACCATCTGGTTGTATTTCTCTTCGAACAGTGCGTCGGTAAGCACCTTGTGCGCATCCTGGGTGTATCCTCTTGTGAGTATCTGCATGGCCTTAGCCACCCGCAAGGGCGTTTTCTGCAGGCCGTCGCGGGCTGGGTCTTCGCCCAAAAGTTCCAGTACGGCCTTGTAGTGAGATGCGAGTTCGTCGAGCCCCTCACGTAATTCAGTTTCCGGATTCATATCAATATTGTACGGTTATTTTGCCCTTCACGATGGTTGCTGCACGGTAGCCCATGGCCCGAACCTGCCGGAGCATTCGCTGGGCTTCCTCATAGTTGCGGTAGTTTCCTACGCGGCAAATCCATCGGGGCGAGTAGAAGTGCACGTAGACGGGCTGGTCCGGGTATTTTACCTTGATGCTGTTGCCTATCTGCTCGGCACGTTGCCTGTCGGCTCTGGAGTTTCCTCCGGCGTATGCTTGTACGCGATAGCCGGTTACCTTGTAGCTCTTGCGCATCACTTTCTTGCGCATGTCCACGGTAGGTATGTCCGTTTCGCTATCTTCGTTCCTTTCGTTCTTCTTTGTGGTTGGCACGTTAGGCCTGGCAGCCTCGTCTCTCCTGTCGGCATTTTCCTTGAGAACGGGCTGCTCCTTCTTGGCCGAATCCTTGGCTGTCTTGTGCGTGCCAAGCGGATAGGGCTGCGTTTCTTTTTCGCTGGTTTTTTGCTGGTAAGTCTTTGTGTCTTTGAGTGGCTTCTCGTCCTTTTGCGGTGTTGTATTGCTGCCGTTGACCAAATCGTCGATTTCTTTGCTCTGCTTGACGGTTACCGAAGCCTGTCCCTGCTTCTTCTGTTGCAGGTGTTCGAGGTATGTCTGTGCGTTGGCAGCTGGCACAGAGCAAAGGGTGATAAACAGGAAAATGACGAATCTCTTCATGTGACTGTTGATTTTAGTTGATGGTGAATGGCCGGCAGCGGCCGTATTACCGTGCTGCCAGCCATGTACCTTGGGCCTGATTACTTCTTCCAGGCGTCGATGATGCCCTTGAAGTCGGCTGCTTTGAGCGAAGCGCCGCCAATAAGACCACCGTCGATGTTGGGTTTTGAGAAGAGCTCGGGTGCGTTGGAAGCCTTGCAGCTGCCACCATAGAGGATGGAAGTTTCTTCTGCCACGGCCTCTCCATACTTCTGGGCAACGATAGAGCGGATGTAAGCAAGCATCTTCTCGGCCTGGTCGGAGGTAGCGGTTTTGCCCGTTCCGATGGCCCAGATGGGTTCATAAGCCAGGATGATGTTCTTCCACTCCTCGGCAGTCAGGTTGAATACCGAGCCTTCCAGCTCTGCTTTTACAACCTCGTTCTGTCTGTTTGCCTCACGCTCCTCTAAGGTCTCGCCGCAGCAGAAGATAACTTTCAGGCCGTTCTGCAGTGCCAGAAGAACCTTCTCTTTGAGGATTTCGGGTGTCTCTGCGTAGTATTGGCGACGCTCGGAGTGGCCGAGGATAACGTACTGAGCACCGGTAGACTTCACCATCTCGGCCGAAACCTCGCCCGTATAGGCACCTTTAGCCTGGTCGGCGCAGTTCTCGGCGCCCAGTCCTACTACGCTTGCATCCAATACCTGGGCAACACTTGCCAGGTGGATGAATGGCGTGCAGACTACTACATCGCAGTTGGGCTTCTCTGCCTTCAGTGACTCGTTAATCTCCTTGGCCAGAGCCACGCCGTCCTGCAGGTTCATGTTCATTTTCCAGTTGCCTGCAACAATTTTCTTTCTCATTTTCTTTTTCTTTTTTAAAAGTTGGTATATCTCTTTTTATTCTTTGTTCCTTGGCTCTTACCCACTTGCTCCAAGACCACAGACGGTCAGCGAGAGTGAGCAGAATAAGCGGCAGGATGAACCAGAGGAATATCTTGGTAATCTTGCCTGCCATGCTGTTAGCCGGCATCCGGCCGATACTGAGCTCTGCGAGTGGGGCTGTGAGTTCCTTCGTTTGCGGCAGTTCGTTGTGGCTCCATTTGTTGATGACGGTTCCGTTCTTTATCAGCACCAGCCCAGGATTGCTCCTGACGATGGTCTTGAGCGTGGTTTCGTCGGTGGTGCAGAAAGGATATTCGGCCCCGGTAATGTCTTCCCAGTGGCTGATAGCCTGCTCGTTGCTGGCCGTGAGGCAGTAGAACGGCACGTGGTAAGCCTGCGCGTACTCGTAAATCTGGTCTATATCGCCGAAGTTAGTCTCGTTGGCAAGCTCCAGATGAGGCGCTACGAGCAGGAAAGTGTAGCCCTTGTCGGTGAGTACCTGCTGCGTAATGTCCTCTCCGCCGGCCGTTTGTATGGAGAAGTCGTGTATGGGCGGAACGTATCCGTCGCGTGTCTGCACCGTCTTGCTGTCCACGAATTGCCAGGTTGAGTCGGGATAATTGTCGAGCGAGAACTCCTTTCTCACGCCGTTCTTCTGCAGGATGAAGGTCGTTTCAAACTGCGGTGCCTGTGCTCCCGGCGGCATTTCCATGCCCTTGAGGATATTGGCGCCGACGTGATAGGGCCTGAAGTCGAACCAAGGCAACCTGTAAATGCTAACCGCACTGGTAGCCAGAATGTAGACAACGGTGAAGTTTATCACTATCCACTGGTTGGATTTGGAGATGAACCTCACCATGCGCAGCGGATAGATGGCCACTACCACGGCGCATGCCAGCAGCACTATGTTCTTGCCAAAGGTCTCAGCATTGGTGAGTTTGACGGCATCTCCGAAGCATCCACAGTCCTTTATGGGGTTGGCAACCACAAGCCAGAGGCTGATGAGCGTCATGACCAGCATGAATACAAGCACCAGCCGGGAGTTGCGCCTGCGGCAGATGGCGAACAGCATGAAGACGCCCAGCGAGAACTCCAGCGCCGAGAGGCCTACCGATGTGCCGAGAGTAACCCAGTCGGGTACATATCCCTGCAGCGACAGTGCTTCGAGATAGTCCTGTATCTTGTACTGGGTACCCAGCGGGTCAACGGCCTTTACGTAGCCCGAGAAGATGAAGGTGACCGCCAGAATCAGCCTGCACAGGTTGGTGATGAATTTCTTGATGCCGTCCACAAGTCTTATTTTGCCTGGTTCTCCTCATCCAGTTTGATGACGCCGAACACTGCATAGTTGATGATATCCATGTAGTTGGCGTCGATGCCCTCGGAGACCAGCGTCTGTCCATGTAAGTCCTCTATCTCTTTGATGCGCTGTATCTTTGTCAGAATGAAGTCCGTATAGCTGCTCACCCGCATCGAGCGCCACGCCTCATCGTAGTCGTGGTTCTTGCGGAGCATCAGCTCCAGCGCCTCCGTTGCATGCCTGTCGTACAGCTTCATGGCCTCTGCCGGCGCTATGTCTACAGTGTCAACGTAGCCGTTCTCCGTCTGTATGAGCCCCACAATGCCGTAGTTAATCAGCCCCACGAACTCCGGACGGATGCCTTCGCCTACCAACGACTCCTTTTTTATTTCCAGAGAGCGTATGCGCTTGGCCTTGATAAAGAGCTGGTCGGTGAGCGACGACGGGCGCATTATGCGCCACGAAGCCCCGTAGTCGTGCAGTTTCTGCTCGAAGAGCGTGCGGCATTCGTGCATCACATCCCTGAACTGCTGTTCTGTATTGTCCTTTGCCATAACTGGGTGCAAATTTACAGATTTATCATGAGATAGCCAAAAAGTCGTATGATTAGGCCTCCGGCTTTATAGTTTTTTTATATTAGTTTTCCTGTTGCCGTTTATGAATAACCCTTACGGTGCCGCAGAGGGCGTCGTATCTTATCTGGAGCGAGTCGCGCCTGATGCCGATGAAATTGCGTTCCCTGATGGTTCGCGCTTCGTTAAACTGCCGGATGGCCACCTGCAGGGCCGAGTCGGTGCGGGCTATGTCGGCCTGCGTCAGCTTGAGCGAGGCCTCCTGCCACAGCGTGAGCGCCTTTTTGCGGGCCTTGACAGCCTGCGGAAACTGCCTGCGCAGTGAGGTGATGGAGTCCAAAACAAGCTGATACTGCCCCTGTTCGTACAGGGTTTCTATCTCCGCCATCAGCGGTTCAGCCTTTTCATCGGCCGTCTGTTCGCAGGCGGTGAGCGTTGCGAGCAGCAACAGAAGTAACAAACAATTCTTCATACTGCGCACAAATTTAATAAAAAATCGGGTCATAAAGCGTTATCTGAGGTTAAATTTGTATCTTTGCACCCTAAAAGCATAACAGATGAGACATCTCTCCAATGCCGATTTGGCACAACTACTTGATAAAGACATCTTCCATAAAATCTCTTTGGCAGCCGACAGTCTCCACCTCGAATGTTACGTGGTAGGCGGCTATGTGCGCGATTTATTCCTCGAACGCCCGTCGAACGACATCGACGTTGTGGTCGTTGGAAGCGGCATCCAGGTAGCTGATGCGCTGAAGAAGCTGCTCGGCCGCAAGGCCCACATTTCCGTTTTTCGCAGCTTCGGCACTGCCCAGGTGAAGTTCAAGGATACCGAGGTGGAGTTTGTGGGCGCCCGCAAGGAGAGCTACGACCACGATTCGCGCAAGCCGCACGTAGAGGACGGCACGCTGGAAGATGACCAGAACCGCCGCGACTTCACCATCAACGCCATGGCGGTGTGTCTCAATGCCGACCGCTTCGGCGAGCTTGTAGACCCTTTCGACGGCCTCTATGACTTGGAAGACGGCATCATCCGCACGCCACTCGACCCCGACATCACTTTTTCCGACGACCCTTTGCGCATGTTGCGGTGCGTAAGATTTGCCGCGCAGTTGAATTTTTTCATCGCCGATGAAACCTTTGAAGCACTCTCTCGCAATGCCTCACGCATCAAGATTATCAGTGGCGAGCGAATAGCTGACGAACTGAACAAAATCATGATGACTCGCACGCCCAGCAAGGGCTTTGTAGATTTGCACCGTTGTGGGCTCCTTCAGCTGCTTATTCCCGAGCTTTCGGCACTCGATATCGTGGAGACCAAGAACGGTAAGGCACATAAAAATAATTTCTACCACACGCTCGAAGTGCTCGACAACGTATGCCGCAGCACCGATAACCTGTGGCTGCGGTGGGCTGCCTTGCTGCATGACGTGGGCAAAACCCGCACCAAACGCTGGGAACAGGGCGTGGGCTGGACCTTTCATAACCACAACTACGTGGGCTGCAAGATGGTTCCGGAGATTTTCCGACGGCTCAAACAGCCCATGGACGGCAAGATGAAGTACGTACAGAAGCTGGTAGACCTGCACATGCGGCCCATAGCAATAGCCGACGAGGAGGTGACCGACAGCGCCGTACGCCGGCTGATGAACGACGCGGGCGACGATATAGGCGACCTGATGACGCTCTGCGAGGCCGACATCACGAGCAAGAACCAGCAGCGCAAGCAGCGTTTCCTGGACAACTTCCGCGTGGTTCGCGAGAAACTGAAGGACCTCGAGGAACGCGACTACAAGCGGTTATTGCAGCCATGTATCGACGGCAACGAGATTATGGAGCTGTTCCACCTCAAGCCCAGCCGTGAGGTGGGCGTGTTGAAAAAGTGCCTCAAGGAGGCCGTACTCGACAACCGCGTGCCCAACGAGCGCGAACCGCTCATGCAGCTGCTCATGGAGCAGGCCCGCAAAATGGGCCTGGAGCCGGCTGGCAGATAGCTTCTGTTGCTTCTCTTTTTCCTCTTTCTTCCTTTTAATAGCTTCTCCCAATCGTAGTGGTTGGGAGAGTAAGTCCTTTTGCGCCTTCTTTTGCGTTACCTTTTATATATTATAAGGAGTAACGGTTAACAAGGAGCAGCCACAGCGTTGCAGCGCTTCCTCCCCTTGGAAAAGGGAGGGTAGGAGGGGATGATCTGTCAGCAGGTTTATGAAACGATAAGTACAAGGAGAGGGAAACTAAAGTTATTGAGTGGTGGGGAGCGTGATTTTGCAGCCTTGGTGGTGCCGTTCGGGAACTTTTGACACTTGTCAAAAGATTGTGCGACACCTGTCGAATGATCGTGCGACAAGTGTCAAAAGTTCATGAAGCTATGCTTTGAGCCAGCAAACTCAATGTTCCGGCACCGCTGAATGCGCACGGCAGGAACGAAGCTGCGGCCGGCATCGCGTAATTGAAACGGCATTTGCAATACTTCCCTCTTGCCAATAGGAAAACAGACGGAAAATGATAAAAATGCCGTTCCTTCCTACCTTTTTTTGGGTATGTGCGTCTAATAATTGTTAAAAACAAGCCCTTGTACGTTCGCTATTATCAGATAATTTGTAATTTTGTGGCCTGAAAACTGTTTGAGGCATTTGAGTTTTTATATTGATATCATTTAAGGATGACAAAATTCGTAAACATTAATATTAAATATGTATAGGTATGAAAATTAAGAGTTATTTGTTCGTGGCGGCCTTTTCGGCATTACTTGTCGCTTGCGGAGGCAACGACCAGATGAAGATGGGTGACAACGAGTTTGCTGTACGTACGGTGAGCTCTGCCAGTGCAGCATTACAGACAACCTATCCTGCTACCATCAGGGGTATTCAGGATGTGGAGGTGCGCCCCAAAGTGTCGGGCTTCATCACCAAGGTCTATGTACATGAGGGGCAGACGGTAAGCGCCGGCCAGGTATTGTTTACCATCGACAGCGAAACCTATCGTGCAGCAGTGCGCCAGTCGCAGGCTGCTCTCAACACGGCTCGGGTACAGATGAACACTGCCCGGATGACTTACGAGAACAATAAGAAACTTTTTGAGAAGAACGTCATAGGCCAGTACGAGCTTAGTACGGCCCAGAACTCCTACGCCTCGGCACAGGCAGCCGTTTCGCAGGCACAGGCCGCGTTGGCTTCTGCCAACGAGACGCTGAGCTGGTGCACTGTTAAGAGCCCGGCAGCAGGCGTGGTTGGCAGTCTGCCTTTTAAGGAGGGTGCGCTGGTAAGCGCGTCGAGCGTGCAGCCGCTTACCACTGTTTCAAATATAAGTACTGTGGAGGTGTTCTTCTCCATGTCAGAGAGCGAGATACTGGAGCTTACCAAATCGGCCGGTAACGTGAGCTCAGCCATCAGTTCCATTCCTGCAGTAAAGCTGCAGCTGGCCGACGGCACGGTGTACAACCATCCCGGAAAGGTAGTCAAGATGAGTGGTGTGATTGATGCAGCCACCGGCTCCGTGTCGCTCATAGCCCATTTTGCCAACCCCGAGAAGCTGCTCAAGAGCGGCGGCGCAGGGCAGATTATCATCCCCAGGGCCAACAACAACGCCATTCTGGTACCGCAGGAGGCAACCTCGGAGGTGCAGGACAAGATTTTCGTTTACATGGTGGGGAAGGACAATAAGGTAAAATATACCGAGATAACCGTGAATCCGCAGAACGACGGAAAGAACTACATCGTGACCAGCGGGCTGAATGTAGGCGACCGTTACGTGAGCAAGGGCATCACCAAACTTACCGATGGCATGGAGATTAAGCCAATTAGTGAGGCGCAGTATCAGCAGAAGATAGACAATGCTGCCAAGCTCTCGGAGAAGCAAGGCACCGCCAAAGGGTTCATAGATGCAATGAAGAGCAAATAACGTTGCGGCATCAAGGTGCCGGGAAACGGCCTCCGGGCTGTTTGCCGGGCGCAACGGATGATGCCGACAATCAGGATACATAAAACCAGAAATATGTCATTTACAAACTTTATCAAACGTCCGGTACTCTCGACGGTGGTGTCCATCTTCTTCGTCCTGCTGGGTACAATCGGACTGATATCACTGCCTATCGAGCAGTACCCGGATATCGCGCCGCCTACTATCGTGGTTTTCACCTCCTATCAGGGCGCTGATGCCAACACGGTGTTGAACTCCGTCATCACTCCTCTTGAGGAGAGTATCAACGGAGTGGAAAATATGACCTACATGACCTCGCAGGCTACCAATGATGGTTCGGCCTCCATTACGGTCTACTTTAAGCAAGGTTCTGATGCCGACATGGCTGCCGTGAACGTGCAGAACCGCGTTTCGCAGGCTCAGGCACTGCTGCCGGCCGAGGTAACACGTGTGGGCGTAACGGTGATGAAGCGCCAGACGTCGAACGTTATCATGTACTCACTTACGACGGAAGACGGCCGTTACAACAATGAGTTCGTGACTAACTACAACAATATCAACATTGTACCGCTGCTGAAGCGTATCAACGGCGTGGGTGACGTGCAGAGCCCGTCTACTGCAAGCTACTCCATGCGCATCTGGCTCAAGCCCGACAAGATGAAGCAGTACGGCCTTGTGCCTACCGACATCAGCGGAGCACTGGCCGAACAGAACATAGAGGCTGCGCCGGGTAAGTTCGGCGAGCAGAGCGACATGGCCTATGAGTACGTGCTGCGCTATAAAGGCAGGCTCAAGACAGCAACGGAGTACGAGAACATTATACTGACAAGTTCCACCACGGGGCAGACCCTCAAGCTGAAAGATGTGGCCAAGGTAGAGCTCGGTGTGCTGCAGTACAACGTGAACCTGATTAACAACGGCCAGCCTGCCGTGATGGGTATGGTGCAGCAGATAGCCGGCTCAAACGCCACGCAGATTGCCACCGACGTGAAAGCAGCCCTGAAGGAAGCCTCAAAGAACTTCCCGCCGGGACTGGAATATACCATCGAGCAGGATACTACCGAGTTCCTCTTCGCCTCTATCGAAGAGGTGGTGATGACGCTGTTCATTACCCTGCTGCTGGTGTTCCTAGTGGTTTACATCTTCCTGCAGGACTTCCGCAGCACGCTCATTCCTATGATTGCCGTGCCTGTAGCTTTGATAGGTACGTTCTTCTTCTTGTGGGTATTCGGCTTCTCCATCAACTTGCTTACGCTCTCGGCATTGCTGCTGGCCATCGCCATTGTAGTAGATGACGCCATCGTGGTGGTTGAGGCCGTGCACGCCAAGCTCGACCAGGGCTACCAGAGCTCGCTTACGGCATCCATCGATGCCATGAACGAAATCAGCTCTGCTATCATTTCCATTACGTTGGTGATGTCGGCCGTGTTCGTGCCGGTATCGTTCATCGGCGGTACTTCTGGTACTTTCTACCGTGAGTTCGGTGTAACGATGGCCGTGTCTATCGTTATCTCGGCCATCAACGCCTTAACCTTGTCGCCTGCCCTCTGTGCTATTTTCCTGAAACCGCACAAAGAGGAGGAGACTGAAAAGAACAAGACGTTCATCGGCCGCTTCCATGAGAACTTCAACAAGGTATTCGAGAAGACGACCACTAAATATAAGAAAGGTGTAGAACACGTTATCAATCACCGCATCATCACCGCTGCCATCGTGGCCGTAGGCATCATTGCGCTGGTTATAACCATGGGAACAACCAAGACCGGACTGGTTCCCGACGAGGATACCGGTACGCTCTTCGTAACCATCTCGGCCGCTCCCGGTACCAGCCAGGCACGTACAGCGGAGATAGTGAAGGAGGTTGACAAGATGCTTGCAGGCAACCCGGCCATTCAACGGCGTGAGGCAGTGATGGGTTATAACTTCATCGCCGGCCAAGGTTCTGACCAGGCAACCTTCATTATCAAGCTAAAACCGTTCGAGGAGCGTGGAGGCGGTTTCTTTACCCGCATCAAGAACGCCATCACCGAGGCCGACCCTATGGCCCTGTTCGTGAACCCCAAGGAGGCAAACTCCGTGCTGGGCATGATTTACAAGCAAACAGCAAGCATCAAGGACGCACAGATTCTGGCCTTTGGTCCGCCAATGATACCGGGCTTCTCGGCACAGAGCGGTCTTACGCTCTCACTGCAGGACAAGACTGGTGGCGACCTGAACAAATTCTTCCAGGTAACACAAAGCTTCCTGAAGGAACTCAACAAGCGTGAAGAAGTGCAGACCGCCATGACTTCCTACAACCCAAGTTACCCGCAGTATATGGTCGACGTGGATGTTTCCAAGACCAAGCAGGCCGGCATCTCGCCGTCAACTGTACTGGCAACGCTACAGGGTTACTATGGTGGATTGTACGCTTCGAACTTCAATGCCTATGGTAAACTCTTCCGTGTGATGATACAAGGCGACGTGGCCAGCCGCATGCGCCCCGACGGATTGAGCAATATCTACGTGCGTACGGCATCGGGACAGATGTCTCCTGTAAGTGAGTTCGTGAGCTTGCGGCGTGTATATGGCCCGTCAAACGTGACACGCTTCAACCTCTTTACTTCCATCAGCGTGAGCGTTACGCCTGCAACGGGCGTCTCGTCGGGTCAGGCCATGGAGGCTGTCAAGGAAGTTGCAGCCCAGTCTTTGCCCGATGGTTACGGCTACGAGTATTCAGGTTTGAGCCGTTCAGAGGCCGAGAGCAGCAACTCAACGGCACTTATATTCGCGTTGTGTCTTGTTTTCGTGTACCTGATTCTTTCGGCTCAGTACGAGAGTTATATCCTCCCGCTGGCTGTAATACTCTCAATACCGTTCGGACTTGCCGGCGCTTTCATCTTTACTCAGCTGTTCGGCCACTCCAACGACATCTACATGCAGATTTCGCTCATTATGCTTATCGGTCTGCTTGCCAAGAACGCCATCCTTATTGTGCAGTTCGCACTCGAGCGCAGGCAAACAGGTATGGCCATACGCTATTCAGCCATCTTGGGAGCAGGTGCCCGTCTGCGTCCTATTTTGATGACTTCTCTGGCCATGATTATCGGTTTGCTGCCGCTGATGTTCGCATCCGGCGTAGGCAAAAACGGTAACCAGACTCTCGGTGCAGCTGCTGTGGGCGGCATGCTCATAGGTACGCTCTGCCAGATATTTGTGGTTCCGGCCCTGTTCGCCATCTTCCAGTGGCTGCAGGAACGTTTCAAGCCCATCGTATTCGAGGACGAAGTAAACGAAGAAGCGGCCATAGAACTCCAGCAGTATGCGCACACCAAGAAGCCATCTACTTACGTAAATCAATTCGACGAAGATGAAAATAAATAAATCAATCCTGTTCCTGGGCCTTGCAGCGACGGTGTTCACCAGCTGCAAGAGCCTGTACGGAAAGTACGAACGCCCTGCTGTAAACACGGCGGGACTGGTGCGAGACTCGGCTTCTGTTACCGATACGCTTGCCGTTACCGATACTACGAGCTTTGCGAACATACCCTGGCGCAGCGTGTTTACCGACCCCCAGCTGCAGCAAATCATCCAGAAAGGGCTCGATAACAATAAAGATTTGCTCAATGCAGCACTCAACGTGAAGATGGCCGAGGCCCAGCTAAAGGCTGCCAAGCTCTCGTTCCTGCCCTCGTTTACCTTCACTCCGCAGGGAACCATTGCCTCTTGGGACGGCAACAAGGCCACTAAGACCTACAGTCTGCCCATCAACGCGAGCTGGAGTGTTGACCTCTTCGGCAACCTGTTGAGCCAGAAGCGCGCCGCGCAGATGGCTCTGCTGCAGAGTAAAGACTACCAAGTGGCCGTACAGACCAATGTAGTAGCCAACGTGGCCAACCTCTATTACACGCTCCTGATGCTCGACAAGCAGCTGGAACTGGTAACCGACATGGAGAAACTGACCAAGGACACCTGGGAAATCATGAAGCTGCAGAAGGACGCCGTCATAGGAGTACGCTCCACGGCCGTGCAGGGCGCCGAGTCAAACTACTACTCGGTACTCACCCAGAAGGCCGACATCAAGCGCCAGATACGCGAGACAGAGAACTCGCTCAGCCTCCTCTTGGGCCAACAGGCACAGACCATAGCCCGCGGCAGGATAGAAGACCAGAACCTGCCCACCAGCTTCTCCACCGGCGTAGGCCTCCAGTTGCTCAAGAACCGGGCCGATGTGCACGCCGCAGAGATGGCTCTTGCCGAGTGCTTCTACGGTGTCGAGACGGCTCGCAGCCGCTTCTATCCCTCCATCACCATCAGTGGCAGCGGCGCTTTTACCAACAACGGCGGCGGTATGATTACCAATCCGGGCAAGTGGTTGCTCAGTGCAGTGGGCGCACTCACGCAGCCCATCTTCATGCGGGGTCAGCTCGTAGCCGGCCTGCGCGTAGCCGAAGCCCAGTATCAGCAGGCCTACAACACGTGGCAGAACACCATTCTGTCGGCCGGAAACGAAGTGAGCAACGCCCTCGTGCTGTACAACTCCTCGGCCGAGAAGAGTGCCATAGAGGCCAAGCAGATAGAGGTGCTCAAGCAGAACGTGGAGGACACCAAGCTCCTCATGGCCAGTGCAGGCAGCACCTACCTTGAAGTAATCACGGCACAGAGCAGCCTGCTGAACACAGAACTGTCCAAGGTGGCCGACGACTTCAGCAAGATGCAGGCCGTGGTCAACCTGTATTATGCCCTTGGAGGCGGTGCAAAGTAGTGTTGAACTTAAACAATAGAATTATGGCAAGCCAAATAAGTGACAAGGCAGTGATAGCTCCCAACGCCAAGATTGGCGACAACTGCAAGATATTTCCATTCGTATATATCGAAGACGAGGTAGAGATAGGCGACAACTGCATCATCTTTCCCTTCGTGAGCATACTCAACGGAACCCGCATGGGCAGCGATAACAAGGTGCACCAGGGCACCGTTCTCGGTGCTCTTCCGCAGGACTTCAACTTCACGGGCGAAAAGTCAGAACTCGTTATCGGCAACAACAACATCATCCGTGAGAACGTGGTGGTGAACCGTGCCACGCATGCAGGCGGGCAGACCGTTATCGGCAACGACAATTTCCTGATGGAGGGAGTCCACATCTCGCACGATACAAAGGTGGGCAACAACTGCGTTTTCGGCTACGGAACAAAGATAGCAGGCGACTGCGAGATAGGCGACGGCGTCATCTTCAGCTCCTCCGTCATCGAAAATGCCAAGACACGGGTGGGCAAAGGAGCAATGATACAGGCCGGAACAACCTTCTCCAAGGATGTTCCTCCTTACATCGTGGCCGGTGGAAAACCCGTGGGTTACGGCGGACCTAACAACACCATCATGGATGCCTTCCATATAGAAGCCAAGGTGCAGAAGCATGTTGCCAACGCTTACAGGCTGGTGTTCCACGGTCAGAACAGTGTTTTCGACGCCGTGCTGCAAATCAATGCCCAGGTGCCCGATAGTCCTGAGATTCGCGAAATAGTGAATTTCATCAATGCAACTAAACTGGGCATTATCAGTAAAATGTAATTCATACCTATACATTTTTACTCTGTAAGAAGACAGGCTGGCCGAGAGGTCAGCCTGTCTTCTTGTTTTCCGCTGGGCGGGAGGGCGCAAAATGGGGGCGCGGCAGCCATCACCCAACACCTAACACCTATCACCTGGGAACTTTTGACAAGTGTCGAAAGGTTGTGCGACAAGTGTCGAATGATTGTGTGACACTTGTCAAAAGTTCCAGCTTGTACCTTTCAGCACCTTTTTGCCGCAGCTTCTGCAACCCGGGAGCGTGCCTGCCGGTATCGTTCTGCTCAGTTTGCGCAGAGGCTTTGATACGTTTCTGCCCTTTCATGATACAATTTTACACAATTAGCTGCTCCGTGTTGCGCAGATTGATATTTTTTTGTAGCTTTGCAAGTAAATCCAACTAACACCTTGAAATGAAAAAGAACCTCTTCTTATTGTTTGCATTGCTCTCTGCTGCCGTCGGTGTGCGGGCGGAGAAAGTGACCATTGCGGCCAGGAACATCGCCATAGTTCTGGATGTAGAAAACGGCCGCCAGCCCCGGTACCTATACTTCGGCACCCGGCTGAGTGCAGCCGACGAGGCTGCCCTGCAGCTGCCCCAGGGCGGCCGCATGGATGCCTATCCGGCCTACGGGCTCAATACACCGGCCGAAGCAGCACTCGCCATGCGCCATGCCGACGGCAACCTGTCTACTGCCTTGGTGGCAACGGGCGTCTCAAGGCAGGGCAACGTGACGACCGTTCACCTCAAGGACCCCGTTTATGACACGCAGGTTGACCTGAAATACAAGGCCTACGCAGATGTTGACATGATTGAGATGTGGACCGAGATAACCAACCACGAGAAGTCAACGGTAACCCTCACCCAGTTTGCCAGCGCCATGCTGCCCATTCGCAGGGGCAACGTATGGCTCTCACACCTCTACGGCTCGTGGGCCAACGAGGGCCGGCTGGCCGAAGAGGAACTGCTGCCGGGGCAGAAAATCATCAAGAACAAGGACGGCGTGCGTAACAGTCATACCGACCATGCCGAAGTAATGTTCTCCCTGGACGGCAAGGGGCGCGAGAATGCAGGCGACGTAATAGGCGCCGCCCTGTGCTACAGCGGCAACTACAAGCTAAAGATTGAGACCGATGATACGGACTATCATTACTTCTTTGCAGGCATTAACGAGGAGAATTCCGAGTACCATCTCAAGCGTGGAGAGACCTTCCGCACGCCCGCCTTGGCCCTTACATTCAGCCGTGAGGGCCTGAGCGGGGCCAGCCGAAACTTCCACAAGTGGGGCCGCACCTATCAACTGGCCCACGGCAACAAGCCTCGCAAGATACTGCTCAACAGCTGGGAGGGCGTTTACTTTGACATCAACGAGGCCGGCATGGACCAGATGATGGCCGACATAGCCGGCATGGGCGGCGAACTCTTTGTGATGGACGACGGCTGGTTCGGCGAGAAATACCCGCGAAAGGACGACCACACCTCGCTTGGCGACTGGCAGGTGGACCGCCAGAAGCTGCCTCACGGCATCGATGGACTTATAGCCGACGCGGGGAAACACGGCATCAGCTTCGGCATCTGGATAGAACCCGAGATGACGAACCGCATCAGCGAACTCTATGAGAAGCATCCCGACTGGATTATCAAGGCGCCCCGACGCGACGCGGTGCAGGGTAGAGGCGGCACGCAACTGGTGCTCGACCTGAGTAATCCTAAGGTTCAGGACTTTGCCTTCGGCATAGTCGACGGGCTGATGACCAAATATCCCGGCATCGACTACATCAAGTGGGATGCCAACATGGCCGTCATGAACCACGGTTCGCAGTATCTGCCCATGCAGGAGCAGAGCCATCTCTACATTGCCTACCACGAGGGCTTCCGCAAACTGTGCGACCGCATCCGCTCGAAGTATCCCGATCTCACCATTCAGGCATGTGCCAGTGGCGGCGGAAGGGCCAACTGGGGCGTGCTGCCTTGGTTCGATGAGTTCTGGGTTAGCGACAACACAGACGCCTTGCAGCGTGTGTACATGCAGTGGGGCACCAGCTATTTCTTCCCTGCCATTGCCATGGCGAGCCACATTAGCGCCGTACCAAACCACACGGTGTTCCGCACCACGTCGCTCAAGTACCGTATCGACGTGGCCATGAGCGGCCGTTTGGGCATGGAAATACAGCCCAAGAACATGACCGATGCCGAGAAGGCGCTCTGCCGGCAGGCCATTTCGGAGTACAAGCAGATACGCCCCGTGGTCCAGTTCGGTAACATATACCGCCTCCAGAGCCCATACGACAGGCAGGGAGTGGCCTCGCTCATGTACGTTGATGATGCCCGGAGCAAGGCCGTATTCTACTGGTGGAAGACCGATAACTTTGCCAACCAGCACCTGCCCCGCATCAAGATGGCGGGCTTGCAGGCCAACAGAAGCTATCGTGTACACGAGCTGAACCGCATCGACAACAAGCCTCTCGACTTCGAGGGCAAGAGCTTCAGCGGTGCCTATCTGATGGAGCATGGCCTCGAAATACCCTACACGCACTCCGTGGACCATGCAGAGAGAAACGAATGGTCGAGCCGGGTGCTCTTTCTGGAAGCCCAATAACCAATCCCGAAGCGTATGAAAAAGCTAACGATATTTCTCCTCTCGGCGCTCTGCATGGCGTCTGTTCAGCTCCGGGCGCAGCGTTTCGTCGACGTGCCACTGCTCAGCCCGGCTGCCGGAGGACCACAACTGGTGCGCCTGCAGGTGGTGAACGACAAGATAATACGCGTGGAGGCAACGCCCGAGAGTTCGTTCCCCGTAAAGCATAGCCTCATCATCGTGCCGCAGAAACCTTTCTCTGACTATCATGTTAAGCAATCGGCAACGGCCGTAACCGTTACCACCAGCAGCCTGCGGGCTGTGGTCGACCGCAGTAACGGACATGTCCGCTTCTTCTCATCCGGCGGCCGCGAGCTGCTTGCCGGCGACGGGGCAGAGGGCATGAAGTTTACTCCATTCACCGTGCCGGAGCGTGAGATTGGCGCCGACGGCAAGCTCACCGAGGCCCAGAAGCATGGTTGGACGTGGCAGGCTACGTTCGCTTCGCCCGCCGATGAGGCCTTCTACGGGCTCGGGCAGCATCAGTCGGAGGAGCTGAACATGAAAGGACGGAACGAAGACCTGTTCCAGTACAACACCAAAATCAGTGTTCCGTTCGTGTTGAGCAACAAGGGCTACGGCCTCCTGTGGGACAGTTACAGCTATTGCCGCTTTGGAAATCCGGCCGAATACCTGCAGTTGAACGGCGCTTTTAGCCTCTACGACCGCGACGGAAAGCCCGGAGGACTGACCGGAACTTACGTTGGCAAGGACGGCGAGCAACTCGTCAGAACAGAAGATTCCATTTACTTTGAGAACTCGGAGACCATCGTCAACCTGCCCCAGGGCTTCAAGTTGAATGGTTCTCACGTTACTTACGAGGGCTTTATCGAGGCTCCCGTTGACAATCTCTACCGCTTCATACTCTATTATGCCGGCTATGTAAGGGTGTTCATAGACGGCAACGAGGTGGTGCCCGAACGTTGGCGAACGGCCTGGAACCCCAATGCGTACAAGTTCAACTATGCCTTGAAGCGCGGCAAACGTGCCCGTTTGAAGATTGACTGGAAGCCTGATGGCGACGTGAGTTACTGCGGTTTGCGCGCTGCTGTGCCCCGTTCGGAAGCCGAACAGGCCAAGTTGAGCATCTGGAGCGAGATGTCGCGCGACATGGATTACTACTTCATAGCCGGCAACAGCATGGATGAAGTGATTTCGGGTTACCGCACCTTGACCGGCAGAGCACAGGTAATGCCCCGTTGGGCCTTGGGTTTCTGGCAGAGCAGGGAGCGTTACAAGACCTCAGGAGAAATCGAACGGACGCTGGCTGAGTTCCGTCAACGCCACATACCCATTGATAACATCGTGCAGGACTGGAACTATTGGCGCCTGGATGATTGGGGCAGCCATGCTTTTGAGGCCGACCGGTATCCCAATCCACAAGCTATGCTCGACAGCGTGCATGCCATGCACGGCCGGTTCATGATTAGCGTGTGGCCAAAGTTCTATGTTACGACCAACCACTACAAGCAGTTGGACGCCCGCGGATGGATGTATCATCAGGCTGTTCGCGACTCCATATACGACTGGTTGGGCTTCATGGGCTCGTTCTACGATGCCTACGACGCCGGTGCACGCAAGCTGTTCTGGAAGCAGATGAATGATGAACTCTACTCGAAGTACCGCTATGGCATCGATGCCTGGTGGATGGATGCCTCCGAACCCAATGTACGCGACTGCACGCCGATGTGGTATCGCAAGGCACTGTGCGGCCCCACGGCTCTCGGCTCGGCAACAGAATACTTCAATGCCTACAGCATCATGAATGCCGATGCCATATACAACGGGCAGCGCTCGGTAAATCCAAACCGGCGGGTGTTCCTGCTTACGCGCAGCGGATTTGCCGGCGAGCAGCGCTACAGCACTGCTTCGTGGAGCGGAGACATAGGCACTCGATGGGAAGACATGCGCGCCCAGATGACTGCGGGCATGAATTTTTCCCTGAGCGGCATACCCTTCTGGGGGATGGATCAGGGCGGTTTCTGTGTCGAGAACAGGTATATGGCGGCCCAGACTGCCTTTGACCAGCGCGGAGAAGAGAGCGCCGACCTACAGGAATGGCGTGAGCTGCAAGCCCGCTGGAACCAGTTCGGTTGCTTCATCCCGCTGTATCGCACCCATGGACAGTGGCCTTTGCGCGAGGTTTGGAACATAGCACCCGAGACGCATCCGGCCTACAAGAGCATTGTTTGGTACCACCGGCTGCGCTACAGGCTCATGCCGTACCTGTATTCCATGGCCGGTGCCGTGCATCTTAATGACTACACGATGATGAGAGCACTGGTGATGGACTTCACGGACGATGCCCGCGTGAACGATATCAAGGACCAGTGGATGTTCGGCCCCTCGCTCATGGCGTGCCCGGTGGGTTATTACAAGGCCCGCTCCCGCGAGGTTTACCTGCCGCGGCAGCGTGGTTGGTTCGACTTCTATACGGGCAGGCACTATGCCGGTGGCCAGACCATAACGGCCAGTGCGCCGTATGAACGCATCCCGGTGTTCGTTCCCGAAGGCTCCATCATTCCCTTTGGGCCGGCCATGGAGTGGAGTGACGAGAAGCCGGCGGAGCTCATCAACCTCTATGTTTACGGCGGACGCGATGCTGAATTCACACTTTACGAAGATGAGAATACCAACTATGACTATGAGAAAGGGCAGTATTCGACAATCAAGTTCAGCTATCATTCCGCTTCGCAAACGCTTACCATCAGCCGTTGCAGCGGCCAGTTCGACGGCATGTTGCAGCAGCGCAGGTTCAACGTCGTGCTTATTGATGCAGCTCATGAGCGCCCCCTCGACCTTGACAAGCCACAAGGGCGGATGGTGAAGTACAACGGCCAGGCGTTGAAAGTAAAGCTCTGACCAGTGCCCGAACGGCATCGGCGCCGTTATTGCAGTAAGAATGGTATGTTCTCCAGCAATGCGGATAGCACGAGTTTGCCTGTTTTTCCTTACCTTTGCCTGCAACAAACAAAGTGTATGTATGAAAGCAGTAAGTTTAATAACCTGCCTCCTGATGCTTGCAACAGGCATGGAGGCACAGAATACAGGAAAGGAAAGGAGTATGGAACAAACGAATTTGACACAGGAATGGGACAAGGTGTTCCCACAGAGCGACAAGGTAGACCACTGTAAGGTGACCTTTCACAACCGTTACGGCATCACGCTGGCGGCCGATCTCTACAAACCCAAGGGCGCAACGGGACGATTGGCAGCCTTGGCCGTGAGCGGTCCCTTTGGCGCAGTGAAGGAGCAGAGCTCCGGACTCTATGCGCAGACCATGGCCGAGCGTGGCTTTCTGGCGCTGGCTTTTGACCCCTCGTTTACCGGCGAGAGTGGAGGAGAGCCGCGTGGCATGAACTCGCTCGACATTAACAGCGACGATTTCAGCGCTGCCGTCGACTATCTGAGTAACCGTAACGACGTTGATGCCGAGCGCATAGGTATCATCGGCGTGTGCGGATGGGGTGGCATTGCCCTCAACGCAGCCAGCATTGACACCCGCATCAAGGCCACCGTGGCCTCTACCATGTACGATATGCCGCGCGTGGGTGCCTACGGCTACTTTGACAAAACTACCGCCCAGGAGCGCTACGAGATGAAGCAGCAGCTCAACAAGCAGCGTACTGCCGACTACCGTAACGGTACCTACGCCAAAGCCGGTGGCGTAGTAGACCCGCTTCCGGCAGATGCACCGCAGTTCGTTAAGGAGTATTATGCCTACTACAAGCTGCCGCGCGGCTACCATAAGCGGTCGGTAAACTCGAACGAGGGCTGGAATCTGACGGCCAACCTGAACTATATGAGCGACAAAATACTCGTTCATCCGGAGGATTTAAGGAGTGCCGTGCTCGTTATTCATGGCGAGAAGGCCCACAGCCGCTATATGGGAGAGGACGCGTTCAAGCTGTTGCAGGGCGACAACAAGCAGCTGCTGATTGTTCCCGGAGCCACACATACCGACCTGTATGACCAGACGGACAAGATTCCCTTTGACAGAATGGAACAGTTCTTCAGGCAGTATCTCGGCCAGTAAGCGTGCTTCGGTCTGCAGACCGGCAATTTTCAAAGGGCGAAAAACATCGTAACGCCGGTGTTTTTCGCCTTTTCTTGTTTTTGTCCTGCTAACTTTGACTTTTGCGAATATAGTATATTTCTATGATAGAATATCTTATTCGCGTTTCGAGAGGATATAAAATAGGAGGCTGAAGTGCTGCTATAGGAGTACGACAGCTATGCTTTGAGAACTTTCGACACTTGTCGCACAATCATTTGACAGGTGTCGCACAACCGTGCGACAAGTGTCAAAAGTTCCTGAATGTGGTCTTTTGAACTGAAAAGGCTATAAAAAAGGGTGGCAAATGGTTCGATGATTGTTGATTGTTTGCGCCAAACGGGCATTATCCAACAATCAAATCATAATTATCAATTGTCCATTCTCCATTCTCAATTATCACGAATCAAAATTATAAATTATCCATTTTCAATTCTCAATTACCAAAGGTCAGTACGATGCCGTGCAGGCAATTCCGGCAGCAACCACCCGGTCGCGTATGGAATCAAGCTCCTGCGGAGTTGCTTTCAGCAAGCCGTGGTCGGGCGTTTCGCGGTCAATGGTGTAAATCATCACCTCACTCGGGGCAATATCTTTAACGGCTTCAAGCCACGGATTGACATATTCGTCGCCCGTGTTGTCAACACTTTTGCCGCCGCTTGTGCCCTTCATGAACAGCGTCTGGATGATAACGTGGCCACTGAACGATTTGAGGCCGGCGATAATTTGCCGCACATCGTAGTGCGGACTCACGGGTCGGTCGACCCTGCGGATATAGTCCGCGTTGACAGTATCTAACTTGAGGATGTTGTTGTCGACCTTCATCAGCGCGTTGTGTACATCCTGCCGGTGGATGAAAGTAGCGTTGCTGAGCACCGAAATCTTGGCTTCGGGGCAGTAGCTGTTGCGCAGTCGCACGGTATCGTCTATGATTCCGGCAAACTCCGGATGGCTGGTAGGCTCGCCGTTGCCGGCAAAGGTGAGCACGTCGGGGTGCTGTTTCTGCTCGTGCATCAGCCTTAGCTGGGCCTCCAAGGCAGCGGCCACCTCGCTGCGCGTGGGCCTTTTCAGTTTGGGCAGGCGGTCTTTGTTGAAGCCGCATTCGCAGTACACGCAGTCGAACGTGCAGCTCTTGCCGTCTGCCGGCAGCAGGTTAATGCCCAGAGAGAGCCCCAGCCGGCGGCTGTGAACGGGCCCGTAGATGGGCGCGGGGTATATTCTTGTACTCATACTCTTTTGGTTTGGTTGTCGGGAAGCAAAGGTACAACTTAATTGGGAGAAAGCAGTGGCAATCTTCTGTTTTTCGTATTCTGCGTAGTTAATGGTCGTTAAACAGTCGCTTAATCGTAATTTTTTTTGTTACTTTGCACCGAAATCAGACGAAGTCCGTCCCTGCGCAGGCCGTACCTGCAAGCGGATGGCTTTCTGCTTTTGATAACTTAGGTATAATATTGCTTTCAGCTAATGGGAAAAAACCGAAATAGAACCCGCAGCCGGCAGGGGTTGCAGGTCGTTACTTTATGTATCAGTACGGCACTGGTGTTGATTTTGTTGGGAATGGTGGTGTTCTCCGTGCTTACGGCACGTAATCTCTCGTCGTACGTGAAGGAAAATCTCGTGGTGACGATGATGCTTGAACAGGACATGACTAACTCCGAGGCACAGCAGTTGTGCACCAAGTTGAAAGCCCGTCCGTACATCAACCAGCTGTCGTTTATCAGCAAGGAGCAGGCGCTCAAGGAGCAAACGGCCGCCATGGGTACCGACCCTACGGAGTTTACGGGTGGCGACAATCCCTTCCTGGCATCGGTAGAGCTGACACTGAAAGCCGATTATGCCAACAATGACTCGCTGAAATGGATATCCAAAGAGCTGAAACGCTATCCCAAAGTGAGCGACATCACGTACCAGAAAGACCTTATTGACAGCGTGAACACTACGCTCACCAAGATTAGCATCGGCCTGCTTGTGCTGGCGGTGCTGCTTACCTTCGTTTCGTTCTCGCTCATTAACAACACCGTGAGGCTTGGTATTTACGCCCGCCGGTTCTCCATTCACACCATGAAACTTGTGGGTGCGTCGTGGGGTTTCATTCGTCGGCCGTTCATCCGGCGCGCCATCAGCATCGGCATTGTGGCCGCTCTGATAGCCTGCTTCGTGCTGGGCGGCTGCATCTATGCCCTCTATCGCTATGAGCCAGATACGTTGCTGGTGGTTACGTGGCAGGTAATGGCCGTTACGGGTGGCGCCGTACTGCTCTTCGGTATCATCATTACGGCCATCTGCGCAAGCATTTCGGTTAACAAGTTCCTGCGCATGAAGGCAGGCGAACTGTACAAGATTTAACACCATCCGCGGCCACTGCCCGGTGGGGAGCAGGCCTTCGGAGAAACAGAAACAAGAATATAGAGAGAAAAAGAATGGACAGAAAGAATTTTGCATTCGATAAGGTCAACTTCATTTTGCTGGCTGTCGGCATGCTGGTTGTCATCATCGGTTTCGTACTGATGAGCGGTGGAGGCTCTTCCGAGAATGCTTACGACCCCGCGATTTTCAGCCCCATGCGTATCAAAGTTGCACCCGTAGTGTGCTTTGTGGGCTTTGTTTCCATTATCTACGCGATTATCCGCAAACCCAAGGACAACGATCAAAGCCAGGACTAAATGACACTGATACAGACTATCATCATTGCCATTGTGGAAGGACTGACGGAGTTTCTGCCCGTTTCGTCCACAGGGCACATGATAATTGCCCAGAACCTGCTGGGTGTTCAGCAGGGCGACCCTTTCGTGCACGCGTTTACATTCATCATACAGTTTGGCGCCATCCTCTCGGTAGTGTGCCTGTACTGGAACCGTTTCTTCCGGCTTGACTACACGCCGGCACCCGAAGGAAGTACCGGATGGCAGAAGCTGAAACACAAGTGGTACTTCTACTGGCTGCTGTTGGTGGCCTTCATTCCGGCTGCCATCGTGGGGCTGATAGCCAAGAAATCGGGGCTGCTCGACTGGTTGCTCGACAGCGTTGAGGTAGTGGCCGTGATGCTCGTCGTGGGAGGTGTCTTCATGCTCTTCTGCGACAGGCTGTTCAATAAGGGGAGCGAGGCAAACGAGGTTAACGAAAAGCGGGCCTGGAAGATTGGATGGTTTCAGTGCCTGGCCGTGATACCGGGTGTTTCGCGTTCCATGGCTACCATCGTGGGCGGCATGCAGCAGCGGCTTACCCGCAAGCGGGCTGCAGAGTTCTCGTTCTTTCTGGCTGTTCCCACTATGGCTGCAGCCACTTTGCTGGACTTGCTCGACCTGTTGCAGGAGGGAGGAGGCTGGGCAACGGGCCACAACATCATGATGCTGCTCGTTGGCAGCGTGGTGGCATTCGTTGTGGCACTGCTGGCAATGAAGTGGTTTGTGGCTTTCTTGACCAAATACGGCTTCAAGGCATTTGGTATTTACCGCATTCTCGTTGGCGGATTCATCCTGATATGGCTGCTGATGGGGCATAATCTCACAATGGTAGACTGATGAATTTCCGCAAAGGAGAAATCTTCGCCATCGACAAGCCGTACAAGATGACGAGCTTCGGGGCACTGGCACACGTGAGATATCTGCTCAGCCACACGCTGGGTTACAAGGTCAAGATAGGCCATGCAGGCACTCTGGACCCCTTGGCAACAGGAGTTCTGGTGCTTTGTACGGGCAAGGCGACCAAGCAAATAGAGCAGTTACAGGCTCACATCAAAGAGTACACCGCCACGCTTCAGCTTGGTGCGACCACTGCCAGCTACGATATGGAGCACGAGGTGAATGCCCACTATCCCACGGAGCAGATTACCCGCGAGCGCATAGAGAGCGTGCTGGGCAGCTTTGTGGGTGATATCCAGCAGGTGCCGCCTACCTATTCGGCCTGTAAAGTCGACGGGGAACGAGCCTACAACCTGCGTCGCAGCGGCGAAAGCGTGGAGCTCAAGCCCAAAAACATACACATAGACAGCATTGAGCTGACAGCCTTTAACCCCGTGATGATGCAGATGAGCATTCGTGTGGTGTGCGGAAAAGGAACCTATATCAGGGCTCTGGCACGTGACATCGGCCGCGCCTTGGGTAGCGGAGCTTACCTCACGGCACTGCGACGCACGCGGACAGGCGACTTCTCCGTTGCTGATTGCATTGACTTTGACCACTTTCAGGAGTGGCTCGACAAACAAGAAATAGATAAGGAACTATAATATATGAAGTTATCACAGTTTAAGTTTAAGTTACCGGAGGAACAGATTGCACTATATCCGCACAGCTTCGTGCGCGAGTTCACTAACGACGACGGGAGCAAAGGCTCCTTTCGGGTGACGCGCAGGGACGAGTCCAGGCTGATGGTACTGCACCGGAAATCGGAGAAAATAGACTTGTTCAGGAAGGATGAGCATGGCAATCCCATCGAGGGAGAATACCTCGATTTCCGCAATATCATAGATTACTTTGACGAAGGCGATACCTTCATCTTCAACGATACAAAGGTTTTTCCGGCCCGTCTCTATGGAACCAAGGAGAAAACGGATGCCAAGATAGAGGTGTTCCTGCTGCGCGAGCTCAATGAAGAGATGCGCCTGTGGGACGTTCTGGTAGAACCGGCACGCAAAATACGTATCGGCAACAAGCTCTTCTTTGACGAGAGCGGCACCATGGTGGCAGAAGTCATTGACAACACCACGAGCCGCGGCCGCACACTTAGGTTCCTTTACGACTGTCCGCACGATGAGTTCAAGCGCGAACTGTTTGCCCTCGGCGAAGCTCCATTGCCTCATTACATCCTCGACCGCAGGGATAATCCGCATGCAACGGCCGAGGACATGGACGATTTTCAGTGCATTTACGCCAAAAACGAGGGTGCTGTAACAGCGCCGGCAACGGGACTTCACTTCAGCCGTGAACTGATGAAGCGCATGGAAATACAAGGACTGAATGCCGCCTACATCACGTTGCACTGCGGCTTGGGCAACTTCCATGCCATTGAAGTGGAAGACCTTACGAAGCACAAGATGGACTCCGAGTCGATGGTTATTGGCAAGGAGGCCTGCAGCATCGTAAACCGAGCCAAGCAGGAAGGCCACCATGTGTGCGCCGTAGGTACCAGCGTGGTGAAAGCAACGGAAACGGCAGTGGGCACGGACGGCCTGCTCAAGGAGTATGCCGGGTGGACTAACAAGTTCATCTTCCCGCCTTACGACTTCGGACTGGCCGACAGCATGGTGGCCAACTTCTACCATCCGCTTTCTACGCTCCTCATGTCAACGGCCGCATTCGGAGGCTACGACCTCGTCATGGAGGCCTACGACCTGGCCGTCAAGCATGGTTACATGTTCGGATGTTTCGGCGATTCACTGCTTATTCTCGATGACTGATGCACCACGTATATCTTAGTTTGGGCTCCAACATGGGCAACCGGAAGTGGAACATCCGGCAGGCAGTAGAGCTGATAGGGCAGCTCATCGGGCCGGTTGGCTGCCAGTCGTCGCTCTACGAGACCAAACCTTGGGGCTTCGAGTCGCCCAACGACTTCATCAATGCCTGCGTGAGCTGCTCTACCAAGCTGTCTCCACGCCAGACACTGAAGGCCACGCAACAGATAGAACGTGAGCTCGGCAGAGTGCGCAAGACAAAAGACGGCATGTACGAGGACAGGATTATAGACGTGGATATTCTGCTCTACGACGACGTGCGCATAAATGAGCCCGACCTGAAGATACCCCATCCGCTCATGGAAGAGCGCGACTTCGTGATGAAACCATTGCGAGAAGTCATGGAGAAGGAGAGAGGCGGTGCTCCTACGGCCTAAGAGTATGGTATTATATAAGGTGAATAAACGGCGCAACCCGGACCGCTTTCCGTTGCGCTAAACCAAAAATAAAAGCCCGATGTTCGCAGAACACCGGGCTTATTTCTTTGCTTTTGCTAACCTTGCAGCGGCTTACTTGCGCAGGCCGAGAGCCTTGATGATGGCACGGTAGCGGTTCACGTCGCGGTCGTAGAGATAGTTCAGCAGTGCGCGACGCTTGCCTACAAGCTGTGTCAGCGAGCGAGTTGTCACGAAGTCCTTGCGGTTCTTCTTAACATGCTCGGTCAGGTGAGCAATGCGATAGGTAAAAAGTGCAATCTGGCTTTCGGCAGATCCCGTGTCTGTAGCAGACTTTCCGTACTGGCCAAAGAGCTCTTCTTTCTTAGCTTTGTCTAAATACATGATTGTAAAATGATTAATAATTTGCCATTACATCCTTCGAGCGCCCTTCTGCCTTAATCACAACAGAAACGCTGTCGAATGCATCGGATTTTCCGAAAATGCGGTGCAAAGGTACTACTTTTTGGCGAGAGAGCCCGCAAGAGCGACCTGTGAATGTTGAATATTTAACAAAAATTACATCCTGCTCTTTGTAATATATGCCGGTGCAGGCCCCTTGTGTCTTATTTTTTTCGTACCTTTGCAGCCGTTAAGTAAATAGCTTTTTTAAGGTAAACAAATGCAAGACATTAGAAACATTGCAGTTATTGCGCACGTCGACCATGGAAAAACCACGCTGGTCGATAAGATGATGCTCGCCGGAAAACTCTTTCGTGAAGGACAGGATAACAGTGGTGAGGTTCTTGACTCCAACGACCTGGAGCGCGAACGCGGCATAACCATTCTCTCGAAGAATGTGTCTATTAATTGGAAAGGTGTAAAAATCAATATTCTCGATACTCCCGGACACTCCGATTTTGGTGGCGAGGTGGAGCGCGTTCTCAACATGGCAGACGGCTGCCTGCTGCTGGTCGACGCCTTTGAAGGCCCCATGCCGCAGACGCGTTTCGTGCTCCAGAAGGCTCTCCAGATAGGCCTGAAACCCATCGTGGTAGTGAACAAGGTAGACAAACCCAACTGCCGGCCCGAGGAAGTGTACGAGATGGTGTTCGACCTCATGTGCGATCTCAACGCCACAGAGGAGCAACTCGACTTCCCGGTGGTATATGGTTCGGCCAAGAACGGCTGGATGGCCGCCGATTGGAAAACCCCGACGGACAACATAGAGTACCTGCTCGACCAGATACTGGAAACCATTCCCGCCCCCAAACAGCTGGAGGGAACCCCGCAAATGCTCATTACATCGCTCGACTACAGCAACTACACCGGCCGCATAGCCGTGGGTCGCGTGCACCGCGGCGTGCTCAGAGACGGCATGAACATAACCATCTGCCACCGCGACGGCAGCCAGGAGAAAACCAAAATCAAGGAGTTGCACACCTTCGAGGGCATGGGTCACAAGAAGACTGATGCCGTAGAGAGCGGCGACATCTGTGCCGTAATCGGCCTGGAGCACTTCGAGATAGGCGATACCATTGCCGACTTCGATGCTCCCGAGCCCCTACCGCCCATCGCCATCGATGAACCAACCATGAGCATGCTCTTTACCATCAACGATTCTCCATTCTTCGGGCGCGAAGGGAAGTTCTGTACAAGCCGCCACATCAACGACCGTTTGCAGAAAGAACTTGAGAAGAACCTGGCCCTGCGCGTAGAACCATTCGAGGAATCGACCGACAAGTGGATTGTCAGTGGCCGCGGTGTGCTGCACCTCTCGGTGCTTATAGAGACCATGAGACGCGAGGGCTACGAGCTGCAAGTAGGCCAGCCGCAGGTTATCTACAAAGAGATTGACGGCCAGAAGTGCGAACCTATAGAAGAACTCACCATCAACGTGCCCGAGGAATTTGCCAGCAAGATGATAGATATGGTAACTCGGCGCAAGGGCGAACTGGTGGGCATGGAGACTGAAGGTGAGCGCGTGAACATCCAGTTCGAAATTCCATCGCGCGGAATCATCGGCTTACGCACCAATGTACTTACCGCTTCGCAGGGCGAAGCCATCATGGCACACCGCTTCAAGGAGTACCAACCCTTTAAAGGTGAAATCGTTCGCCGCACCAACGGCTCCATGATAGCGCTTGAAACGGGAACGTCCTACGCCTATTCCATCGACAAGTTGCAGGACCGCGGCAAGTTCTTTATCGACCCGGGAGAGGAAGTCTACGCCGGCGAAGTTGTGGGTGAACACGTACACGACAACGACTTGGTCATCAACGTAACCAAGGCCAAGCAGCTTACCAACGTGCGTGCAAGCGGTTCCGACGACAAGGCGCGCGTGATACCCAAAACAGTAATGAGCCTGGAGGAGTGCCTCGAGTACATCAAAGGCGACGAGTACGTGGAAGTAACGCCCAAGAACATGCGCATGCGCAAGATAATTCTCGACCATCTGGAGCGCAAACGTTCCACCAAGGAGTAACAACCCGTATATATAATAAGGTGGCCCTGCCTGCTCGGTGAGCAAGCAGGGCTTTTTGCGTTTGTCGGTTTGCCGGCGGCTGGTCTGTTTTTTGCCCGTGCCAAAGGCCGCCGTCACGGGTGCCGCCGGGCTGCGTAGGGGGTGTTGGAAGTATTGGTCAGGAACTTTTGACAAGTGTCGAAAGATCGTGTGACACTTGTCGAATAGTTGTGCGACACTTGTCAAAAGTTCCCGGAGCATGCCTTTTGCCCCCTTTCCGGTTCTTTTCAGTACCCAAACTGGCGGACTGCAGGCCGCAGCCCGGCAAAGGGCAGCCTTCGTACCGCTCAGCCGGCATCGCCATGCTGGCCGAAATGCGGTATTCTCTCCCGTACATACTGAAAAATTACTCTATAAGAGCTGTTTTTTAATCTTGTTAACTAAAAATTCCGGGAAATGTGTTTTAGTTTTAAAATATTGTCTTACCTTTGTAACATATTAAAGCCTAACGTAGCCCCGATGGGGCAATATAGCCTGATTTTTAAGTATTAATTATCATTGAATCCTAAATCATTAAAACAATGAAGAAAGTAAATGTCTCATGGTACTCCATGCGAGTCTGTTTGACACTTATGCTCATGTTGTTTGCCCTTCATGTGGGTGCACAGAGCATAACAGTCAAAGGAAATGTAAAGGACAATACCGGCGAGCCCGTTATCGGCGCCACGGTAAAGGTTCTTGGTTCTACGACAGGTGTTATAACCGACGTCGACGGTAACTATACCATCGAGTGCCAGGGTAACTCCAAACTTGAGTTTTCCTACATCGGCAGCAAGACCCAGGTTGTTGAAGTAGGTAACCGGCAGACGGTTGACGTGACGCTGACGGAAGAAAGCACAGCCATTGACGAGGTGGTGGTTACCGCGCTGGGTATTAAACGGCAGTCGCGGTCGCTCGGCTACTCAACGACAAAGGTGGGAGGCGATGAGTTCCAGCTCGTTCGCGACCCCAACCTGGGCAATGCCCTCTCGGGTAAAGTGGCCGGAGTGAGCGTTGCCGGCAACGCTACAGGTTCTATGGGAACCTCGCGAGTGGTTATTCGCGGCAACTCGTCCATGACGGGCAACAACATGCCGCTGTACGTTGTAGACGGCGTTCCCTTTGACAATGCCAACCAAGGTTCGGCAGGCCAGTGGGGTGGAGCCGACATGGGCGACGGCTTGAGCAACCTCAATGCCGACGATATCGAGAGCATCCAGGTGCTCAAAGGTGCTGCCGCATCGGCCCTCTACGGCTTCCGTGGCGGTAACGGTGCCATCCTGATTACCACCAAGAGCGGCAAGAAGAACCAGCCCACGAGCGTGGAAGTGAACGAGAACCTCACCTTCAATACCATTTATGACTATCGCGACTGGCAGAAAGACTTCGGTCTTGGTCTCGAAGGCAACAAGCCTACCTCCGTGAATGCAGCCATCGAAGGCGAAAGCAACAGCTGGGGTGGGGCGCTGGACGGCTCTGAGGCCGTTAATTTCCTGGGCAACAAGTACGCCTACTCCTATGTAGACAACTGGAAGAATTTCTACCGCACGGGCATTACCACCAACACCTCTGCCTCCGTCAGCGGTTCTTCCGACAAGGTGGTGTATCGCTTCGGCGCTTCTTATAATAAGGAGAAGAGCATCCTGCCCAATGCCGGCAACCGCCAGGTGGGCCTGAACATGAACACCACTTACCAGATTTTCAAGAACCTCTCGGCCATCGTAACGGCCAACTACGTGTTCGACAAGTCGAACGGACGTTCCAACCTTTCCGACGGTAACGGCAATACAAATGCCTCGCTCATCTATCGCGGCAACTCTTTTGATGTGCGCTGGCTCGAAGGAACCTCACGTGGCTGGGGCACAAAGCTCGACGGCGGCGAGATGATAGGCGGTAACAACGTGTACTTCAACAACCCTTACTGGCTGCAGTACCGCAAGACCAACGACATGGACCGCAACCGCCTGACGGGCTCAGTTACCCTGAAGTGGGACATTACCGACTGGCTCTACCTGCAGGGAGCCGTGCAGCGCGACGGCTACAACATCGAGTTCAAGCAGGTGCAGCCCATAGGCGCAGCTGCTGACCCTAACGGATGGCTCACCGAATACGAAAAGAATTTCCACGAAACCAACTACAACTTCCTGCTTGGTTTCAGCAAGCAGTTCGGCGACTGGAACGTTTCGGCTACCTTCGGCGGCAACAAGCTCAACAATATCTATAAGATTTACTACACCTCCAACGGTGGTCGTCCGTTCACAGTCAACGGCCTCTGGTCAGTCAACAACATCACCGCAGCAGGCCAGTCGCCGCAGAAAGTGGTCTCCCGCTTCCAGGTCAACTCGCTTTACGGCACCTTCGACCTCGGCTGGAAGAACCAACTCTTCCTCAATCTCACGGGCCGCAACGACTGGTTCTCTACCTTGGCAGACGACAGCAACAGCTACTTCTACCCCTCGGCAACCCTCTCTTGGGTGTTTACTGATACCTTCCGCGAGCAGTTGCCCAAGTGGTTCGACTTCGGTAAAGTACGTTTAGGCTACGCTTTCGCATCAAATGGAACGGAGGCATACCAGAACTTGTTGCGCTATAAACTGCGCAACTACACGGTCAACGGGCAGCAAACGGCAACGCAGAACAATGACGACCGCTTCCCCAACCCGGCCCTGAAGCCTGTCCACATCTCGGAGTTTGAGGCCGGTCTGAACCTCTCTTTCCTGAACAGCAGGCTGAACTTCGACCTCGCCTACTATGTTAAGAACACGAAGGACGATATCGTTTACGTTTCCACATCATCGGCTTCGGGCTTCGGTTCGTCCGTTCAGAACATCGGCGAGCTGCGTAACAGCGGCTTCGAGTTCATGGTCGACGCCTATCCTGTACGCAACAAGGACTTCTCCTGGAACACAACACTGAACTTTGCCTACAACAACAGCGAGGTGAAGTACCTCGGCGAGGACACCAAGCGCATATCAGTTGCCGGCGGACAGTCGCGCAACGGCAACGTTGCCATTTATCAGGTAGTGGGCCAACCCTATGCAGAAATCATCGGAGCACGCTACAAACGCAACGCTGAAGGCCAGCTGCTGCTCAAGAAAGGACTGCCACAGGCCGGCGACCAGGAGGTACTTGGCAATGCCGTTTACAAGTGGACGAGCGGCTGGAAGAATACTTTCACGTACAAGAACTTCATGCTCTCCTTCATGCTCGATGCCAAGTTCGGCGCCAAGTTGTTCTCCGGAACCAACTACCAGCTCTACTACTACGGCATGCACGAGAACACCCTGAACGGCCGTACGGCCCAGAATCCGGCCGGTTCCATCGTTGCCGTGGGCATTGATGAGGACACCAAGCAGGCCAACACCACTGCTGTGAGCGCCCAGTCCTACTACCGCGCCATCTGTGATGCTAACATCGCAGAGGAGTTTGTGTACAGTGCCGACTTCATCAAGCTGCGCGAACTCTCGCTTGGTTACACCTTCCCCAAGAGCATGCTGGAACCGCTGAAGGTGGTGAAGGGATTGAGCGTATCCGTGGTTGCACGTAACCTGTGGACCATCATGAAGCATACGCCGAACATAGACCCCGAAGCCGCCATCAATGCAACTAACGCCCAGGGCCTGGAGTTGAACGGTTATCCGGCCACGCGCAACATCGGCTTCAACGTAAATGTGAAGTTCTAAACTTTTAAAAGGCTACAACAATGAAAAAGATAAAATATATATTACTGGCTTCCGTGGTTGCACTTGGTATGACAAGCTGTAACGATTTCGGCGATACCAATATCGACCCGGAGAATTTGAACGAAACGAATGTGCCCTACGCGATGGTGTTCTCCAATGCACAACACCAGGCTCTGGGCTCTGACTGGGACATGTGGCGCACCGGATGTATATACTCTGCCGAGTGGACTCAGCAGCTTTCGTCCATCGACTGGTGGCACTATTACGCCCGCTACGAATGGAGCGACGGCTATTCCGGTTCTTTCTGGGACACCTATAACGGCGATCGTGGTGCCGTGCGCGACGTGACCACCTGCTACGACCTGTGGAAGGAAGACCCCGAAAGGCAAGCTGACTACAACATGGCCCGCGTGATGCGCATCTATATGATGGCCAAGATGTCCGACCTCTACGGCGACATTCCCTACTCGGAGGCAGGCCGTCCGAAGCTTACTAACTATCCCAAGTACGACAAACAGGAAGACATTTACACCTCGATGCTGGCCGAACTGCAGGAAGCTCAGGCCAATCTGGCTTCCGGACAGTCAACACTCGGTGCTCACGACCTGTACTACCAGGGCGATGTAGCCAAGTGGAAGAAGTTTGCCAACTCGCTTATGCTGCGCCTCGCCATGCGCCTGGTGAAGGTTAACCCAACGCTGGCCAAGCAGTATGCGGCGCAGGCAGTGGCTAACGGCGTGATGACTTCAAATGCCGATAACTGCAAGCTGGACCACGTGGGAGGTAAGACAACCAACGACTCGTCGGAACCTTTCGCCAAGATTAACGCCCACGAGGATCGCGAGTTCTACCTTGCCAAGACCTTTGTCGACATGCTCAAGCAGACCAAAGACGCCCGTCTGTGCCTCATAGGCACCGTGGCACCCACACAGGACGGCAAGCAGTACACCGATGTACAGAAGAACAGCGACGGCCTCTGGACAACTGCCGACTACGGCAACATGAGCTACGCGGCACAAGACGGCATGCCCGTGGGCGGCTACAGCAACACAGGCGACAGCCAGTACTTCGTGGGCAAGGTCGACAGCCGCTTCAACAACGCCGACTTCCTGGCCAACTACGGCGCCTACTTCTCGTCGCCCAACCGCTGCACTTATGCCGACCCCGAGGCTCCCACCTTCGTGGTAACCTACGCCCAGACCTGCTTCCTGATGGCCGAAGCTGCCCAGCGCGGCTACATCTCGGGCGATGCAGCCACCTACTACAACAACGGTGTGAAGGCTGCCTTTGAGCAGTATGCCCAGTTCCCCGACTATGCAGCAGCGCTGTCGGCCCTCAATGCCGACGCAACTGTTGGCCTCGGCTCGGGTGCTACGCTGGCTCAGTATGCCGATGCCTATCTGCAGGCCAATCCGTTCAACGCCGCCAAGGCGCTTGAGCAGATTAACACGCAGTATTACATCAACACCTTTGGCGACCCGCACGAGGTGTTTGCCAACTGGCGCCGCTCCGGTTTCCCGGCTCTGCAGCCTGCTGCCATGGCCAAACTCGACGGCCAGAGCGCTACCGATGGCTCCATCCCACGCCGTTTCCGCTACCCCACAAGGGAGTCGCAGGTAAACAAGGAGCATTATGATGCTGCCGTTACGAATATGGGAGGCGACACTTTTAGCACCCGTATGTGGTGGGACAAGGAATAACCGAACCGCAGATGCACCTGCAAAGCAGGTTTCCATAAAAGTCAGGGGCTCCACGCACAGACAGCGTGGAGCCCTTGTTGCGTTTATGGGTGGTTGGTACGGTAGGGTTGCTTGTTGTTACCCGCGGTGCAAATGGTACCTATTTTGGGTGTTGAAGGATAGGGTCAGGAACTTTTGACAGGTGTCGCACGATTATTCGACAAGTGTCACACAATCGTGCGACACCTGTCAAAAGTTGGTGAAAGGCATCTTTTGCACCCCTTCGGGCAGTTTTCAGGAAGCCGGAAGGAATGGTTGCGGACGATTGCCACATGGCTGCCGCAGCGTACCCAGAGCCGAGTGCGGGGCAGGGGTTACAGGTTGAACCTGTAGCCTACGGAGATGGTGAAGGCCTTGTTTTTTACCTTGAGGTCGTCGGAAAGTTTGTCGATGTTCGTCAGTCCGATGTTGTAGCGTGCATCTATCACCACGTGCTCGTACTCGTACGAGAGTCCCAGCGGGATGGCCACGTCCGTCTTGCGGTACGCCTTCTTTACATCTATCTTGATATCCTGCGTCTCTGCGTAGTTTTTTTCGCCCGTATCAGGGTCCACGGTGTAAGGAGTTTCCTCGTAGCTTGTGCGTGCGTTGGTGAGCACAGCCAGCTGTACGCCGGCCTTTACGGCCAGTCCGCGGGCTATGTAGTAGTTAACCAGGAGCGGAAACTGCACGTAGCCGAGGTTGGTTCTCATGGCAGCGAAGCCGCTGTAGGCATTCGGAACGCCGGCCGCATCGGTGCTGTAGTTGGCATAACGGCAGCCCTGCGTGGTGTAGAAGGCGCCGAGCGAAACGCCCAGAGCGGGCATAGCCTGGTATTCCACTTCAGCTCCGGCGGTGAAACCTGCCTTGAACTTGGAGTCCAGTTTCTCGTTTACGGCAATGTAAAGTTCGTTGTTGGTCAGGTTGGCAAGGCTTACGCCAACTTTTGGTGTTACGGAGAAGGTGCCCGTGGGAGCCTGAGCCGAGGCGGCCGAGGTGTAGGCCAGCAGCAGGATGGTAAAGAGTTTATGTTTCATGTTGATGCGTTTTTTAGCATAACGTATCACTCTCCGTTTTATTGCCGGGCGGCTCCACCTTATTTATATACGTGCAGGCGTAAGGCCGTAGGGCTGCCGGCGGCGCCTTGGCAGCCCTACGGCGGCGTGCAGGGGCAGCGGTACAGCCCTCATGGCCAAGCGTATGGGGCGCACGGAAGATTACCAAACGTTCCTCAAACGCAGCAATTCCTACCAGTTGCTCTTCGACAGCAAAATCAATAAAATACACCCCAAGATGGCCGACGGCAGCTGGTACGAGCCCTACAACCCCTTCCTTGCCAACCACAGAGACGGCGTTGGAGACTTCACGGAGGGCAATGGATGGCAGTACACCTTCATGGTTCCGCAGGATCCCGAGGGCCTGATAGCCTGCCACGGCGGCGATGCAGCCTTTGTGAAGAACCTCGACAGCCTCTTTGTAGCAGAGGGTGACCTGGGCGAGGGAGCACCACCCGACGTATCGGGCATGGTGGGCCAGTACGCCCAAGGTAACGAACCCAACCACCACATACCGTATCTGTACGCCTACGCCGGTGCCCAGTACAAGACGGCAGCCCGCGTGCGGGCTCTGCAGAAGCAGTTTTACGTGGCCCAGCCCGATGGCTATGCCGGCAACGAAGACTGCGGTCAGATGTCTGCCTGGCACGTATCATCGGCCTTGGGTCTGTATCAGGTCAACCCGTCCAACGGCGTTTACGTCTTCGGCAGTCCGTCCTTTGCCCGCGCAACGGTCAACCTGCCCGGCGGAAAGAAGTTCACCGTGGTTGCTCATAACAACAGTGACCGCAACGTGTACATACAGAGCGCCCGCCTCAACGGCCGCAAGTACACCCGCAGCTACGTGACCTATCAGGACATCATGCGCGGTGGCACGCTGGAGTTCGTAATGGGTCCGGAGCCCAACAAGCACTTCGGCGCCGCCAAGAAGGACCGTCCGGTGAGTGCGCGGTAAGCCTGCAGCGGCTTCAACAGTCCTTTTCAGCCTCTTCTCCGATTGTGGAGAAGGGGCTTTTTCTTTACCTGCAGGCGCAGGAAATTCCCTCTCCTTATTCTTTACAAACACCCCTTCAGGTTTCGCGTACAGCCCTCGAGGCGGCCGGTTGGCTGCAAATACGCGCTAAAAACGGCTTTTGTTAATTTGCTGATAATCAGAGCTTTGGGTTTTAAAGGATGATTTCGGAGGGCTTGACCGATGCTTTCAGCACGCCAAAGGCTATGTTTTTCGGCCTAAAGAGTTATGCTTTTGGCCCCTTGGAGCTGTCCTTCAAGCTCTTTAAAGCATAGCTTCGGGACTCCTGAAGCATGGCTTTATGCAGGCAGAAGATGGTTTTCAGTGCTCAAGGAGCATGTTTCCGGCTTTCCCGTTTGCTGTTTCGTGCGAAACCGATGCACGTTTTTTAGGCATGATTTCTTGACATTCTGCGCTTTTGAAGATTTCGTTCAGTCTGTTGTTCGCTCATCATTCCGGCCGGCGAAAACGGCCGGTACCGCAACTGCTGCCGGCAAAAAGAGGGTCGAATGATTGCCTGTTTGCACGGAATTTGCTAATTTTGCGGTGGCTAACGGCCGCAGACATGGAAACGACAAATACCAACACCTACAGACTTAAATGACAAACAACAAGATGAGAACAAGCAATTACGACAAGTTTCCCTACACTCCGGTGGAGGGAACGCTATACAGCGGCTGGCCGGAGATACTGGGCAGGCTCGCTGAAGCCATGCAGCCACACGGCAGCAAGTGTGTAGCAGCGGTGGAATGTTACCAGGGCGTGCTGCATGAGGAGCTGTCCCGAGAGCTGCAAATGCTGCCCGGCGTGACCTTTATCGATACGAACAACCTTTTTAAACCTGCCGAGGAGACGGAGCGCATGACGCGTCCGTGGGTTACCGACGACCGCCTCTTCGGCCGCAGAGCCAGCTTCTCGTACGCCGACTTCCTGTGTCCGGAGCGGGTGGAAGCCTGCCGGCAGCAGATTGAGCAGGCCCGCGGGCCCGTCTTGGTGTACGGTCACGGCGCGGCCGAGGTGATGAGCCGGCCCTCAATCCTTGTCTATGCCGACATGCCGAGGTGGGAGATACAGCAGCGGGAGCGCCGCCACAGCATCGACGCACTTGGTGTACGTAACCGCGAAGAGATGCCGAGCAAGCAGTACAAGCGCGGCTATTTCGTGGATTGGGTTGTGTGCGATAATCTTAAAAGGCGGCTTCTGGAGCGCGTGGACTTCTGGCTCGATACCACCATCGAGGGCCATCCGAAGATGATTTCGGGTGCTACCATGCTCCAAGGGCTGGCACTCACGGCCCGCAAACCGTTCCGCGTGGTGCCCTTCTTCGACCCAGCACCGTGGGGCGGACAGTGGATGAAGCGCGTGTGCGGCCTCGACCCCGACCGGCAGAACTACGGTTGGTGCTTCGATTGTGTGCCCGAGGAGAACAGTCTCTGCCTCAAGGTGGGCGGCCAACTGTTTGAGATGCCGGCTAACAACCTCGTGTTCGGTCAGACGAGAGCCCTGCTCGGAGCCCCCGTGGAGGCCCGTTTCGGACAGGATTTCCCCATCCGCTTCGACTTTCTCGACACCATGGGCGGCGGCAACTTGAGCCTGCAGGTGCACCCGACTGTGCAGTACATACGCGATACTTTCGGCATGTGGTACACCCAGGACGAAAGTTATTACCTGCTGGATGCCGAAGATGGGGCGACTGTTTTCCTCGGATTGAAGGACAATGTGGCTCCCCAGGAGATGATTTCGGCCCTGGAAGAGGCGCAGGAAACGGGCTTCGAGTTTGCCGTTACGCGCTACGTGAACCGCTGGCCGGCCAAGAAACACGACCATTTCCTCATCCCCGCCGGCACTGTTCACTGCTCGGGAGCCGGCGCCATGGTGCTCGAAATCAGCGCAACGCCCAGCATCTTCACCTTCAAGCTGTACGACTGGGGCCGCCTGGGGCTCGATGGAATGCCGCGACCCATCAACATCGGCCACGGTGCACACGTCATCCAATGGGAGCGCAACACCGAGTTTACGCGCAAGAACCTCGTGAACCACGTTGAAACCGTTGCCCGGGGCGACGGCTGGAAGGAAGAACGCACCGGCCTGCACGAGAACGAATTCATCGAAACCCGGCGTCACTGGTTCACTAAACCGGTGGAGCACCACACCTGCGGAGGCGTTAACGTGCTCAATCTCGTTGAGGGCAACGAGGCTGTAGTTGAGAGTCCGACGGGCGCCTTCGAGCCTTTCGTGGTGCATTATGCCGAGACCTTCATCGTTCCTGCTGCCGTTGGGCGCTACGTTATCCGTCCTTATGGCCGCTCGGAGGGCCGGCAGTGCGGAACCATCAAGGCCTATGTGCGGTTCAGACAATAACCTGTAAAACCTGAAAATATGAATTTTGAAAATGACAAACGTGTCATTCTGACACTCGATGCGGGCGGAACAAACTTCGTGTTCACCGCCATGCAGGGCGGTAAGGAGATGGTGGAGCCTTTCTCCTTGCCGTCCCGGGCCGACAATCTGGAGGCCTGCCTGGGCCAGCTTGTTACCGGTTTCGGCCGCATAAAGGAGCAAGTAACGGTGCAGCCTGCGGCCATCAGCTTCGCTTTTCCGGGTCCGGCCGACTACGAAAACGGCATTATCGGCGACCTGCCCAACTTCCCCTCCTTCCGCGGAGGCATCCCTCTGGGGCCTTTCCTGAAGCGGAAATTCGGCATTCCCGTATTCATCAACAACGACGGAAGCCTCTTTGCATACGGCGAGGCCATGGCAGGAGCACTGCCGGAGGTGAACCACAGGCTGGCCGAAGCCGGCAGTCCGAAGCGTTACAGGAACCTGCTGGGCATCACGTTCGGCACGGGTTTCGGCGCCGGAGTGGTGACCGGAGGCGAGCTCCTCTTAGGAGATAACGGCGTGGGAGGCGACATCTGGTGCTTCCGCAACAAGAAGTATCGCGACTACATTGCCGAGGAGGGCGTCTCCATACGGGCCGTGAAGCGCGTGTACCGTGAGCTTACGGGCGACGAGACCGACCTTACGCCGAAGGAGATAGCCGACATCAGCCACGGCAAACGTCCCGGCGACCGGGCTGCGGCACGGCAGGCATTCGCCGAACTGGGTGAAGTTGCCGGCGATGCCATTGCCATGGCAGACACCATAGTGGATGGTTTGGTGGTGATAGGGGGCGGACTTGCCCACAGTTCCGACCTCATTTTCCCGGCCTTGGTGGGCGAAATGAACAGCAAGCTCAAGATGTTCGGCGGCGAAGAAGTGGGCCACATGCAGATGCGGGTCTATAATCTGGAGGACCCGGCACAGTTCTCCGACTTCGTGAAAGGCGGTGCCGTGAAAATCAATATACCCGGAACAAACGAGCAGGTAGACTACGATGCCGTAAAGAGAGTGGGCATTATCCGCACCCGCATGGGTGCCAGTGCCGCCATATCCATGGGTGCTTACGTCTATGCGCTCAATCATTTGGGCGTTTAGGTGATAGGTGATGGGTGATGGGTGGTAACGATGTGCTTTGTGGCAATTAAGAAGCTTGTCGATAATCTTTTATGTTTCTAAAAGAGAAACAATAGGAACAGACATTACATTAACACCCAACACCTATCCACCCAACACCCAAATAAGCATTACATTAACACCCATCACCCATCACCTAACACCCGAAAAAACACCTAACACCCTATACAGGGTATATCAGATTGGCGTCGGTTATCCGTTCCAACACTTCGGTCAGGAACTTTCTTGCTTCCCAGCGGGCCATTGGCAGGTCATGAAGCAGCCAGTTGCCGCAATCTTTTGGGGCGGCGCCGGGTATCTCTCCGTCGAATGCTGCAATGAAGCTGAAAGTCCGTTTCATCAGTTCAACGATGTCGCGGCTCTCCAGGTCGCCCTTTAGGAGCAGGTAGTTGCCCGTCAGGCAGCCCATGGGGCCCCAGTAGATAACGCGGTCCTTCCACGCTGCATCATTGCGCAGAAAGGTTGCGGCCAGGTGTTCGATGGTGTGAATGGCACCGGGATGGAGCGTTGGTTCACGGTTGGGCTCCTTCATCCGGATATCGAACGTGGTGATGACTTCGCCACCCACCTCGTCTTTTCGGCTCACGTAGATGCCGCGGAGCAGCTTATCATGATTGATGGTAAATGAGGGTATCTTGTTCATAATCGTTTGATTTATTCTGAATTTGTTACCTGCAGGCCGTTCGGGAATCAGAGAACTTGCAGGAAAGACTTGGTAACATTGAAGCTGCCTTCGGCCATTCGGTTCCAGAAGTCGAAGTATTGGGCGGCTTTGTTGTCCTTGAGCGGCACGTCGCTGATGATGCGGAAGCTGATGAACGGCGTCTGGTAAAGGTGGCAGGTCTGCGCAATGGAGCAGCTCTCCATGTCGACTGCCACGGCATCGGGGAAGCGGGAGAGGATTTCCTGCATCTTCTCGCGGCTGTCAACGAACCACTCTCCCGACACCGTAAGCCCGCTCCTGATGGTTACGCCGCAGCTAACGGCCAGCGCCTTGGCCACCAGTTCCTGCGGTGCATGGTAGCGGGCGGGCAGGCCCATTATCTGTCCAAACTCCACCTCGGTGCCACAGTAGGCGTCGTGATACGTGCAGGCAGAGGCCACCACCACGTCGGTGGGGTTCAAACTCACGTCGGCTCCGCCTGCCACTCCCGTGGAGATAATCAGGTCGGGATGGTAGTTGTCTATCATCTCCACGGCCCCCACGGCCGAATTTACCTTGCCTATGCCGCACTGCTGCATGATGATTTGCTTGCCGCCGATGTCTCCGATAACGAAGTCGCGGCCGTTGCGGCGCTCTGTCCGGCTCTGGTCAAGGAGGGTTTTCAGGTGGGTGAACTCCTTGTCCATGGCCACTATGATGCCTATTTTCTGTACATTCATGTGCTCGAAGGAATGTGCGGAGCCGTGGCCCCGCGTGTTGTTGATGATGCAAAGTTACGCAAAAAAAGCCTCACGGCAAAGCATTGACACGGAAGATTAACGCCCCGCAGGGTGCAAAAACGCGGCAGCGGAGGTGCAGGAGGATGCTTTCGGGAACTTTCGACAAGTGTCGCACGACTGTTTGACAAGTGTCGCATGCTCGTTCGACAAGTGTCAAAAGTTCCTGACCGGTAGCTTCAGCACCCGCGTATGCACCCTCCGGTAGGCCGTCTTCATGCCGGCAGTTGCGCAGAAATAACGGCCGGCAAGCCGTACAGGCTGTATTTCGTATCTCCATTTCTTTATTTTTTCGTTTTTATTGTCTATCTTTGCAGCATCATAACAACCTATACAGATGGACATTTTGAAGAAATATTGGCTGGATATCGCCGCTGTCGCGATGTTTGCTCTTATCTCCTTTGCTTATTTCATGCCTGCCGACATCGACGGAAGGATACTCTACCAGCACGATGCTTCGGCCGGCCGGGGCGCCGGGCAGGAACAGATGGAGTACCTGCAGCGTACCGGCAAGCGCACGCGGTGGACCAATTCTACCTTCAGCGGCATGCCTACATACCAGACGGCGCCCTCGTACACCAGCACTGATGGCCTGCAGAAGGTGATGAATGCCTACCACCTCTGGCTGCCCGACAATGTGTGGTACGTGTTTGCCTACCTGCTGGGCTTCTACATTTTGCTGCGAGCATTCGACTTCCGCAAGGAACTCGCCATCCTTGGTTCAGTCATCTGGGCCTTCTCCAGCTACTTCTTCATCATCATAGCTGCCGGCCACATCTGGAAAGTTATGGCCCTTGCGTACCTTCCACCCATGATAGCAGGCGTGGTGATGGCCTACAGGGGCAAGTATCTGTGGGGCCTCATACTCACTGCGGTGTTTGCTGCTTTCGAGGTGAAGGCCAACCACGTGCAGATGACTTACTACTACCTGTTCATCATTCTCTTCATGGTCATAGCCTTCTTGGTGCAGGCCATCCGTGAAAAACAGCTCCGCCATTTCTTTAAGGCCACGCTGGTTTGCGTGGCGGGTGCCGCCATCGGCGTTTGCATTAACATGAGTAACCTCTACCATACGTGGCAGTACGGGCAGGAGAGCATGCGCGGCAAGAGCGAACTGGTGAAGAAGAATGCTGCCAACCAGACAAACAGCGGGCTGGACAGAGACTACATTACGCAGTGGAGTTACGGCATAGATGAGACGCTCACCTTACTTATTCCCAACGCAAAAGGCGGCGCCTCGGTGCCGTTGAGCCACAACCAGACGGCCATGAAGAAGGCCGACGGCGAGCTGCAGCAGATGTTGCCCGGCCTGTACGACGGCATTCCGCAGTACTGGGGCACCCAACCGGGAACGAGCGGGCCGGTGTACGTGGGCGCTTTCGTCATGCTGCTGTTCGTCTTGAGCTTGTTTATCGTGAAGGGACCCATGAAGTGGTGCCTGCTGGCAGTTACGGTACTGTCGGTTCTGTTGTCGTGGGGTAAGAACTTCATGCCCTTTACCGACTTCTTCATCGATTACATTCCGCTGTACTCCAAGTTCCGTACAGTGTCGTCAATCCTCGTCATTGCCGAGTTTACTGTTCCGCTGCTGGCCATGATGGGGCTCAAGCAGATAGTCGACAAGCCCGATGTACTGACCGCGAACATGAAGTGGCTCTACACCAGTTTGGCCCTTACGGCCGGCCTCTGCCTGCTCATGGGGCTGATGCCGGGCGCCTTCTTCAGTTTTACCAACCCCCAGGAAGTGAGCATGTTCTCGCAGATACAGGGCATGACGCCCGACGTGCTCAACCGCATTACGGGCAACATAGCCGCCATGCGGCAAGCTATGTTCACCTCTGATTGCTGGCGCAGCTTCTGGATTATTATCATCGGTACGCTCTTCCTGCTGCTTTACAAGGCGCGTAAGATTAACGTCGCCATGATGACGGCAGGCATCACGGTGCTCTGCCTGTTCGACATGTGGCAGGTGAACAAGCGCTATCTGAACGATGACATGTTCGTGGAGAAGACCGTCCGCGACCAACCGCAACCCATGACGGCCACCGACCAGCAGATTCTGCGTGACAAGAGCCTCGATTACCGGGTGCTGAACCTGGCCTCGAACACCTTCAACGAGAACGAGACATCCTACTATCACAAGAGCATAGGCGGCTATCACGCCGCCAAGCTGCGCCGCTATCAGGAAATGATAGATGCCTACATAGGCCCCGAAATGCGCAAGATGATGCCCGCCATAGCCCAGGCCAACGGCGACATGACGCAGGTGCCGGGCGACAGCCTCTATCCGGTGCTCAACATGCTCAATACCAAGTACGTTATCCTACCGTTGCAGCAAGGCCGCACAGTACCCATTCAGAACCCTTATGCGTATGGTAACGCGTGGTTTGTGGATAAGATAACGTACGTTGACAATGCTAACGAGGAGATAGAGAGCATAGGAAAAATAAGCCTGCGGCACGAGGCCGTGGCCGACAGAAGGTTTGAAAAGGAACTCGGAAGCATGCCAAAACGCGAGGCGCCCGACATGAATGCCACCGTTGTACTGAAGCAGTACGAGCCCAACAAGCTCACTTACGAGGTTAACAGCACTGTAGGAGGAGTGGTGGTGTTCTCCGAAATCTACTATCCAGGATGGTCTGCAACCGTTGACGGGCAACCAGCAGGCATCGGAAGGGTGAACTACATTCTCCGTGCCCTGCGCGTAAAGCCGGGCAAACACGAAGTAGTGCTCAGCTTCTTCCCCAAGAGCGTGGACCGTACAGAGACTGTTGCCTACGTTGCCTACGCTGTGTTGGTACTCATCATCGTGCTCGGTCTGCTCATGGAATGGCGTCGGCGCAAGCGCGAAACCGATACAGAAGCAAGGCAATGATGAAGAAGCTGCTGTCGTTACCGCCCAATCTCGTGAGCTGTTTTCATGAGATTACGGGCTATGACGAGGCCGAGTGGTTTTGCACCAACGACCCCGTGGGGCGCAAGCTCGGCTCGGGCGGAGGCTCTGCCTGGCTGCTGCAATCGTGCTATGAGCAGGATGGAGGCGGGCTGTCGTTCGACGAATGGCTGCCTGCCGACCGCCGTTTGCTGCTGCATGCGGGCGGTCAGAGCCGCCGGTTGCCTGCTTACGCGCCGTCGGGCAAGGTGCTGACGCCCATTCCCGTGTTCCGTTGGGAGCGCGGGCAGCGGCTTTCGCAAGACCTGCTCTCGCTCCAGCTGCCCCTTTATAGCCGCATCATGGACGCTGCACCACGCAGTCTGCATACGTTGATAGTGAGCGGCGACGTGTATGTTCGTGCCACCGAGCCCCTGCAACCCATTCCCGAGGCCGACGTGGTATGCTACGGTCTCTGGCTTGATCCGGAGACGGCAAAGAACCACGGCGTGTTTGTATCGGCCTGCGAGTCGCCCTCCGTCATGGAATGTATGCTGCAGAAGCCTTCTGTACAGACGTTGGGAGAACTGCGGAAATCACACTTCTACCTGACCGATATCGGCGTCTGGCTGCTTTCGGACAAGGCAGTGAAAGTGCTGATGAGGCACTCCGTGAGGGGCGGACAGGTGCAGAATTACGACCTCTACGGCCAGTTTGGCTGCTGTCTGGGCACCCATCCCACGCTGGATGATGCCGAGATACGCGAGCTCAAGGTAGCTGTGCTGCCCCTGCCGGGTGGCGAATTCTACCATTTCGGTACCTCGCACGAAATCATTTCCTCAACTTTGGCTATCCAGAACCTGGTCAACGACCAGCGCGAAATCATGCACCATTCGCTCAAACCGCATCCTGCCATGTTCGTGCAGAATGCCGTTGTGCGCATGAAAATAACGGAGGCAAACCGCAACCTGTGGATAGAGAACAGCTGTGTGGGCAGGTCATGGACCGTAGCTCACGACGTTATCATTACCGGAGTGCCTGATAACGACTGGACACTGACGGTGAACGCCGGGCAGTGTGTGGACATGGTGCCGATTGGGGAACATGCTTTTGCGGTGCGCCCTTACGGCTACAACGATGCTTTTCGCGGCTCGTTGCTGGGCGATACCCAGTATCTGGGCCGCCCGTTTGCGGACTGGGCGGCCGAAAGAGGCATCGACTGTGAGGCCATAGAGGGAAAAGAAGACCTGCAATCGGCCCGCATTTTTCCCGTTGTGGCTAATGTGGAAGAGGCCGGCAGCGTGCTGCGCTTCATGCTCAACGAACCTGACAACGAAGCCGGTCGCGAACTCTGGCTGAACAGCAGCAGGCTGAGTGCCGACGAGATAAGTGCCCGGGCCAACCTGCGAAGGCTCACTGAACAGCGCCGCCGCTTTCGGGCAGCCAACTGGCCGGCACTGGCCAAGAACCACGAACACAGCGTTTTTTACCAAGTGGACTTATCGGATGCGGCGCAGGAGTTTGCTTCCATGAATATTCCTGCACCCGACCCGTTGCCTGAAACACTGCCACTGATGACGCGTATCCACGATGCCATGTTCCGTTCGGAGCTGCAACGGCTGCGAGGAGAGGCATCAGCAGCCAGCGAGCGGCAGGCATTCAACTTGCTGGCTCACGGCCTCACGGCTCCCGTTCTGTCCGATAAGCAAAGCCCAAAGATGAGCATCTACCGCGATCAAATAGTGTGGGGACGCAGTCCGGTGCGCATAGATATAGCCGGAGGATGGACAGATACGCCCCCTTACTGCCTGATAGAAGGCGGCAATGTCATTAATCTGGCCATCGAACTCAATGGTCAACAGCCCATTCAAACGTACGTGAAGCCTTGCCCGAAGCCGCACATCATCCTGCGAAGTATAGACCTCGGTGCCGCCGAAACGGTGACTACGTTCGAACAACTGGCTGACTTTAACCACGTGGGCAGCCCGTTCTCCATCCCCAAGGCAGCCTTGGCGCTGGCCGGTTTCGTACCTGACTACTCGCAGGAGAGCTTCAGGAGCTTGGAAGAACAGCTGCGGTCGTTCGGCTGCGGCATTGAGCTGACGCTTCTCTCGGCCATTCCCGCCGGCTCCGGATTGGGCACCAGCAGCATCTTGGCGGCAAATGTATTGGGCGCGCTGAATGACTTCTGCGGCCTGAACTGGGACAAGAATGAGATTGGCCGACGCACGTTAGTGCTGGAACAACTGCTCACCACGGGCGGCGGATGGCAAGACCAGTTCGGCGGAATCTTATCAGGCGTAAAGCTGCTGCAGACCTCTCGAGGTTTCCATCAGGCTCCCGTGGTGCGTTGGTTGCCCGATACGCTGTTCGCCGATGCCGAATACAGCGGCTGTCATCTGCTCTATTATACCGGCATAACGCGCACGGCAAAGAGCATACTGGCGGAGATTGTGCGCCGCATGTTCCTCAATCAGCACGATGAAATCAACCTGCTGCGCGAGATGAAGGAGCACTCCATCGCCATGTACGAGGCCATTCAGCGTGGCAACTTCAGTGAAATGGGAGCCCTGGTGCGCAAGACCTGGCAGCAGAACCAGCTGCTCGACAGCGGCACGAACCCGCCGCCGGTGCAGCATCTCACCTCACTCATCGACGACCTCTGCCTGGGTTACAAGCTCCCCGGGGCAGGAGGAGGCGGCTACCTGTACATGATTGCCAAGGATCAAGAGGCCGCCTCACGCATCATCAAGACGCTTTCGGAGCACCGGCTGAATGGCAACGCCCGCTTTGTACGCATGTCGTTGAGCCGTACGGGCATGCAAGTAAGCCGCAGTTAACATATAAATATGTACACCTATAAATATCCGCATCCGGCCGTAACGGCCGATATGGTCGTGTTGGCCCATGATGGCAACGACGCTAAAATACTGCTCATAGAGCGCAAGAACGAGCCTTGCAGGGGTCTGTGGGCGTTTCCGGGCGGCTTCATGAACATTGACGAGACGGCCGATGATGCTGCCCGCCGCGAGTTGCAGGAAGAAACAGGCCTGCAGGTGGGCAAGATTTATCAGGTAGGAGCTTTCTCGCAGGTTGACCGCGACCCACGAGAACGGGTCGTTACCATAGCCTTCTACACCGTTCTGCCTGCCATCAGAGCCGCTTCGGGCAGCGATGATGCTGCACGTGCACAGTGGTTCTCGCTGCATGAACTGCCTCCGCTGGCCTTCGACCATGCTGAGATACTGCAGGCGGCGCTGGCCCGCATGGCAGCCGACCGTTCCTTTAACGTTGAAACACACAAGTAACCAGCAGCGCTACTCACCAGCTATGGAATTTAGGACACAAGTAAACATCGAGCCTTCGGCATGGAAGATAGCGCCCTGCGAGGACATGCTATTCGTGGGAAGTTGCTTTGCCGACAACATGGGTCGGCGCTTCCGCGAGGAGAAGTTCCGCGCTGTGGTAAACCCGTACGGCGTGATGTACAACCCCGCCAGCGTGCTGCATGCCGTCAGGTGCTTTGCAGCAACGGTGGGGGAGAGTGTTCCCGCCCCGCAGGTAGCTGTCCTCACGCTGGGCACCAACCATGTTTACATCCTGAAAGAGACGGGCGAAATCGTTGACAACTGCATGAAGCGGCCGCAGCGACTCTTTACGGAAAAAGCGTTGGATGTTGACGAATGTACGCGCTACCTGGCCGAGACAGTAGACCTGTTGCGGCAGCTGAACCCAAAGGTGAAAGTCGTTTTGACCGTGAGCCCCATCCGTTACCGCAAGTACGGGTACCATGGCAGCCAGCTGTCAAAGGCTACCTTGCTGCTGGCTGTTGACCGATTGCTGAAGCTCTTGCCGCAACCTGCAACGGCGGATGAAGCTGCCAAGTCTTTTGCTGCCTCTTATTTTCCGGCTTACGAACTGCTGAACGACGAGCTGCGCGACTACCGTTTCTACGATGCAGACATGCTTCATCCCTCCCGGCAGGCCGTAGATTACGTTTGGGAGCGCTTTGCAGCCACCTACTTCGGGGCAGATACCAACGCATTCCTGGCCGAATGGAAACCCATCCGCGAAGCTCTTGCCCACAAACCCTTCAGTCCTGAGTCGGCCGAATATAAGGCGTTTATGGATAAAACAATGTTAAAAGTATCCTTGCTTTCAAAAAAATATCCGAAATTTGCACTCTGATTTGCGGGTTGCAGCCACCTACAGCCGGCATGTCATGACGTAAAGTAACGATTAAACGATGACATATACTATTGAAAAAGTAACCACACTGATAGGTGCGCGCCGCTATGGAGAGGCCGATGCCAACGTAGGTTTCATCCTTACCGACAGTCGTTCGCTCTGCTTCCCGGAAGAAACATTGTTCTTCGCCCTGAAGTCCGAACGCAACGACGGCCACAATTACATTCCCGAACTTTATCGTCGCGGCGTCCGCAACTTCGTGGTTGCCGCCGTGCCTCATGGCTATGCACAGCATTACCCGGGTGCAAACTTCCTCAAGGTGGTAGACACTTTGAAGGCTCTGCAGCGCCTGGCAGAGCGTCATCGCGATGAGTTCAACATCCCCATCGTGGGCATCACCGGCTCCAATGGCAAGACTATGGTCAAGGAGTGGCTCTATCAGCTGCTCTCGCCGCAGCTCTTCGTAACCCGCAGTCCGCGCAGTTACAACTCCCAGATAGGCGTTCCGCTCTCCGTGTGGCTCATGAACGAGCAGACGCAAGTAGGCGTTTTCGAGGCCGGCATCAGCCAACCGGGCGAGATGTTGGCGCTGCACGACATCATACAGCCCACCATCGCCGTGCTCACCAACCTCGGTGCAGCCCATCAGGAGAACTTTCCGACGATGGCGGACAAGTGCAGAGAGAAGCTTGCACTGTTCCATGACGCCCGGACTATAGTCTACAACGCCGACGACGAGGTTGTAGCAAAGGTGGTGAACGAGTGCGATTACAACGGCGAAAAGCTGTTCTGGAGCCTTGCTGACAAGCAGGCGCCCATGTACGTAAGGTCGATAGAGAAGAAGGAAACGGCCACCACCGTTACCTATATATATAAAGGTGGCGAGGAGAACTGGTACAGCATCCCCTTTATCGACGATGCCAGCATTACCAACTCCATCGTCTGTGCTGCCGTGGCCTTGCATTTAGGCGTACGGGCCGACGCACTCGACGAGCGCATGCAGCAGCTGGAACCCGTGGCCATGCGCCTGGAAGTAAAGCAGGGGCGCCACGGCTGCACGCTCATCAACGACTCCTACAATTCCGATATCAACTCTCTCGACATAGCGCTCGACTTCATGAACCGCCGCCCCGACCACAACGGCCGGCGCCGCACGCTCATACTGAGCGACATCTTCCAGAGCGGCGAGGAGCCTGCAAGGCTCTACCGCGAGGTCTCAGACTTAGCTTTAAAGCGCGGTGTGCAGAAGTTTATCGGCATAGGTCCGCAGCTCACGGCCGCCGCCGGCGAGATACGGGTGGGCGAGAAGTTCTTCTTCACAACCGTAGAGCAGTTCATCCGCAGCGAAGTGTTCCGTTCCCTGCGCGATGAGGTCATCCTCCTGAAGGGCGCCAGGCAGTTCGGTTTCGACCAGCTTACGGAGCTTCTTGTGCAGAAAGTGCACGAAACGGTGCTCGAGGTGAACCTGAACGCCGTGGTAAAGAACCTGAACCACTACCGCTCATTCATGAAACCGGAGACCAAACTGGTGTGCATGATTAAGGCCGATGCCTACGGGGCAGGCAGCGTGGAGATAGCCAAGACGCTGCAAGACCACCGCGTAGACTACCTTGCCGTGGCCGTTGCAGACGAGGGAGTGACGCTTCGACGCAACGGAATTACGGCCAACATCATGATTATGAACCCTGAGATGACGGCTTTCAAGACCATGTTCGACTACGACCTGGAGCCAGAAGTGTACAGTTTCCGCCTGCTCGAAGCCCTCATCAAGGCAGCAGAAAAGGAGGGAGTAACCGACTTTCCCGTCCACATCAAGCTCGATACAGGCATGCACCGCCTCGGTTTCAGCCCCGAGGAGGATATGGAGAAGCTCATCGACAGGCTGAAACACCAGAACGCCATCATTCCCCGTTCGGTGTTCTCACACTTCGTTGGAGCCGACAGCGACGACTTCGACGACTTCAGCTCCCGCCAGTTCGAGCGCTTCGACAAAGGCAGCAGGCAGCTGCAGGCAGCCTTCGACCACAAGATACTGCGCCACATCGACAACTCGGCAGGCATCGAACACTTCCCCGAAAGGCAGCTCGACATGTGCCGACTGGGCCTTGGACTCTACGGAATCAACCCCCGCAACAACCGGATACTTACCAATGTGTCTACTCTCAAGACCACTATTCTGCAGTTGCGCCGCGTTCCGGCGGGCGAAACCGTGGGCTACAGCCGCAAGGGAACCATCGGGCACGACAGCGTGATAGCAGCTATACCGATAGGATATGCCGACGGATTGAACCGTCATCTTGGCAATCGGCGCTGTTACTGCTTGGTAAACGGCCGCCAGGCGCAGTATGTAGGCAACATCTGCATGGACGTTTGCATGATAGATGTAACCGACATACCGTGCAAGGAGGGCGATACGGTCGAGATATTCGGCGATGCGTTGCCCGTTACTGTGCTGAGCGACGTGCTCGACACCATACCCTACGAGGTGCTCACCGGTATCAGCAACCGCGTGAAGCGCGTCTACTTTCAGGATTAAAGACCACGGCTCGGGGTGCGTTCAGCCCGCTTTCGGGCGGTTGGAGCGATGCTTCGGACAGCTTTTAGCAAGTGTCCGGAGTTCTCCGAAGTGTTTTCCGGCCATCGCCCCCGTCATTCTTTCGGCAAAAAAATACCAAAAAGTGCATCAAGCCTCATGGGTTTGATGCACTTTGTTTTAGTGGCATACGGCTTTTGCTCCCTATGTTTGTCGATACCGGTGGGTGCTGTTTCCGGGGCTCTCGGGGCTGTCTCGTGTTCAGATTTACGGGTACTAACGCTGCCAATGCTGCCCGGCAACGTGGCTGTTGTAACGCTCTCACTGTCAGATACTTAACGTGTGGCTTTCTTGAAGGTGCCTTTCAAGCCTCTTGAACGATACCTTCAAGCCCCTTGAACATATCCTTCAAGAGGCTTGAAAAGCATCTTCGGGCGGAGCAGGTAGGCTTTCCGGATGAACGGGAGACCAAAACGGAGCCTCTTGCACCTGTTCGCCCAATCCGTTTTATCGCCCCCAAAGGCAGCTCGAACTTCATGTTTTTTATAGGAAACCCTGCCTCCGGAGTGCCTCCATCAGGCCTTCCGACATGGTTTCGTTGTCCTTGCGGGTATATCGTATGTCGGTAAAAATCTGCGCGAGCGTCTCCTTCTGGTTTATTTCCACATAGTGGCGGTTCTCCGGCAGGGCCTCCTTGGGGCCGTAGAACTCGTCGATGAGGGCCGGCGTATAGTCGCAGTAGGTTTCGTGATGAATGACGGCAGCCAGCGGCAAGCGGTCGGAGAGGGGCGGTTCTTCGCCCGGCCAGCCCAGCGTGAGGGTGGCTACGGGCATCACGAGGCGGGGCAGTTGCAAGATGTCGATGAGCATTTGGGGCATGTACACCGTAGTGCCGAGGTAGCAGTAGCCCAGCCCCTGCTCCTCTGCCAGGTTGCAGAAGGTTTGGCAATACAGCAGTGCATCGGTGGCGGCGTTGATGAAACTCAGGAAGTTGTCATACCCCGGCTGGGCTTGGCGGGCCTTGGCCCAGAGCGAAGTGCGGCGGAAATCGGCGCAAAAGGTGAGCACCACGGGCGCTGCTGTAACCATGGGCTGGTTAAAATGGGCAGGGGCGAGCTTCTTCTTCATCTCCTCGCTGCGTGTAATGACTACGCTGTAGAGCTGCAGGTTGCCCATGGTCTGCGTGCGTTCGGCCTCTTCCAGCAAGCGCTCCAGCAGCTGGTCGCTCACCTCCTTGTCGGCATATTGGCGGATGCTCCGCCGGTTCAAAAGATTCTTCATAGGCTTGTTTGTTTCTGCAAAGATAGCGAATTTAATTGATTACCGGCCTCTCTACGGGCTTCTATCTGTCGTGAGAGTCAGAATTTTGACCGTAGGTGCATCCTTGTTGTCGGTTTTTGCGGTGTCTCTTAAATGTCATTTCTGTTTCTGATGTTTATGGTTCAATCTTTTGGAGCGCACCGTGAGGCAAATAACTAACAGAAGTTGAACGGGTTGGAGGATTTTGTTCGTTGAATACTATCTTAGAGTTGTCGGTTTTGGATAACTTTTGTTATCATTTTATCAATTAAATTTTCCTTTTTTGTTTTCCTTATATGAAAAATTAATCGTAGCTTTGCAATCGCATAGAACGATTAATCTAAACATCAGATAATGGAAAAATTAAAGACTTACTCATTTGAGGAGGCTTACCAAGACACGCTGAAGTATTTTGGCGGTGATGAGCTTGCAGCCAGGGTTTGGGTGAACAAGTATGCGATGAAAGACAGCTTCGGGAACATCTTTGAGAAGTCTCCGGCCGACATGCACTGGCGTATCGCCAACGAGATTGCACGTATAGAGGGCAAATACAAGAACCCTCTCAAGGCGCAGGAGATATTCGATTTGCTCGATCATTTTCGCTACATAGTTCCTGCGGGCAGCCCTATGACGGGCATAGGCAATGACCATCAGGTGGCAAGTTTGAGCAACTGTTTCGTCATCGGACTTGATGGAAACGCCGATTCTTACGGCGCCATCATGAAGATAGACGAGGAGCAGGTGCAGCTGATGAAGCGCCGCGGCGGCGTAGGTCACGACTTGAGCCACATTCGCCCGGCCGGTTCACCGGTCAATAACTCGGCACTCACCAGCACTGGTCTTGTGCCTTTCATGGAGCGTTACAGCAATTCAACGCGCGAGGTGGCCCAGGACGGCCGGCGCGGAGCACTGATGCTGTCTGTCAGCATCAAGCATCCGGACAGCGAGGCCTTCATCGATGCCAAGATGACGGAGGGCAAGGTGACGGGCGCCAACGTATCGGTAAAGATTGACGACGAGTTCATGCAGGCTGCCGTTGACGACAAACCGTACGTTCAACAGTTCCCCATTACGGGCAACAAGCCCTTTGTAAAGAAGGAAATCTCTGCGCGCAAGCTGTGGGAAAAGATTGTTCACAATGCCTGGAAGAGTGCTGAACCGGGCGTGCTGTTCTGGGATACCATCATTCGTGAGAGCATTCCGGACTGCTATGCCGACCTTGGTTTCCGCACGGTGAGCACCAATCCCTGCGGCGAGATACCTCTCTGCCCTTACGACTCGTGCCGACTGCTGAGCATCAACCTGTACAGCTACGTGGTTAATCCGTTTACCAAGGATGCTTACTTCGACTTCGACAAGTTCAGAAAGCATGTTCAGCTGGCCCAGCGCATCATGGACGACATCGTTGACCTGGAGATGGAGAAGATTGACCTGATAATGGAAAAGATAGGAACCGACCCGCAGAACGAGGAAGTTAAGGCCACCGAGCGCCATCTCTGGGAAAAGATTAAACGCAAGAGCGGCATGGGTCGCCGTACTGGTGTGGGCATTACGGCCGAAGGAGACATGATAGCAGCGATGGGACTGCGTTACGGCACCGAGGAAGCTACTAACTTCGCAGTGAGTGTACACAAGGCTTTGGCGCTGAATGCTTACCGCTCTTCGGTGACAATGGCTAAGGAGCGCGGCGCTTTCGAAGTCTATGACGCCAAGCGGGAGGAGAAGAATCCGTTCGTAAACCGCCTCAAGGAAGCCGACCCCGAGCTGTATGCGGACATGGCGAAGTACGGCCGCCGCAACATTGCCTGCCTGACCATAGCCCCTACGGGCACCACTTCGCTCATGACGCAGACCACGAGCGGCATCGAACCTGTATTCATGCCGGTGTACAAACGCCGCCGCAAAGTGAACCCCAACGATACCGACGTACATGTTGACTTCGTGGACGAGGTGGGTGACAGCTTTGAAGAGTACATCGTATATCATAGCAAATTCCTTGAATGGATGAAGATTAACGGCATCGATACCACCAAGAAATACACGCAGGAGGAAATCGATGCCCTCGTAGCTCGTTCTCCTTATTATAAAGCAACGGCCAATGACGTAGACTGGCTGATGAAGGTCAAGATGCAGGGAGCTATCCAGAAGTGGGTTGACCATTCCATATCAGTTACCGTGAACCTGCCCAACAACGTCGATGAAGCATTGGTTAACAAGCTCTATGTGGAAGCTTGGCGCAGCGGATGCAAGGGCTGCACCATCTATCGAGACGGCAGTCGGTCGGGCGTAATGATTTCCGTTTCAAAGGAAGACAAGAAGAAGGCCGAGCACAAAGAAGCTCCCGAGCCGCTCACCACACCTACTCCGGAACACCTGCATGCCGAGGTTACCGAGGTAAGACCAAAGGAGCTGGAGTGCGATGTGGTACGTTTTCAGAACAATAAGGAGAAGTGGGTGGCCTTTGTAGGCCTGCTTGATAACTATCCATACGAGATTTTTACCGGCTTGCAGGATGACGATGAGGGCATCATGATACCCAAGAGCGTGACCAAAGGTAAGATAATCAAGCAGACTTGTGATGACGGCAGCCACCGTTATGACTTCCAGTTTGTGAACAAACGCGGCTACAAGACGACCGTTGAAGGACTGAGCGAGAAGTTCAATCCCGAGTATTGGAACTACGCCAAGCTCATCTCCGGCGTGCTGCGTTACCGCATGCCGATTGACCATGTCATCAAGTTGGTAAGCTCGTTGCAGCTCAAGGACGAGAGCATCAACACCTGGAAGAACGGCGTGGAGCGTGCCCTGAAGAAGTACATCGTAGACGGCACCACCGCCAAAGGCCAGAAGTGCCCCGTCTGCGGGCATGAAACTCTGGTTTATCAAGAGGGCTGTTTGATTTGTACTAACTGCGGGGCAAGCCGCTGCGGATGATGAGCATACAATCAAGCTATATATTTTTGCGTAACCTGCGGTTTCATGCCAGCCATGGCGTGATGCCGCAGGAACGCGTTACAGGCAACGACTATGAGGTCAGCTTGCGCATTGGCTACGACTTGAGTCGAGCCATGTGCACCGATGATGTTGCCGATACGCTCAACTATGCCGATGTTTACCGGCTGGTGGAACAGGAGATGAGCGTGCCCGCCAACCTGCTTGAGCGGGTTGCCTGCCGCATGGCAGAGCGCCTCTTCAGCACCTATCCCGCAGTTACCTCACTCGACCTGCGGCTCATCAAGCTCAATCCACCGATGGGAGCCGATGCCGACGGCGCGGGCGTTGAACTTCACTTAATAAATGATAAAACTGATTAGAAGATACTGGTTTTCGTAAAATAATCGCTATTTTTGCAGATACTTTCATGTCGGTATGAGTAAAAAGATACTGTTCTCCATCCTGTCTTTCATGTTGTTTGCCGCCGTTAACATGGCAGCAGCCAAGCATTTTACGCTCGTGATAGATGCAGGACACGGCGGCCACGATACCGGAGCCATGGGTACAATATCCAAGGAGAAGGACCTCACGCTAAGATATGCCCTGGCCTTTGGCCGTATCATCGAGAAGAAATGCCCCGACGTAAAAGTCATCTACACCCGTAAGCGCGACACGTTCATCAAGTTGCACGAACGTGCCGAGCTGGCCAACCGCAACAAAGCCGACCTTTTTGTATCCGTTCACATCAACGCCGTGAGCGGAAGTCGCAGTGTGCGTGGATACCAGACGTGGACCCTTGGCAACGGACAGCGCACCGGCAACAAGGGCATCAGGGAGAACCTGGAAGTTGCCAAGCGTGAGAATTCCGTCATCTATCTCGAAAAAGACTACCGTACTACTTACAAGGGCTTCGACCCCAACTCTGCAGAAAGCGACATCATGTTCGAGTTCATGGCCGACAAGTACCGTGAGCAGAGCGTGGAGTTTGCCAAGTATCTGCAGCGCGAAATCGTGAGCGCCACCGGCAGACAGAACGGCGGAGCCCACCAGAACAACCTGGCAGTGCTCCGACTCACGTCTATGCCGAGCTGTCTTATGGAGCTTGGGTTCATCTCAACGCCCGACGAAGAGGTCTTCATGAACTCCGACAGGGCCGTAGATCTTTATGCCCGCGGCTTCTACAACGCCTTTGTAACCTACAAGAACCGCCACGACACCAGCCAAACCATACCCTACAAGATAGAGGAAGTGAAGCGTAACGAGCTGCCGCAGATAGTTCCCGACGTTTACAAAGAGAAGCCCGAACCGCAGCCACAGTCTGCTCCGGCCCGTACGGAGGGCACGGAGAGCAGCGCTCCCTCACCCGCCCAAGCCGCCCCGGAGATAGATGCCAGCCGCCCAGTGTTCAAGGTTCAGCTCTTTGCCAGCACCAGGAGGTTCAGTCAGAATGATAAAATATTCCGCGGACTCACGGGCTGCGAGTGCTATACCGACGGCCGTCTGCTCAAATACACCTACGGAGCCAGCAACAACTACGACGAGGTGGTGCGCCTAAGGAAGAACATCAGCACCCTCTTCCCCGATGCTTTCGTCATCGCCTTCAGGCAAGGAGTGAGGATGGATGTAAACGAAGCCATACGCGAATACAAGAATCAGAGAAAGTAAGACAAGCGAAACAGCAATATGAAATTTTTCACTAAAGAGGTAAAGATTGCCCTGGTAGCCATTGCCGGCATAGTTATCGTGTACTTCGGCATGAACTTCCTGAAGGGCATGACGCTCTTTTCCGACGACAATACCTATTATATAAAGTTCAAGGACGTGAGCGGTCTCTCTGCCTCCAACCCCATTTTTGCCGACGGCTACCAAGTTGGCGTGGTGAAAGACATAAACTACGACTACCAAGGTAAACGCGACATAGTGGTTGCGTTCAATGTAGACAACAGCCTCCGGATACCCAAAGGCAGCTCTGCTGAGATAGAGAGCGACTTCATGGGGAACGTGAAGATGAACCTCCTGCTGGCCAACAACCCGCGCGAACGCGTGGAACCGGGCGACACCATCGTAGGAGAACTGAGCGCCGGACTTATGAGCAAGGTGCAGAAACTGCTGCCCACACTCGACCAAGTGCTCCTGAAACTCGACTCCATCCTTACCAGCGTGAACGCTCTTACGGCCGATCCGTCGCTGCCGCAGTCGCTTCACAACATCCAGACCGTTACCAGCAACCTCACTGCTTCTACCAATCAGCTCAATGCCATTATGGGCGACCTGAACCGCAACGTACCGGGCATGCTCGCCAAGGCCAACGGCGTGCTCGACAACACCAACAAGCTGACCGGCAACCTGGCAGCAGTAGACGTGGCGGGAACCATGCAACAGGTGGACGAGACCATCGCCGGGCTCAAGAACTTCAGCAACCAGCTGAACAACCCCGAAGGTTCACTCGGCTTGCTGATGAACGACGCCTCACTCTACAACAACCTCAATGCCACCATGAGGAGTGCCGACTCCCTGCTGGTTAACGTGCGCCAGCACCCCAAGCGCTACGTCCACTTCTCTCTCTTCGGCAAGAAGGACAAGTAACTCCTGCTTTTTCTTTTCACCAGCAGCAGCCTCCGGCTTGGGCAACTGCCGTGTTTGGCTTCCCTGCAGGGGCAGGGGAGCAGGGCTGTTGATGTGCTTCGGCAACCTCCTGTACCTGCCCAACGGTGGTGTAGCTGGTGCCTGCCGGCGGTGCGCCGGATGTCGAGTGTTCCTGCATGCCCTCTTTAACGGGCTTGAAGCATACCTTTAACGGCCTTGAAGCTATCCTTCAGCGGGCTTGAATGATACCTCTTTCGCAGCGCCCGTGCAGCAGGGGCTTGGCCGAAGCTGCCGTAACGCCGTGCTGAAGCCGCCGAGTAGCCGCTTCTACTGCGGCAGGCAGCCTCGTGAACGTTCAGCGGCAACAAGCCCATGTTTTGCCTCCGGCGTTGTTGCTTGCCGTAAATTAAATTTTGTCTAAATAACAGCAACCTATGTTTCACGCCTCATCAGCTTACGCGTAAACCGCTCGTTGTTTGCCGTTACGGTCGTTTTAGGCCGATGTTTCACTGTTAAACGGCGCGCTTTAGCCAAAAACACGTAACCTGTTAGCATCCAACAGCTTGTAAATTTGGAAACGGACAAATTCCAATCTCTCCCCCTCAAGTCTCTAAACGACCAAGAATAAACGATTTACAGTTCATCATCAAAAAAATACTAATTGGCTTTATTTGCGGGTTACGATTATTTTTGCGAAATTTGCAGCTACATATCAAACACGATATTGTCGCAAGACATATTAATTGTTAGTTTTATAGATGAAAGTAAGTCCTAATAGCTGTTGGGACAGCACGCTTGCGCTCATCCGCGAGAACGTGACCGGCCAGCAGTTTGAAACGTGGTTCAAGCCCATCGTCTTCGAGTCGTTCGACGAGTCGAAGCATACGATTGTGTTGCAGGTAGCCAGTACTTTCGTGTATGAATACTTAGAGGCTAACTATGTAGACCTGCTCAGCAAGGTGCTGCGCAGAACCTTCGGCCCCGGTATCCGGTTGGCCTACAGGGTGCTGACGGACAAGGAACACAACATTTCTCAGCAAATAGAAGCCGACCCAACGGATGCTGCCGAGGCCCGGCAGCGCCGTTCACGCGCCAATGAGGCACCGGGCGTGCTCGATGCTGCACAGCCCCAGCAAATCGACTCGCAGCTTAATCCGCATCTAACCTTCGGCAATTACATCGAAGGCGACAGCAACAAGCTGCCCCGCAGCGTTGGACTATCAATCGCGGAGCATCCGCGCAGCACCCAGTTCAACCCCATGTTCATCTACGGACCGTCAGGTTGTGGCAAGACGCACCTCATCAACGCCATCGGTATTCGTACCAAGGAGCTGTACCCGGAGAAGCGGGTTCTCTACATCAGTGCACGCCTTTTCCAGGTTCAGTTCACCAACTCAACGCTGCGCAACACGCTGAACGACTTCATTCAATTTTACCAAACGATTGACATGTTGATAGTAGATGATGTGCAGGAGTGGATGACAGCCGCCAAAACTCAGGATACTTTCTTCCACATCTTCAATCATCTCTTCCGCAACGGAAAGCGCATCATCCTGGCTTCCGACCGTCCGCCGGTCGACCTCAAGGGCATGCACGACCGCCTGCTCACGCGTTTCTCGTGCGGTCTGATTGCCGAGTTGGAGAAGCCAAACGTACAACTTTGCGTCGATATCCTGAACAACAAGATACACCGCGATGGCCTCAAGATACCTGCCGACGTAGTTCGGTTCATTGCCGAGACGGCCAACGGCAGCGTGCGTGACCTGCAGGGAGTCATCAACAGCTTGCTGGCTTACAGCGTGGTGTACAACTGCGACATCGACATGCGGCTGGCCGAACGGGTCATTAAGCGTGCAGTGAAGATAGACAACAAGCCGCTCACCGTTGATGACATCATCGAGACGGTGTGCAGCCACTACAATGTTTCGGCCTCGGCCGTGAACAGCAAGAGCCGCAAGCGCGAACTCGTAACGGCCCGGCAGGTGTCCATGTACTTGGCGCAGAAGTTCACCAAGATGCCTGCCAGCCGCATCGGAAAGCTCGTGGGCAACCGAGATCACTCCACGGTCATACACAGTTGCACGCAGATAGAGCGCCGCCTGCAGGTAGACAGGCTGTTCTCTGACGAGATACAAAGCATTGAAAACTCATTCAAGTTAAAGCAATAAAAAGCAAAGACGGACTCAATGGCGAGCCCGTCTTTTTTTGTTTGATATGTTTGTAATTGTTCCTCGCGTCCGTGCCTGCGGCATGGGGCAGGTAGACTTCTGCCTTTTCGGGCGGCCGGAAGTTTGTTACAGCTTGATGCCTAACTTGACTCCGGCCACGAACCAGATACCTGGCTGGGGTATGTTGCCATAGTCCGTGTAGCTGTGATTGGTCAGGTTGTTGCACTCGGCGTACACTTCAAAGGCCGGTTTGGCCCACGACAGGCGCACGTCAACCACGCTGTAAGGATGATAGTTGCGTACATTGCCGTCGGTGTCGGTATAGCTTCCCTGCCTGTCCTGGTAGCGGTAGGCCACGTCCATGTTCACGGCATGGAGCAGGTTCAGCCTCAGTTTCCCCACTACTTTGTTGCGCAGGTACTCCAAAACGTATTTACTTTCTATGTTTTTTGCCTGTTCCTGCTCCTGGTCAATGTAGCTGTAGGCCAGCTGCAGCTGCCTCAGCGTGCGCTGGCCGGGCAGCAGTTGCTGCAGGTCTAAGGCCAGGTTGCCCTCCAGCCCCCAGGCATCAATGCGCCCGAAGTTGCGCGATTCCCACTCTGCCTGTGGTCCGAGCGAGGTGTCGCGCACCCAGTCAATCAGGTTCCTGAAGCGGTTCCGGTACATGCTCAGGCTGCCCCTGACGCCTTCGCTCTGGTATTTTACGCCGGCTTCGATGGCCGACAGCTCCTCCGGTTTCAGGTGTTTGTCGGCTTTGTGGCCACCAACAGCGTAGTAGAGTTCCGTTACCGAGGGCATGCGGAGTGATGAATTGAAGGATGCAAAGGCGTTCCAGCCGCCTCCGATGTGCCAAGTAGCGTCCATGCCGGGGTAAACTTTCATGCTCATGTCGCTCCACGAGTTCTTCACTGCTACCAGTCCGGCCGACAGAGTGAAGCGTTTGAGCAGTACGTTGTGCTCCACCATGAGGCTTGTATTGGTGCGGTTGAGGCCGTACTCGTACTTCCGGTCGGTGCCGTGTATGTGCTTCGGGTGGTCAAGAGGTTCGCCCAAGTTGCCGCTTACGAGGTCTTCGTTCCTGATTTCGGCACCTATCGCCGTTCTTCCCAGTGCCCAGTCGAAGTAGCTGTTGAGGTTAATTCCCATCACATCGGTGCGGTGATAGTTGAACGGATACTTCTCCGGAGCGCCGCGGAAGAGCTCAAAACGGTCCTCATTGCGGTTCCAGTACACGGCCGGTTTGATGTGCAGGCGCCCTTGCTTGTTCTCTGCCTGCAGGGCGGTAAAGGTTTTCAGCGTGTGTTCATACTGCTCGTCCCACTTCAGACCGTAAAAAGTATTGGACCCGAAGCCTTTGACCGACAGCCCTGCATGCCACTTCACCCTCACCTGCTCGTCCTCGTAGTTGCCTTGGTAGAAGGCTTTGCCGCCGCGATAGTCGGCATTCAGCGCGCCCGACTTGCTCCGGCTGTAGCCGTCACTGCGTGTGTAGCCGGCCGAGAGCTGGTTGTTCCACCTCCCGCTGCGGGCGTTCACCCTTCCGCCTGCGGCCAGGTAGCCGTACGAACCGCCCTCTGCATGCACGTCGGCACTGCTTGCCTGCGGCGTTCGGGTTACGATGTTGACGGCTCCCAGGAGTGATGACGTGCCGTAAACGCGGCCTGCCGGTCCCTCTAAAATTTCGATTCTTTCGATTTCACTGATGTCAATGGGAACGTCGAAGGCATTGTGTCCGGTCTGTGGATCGCAGATATTGATGCCGTTAAGCATGATTGTGATTTGCTCGTAGTTGCCTCCGCGGATGCTGACGTCGGTCTGCGCGCCAATTGGTCCTCGCTGTCTGACGTCTACTCCGGCTGCATATTTCAGCAAATCGTTAACACTTTGCACCGGCGCAGCGGCTATATCGCCGCGGTCCAGTACAGTTACCATCCGCGCCTGCTGGCCTTTTGTCAGCGGCGCTCGCGTTGCTCTCACTATCACTTCATCCAGTCCCACGGCTTGCTCACGTGCAGTGGCGGCCGTGTCGGCTGCAGCAACGAGTTTGGTGCTTATGCCCTGCGCCTTGGCATAGGTCAAGGTAGAAACGCTAAGCACGCCGATAAGAACCTCTTTGCCCAGTGATGAGAACAGCGCATAGCCCTTACGCGAGAAATGCCTGAAGCGTAAAGGCTCGTTGTAGTTGAATTGTACTGTTTTCATAAGACGCTGCAAAGGTAGCAATAAATCTGTTTCTCGGCCCCGTAAAGGCAAAAAAAGGCCGAAACTTTTGCCCGTTCGGGCAGAAATACCTATCTTTGCTCCAACTGATAGGAACGCCCCAAGGAATTAGAAGTAGTTTCCGGTGCATTCGCCGGAGCCTGATACGAAGTATCGTTTTTACCATAATGAAGTTATGGTAAGAAGTAATTGCAAACGGCGTTCCTATCTTTAGTTTAACTATCTGTACCGTATGAGAAAAGACTTCATGACAAGCAAGACATTCGCCCGAGCCGACTTCGACCACCTGCTGCGCCAACTCAGCTCGCCGGCAGAGCTTGCTGCGCTGCTTAACGGGGTGTTGCCGGCTCTCGGTAGTGCGGTTTGCCGCCCCGCCCAGCTGCGTTTCTTTGCCGATACTGCCAACATCAGCCGGCGCACCCGCACCTTCCGCCTGCGCAAGAAGCACGGAGGCTATCGCGAAATCATTGCGCCCAAGGGCGCTTTCGCCGACATTTCGCGCGCACTCAACGCCGTTCTGCAAGCCTATGATGAGCCCACTCCGTGGTCGTGCGGCTTCGTTCGGGGGCGTTCGGTGGTAGATAACGCCCGCCCACATGTGGGCAAACGCTACGTGCTGAGCCTCGACCTGAAGGACTTCTTCCCCTCCATTACCCGCCGGCAGGTAGCCGATTGCCTCGCTGCCGAGCCGTTCGGCTTCTCTCCTGGGGCCGTGGAGCTGGTCTCGGGGCTATGCACGGCGCGCCTTGACGGGCAGGATGTGCTGGCGCAGGGCTTCGCTACATCGCCCACACTGTCCAACTTCGTCTGCCGTAAGATGGACGAACAGCTGGCCGAACTGGCCGGACAGCAGGCCGTAACCTATACACGTTACGCCGACGACCTTACCTTCAGTTCCGATGCCGATGTACTCCGGCCCACGGGTGAGTTCGAGCAGCGGGTTGAGGACATTGTGCGCAGCCACGGCTTCGAGCTCAACAGCAGCAAGACTCACCTGCAGCGGCGGGGCCGGAGGCAGGCTGTAACGGGCCTGATGGTAACAACCAAGGTGAACGTAGCACGCCGTTACGTGCGCCAAGTGCGCTCGCAGCTCTACATCTGGGAACGTTACGGCTACGCCGAAGCCTGCAGCGCGGCCTGGAAACACTACCGCCAGCAGCACGGCAAGACCAAAGGACAGGGGCACCACGTGAACCTTGATGCCGTGCTACGCGGCAAACTGGACTACCTGAAGATGGTTCGGGGAGCCGAAGATGCCCTCTACCAGCGGCTACAAAACCGCTATGACAGGCTGCGTGCACAGGACCCATCGGCCATCGTACATGCTGTACGAAGGGCCTACGCCGAGAGCTACGAGGCGAAGCAAGGGAAGCACGGGCGGCAGTCGTGGCTAACAGCAGGCAGTAAGCCTACCTCCGCCCCTGCCGAAGAGCGTTACCGCGCCGGCAGTATAGACAATCCGCTGCCCGCCGAAGGCAGCTGGGGCGGCGTTAAACGTATTCTGAAAATAGCTTTGTGGTTAGCAGCACTCGCCGCCGTTGCCTACTTCTTGCTGCATTAGCAGGTTTATGGGGCAATCAAGTCCTGAATCATTTCAGCAGAGCTCACGAAAAAGTGCATCAAAACTCATTGTTTTGATGCACTTTACTTTGGTGGCATACAGCTTTTGCTCCCTATGTATGTCGTGCTCTGTGGTCAACATTACCGAAGCTGAAGGCGCGCTCACAAGCACAGTCCGGCAGGTAATGACGCTCCGAAATCAGTCCGGCAGAGTTGCTATTGCAACTCTTTCAGTATCAGATACTTTACGAGTGGCTTTCTTGGTGGTGCCTTTCAAGCCTCTTGAACGATACCTTCAGGCCCCCTGAACATATCTATCAAGCCCCTTGAAAGGCATGTTCAGGCGGGGTGGGTTGATTCTTCAGGTACACGGGAGGTCAAGGCGGAGCCTCCTGCACCAGTTTGCCATGTTCGTTTCATGACCCATTAGGCAACTTGTGACGGAACAAGGTGCGACATTCTTTCAGCCCTTTGAACCCCTCAAAGGCAGTCAGTGGGTTGTTATCTCCACGTTGTCTATCCGGTAAACGGCCGCCGGCATGCGTTCGTCGCAGCCCGGCAGCGGGGCGCACTTGTCCTGGTTGGGCGTGTTCCTGTTGGGCAGGTTGCGGTATGCTCCTGTCCTGATGCTGAGCCGCTCCACGGCCCTAACGGCGTGCAGGGTGCTAATGCGGCGGCCTGCAGCGTTGATATCGCTGCCGTTGATGCTGAATTCAAGGTGCTGCCATTTGCCCCGTTCGTAGGTTCCCAGCGGCTGGTTGTTGCAGCTCAGGGTGCCGTTCAACAGGCTGAGGCAGGCCACCCGCTCGCCATGACGGTCGGTTACGTCAATCTCCAGCGGCTCTCCGTTCTCCTTCTCCACCATCAGGTCAAGGTTCACGGTTACGCTGCGGGCCTGTTCAAACACGCGTATGGCGCGCGCATAGTCGTACCTATCCGAGTCTGTAAGGCAGAGTTGGTGGGCCTCGTTCACCCTTACGCCTGCCCATTTGGGGCGATATACGTTCCAGTTAGGTATCGGTGCGCCGGGCTCCACATGGTCGAAGTTATCGTTAACCGGGCCTTGCCAGGTGGTGCGAACGGGCAGTTGGACGCGGCTAACCCAAATATCTTCCTTGTTCACGCTGTAGGTTAGCCACATGTCATTGCCCTTCGGAGCCTGTTCTCCTTCGGTTATGCCCCGCACGTAGCATGGCCCAAAGTCCTTGTTCTCGCCGAAGAAGCGGCGCGGAGGCACCTCGCCGTGCACCACGCAGATGGAGTCGAACACGATGCCGTCATCGCTCGTGATGACTGTTAGTGGGTATCGGTAGGGTTGAGTCTCGATGGGATTGTAGCAGATGGCGTACCTTCCGTCGGCAGTACGTTGCCCCCACTGCTTTCCTCCGGCCATGATGAGCGACTGAATGCGCACGGGAGTGGACCAGCTACGGCCCTCATCGGCCGAAAGAGCTGCCCACGACCACTTCCAAAGGGCCACAACCTGGCCGTCGCGGCGATGGAAGTACGAGGTTGCCTGCACGGTGTTGATGGAGTCTTTGAGTGCATAAAAGCCGTCGAGTCCGCGGTCTTCGTCTATCCATTGCAGCGTCTTGAGGCGGTCGTGCAGCAGGGCATGGCAGGCGGTGCGGAACTCCTTGTCGGCCGAACGGGTGTAGAAAGGGTAGGAGGTGTTGCTTTCGTTCCACTTGGTGTGCGACGAGTAGCGCAGAAAATAGATGGGGCCGAGGCTTCCGTCCTTATGTATTTCGCGCACCATACGGCCTATTCCGCCCTCTTTGAATGGGTTGTAGCTGTGTGCCTGGAATGCAGTAACGAGCAAACGGCCGTTAGGTGCCGTGTAAAAAGCCATGCGCTGGTGCTGTATGTAGCCGTAGTAGCCCTTCGGGAAGGTAACTCCGGCGGGCGCCTTGTACTGCGGAAAGGCCACGCGCGGCTTGCTCCAGTGGCGCCCGTCCTTAGAAGTAACGAGCAAGGTGTGGCCGGGCGGCTGCTGTTCATCTATGGAGTTGGAGAGGTATTCGAGGTAGAACGTGCCGTTCCAGTACGTCAGGTTGGGCGCGTGGTTGTAGGTCCAGCCGTAGCCGTCGGCCTCTTCGGGATGCGTGCGGTTGGCCCGCATCACCTGTATATTTTCTGTTCCGATGGCGTAACGGAACCCTCCTTCGTGTCGGCGGGGGTTGCATATCTCGCCGCCAACGTAGGTTACGGGTTCCTGGGGGGTGCCCGTCTGCGCCCCGGCAGCGGCCGGCAGCAGCGACAGGAGGATGATGTTAAGCAGGTGTTTCATGTAAGGCGCACATTCGTTAGTGTACTGCAAAAGTACTGAAAATAAACGAATGTGCGCCTGTTGGGTACAGGAAAAGTGGCAGAACGCTTACTGTTTCAGCCCTTGCGGTTGCTGTTGGGGCTCTGCGTTGTGCATCATGAGGCGCCACTTGCGATAGCCCAGGACGGCAATCACTACGTAGAGACCGTACAGACTGGCCTTGAAGGGGATGTCCTTGTAGAAGTACAGCGCGCAGGTTACTATGTCTACGGCTATCCAGATGAGCCACTGTTCAAGGTACTTGCGGGCCAGCGCCCACACTCCTACGAAGCTTAGGGCCGTTGTAAAGCTGTCGGCTATCGGCACGCGCGAGTCGGTATAGGTTACCAGCAGCCACCAGATGATGGCCCAGATGGCCAGCGTGGCTACCGTCCAGGGCAGTATCAGGCTCCGTTTAAAGTGGGTGATGGGCGTTTCCTCTTTACGGTTTCCGCCTTCGGATGGCTCTTTGTGCAGGTGAAACTTCCAGTTCAGGAAGCCGTAAACGGTCATGGCAATGTAGTAGAACTCCATGCCGCAGTCGGCGTAAAGCCCCTTGTCGTAATAGAGAACGATGTCGAGCGCCTGCATGACGAAGCCCACCAGCCACAGCCAAATGCTGGCTTTGTACTCCAGAAGGATGTAAGCCAGCCCCAGCACGGTAGTGATGATGTCGAGAGAGCGGGCCTCTCGCCATCCTTCCCACGTAAAGAGAGCGTTCAGTATGTCTGCTGTTGTTTCCATATCCGGTTTGTCTTGATGGCTGCCTGCGCCCTTCCGGTCGTGGCGGAGCGGGCGAGGCGGCCTCTTCCTGCATTGTTTACAGCTTCACGGTGATGTTGCCCAACATCGTAAAACCTGCCATCGGAACGAACCCTATCTGGTAGTAGCGCTTGTCGGAGGTGTATCCACTCGACTCACTTACGGCCGAGTAAACCCATCCGGAGGCTGCATAATGGCGGTTGAAGATGTTGTTCAGGTTCACTCCAAAGTCCACTTCTTTCAGTCCCAGCAGCCCTTTGGCCGCGTAACCCAGCCTGATGTTGGTCTGCGAGAAGCAGGGCAGCGAGCGCTCCTTGTTGTCAGTATTGTCGAGATACTGCCGGCTCACGAAGTTCGTATGCCACATGGCAGAGAAGCCGCGGTAGTGAACATCGACCATGCCGTTAAGGATTGCCGACGGCGAAAACGCCAGTTTGGAGTGCCCGTAGTGAGCTGTGGTGGGCTTCCAGTTGGGGTTCGACGCCGAGGTTTGTGTCCTGTAGTCGTAATCATCGGGACGAGGATTGTCCCAATCGTCTATGTATTCCGTGAAATCCTTTATCCTGTTCTGGCTCAGAGCGGCGTTACCGCCGATGGTGAGCCAGGTGAGCGGGCTCCAGTCAGCATTGATTTCGGCACCCGTGCGGTAGCTTTTGCGGATGTTGGTGGTGAGCGCTTCGCCTATGTCACTTTGCTCTCCGGTCTGCACAAGCTGGTCTTTGTAATCCATGTAGTACAGGGTGAGGCCGGCATTCCAGTTGGTTCCGGCGTAGCTGTAGCCCGCTTCAAAGTCGAGTAAGTGCTCGGCCTTGGGAGCAGGATAGTTGCCGTTGTCGGTAAAGTTGTTACGTTCGGGCTCGCGGTTGGCGTAGGCCACGGAGCCGAAAGCCTTGTGTCGGCCCTGGTGGAAGCTGATTCCGGCCTTCGGATTGATGAAGTTATAGCGCTCGTCGATGTCGAGTTGCTGGTTGCGGAAGGAGCCGTCGGCCTGCTCAATGAACTTATCGTTGATGCCGCTCGTGGTATATCCCACGTGCCGATACTGCACATCGCCGAACACATCCCATGCTCTTGCCAAGTGCCAGGTGGCCTTCACGAAGGCGCTGTAGTCGTTCTTGCGGGCGTCGGAGTCGTAATATTGGCTGCCGCTCCACGGTGCCTGCATGGTTGCCATGCCCGTTCGGGCGGATATGTAGTTCAGATAACCGAAGTGATTGGCACGGAACTGCTGCAGGTTAAGCCCCATGATGACGTCCCACTGCTGGCTTTTGAAGTTGGCGTTGTACACCAGTCCGTAGGCATGTTGGGTGAGTCCCTTGCGGCGGATGAAGTCAGAACGCTTCACGGTGTTGCCCTGCACGTCGAAAGCTTTTATGCCGTACTTCCCGAACTTGTTGTTAGGACGGAACTCGCTGTAGTACCCGTAGCCGTATGTATAGTGCAGGGTGGCGTTGTGACTCCAGTGTTCAGAGGGTTGCCAGGCCGCCGAAAGGAGGTTGTGATTATGGTAGAAGTTGTCCGTAGTCTTCTCCCACAGGCTGCCGTTGTCGAGCTTGTAGCGCGTTGTCTGGTAGTTGCCGTTGGCGTCCTTGGGAAAAGTCCAGCTGTTGTCGTCGAACACCAGGGCCTCGTAAAGCGAGTTGAAGCGCCCCAGCCCGTGTGCGTACATATCCTTGTAGGTACGTATGCCGTCGTCCATGAGCGTGGCATCGTCGTTTCCGGCGGTAACTCCATTCCAGGCCTGGCCCGTCTTTTCAAAGTTTCCTACGTTCTTGTAGCTCAGCGTGTAGTTGCCACCAAGCCAGGTGAGGCCGCCGTAGTAGGAGCCCGACCGGCCCGAGGTGCCGTGCAAGTAGCCATCGGTAGCCGTCTCGTGGTAGGCTCCGTTGAAGATGAGATGCCCCCACAGCAGCCCCGTAGAGAAACCGGCGCCCACGTTGTAGGTGTTGTACGAGCCGTACGAAGCCGACAGTTCGAGCGACGGAACATAAGCAGGAGCGGCGGTGGCCAGTGAGATGGTGCCGCCGAAAGCACCGTCGCCGTTGGTCGATGTGCCCACACCACGCTGTATCTGTGCACTGCCCAGGAGGGCTGCATACGAGTTCATGTTGGCCCAGAACACCGTTTGATCCTCGGGAGAGTTGAGCGATACGCCGTCGAGTGTTACGTTGATGCGCGAGCCGGCGGCACCTCTGATGCGCATGTAGGCGGTTCCCGTGCCCACGCCATTTTCGCTCCAGGACAGCACACCGGGTGTCATGGAGAAGAGGAAGGGCAGCTCCTGTCCGCTTTTTGCGAACTGTTGCAGTTCTTGTTTTTTGATGTTAGCCACTGCGAAGGGCGCGTCCTTCTGTGCACGCACGCCTCTCACCACAACCTCCTGCAGCTCCTCCAGCCTGATGGAGTCTTGCGGAGACTGTGCGTTTGCTGTCAAGGCACACGCCAAAGTGGCCCACAACAACACATTCCTTTTCATAGAATACTACTGATTAAACCAATAATAAAGGGCTTCTATCCTACCTACGCCAGCATTACCTGGATCAGGTTAACGGGTATGTTCTCAGCCTGTCCAACTGTTCCGGCGCCATCCACAGACGGCACCCGGAACGGGCAAGCACCCCTTAGTTTTCTCTTTGAAAACCGATACAAAGGTAATGCTAATTGTTGAGAACACCAAAAAAAACAGAGATTATCAGCTCCCGCGGTTCCCAAGGCCTACAATCAGCGCTCCGAACCCATTCATCGGGCTGCCTGAAGTTATGCTTCGCGAACTTTCGACACTTGTCGAAAGATTGTTTGACAGGTGTCGCACAATCGTGCGACAAGTGTCAAAAGTTCCTGCTCATGCCATTCAGCACCCGCGATGGTGGTTTATCACGCCCGCGATAACGGGCTTTGAGCAAGACGGCAATTCGGAATTCTCAATTCACAATTCGCAATTCATGATTGTTATTGCTGCGTTGCTGCGAAGTGCCACACAGCTCCCATGACCACAATGCCCTGCTGGCCGTAGCCTATCTCGGTGAAGAACTTCACGTGGCGGCCACCAACCTCAACGCCGACGGGCGAGAGCTGGAAGGCAAACTTCAGTCTGCTGTCGTTTATCTCCGGGTAATCGCGCGAGCTGACGGTGAGCCTGTAATGGCTTAAACCTGCGTTGCCCTTGCTGTAAAGCACCACGGGACCGGCCTCCAGCCACGTTACCTTGAGGCCCGGCATGATGCTGAGGCTGCGGCTCTCGACGTCGGTTCCGGGGTCGTCCCAATCGTATGGATAGATAAGAGGCAGGTAGATTTGCGACAGCCAGTCGCCTTCTGCCGACTCGTAGGGCCGCATCAGCCTGCCGTAAGCCGACCCGTAGCCCACAGCTCCGCCTACGGCAATGCGGCGGTTGAGGTGACAGTAGTACTCTAACTGGGCCGAAAGGTTCACTCCTCTCAACAGTCCAAAGCTCACGAACTCCTTCTCCAGCCCGTAGCGATCTATGTACCGGTTGGCTGTGCGGTTAAACCGATGGTCGCTCCCCATGCCGAATGAGGCTCTCAACTCGTAACGGTAAGATTGCGCCAAGGCTGCAAGCGGGCAGGCGAGGCAGAGCAGCAGGATGATTTTCTTCATGTTTTCAGGGTTTTATTCCTACAACCCCTTAAGGACGGAAACCTTGCATGGGAGGGGCGGAAAATGTTTGCACAGGCCCTATACCTTACTTATATAGGTGCCGTAAACAAGAAAACCTCCGCCTGCACGATGGTGCCGACGGAGGTTGAGGTTTGCTTTATGGGCGCTGGTTTACTGCTTTCCGAGCGAACAGGGTGCCCAGGGCTTGAGCTCCTTGAAGAAGTCGTGGCCCTTGTCGTCAACGAGGATGAAGGCCGGGAAGTCCTTTACCGTTATCTTCCAGATAGCTTCCATGCCCAGTTCGGGATATTCCACGCACTCTATGCTGGTGATGTAGCTCTGCGAGAGCACAGCAGCCACGCCGCCGATGGTGCCCAGGTAGAAGCCGCCATGCTTCTGGCAGGCGTCGGTAACCACCTGTGTGCGGTTGCCCTTGGCTATCATCACGAGCGAGCCTCCATGCTCCTGGAACTCTTCCACGTAGGGGTCCATGCGGTTGGCCGTGGTTGGTCCCATCGATCCACATGGGTAGCCTTCGGGTGTCTTGGCAGGTCCGGCGTAGAGGATGGGGTGATCTTTGAAGTATTGCGGCAAGTCTTCGCCGGCATCCAGACGTGCCTTGAGTTTGGCGTGGGCTATGTCGCGGGCCACGATAATGGTGCCGTTGAGGCTCACGCGGGTAGATACGGGGTACTTGGAGAGCTCCCGGCGCACGTAGTCTATGCCCTTGTCGAGGTCAATCTCTATGCTGTTGCCGCCTTCTCCGGGCTTGCCGTAGGCTTCAGGTATCAGTTCAGAAGGGTTGGTATCCATCTTTTCGAGCCAGATACCGTCCTTATTGATTTTTGCCTTGATGTTACGGTCGGCCGAACACGATACGCCCATGCCGATGGGACAGCTGGCTCCGTGGCGCGGCAGGCGGATAACACGGACGTCGTGGGCCATAGCCTTGCCGCCGAACTGGGCTCCGAGGCCAATCTTGTGAGCCTCATCAAGCAGCTTGGCCTCGAGGTCGAGGTCGCGGAAAGCGCGTCCCGTCTCGTCTCCGGTGGTAGGTAAGTTGTCGTAATAGTGTATGGAACCGAGCTTGACCGTAAGCAGGTTCTTCTCTGCCGATGTGCCTCCGATGACGAAACAGATGTGGTAGGGCGGGCAGGCTGACGTGCCCAGGCTCTTCATCTTTTCGACCAGGAAGGGCAGCAGGGTACCTTCGTTCTGAATGGTGGCCTTGGTCATGGGGTAGAAGTAGGTCTTGTTGGCCGAGCCGCCGCCCTTGGCAACCATCACGAAGCGGTACTCGGCGCCCTCTGTAGCTTCTATATCAATCTGTGCGGGGAGGTTACATTTGGTGTTGACCTCATCGTACATGTTGAGCGGAGCATTCTGCGAGTAGCGCAGGTTGTCCTGTGTGAAGGTGTTGTAAACGCCGCGCGAGAGGGCTTCTTCATCGTCGAAGCCCGTCCACACCTGCTGACCTTTCTCGCCGTGGATAATGGCCGTGCCCGTATCCTGGCAGAAGGGGAGCACGCCCTTGACCGAAGTTTCGGCGTTGCGCAGGAACTGTAGGGCCACGTACTTGTCGTTCTCGCTGGCTTCGGGGTCGTTGAGAATGGCCGCAACTTGCTCGTTATGTGAGCGGCGGAGCATGAACTCGCAATCGTGAAAGGCCTGCTGACTGAGCAGTGTAAGGGCCTCGGGCGTTACTTTCAGAATTTCCTTGCCTTCAAATTTGCCTACCGACACGCCGTCGGTGGTAAGCAGGCGGTACTCTGTATCGTCCTTTCCGGTCTGGAACATGGGCGCATACTTGAATTCAACTGGTTTTGCCATAATGTTTTGTTTATATGAATAAATTAGTATCCGAATATTTCCTCGGTGCTCAGACGCTTTACCGGGGCAATCTTCTCCAACGACTTGAGGTCGAGATTCTTCTCGTCTCCGAGGATAAGATACCTGTAGGCCTTGCCCTGAATGTTGTCCCGGGCAAAGTTCATGAGGTCGTTGAGGGTGAGCCGTTGCAGCGTTTCGTACTCCTGCTTGTAAGGATTGTAGTCGATGCCCAGGCGCTGCGCGTTCATGTAAGCAGTGAGGATGCTGAACTTGGTGGTGCGTGCAGAGGCAATGCTCTTGAGCAGGTTCTGGCGTGCAAGGTCGAAGCCGGCCTGCCGCCGGGGCGTGTTGTTGAGCAGTTCGCTGAACTCACGCACGCAATCCATCATCTTGTCGTTCTGCGTAATGATGTTGGTGTAGAAGTATTCCTTATCCTGCAGGCGGCTTGGCCGGTTGTACCGGGCCGATGCGCTGTAGGCTAAACCGCGGGCTTCGCGTAGCTCCTGGAACACGATGGCATTCATTCCGCCGCCGAAGTAGCTGTTGAAGAGGTCGATGATGGCCATCCGCCGGGGCGTGAAGCCGGTGTTCTGGTTGTGCAGTTGCATCATGTAGATGTTCTTGGCATCGTAAGGAGCAATCCAGACCTCGTTCTCCGGCGTTGCCTGCAAGGTGTAGCGGCGCGCGGAAGCATCGGCCTTGAGAAGCTGCCTGGGGGTAGGATGCTCCTTGGTGATGAGCTTGTCGAGCTCTTTGAGTGCCATCGGACCGTAATAAAGCACCGTCTGGGCGTGGTTGCGCAGGTTCTTCATGAGTGTCGTCAGTTCTTCGGGGGCACCCTGACGCAGCTTCTGTTCGCTCGGAATGTTGCGTGTCGGGTTGTATGCACCGTATATTCCGTAGTCTTGCAGGGCCTGGAAATTGCGTCGTTGGTTGGTCTTTGCGTCGGCTCTTCCTTTGAGTACAAGGTCTACGTACTGGCTGTAAGCCTGCTTGTCGGCCTTGGCGTTCTGCATCAGATGCTCCAAGAGGCCCAGTGCCTCGGGCAGGTTTTCGTTCAGTCCGGATAGGGTCACGGTGAACATATCGGCACTCTGACTGAAGCTGTAGTCGCAAGCCAGGCGGTAGAATTGCTGCTTGATTTGCTCATTTGACAGCTTGTCGGTTCCCAGAAAGTCAAGATAACCGGCGGCATAGTCCATGAGCGGGTTGGTTTCTGTGCCTATTGGGTAGCGGAACTGCAGGGTAAAGAGGTCGTCGGAGGTGTTCTGCTTGTAGACAACAGGCAGTCCGCGGCGGGTCAAGGCCTTGGTTAAGTCCTTGCTGAAGTCAAGGAACTGCGGCTGTATAGGTGCGGGTTTGCTGGCCAGCACCTGCTGCAGGAAGGCCGAATGTTTGTCGTTGTTGGTGGGTATGGGGGTGATGGCAGGCTTATCCACCTTACGGATGGTGGTGTCGTTGCCCTGCTTCTTGTACACACAAACATAGTTGTCGTTAAGGTACTTGTTGGCAAAAGCCACGATGCCGGCCTTCGTCATCTTCGATATTCGGCCCAGTTTGCCCACGTGCTGCTGCCAGTCTTCACCGTTGATGAAGGCGTTTACGAACTGATCTGCACGGTTCTCGTTGTCATCAAGGCCCTTGTAGAAGTCGCGTTTGTAGTTGTTGATGACCGACGGAAGCAACTCGTCGGAGAACTCACCACGCTTAAGTTTGTCCACTTCCTGCAGCAGCAAGGCGCGTACTTCTTCCAACGTCTGTCTTTGCTTGGGCATTCCACCCATGAAGAAGCCTGTGTAGTCGCACATGGCATCAGTCCCGGCGAAGGCTTCCTGCACCTTCATCTTCTGGTTGAGGTCGAGGTCCAAGAGGCCTGCGTGGCCGTTGCTGAGCAGCGAGCCGATTACGTCGAGCGTGTCGGTGCTAAGCTCCCGGCCGGCCGGAAAGCGCCAACCAAGGTACACTCTCTCTGCTTCTTGCCCTACTACGGTAGTGTCCTGCGGCGCCGTAATGGGCATAAGCGGGGCGTACTCGGGGCGAGAGAGCGTCTCGCTCTTCTTCCATGAGCCGAAGTAACGGTCTATCGTGGCAATTACTTCGTCAGGATTAAGGTCGCCGGCCATGCACACCGCCACGTTGTTAGGCACGTAGTAGCGGTTGAAGTAGTTCTTGATATTGGTGATGGAGGGGTTCTTCAAGTGCTCTCCACGGCCGATTGTGCTCTGCGTTCCGTACGGATGAGTGGGGTAGAGTTTGGCCATCAGCGCCTGAAACAGCTTGCGCGAGTCCTGTGCAAGGCCGATATTGTATTCCTCGTACACAGCTTCAAGCTCGGTATGGAAGCCACGTATGACCATATTCCGGAACCTGTCGGCCTGCACTTTGGCCCAGTTATCAACCTCGTTGGCCGGTATGTTCTCCACGTAACATGTCACATCGTTGCTCGTATAGGCGTTGCTGCCCTCTGAACCGATGCCCGACATGAGCTTGTCGTACTCGTTCGGTATGTTGTATCGTGCCGCAAGGCCGCTCACGGAGTCAATTTCATGGTACGCCCTCTTGCGCTCCAGCGGGTCGGTTAGTTTGCGGTAAGCCTCGTACCTGCGCTCTATATCGTTAAGGAAGGGCAGCTCCGCCTGGTAATCTGATGTGCCGAACTGCTGCGTTCCCTTAAACATAAGGTGCTCCAGGTAGTGGGCCAGGCCGGTTGTTTCGGCCGGGTCGTTTCGGCTGCCGGTACGTACGGCGATGTAAGTCTGTATGCGCGGCTTGGCTTTATTGACCGAGAGATAAACCTTGAGGCCGTTGTCGAGGGTGTAGATGCGGGTGTGCATGGGGTCACCTTCTACGGTTTTGTACTTGTAGTCCTTAGCTTCGGAGGCCGAGAAGGCACAGGCTACGAGGAGCGATGTAAGAATCAGTCTTAGTTTCATGAATGTGTATTGAGCTTTTTTAGTTTTCGAAGTCGACTTCGTGGTCAAGTTGTGTGATGAAATTCTCCAGCACTTCGGGTTCTACATCGCCCATGCTGAATTCCTTTTCGGCGTCTTTCCTGATTTCGGCTATCCACATGCGGCGGGCTGTAATGTAGTCCTGGCGTATGTGGTCGACATCAGTTTCGGTCAGTTCGCTTAGCCCGTAGTAGTCAAGAATGAGCTGATAGGTCCACGCCCACTGGTATTCGCGGTAGTGGTTGTTGATGTTCTCGAACCTTCCTATTACCTCGTCGATGGATTCTATCTCGCCGTTCTTGATGTCGGAAACTATCTCCTCCTCCTCGCTAACGGGCAAGAGGAGGCCCGAAAGGTCGGCCCAGTCGCCCTTGCCTGTATTGTCTGCCGGCGGTTCTATGGCTCCCATGCGCTTCTTTACGCGCTTAAGGACGGCGCCCATGTAGATGCGCAAGGCGATGTCATAGTACTTGATGCCCTTGCGAAGCGAGCTGGCATTGATGACGTACTCATGGTAATTGTAGGTCGAAACATTGTCGCCGCTGGCTTCGCGCAGCTTTTCGAGTATCTTCTTGCCCTGCAGTATCTCGCCAACGGAGAACGGGCTGAGCCAGTCGAAGTTAACGATACTCTTCTGTGAGCCCTGCGGACGCACGTCTCTTTTGGGCCATTTGCGGATGTCGCGGTACAGACCAACGGTGGTGATGTTCCTTCCCGGCGAGAGATACATGGTGTCCCCATAGGCTATGAGGTAAGAGAACGGCAGCTTGCGTGTATCGGGATGATACATCAACTTGCCGAAACACACCGAGAAAGTGCCAATGTGGGCCGGCATGAGCAGGTAAGCACCGCTGGCGGTCTTGCATCCACGCTCCAATGTACCGTAGTGCATGGGCCCCATCTTGTACGCATGATTGCTGAAGTTGGTGGCACTGCCGGCGTTGTAGAACGAGAACTGGCCGCCTATAAGCAAGCTGCTCTTGTGGTGGCTGGCCGTAAAGGGGCCGCAGAAGGCGGCACACGCCTCGCCGTTACTCATGTAGCTGTTGGCAAAGAACACGCTCTGCGAGGCCGTGAAGCCGTTGCTTATCTGGCATGCCTCGCCCACGAAGCAGTCCTGCATCTTCACGCTGTTGATGATGCTGGAGCCCTCGGAGATGATGGAATTCTCGCAGATAACGCCCGTACCGATATAAACACTGGCGTTGATAGAGCTCAGTATGGTGCAGTCGCTAAGCCTTGAGGCGCCGTTAATCTCGCAGTCGTCGGCTATTACGGTGTTGGTTATCTCCTTGGTGTTCACAATCTTCACGTTGCTGCCAATGGTTCCGCGCTCGGGCGAGGTACGTTTGATGTCCTCGTTGATAAGCCTACGGATGGCATCTCGCAGCGGTTTGTCGGCAGCATGCTTCACCATGAAGGCGGCAAACTGGCTGTTCAGGTCCTTGAAGAGGATGACGTTGCCGTCGCCCACCTCGTTCAGGACCGATATCAGGTTACCTTCGCCGTAGGTGGCACCCTCGGTTGTCTCGATGGTACACACGTTGGAGATGTACACATTGTCGGCTATGGTGTAGTTGTTGATGTAGTTTCCGATGTTTTCTATCAAGCAGTCGTCGCCCAGAGTCACGTTACGCAGCGTGGCGTTGTTGATGCCCGCGTGCTTCAGGAACCCCTTGCTTACTTCCACACTGCGGCTGAAGGCGCCGATGTTCACCTCGCCGTAGAGCATGACGCGGTGCATGTAGTTGGGCTTGAAGTCCTCGGCCACGTTCACGGCAGTCCAGTCTTCGGCCCAGCAATTGTTGTTCTCCAGCACCTGTATCTCCTCTTCGGTCAGTTGTCTGTAATCTTCCATTTTCGTCGTTTTTAGTTTATTACCCTTCTTCTGCTTCCGGATAGAGGAAGTCGTTGTATGGATATTTCTGCACGTGGAGCTCACGTACCTTCCTGTAAAGCGTCTCGCGCAGCTCGTCTATGTTTGCTTTCTGCTTGGCCGAGATGAAGAGGCAGTTGTCGTTCAGCCGTGCCATCCAGGTTTTCTTGAGCTCGTCGAGGGTGATGTTCTCCTTCTCCGGGGGCGTAAGGTCGTCGGGTTCCTTGTCCGTCCAGGTGTATTTGTCAATCTTGTTGAATACAATCATCGACGGTTTCTCGGCGCATCCCAGCTCCTTCAGGGTATTTTCAACCACCTGTATCTGCTCCTCGAAGTCGGGGTGAGATATGTCCACCACGTGCAGCAGCAGGTCGGCTTCGCGCACTTCGTCGAGGGTCGACTTGAATGAATCTACCAGGTCGGTGGGCAGCTTGCGGATAAAACCCACCGTATCGGCCAGCAGGAAGGGCAGGTTCTCTATCACTACCTTGCGCACGGTGGTATCGAGCGTGGCGAAGAGTTTATCCTCCGCGAAGACTTCACTCTTGGACAAGAGGTTCATGATGGTAGACTTGCCCACGTTGGTGTAGCCCACCAGCGCCACGCGAACCATGCGGCCGCGGTTCTTGCGCTGCGTGGTTTTCTGCCTGTCTATTTCCTCCAGCCGCTTCTTCAATAGCGTGATGCGCTGCAGGATGATACGGCGGTCCATCTCGAGCTGCGTCTCTCCCGGGCCTCGCAGCCCCACCGAGCCTTTTCCGCCGCCCGAACCAGATCCGCCGCCCTGCCGCTCCAGGTGCGTCCAGAGGCGCTGCAGGCGGGGCAGCATGTAGCGGTACTGGGCCAGCTCTACCTGCGTTTTGGCGTTTGCTGTTTGTGCCCGCATGGCAAAGATGTCGAGTATAAGCGAGGTGCGGTCCAGTATCTTCACGCCCAGTTCTTTCTCTATGTTGCGTATCTGCTTGGCAGTGAGCTCGTCGTCGAATATCACCATGCCCACTGGAGTTTCGTTGTCGTCCTGTTGCTGTATGTATTCTTTAATTTCCTCCAGCTTTCCCTTGCCCACGTAACTTACGGTGCTGGGGCCGTTCACCTTCTGTGTGAACCTCTTGACGGTAACGGCTCCCGCCGTATCGGCCAAGAACTCCAGCTCGTCCAGGTACTCTTTTGTCTTGGCCTCGTCCTGTTCCTGGGTAATGAGACCTACCAGGACGGCCGTTTCTGCCTTGACTTCGGAGATAACAAATTCCTTCATATTGTCTTTGATAATAATTATCTGCAAAGATAGTAATTTATATGAAAAGTGAGAAACGCGAACTCATAAAAAATGAAAAGCCGCCACCCGCGGAGCGTTCTTTGTGCGAGGCCGGAACAAAAGGCATCGTTCAAGCCCCCTGAAGGTACCGTTCAAGGGGCTTGAAGCATATCTCCAAGGGGCTTGAACGATACCTTTTACAAAGCAGCTCATTATCAACTACTTATGCGGAAGATAAAACCGGAGGGTCCGGATGCCCCTTTTCGGCTGCCGGCAGATGGGCTGCGTATGGGCTGTGGAGCGTGTCCGGCCATCCGGTTAGCGGCCGGCAATGAGGCCGGTGCAGCGCTTTCGGCTTCCCGTTTCGCGTCATCAGCCAGCCGGTTGCAGGCCATTTGCAAGGGTGCCGGTGCGGGGTTCTTCATTTAATTAATATAAAAAATGACTTTTCATTTCTCCATCTGATTTATAATTGGTAATTTTGTGGCAATTAAAAGAGTCAAACTAAAATTATTGGATTATGAGATTAATTATCGAATCTGATTACGAAAAGATGTCTGAGTGGGCAGCCAATCACGTCATCGAGAGAATTAACGCAGCCCAACCCACGGCCGAGCATCCCTTTGTACTTGGCCTGCCAACGGGTTCTTCGCCCGAGGGAATGTACCGTTGTTTGGTAAGCGCCTGCAAAGCAGGTAAGGTTTCGTTCCGCCATGTGCTTACTTTTAACATGGACGAGTACGTGGGTCTGCCCGAAGAACACCCCGAGAGCTACCACTCTTTCATGCGCCGCAACCTCTTCGACCATATCGATTGCCCCGCCGAGAACATCCATATACTCAACGGCAACGCTGCTGACCTGGAGGCGGAGTGCGCCTCTTACGAGCAGAAAATAAAGGAGGCAGGCGGCATAGACTTGTTTCTGGGCGGCATAGGACCCGATGGCCACATCGCTTTTAACGAGCCTTTCTCGTCGCTTACGTCGCATACGCGCGTAAAAACCCTTACCACCGATACCATCATAGCCAACAGTCGCTTCTTCGACAACGATGTTACCAAGGTGCCCAAACACGCCCTCACCGTTGGCGTAGGCACGGTAATGGAAGCCCGTGAGGTAATGATTCTGGTCAATGGTCACCACAAGGCACGCGCCCTGCAGGCAGCAGTTGAGGGGCCGGTAACGCAGGCTTGGACCATCAGTGCCCTGCAGCAGCACGCCCATGCCATCATCGTGGCCGACGAGGCAGCCACCGACGAGCTCAAGGTTGGCACCTACAAATACTTCAAGGACATAGAGAAAGACAATCTCTAAAACCTCTTTCCGCATGCCGGTACCGGGCTTTGGCTGCGCTGCTGCATGCAGCCGAACCTCTGCCCGGTGCCCGCACGCCCTCATCAAAACACCTAATAATAACATAACCTATGAGACTTCATCTTAGTTCTGAAATCGTTTTAAACAAAGTACCCGAAGAGTTCTACGCCCCGAAGACAGCAGTAGAGCGCTCGGAAATCACCCGCATGGAGAAGGTTCGTACCGACATCTTCCCCAAAGCCGAAGAGGGAGCCCGCTGCATAGCAGATGCAATCGTGAGCGAAATCAAGGCCAAGGAGCAGCTGGGCAAGTACTGCGTGCTCGGAATGGGCACAGGACAGTCGCTTACGCCCGTGTTCCAGGAACTCATTAACCGCTACGAGAAGCACGAAGTGAGCTTCCGCAACGTGGTGGTGTTTAACGCCTACGAGTATTTTCCGCTCACTCCGGGCAGCCAGCACAGTGCTCTCTTCCAGCTGAAGGAGCGCTTCCTGAAGAAGGTTGATATCCCCGAGCAGAACATCTACTCGCTCGACGGAACCGTATCGCAGGAGTTCGTGCAGCAGCAATGCCGCCTCTACGAGCAGCGCATACAGACTTTCGGCGGCATAGACATCATGCTGCTGGGCATCGGACGTATCGGCAACATCGCTACCAACGAGCCCGGAAGCGGCCTTACGTCAGCAGCACGCCTCATACTCATTGATGCCACCAGCCGCGAAGAGATGACCATGAGCTTCGGTTCGCAGGAACCAGTGCCGCCGTGTTCCATCACCCTCGGCATTGCCGACATCCTGCAGGCCCGCAAAATCTACCTCACCGCATGGGGAGAGGAGAAGGCCGAGATTATTCAGAAGACCGTAGAAGGCCCCATCTCCGATGCCATTCCGGCCAGTTTCCTGCAAACCCACAACGATGCTCGCGTCATCATAGACCTCTCGGCGGCAGGTAAACTCACCCGTATCATCCACCCCTGGCTCGTTACCAGCTGCAAGTGGAACGACAAACTCACTCGCGCAGCCCTCGTGTGGCTGTGTCAGGTAACGGGAAAGCCCATCCTCAAGCTCACCAATAAGGACTACAACGAGAACGGACTCAGTGAGTTGCTGGCCTTGTACGGTTCGGCCTACAATGCCAACATCAAGATATTTAACGACTTGCAGCACACGATTACCGGCTGGCCGGGCGGCAAACCCAACGCCGATGATACCTACCGGCCGGAGCGGGCCAAGCCTTTTCCCAAGCGTATCATCGTGTTCTCGCCCCATCCTGATGACGATGTAATCTCCATGGGCGGCACTATACAGCGCCTGGTAACCCAAGGTCACGACCTGCACGTGGCCTACGAGACCTCCGGTAACATCGCCGTAGGCGACGAGGAGGTAACTCGGTTCATGCACTTCGTCAACGGTTTCAACCAATTATTTCTCGATAATAAGGAAGAAACCATCAAGACAATGTACGCGGACATCAAGAAGTTCCTAGCCGGAAAGAAGGAGGGCGACATCGATACGTCTGATGTGCGCACCATCAAGGGCCTCATCCGCCGCGGCGAAGCACGCACTGCATGCACTTACAACAAAATTCCACTCGACCATGTGCACTTCCTCGACCTGCCTTTCTATGAGAGTGGTAAGATAGAAAAGCTGCCTATGACGGAGAAGGACGTAGAGATTGTGCGCAATCTCCTGAAGGAGGTGAAGCCTCATGAGATATTTGTGGCCGGCGACTTGGCCGATCCACACGGCACGCACCGTAAGTGCACCGACGCTGTTCTGGCCGCCATAGACCTCGAAAAGGAAGCTGATGCCAAGTGGCTCAAGGACTGCAGGATTTGGATGTACCGTGGTGCATGGGCTGAATGGGAAATAGAAAACATCGAAATGTGCGTTCCCATGTCGCCCGAAGAGCTGCGCGCCAAGCGCAATGCCATACTGAAACACTCCAGTCAGATGGAGTCTGCGCCGTTCTTGGGTAACGACGAACGGCTCTTCTGGCAGCGGGCAGAGGACCGTAACCGCGGCACCGCCAAGCTGTACGACGACCTCGGACTGGCCAGCTACGAAGCTATGGAGGCCTTTGTGGAGTACAAACCCATTTAAGATAACCTCTTCTCACCACAACGGGACATTGCCTTTAGGGGCTTTGTCCCGTTTTTTGTCGGCTCTTCCGCTAACCTTCATGCTGCCTGCCGACATGAAAAAAGGTGCAAACCGAGCGTTTACACCTTTATAATATATAGGCTCCTGCGTGGCAGCAGATGGCTTATTTGTTGAATATAAGCGGCATAACCTCGGGGTCGAGGGGCCGCATATCAATGAGCTTCAGGCTCTTCACCATTTTCAGCGTTCCCTGTTTGTAGTGCTGGAAGTGCTCGCTGGCTATGTGCTTGTGGTAAGCATCGAGGTTGCGGTATATCTCCACGATGCGTATTTGGCAGGAGTCGGCGTTCACTTGCATGGGGTAGATGCACACAACGCCAGGTTCCTTGCGCACGGACTCGCCACCCACGTTGGCTGCATACTGCATGTAAGCGTCCAGATACTCTGGATAGACCTCTATCTCCGACAGCCTTACGAGCATGCTGTCGGCCATCACCGGCCTTGGAGCTTCGCCTTTAGAAAGGCCGAAGAGGCGTTCGGCGTTGCCGTAGAGGAACATCGAGCTGTAGCGGGCAAGCCCCGTGTTGGTGTCCAGATAGCTCTTCATGCGCTGCAGGCCCTGCTCCAGCACCTTGGGGGCAACGTACGGATAGTCGCTTCCATAGAGAATGTGGTCGGGAGTGGTGATGGTGAGCAGCTCGCGCACGGCTTCTGCCGAGTGGCTTCCTGCCAAGTCGTAGTACAAACTGGCCAGGCTCTGCTCCCAGTCTACCGTCCCAATGAGCTTGTTCTGCTGCATCACGGCCGTCAGACTCTTCATTCTCGGCACGGCGATGGGCAGATAGGCGCCGCAATGAGGTACCACGAACTTAATCTGCGGATAGCGACCCATCACGTTGTGGGTTATCATGTTGGCCACGGCCCGCGTGGTTTCGGCCAGATACTCCTGCATGGCCAGCGGCGTGCCGGCCATGAGCGAGGCCGAATAAGGCTCCGGCTTGTGCGGATGGAGGATGACGACAGCGTGGCGGCGGTTGAGCTCTGCCATCAGTGGGTCAAGCTCCGCATCGCCCAGATACTGCCCCCGGCTGTTGGTGGCCAGCTTGATTCCGTCGGCGTGAAGCGTGTCCAGGGCGTACGAAACCTCGCGCAGAGCGGCCTCGACGTTGGGCAACGGCAGCGCCGCACAGAAGAGGAAGCGTCCCGGATGGGCAGCCTTTACGGCCGCACTCTCCTCGTTCACCTTGCGGATACATGCCGCGGCGCGGGCCGAATTGCCAAAGTAAGGCTGCGGGGCGCTAAGGGTGAGCACGGCCGTACGTATGCCCGCGCTGTCCATGAAGGCCAGCTGGTCGGCCACGCTCCATTCCGGCAGCGGAAATCCCTCTTCCCTTTCGGCTCCGTTGGCCTGCAGTTCAGCACGGTAGCTGCCGCTGATGATGTGCGAATGTACATCTATCACGCCTTGCGCCTTACTCCATTCCATGTTCCCAATCACCGCGAGTATCAACGCCAATCTCGTCGGCCAGTGTTTCCAGTTGTTTGACTTCATCTTCCTTCAGTTTAATGTTTTGGGCGGCGGCAGCCTCCAGCACGTGCTTTTCTTTTGTGGCTCCGATGATGGGCATGGTACCTTTGGCAATGGCCCAGGCAATGGCCGCCTGCGATGCACTGATGCTGTAACGGCGTCCGGTCTCTGCCAGTGCATCGGTAAGGCGTTCTATCTTGTCCAATACAGGATTATATTTCTGTCCTCGAGCCGAGTTGGCAGGCAGCGGATTCTGCACATTGTATCTGCCCGACAGTGCCCCTTGCTCCAGCACCATGTAAGCCCAGAAGTCGATGCCCTGCTCGTGGCAGTAGTCGAGAACACCGCCCCTTTCGGACGAACGATAAAGTAACGAGTAGTGGTTCTGCACCGCACTGACGCTGAAACCTGCCGTTTGCAGAATTTCGTTGGCGCGTTTGATTTCGCTGATGTTGTGGTTGCTTACGCCCACTCGCTTCACCTTGCCGCTTTGTAGCAGTGGAATGAGCCCCGGCGTCCAGCGCTCCACGTCCATTGGGTTGTGAATCCAGTAGATGTCGATATAGTCGGTGCCGAGCCGTTTCATGCTTGCTTCGGCCATCCGTTCTACCGAGTTGCCGTACATCTCGGCAATTTGCGGGGTGAATTTGGTAGAGAGTTCGATGTCGTTACGCTTCACGCTGCCTGCAAACTTGCCCAGTATATCCTCGCTGGCCCCCATGCCATAGACGGTTGCCGTATCCCAGCGGTTGAGCCCCTGACGCATGGCAGCGTCGAAAACGGGCTTCAGCTGCTCCTCGTCCGTGTGGTTGCCAAACACCTGGTCGCCACCGGCAGCACCTGTGCCCCACGACCATGTACCCAATGTAATGTTGTTTTTTGCCATTTTCTTCTTGTTATGATGGTTCTTCCATGTTTACAGTTGCAAAGTTACAACTTCTCTGTTATTTAAGCGTTAAATAAATACAAGAAGAAGATACCTATTTTACGGATTTGTTTGTTTTGGTGAGAGTGGCAGATAAAAACCGCTGAAACAAGGCCCGTATTTACGCATCTGGTGGTTCTCCCGGGCCCTATTCCGTGACTGAGTGCCTACTGCGCGGCTGCAATTTGTAAAGAAAACATGCCGAAAAACAGTGCATCAATTCCGCTCGAAATAGCAAACGGAACGACTACTTCTGGCTTCTTCTGCCCCCGGAAACCGACTCCGGAAGTGTTGAAGATGACCTCCGGCACCCCAAAAGCTATCCTTTTAAGTTCTTGGAGCTATGCTTTTAAGCGTAAGGAGCTATGCTTTTTAAGGTAAGGAGCTATGCTTTTTAAGGTAAGGAGCTATGCTTTTTAGGGTAAGGAGACCATCTCCTTACGGCCAAAACCTATGCAGAAGAAGTAAAACATTGATGCTCAGCGAGTTGCAAAAATGGCGATTTTAGCGCGTATTTGCGGCCGGATGGGTGGTTGCTGATGAATACGCGAAACTACAGAGGTGTTTTGTTGAAATAATTGAGCAGGTTTTCAGCGGCCTGAACCGGGATGTTCGGGCAGGTTCCGGCGCCTTAGATACTTGCGCCAGGCGTACGGGCGGCGGTGCAGCAGGTAGTTGTGGTCGTGCATGTGGGCGTAGGCTTCGCGCTCAAACGATAGGTTCTCGTAGGCCCGGCCGTGCATGCAGAGGCGCACGAGCCACTCTGCCACATACCAGAGGTAGAACCCCACGATGCCCATCTCCATCATCTGCCGCGTGTGGATGCGCTCGTGCTGGATGAGGGAGGCGGTGAGCACGGTTCCCTTACGGCAGAAGAGCAGCCCCAGGATGTTGATGGCGTCGTACTTGCGGGGTGGCAGCAGGGGGTTGTGGATGATTCTCATCGGGTGCCTTTGCGTTTCTTCCAGTTGTCTTTCTTGTAGCTCGAGGGGTACGAAGTACGGTAAAGAATCTGCCCGCCGCGTTCGTGTATCCACGTGTCGAACTGCCTTTTGCCTTCCTTGAGCACGATGATGCGGGCGCCGTTGCGCAGGTGATTGTACTCTGTATTGCCCCCCGAGAAGCGTCCGTGGGCCAAGAGCACGTCGTAGTACATCACACTGTAGTCGTTGTCATGGTCGTGTCCGCAGAATATACCCATCACATCGCCGCTTTCCTTCATGGCAGTAAACATGCCGGAGTTAAGGTTCGCCGCGTGTGCTCGCTCCATCCGGGTGCCGTAGAGCACGCACTGCGGGTTGGCAACGGCGTCGTTGAACTCCTGTAGCGGTATGTGGAAGAAGGCCAGAGCGGGCAGGGGCTTGCCTCCGTTGGCCGTGGCAAGGGTGCTGCTCTGCTCGCGGTACCACCTTATCTGGTCAAAGTTGAGCCACTGGTAGCCGCCCACGCCGGCCATGCGGCTGCGGTTGTGGGAGTAGAGGCAGTAGAGCAGGGCGGCATCCTTTTCGCCTGCCGAGGCCTTGATGGGCAGCACGTAGTCCATCGTCCGGCTGGTCTTGCGGTCGGGCATCACGCATCCGGGCGCCTTCTGTATCTGGTCGTAGAGGTCGGTGAGCGGCGTTCCCTGCTCGTCGTCGTGGTTTCCAAAGGGGATGGCGAAGGGTATCTTCTGCGCCGAGAGCGTGTTGAGCACCAGCTGCATGGCAGCAAATCCGGGCTTGGAGTAAATGATGTCGCCCGTCAGGATGATGAAGTCGGGCTTCTCGTCGCGGCAAATCTCGCTGATGCAGGCCAGCGCCTGCTCCGATGCAGAGTTGCCCGTAACGTAGTGCAGGTCGGTAAATTGGGCTATCTTGAACTCTCCCTGGCTGAAGCGGAGTGCCTGGGCGCGGGCCGTGAGGGCAGCAAGAAGGATGGTGAGAAGCAGCAATGTCTTTTTCATCGTTATCGTTCGTTTGTGGCAAAGCGCGTGTCCGCGGGCGCCGCTTTTGCCGTTTGGTTGCTGCAAAGATAACGTTTTCGGGCCATATTACAGTGCTGCGGAGGGATTAAATTAGCCAATTTCAGTTTTTTTCTGCCCGTTTGAAAACGGAAAAGGCTCTCTCCCGCCGTTGGGGAAAGAGCCTTGTGGTAGTTATGAAGTCGGTCGCCAGCCATCCTGACCGGCAGCCGTCGTAGGGTTACAAATCTTCTTTCTTCACCCTCGTGGCGATGATGAAGTAGCTGATGAGCAGCAGGTAGGCGCCCAGAGAGAGCAACTCTGAGAGGTGATTGGCCCACCACGCGTCGTAATTAAACTCTATTCCGCCGAACTTCAGCAGTGCACTAACCACGCCCATCAGTGCTCCGCCGGCTATAAAACCGCTGGCTATGAGCGTTCCCTTGTCGCCCCGCGCCTTGTTTACCTCGGCATCCTTGGAGCGCGAAGTTACAAACCAGTTGATGGCTCCGCCCACAACAAGCGGGATGTTGAGCTGCATGGGGATGAACATACCTAAGGCGAAAGCCAGCGCGGAGACCTTGCAGCGGTCGAGTATCAGGGCTATCAGCGCGCCGATGGCATAAAGCAGCCAGGGCGCACCCTGCCCGTTCATGAGCGGAGCGATGACTGCCGCCATGGCGTGAGCTTGCGGTGCAGCCAGCTTGTCGCCCTGGAAACCGTAGGTTTTGTTAAGCAGTATCATCACGCCTGCTACCGTTGCAGCCGATATGATGGTGCCCAGGAACTTCCAGCTCTCCTGCTTCTTGGGCGTTGTTCCGAGCCAGTAGCCTATCTTCAGGTCGGTAATGAAGCTGCCGGACATGGAGAGAGCGGTGCAGACTACGGCTCCCATGAGCAGTGCTGCCAGCATGCCGGCTTCGCCCTTCAGCCCAACAGCCACCATCACGACGCTGGCCAGGATGAGTGTCATGAGCGTCATGCCCGATACGGGGTTGCTTCCCACGATGGCGATGGCATTGGCCGCCACGGTTGTAAACAAGAAGGCAATGACCGAAACCAGCAGAATGGCCACCACGGCGTGCAGCAGATTGAAGTCCATTACGCCCGCATAGAAGAACAGGAACGTAACGAGAATGGTGAAGATGGAGCCTATGGCGATGATTTTAAACGAGATGTCGCGTTGCGTGCGGATAACGGCTTTCTCGTCGGAGCCCTTTCCTTTCATCTCCCGAGCAGCCAGTCCGACGGCGCTCTTGATAATTCCCCAGCTCTTGACAATGCCGATAACGCCTGCCATTGCAATGCCTCCGATGCCTATGTTGCGTGCATAATGGGAGAAAATCTCCTCTGCACTCATGCTTCCAACGGTGGTTGTGATGGCCGGGTCCCACTGGTTAAGCACCGTATCGGGGAAGAAGAGCGCCATCAGAGGTACGATAATCCACCACACGGTGAGCGAACCAAAGCAGATGATGGAGGCATATTTCAGTCCTACGATGTAGCCCAGACCGAGCACGGCGGCACCTGTGTTGACCTTGAACACCAGCTTTGCGTGGTCTGCCAGCTGCTGTCCCCAGCCTATAACGCGGCTGGTGAAGTTCTCGTTCCACAGTCCGAACGTGGCTACTATGAAGTCATAGAGCCCGCCAACCACTCCGGCAAAGAGCAAAGGCTTGGCCTGGTTGCCGCCTTTAGCACCGCTCACCAGCACTTGAGTGGTTGCAGTGGCCTCCGGGAAGGGGTATTTGCCGTGCATGTCTTTGACGAAATACTTGCGGAAAGGTATCAGGAACAGGATGCCGAGGATGCCACCAAGCGACGAGGCGATGAAGACTTTGAGGAAATCGGCATGCAAATCGAGCATGTAAATGGCCGGTAATACGAAGATGGCGCCTGCCACCACGGCTCCCGAACAGGCTCCGATGCTCTGGATGATGACGTTTTCGCCCAGCGCGTTCTTGCGCTTTGCCGCCGATGATACACCTATGGCGATGATTGCAATGGGTATGGCAGCCTCGAAAACCTGGCCCACCTTGAGGCCCAGATATGCGGCCGCAGCCGAGAAAAGCACCACCATAAGCACGCCCCAGGTAACTGACCAGCCGTTTACTTCTGCGTAAACGCGGTCCGGACTCATCACCGGACGGTACTCTTCGCCGTCTTTCAGCTCCCTGAACGCATTTTCCGGCAGCTTTACTGCTTCTTGTTCTTTATTTTCCATATTTGCTTTTTGTTTTTCAATACAATGTTGCAAAGTTAGCAAAAGTTAGGTGTACGGCCAAAGAATGTTGTCAAAAAACAATGCGGAAACACCTTGCCGTATCGCAGAAAATGCCTAACTTTACAGCCGTTAACATCAAACAGTCAGTCATGAAACGACTTCTACTGCTCGTTTTTGCCTCTTTGGCCCTCCCGTTAGGAGCCCTGGCACAGCAACAATGGTATGACAAGTACCAGCAAGTTCTTAACGACAGCGACGCCAACAAGCTGCTTCTGGTAATTGAGGCGTGGCAGAAAGCGGAGCCGGAATCGGCCGATGTCTATGCTGCCTGGTTCAACTACTATTATAAAATAGGTGTATCGAGTGTGCTCTCACTCACCACCGAGCCGCCTGCTGACGGCAGTGAGAGCCTTGTCTTGCGCAATGATACCACTCAGGAGACCGCCGGTTACCTCTACGCAGTGCCAACCTACAACGATTCTCTGATGAACCTGTCCTTCCAAAAGATAGATGCAGGCATCCGGAAGTTCCCCGACAGGCTCGATTTGGCATTCGGCAAGATACATGTATTGATGCAAATGAAAGATTACGAGGCTGCATTGAAGGCCTTGGATGCCGTTATCCGCCGCTCTGCTGATAACCACAACGCCTGGCTCTGGACACTTGACAAACCGGTGGACGATGGCTCCGCCATGTTCTTTGACAGCATGCAGGATTACTTCAACCAGCTTTGGAAGGTGCAGAACCTCTCCTATGCCGAGCAGTTGGCACACATGCTGGTGGCTGCCTACCCGTCAAACATCGTCTTCCGTTCCAACTTTGCCGGCATCAAAGGAGCCAAGGGAGAGAACGAAGAAGCACTTAAACTCTTTCTGGACATCCACCGCGATGCCCCCAAAGACGAGATTGTGATTGGCAATATAGCGCATCTCTATCTTGTCTTGGGCGATAAGAAGCAGGCCAAGAAATACTATCAGCTGTTGCTGAAGAGTGAAGACGAAACGATGAAAGAAGAAGCGGCCAGTGCCATTAAGCAGATAGAGAACGGCGAATAATGCCCCAACTCAACGTTTGTAACCGTTTCCTACGGCTCTGCCCGCCACATTTGTTTGGGCAGACAAACAGATACAACCTTTTATTTACCTACCATTTACCGATTAACAACCTTCGGATGAAGAAGATTTTTACCCTCTTTGTGTTTCTTGCCTCTGTGCTTTCGCTCTCTGCGGCGCCAGCACAGCGGGGCTTGTGGAGAACCATTCGGCTGGCCGACGGTACCGAGCGGCGCGCCAGATTGTGCGGCGACGAGTTCATGCACTACCTCCGGGATGCGGCCGGACAGCGTTACCGTTACGACAGCACCACTGCTGCCTACGTGCCGATAGCCGATTTCAGCACGCTTACAACCAAGGCTGCGGGCCGACGGCAGCGTGTGGCAAAGGCGCGTGCAGCACGCCGCAGCGCCACGCGGGCTGTCCTCGGCGCTGCCCATCAGATCTATGCGGGCACCAAGAGGGGGCTCATCATCCTCGTTGAATTTAAGGACAAGCAGTTTGCACAGGGGCATAACAACGCCCTCTTCCGGCGCATTGCCAACGAAGAAGGCTACCAGTCGGCCGATGGCTTCCACGGAAGTGTGCGCGATTACTTCAAGTCACAGAGCGCCGGACAGTTCGTTATCGACTTCGATGTCGTTGGTCCGGTACAGTTGCCCCAGAACTGCAGCTACTACGGAGGTAACGATGCCGAGGGCAACGACAGGCATCCGGACCAGATGGTGGCCACGGCCTGCAGGCTTGCCGATGCCGAGACCGACTTCTCCAAGTACGATTGGGACGGCGACGGAGCGGCAGACGAGGTGTATGTTCTTTACGCCGGAGAGGGCGAAAACGCCAATGGAGGCGAGGAAACCGTGTGGCCTCACCAGTCGGAACTTAGCTACAACAGCCTGCAACTCAAGCTCGACGGGGTGATGATAGATACCTACGCCTGCAGTGCTGAGCTCTCCTCGGCCACTCAAATTAACGGAATAGGAACCTTGTGCCATGAGTTTTCGCACTGTCTCGGCCTGCCCGACATGTACGATGTTACCTACCAGGGCGGCTACGGCATGCAGAACTGGGACGTGATGGACCAGGGCAGCTACAATGGTGATGCCAACGCCGACGGCTATGGAGACGGAATGGTGCCCGCGGCCTATACCGCCTACGAGCGTATGTACGCCGGATGGCTCACGCCGCGGGAACTTACAGCCGACACGCTCATAAGCTCCATGCGCCCGCTTGCCGACGGCGGAGAGGCTTACATTATATATAATAAGGTGCACCGCGACGAGTTCTACCTGCTCGAAAACCGTCAGCAAACGGGCTGGGACGCCCAACTGTACGGCGCGGGGCTGCTTGCCGTGCACGTTGATTATGACGCCACGGCCTGGCGCAGCAACAATGTGAACAGCACGAACGACCACCAACGCTGCACTCCCGTTGCCGCCGACAACTCTTACAACACCGTCTTTACGCAGGAAATGGAGGAATATCTCGACGCTGATAACATAGGTGCCGATGCCTATCCCTGCGCTTCAAACGACAGCCTGACGCGCCATTCGCAGCCTACAGCGGCGCTCTATGCTGCCAATGCCGACCATACGCGCTTCTTGAACGCCAAGATTCTGCACATCCGCCAGCACAATGACCTCTCCATGAGCTTTGAGTTCAAGACCGATTCGGCTACGGTCGAGCCTTCCGATTCAGTCAGGACGGGTCGCTATGCCTTCTATGAAACCTTCGACCAGTGCAATGGCACGGGCGGCAACGACAACCTCTGGAGCGGCAGCACGGCGCAGAGCCGGTTCCTGCCTGATAACGATGGCTGGGCGTTAGCTTACTATCCGGCCGGTACTGCAATGTACGGAGCCAACAAGTGTGCCCGCTTTGGAACGGGAACAAAGGACGGCAGCGTCATCACTCCGGCCTTCAGTGCCGATGACGTGACAACTTTCAGCTTCAAGGCAGCGCCGTGGAGCCGGGAGATTACGGACATTATCCTGACCGTACAGTCGGGTACGGCCACCTTGGGCACCGAGACTTTCAAGCTCACTCCCGGCAAGTGGACCTCCTGCACCACCACGTTCAAGGGCTCGGGTACGGTAAGAATTCAGTTCACCGGCTCCAAGATGCGCTTCTTCCTCGACGATGTACGGGCCGTGAAGACCGTTACCAACGGCATCCGCCAGCTCCCGTCGCCTGCCGTCATGCCATCCGCGGGGCGCATCTACAATCTCAAAGGGCAGTATGTGGGCACGCGTTTGCAGCAGCTGCCCAAAGGAGTGTACATCATGAACGGGCGCAAGGTGGTGAAGTAACACCGCCGTTTCCTTGTCAGTCAGCCTGTAGCAAGAACCCTGCTGCAGGCTGTCTGCTTTGTCATCCCTTCTTCCGTTTCCCCTTGTGAGGGCTGGGTAGGCTTCCGTACAGGTACCGGCGGGGTGTTAAAGACGGTGCTTCGGGAACTTTCGACACCTGTCACACGTGTATTTGACACCTGTCAAACAATCGTGCGACACCTGTCGAAAGTTCCAACAGGTTACGAGAAGCCACCCCGAAGCAGCTTTCTGAACACCGAAACAAGGGCATTGGTGTGTGCAAACAAAAAGAGCGTGAACTTCTGTTCACGCTCTTACAGCTCGTAGATGGTCAGCTATTCCTCTGTTTCCGGTTCCGCTGCAACCTCCGGCAGGCCCGTGATGGGTAGCTGGCGGTTGATGGGCGTGTTGAACGAAATGATGGTTTCGCTGCGCGAGAGGCCCAGAGGCTGCAGCTTGTCGTGGATGATTTCCATGAGGTGATGGTTGTTCAGAGCGTACAGCTTGATAAACAAATCCATGCCGCCGGTGGTATAATGGCATTCCACTACCTCGGGTATCTTCCTCAACTCGGCCACAACACGGTCGAAACTGGCCGGGTCTTTAAGGTACAGAGCTACGTAAGCGCAGGTCTCGTAACCTATTTTCTCCGGGTCGATGATAAACTGGGAGCCTTTCAGTATTCCCAGATTTGTTAACTTCTGAATACGTTGATGGATGGCGGCGCCGCTTACATTGCAGGCGCGGGCAACCTCCAGGAAAGGTATTCGTGCATCCTCAGCTATCAATTTGAGGATTTTCTTGTCTAAAGCATCTAAACTATGATGTGCCATCTTTTATGATAATTTGGCTGCAAAGATAGTCAAAAATATTGTATTCGGCAACTATTTGTGTTAAAAAAGCAGCTAAGTATTAGTTTTGTCTGCCTGATTGTTCGGCCGAATAGTTAATTTTCAAGGCTCCTGCCTGGCGCAGCGACTGCTTTACTTTGGTTATTACGCCCATGCGAGTTGCCCTGTCAGCGCGTATGGAGACGGTTTGCTGCTGCAAATCCTCGGGGCTCATGCGCTTTTGTTCGGCCGAGATATAATCGGCAATCTCGGCTGTTGAGACGAATTTATCATTCATCTGGATGCGGCTCTCGTTACCCGTTACCCGGTTGAGGGCATCAACCGGCCGGCCTATATATATATAGGTGGCGGCCGATTTATTGGTTAGGCGCGTGAGTTCGGTGCCTTGCGGAACCTGATATTTCACCTTCAGCGTTACCTTACGCATGTGGGTAACGATCATGAAGAAAAAGAGAACGGTGAAAATGAGGTCGGGCAGCGACGATGTATTCAGTCCCGGCATGTCCCGGTGCCTGCGTTCAAACATGCTCATGGGGTGCCTCCTTCCTGTTGCAGGTTGTATTTTTCGACGATGCGCTGCGGATATTGCGCCCGCAAGTCGTCCTTCTGCTGCTCCGTGCAGCGTGCATACGGCCTGCCGTACTGCCGTTGGGCGGCCCTGTTACGCAGTTGGCGGTAGGCTGCCACTATCTCGTTCTGCATGCGGAAGTAAGCATCGTAGCTGGAATTGGGGTCGGTATCTACGGAGATAAGGTGCTTTTTGCCCACCCGGTTCACGAATTCCACGACCTTGGGGCGCAGTTTCGCCACGTCTGCAGGCTTGCCGTTGAGCAGCAAACTGTCGTCGGCCGTGATGCGCAACGTCAGCACCATGCCCTTTACCACGTCGGTTGGCGGCACTTCCTTCTGCTCGTTGGCGGGCGGAAGTTGGCGCGACAGCCCCTTGTCCGCGTCCATTGAAGTGGTGACGAGGAAGAAGATAAGCAACATGAACGAGATGTCGGCCGTTGATGTTGTATTCAATCCGGGAACTGCGTGGCGTCGTTTCTTGAAAAACATCCTAATCTCTTTTTAGCCCGCCGCTATCTGCCGAGGTAGTAGCGTGTGGCACCGAATATGGCTGCTCCTATGGCAATGACCATCAGAACGGCCGTTGTATTGATGAACATGTCGGCCATGCGCAGCCAGAAAGCATCGGTATAATCCTTGCCGTTGATAAGCATGGCGCCGGTGGAGCCAAACAGGAAGGTGAACACAAGCAGCCCCACGGTGACGAAGAGCATGCCGTAGGCCAGCTTCTTTACGGGAATGTTGTTGTCCATCCGGCCGCCCTTGCCCCGCTTCTTGAGCGTGGTATAGACCGCCCATGCCGCCGTACACAGCGCTCCGAGCAGCAACACGTACATCAGCACGAGTACGGCACCGGTAAAGAAGGGTGCCCTGAAGGCGGGATCTTCGATGAAAGGAAGGTCGAACCCCACAAGATAAAAAAGGCCGAAGACGAGCACGATGACCCCTATGAGCACGTAGAAAACGCGCTGAGAGATACGTTCGGTCGACCAGTTATGGGTAAATGCGGGCTTCATTTCTTCGTTTTGTACGTCATGACGGCATCGAGCAGCGTGATGGCCGACTCTTCCATCTGGCTTGTAAGATGGTCTATCTTCGAGAGAATGTAGTTGTAGAACAGCTGCAGGATGAGCGCCACGATGATACCGAATATGGTTGTAATGAGCGCAACCTTCATTCCGGCGGCCACGATGGTGGGACTGATGTCGCCTGCTGTTTGTATCTGGTCGAAGGCCATCACCATACCAATCACCGTGCCCAGGAACCCCAGCGACGGTGCCATGGCTATAAAGAGGGTTATCCACGAGCAACCTTTCTCCAGGTTGGCCGCCTGCACGGTGCCGTAAGCGGCCACCGTGCGCTCCACGTGATCAATGGTTTCGTCTATATGTTCAATGCCCTGGGCGCATATAGCTGCCACGGGGCCGCGCGTTTCGGCACATTGAGCCTTGGCTCCCTCCACGTCTCCGGCTTCAATCTTCTGCCGCAAGTCGGCCATAAAGCGCTTGGCGTTAATCTCCGAGAGGCTCAGGTAGATGATGCGCTCAATGCAGAAAGCCAGTCCGATGACCAGGGCAAGCGCCACGAGCGACATGAAACCGGCGTTTCCTTCTATGAACTTGGTCTTGAGCGAATGGTGGAAGCTCTGGTCTTCCATAGCAGCAAGCATGGGGTCGTCGGCATCCGCGAGGGCATCATCAAGCATGCCGGCAGCTCCTGTGCTGTCGGTGGCAATGCTGTCGGCAGCCACCTGCGGCACGGCATGCGACTTTACGGAGTCAGGTGCGGCCTGGGCAATGTGACTGGAAGCAAGTATAAAGAGGGTTACTATTGCAAATTTTGCAATTAGACTATTCATTTCAATTACAATTAGAAGCTACAAAGAAAAAGCGGAAAGACGGGGATTCGAACCCCGGAAGCGCTTTTGACGCTTACACGCTTTCCAGGCGTGCCTCTTCAGCCACTCGAGCATCTTTCCTTGTTTCGGCTTACAAAAGTATTTCTTTTTTACCTAACACGGGCAAGAAACGTTGATATTTAAATTTCTTTAAGGGTTAGATACCTGGCCGGAGGTATGCTTTAAGGGGCTTGAAGGATAGGTTCAAGCCCCTTGACTGATACCATTAAGAGGCTTGAAGCATAGCTCTTAGAGAGGCGCCTGTACATGGCGGTTTCAGTGCAGGGCGTTTTCGAGGGCCTGAAAGCGGCCTGCCGAGCCGCCCGGGCATGAAAAACGGGAACCTGCAGGCGCCCTTCTCAGGTGCTTGCAGGTTCCCGCAATGATGGTTGTTTTAATCGGCCATGGGGAACAGTCGGCTCACCGTGGCGTTGGTAACGGCAGCAACTTCGGCCTCCGTTACGCCGTAGCTCTCGGCCAGTTGGCGCAGTACAAGCGCCACGTAGGCACTCTCGTTGCGCTGGCCGCGGTGGGGCACGGGAGCCATGTAGGGGCTGTCGGTCTCCAGCACGATGCGGTCAAGGGGCACGCTGGCCGGCAGGTCTTGGCGCAGATGGCTGCTCTTGAACGTGAGCACGCCGCCTATGCCGAGCGCGAAGTTCTCTAACCGCAGCAGTTCCGCAGCCTCTTGGCGGTTCCCGGTGAAGCAGTGGAACACGCCGCCGGGCAGCTCCTGCTCGTATTTCCTTAGTATATGGAGCAGCTCGTTTTGTGCTTTACGGCAATGAATCATGAGCGGCAGCCGGTATTCTATGGCCCACTGAACCTGCTGTTCGAACGCCTGGAGCTGCTCGCTCTCGAACTCACGCGACCAGTAGAAGTCGAGTCCAACCTCGCCGACGGCAATGAACGGGCAGCCGTTGGTTGGCTCCCGCCGGCCTTCATCCAGCAGTTGCTTCATCTGTTGCAGCACTTCGCGCCAGTCGGTGCGTACCTCCTCGGGCTGCAGTCCTATCATGGGGTAGGCGTAACCGGGGTAACGGCGGCACACGTTGAGTACGGCCGGCACCGATGAAAGGTCGATGGCAGGCAGGAAGACCTTGCTTACGCCGGCTTTCTTGGCCCGATTGATGACCTCGGGTAGGTCGTCTTTGAACTCTTCACCGTCCAGGTGAGCGTGCGTATCAATAAATGTGAGGTTCATGTCGGCGGTAATAATAAATGATGCCAAACTTCCGGCACTCGGCAAAACGTACTTCGGGGGGCTCGTTCTCAAAGTGTTTCTCTATCTGGTTCCATAAATCCAGGATTATTTCATCGGCCTCCGGGCGCAGCCGCTGGATGTCGTCAAGCGCGCGTTGCGTACGCTCCTGCAGCTGTTTCTGTTGCTGGTAGATGTCTACAAAGATGTCGTAGTGCGTGCTCACCATGCCTATCGTGGGGTTGTAGATGGGCCTGCCGCCGCGCTTCAGGCGCTCGCGTTCGCCCTCGATGGTATGCTTTCCCCATTCTGTCAGGCCGTCCATGGTCTTCAGGTTGGGCAGCGCGGTGGCGTCGTCGGGCAGACCGTAGAGTTTGAGAGTTGAGCGTTTGATTTCTCCGCGCTCAACACTCATGAGCAAAACCTGCAGGAAATGGCTCACGTACATGGTGGCATTGCGCTGCAACTTCTCAATTCGGCCCTTGTGGCGGGTCTGTGCCTGGCGGCATACCCGGTACTGCTCGCAAGCCGTGAGCAGCCGATCGTAAACGGGTTGGGCGCGGTTCAGCGCTTTCCAGTCTATGAATCGGTTCCTAACGGTATATATATCGTTATTGTCGAGCAGGGTCTTCAGCACCTTCAGCCTTGCTGCATCGGTCTTTGGTAGTCGGCGATATGGCAAATTGCAGGTAGTTGTTAGAAACGGTGGTTTATGGTTCTTGTTTATTCAAAAGGCAGCCCTCAGAACTTGCGTTCCATCATCCTACCGGCGTAAGCGCGCAGTTCGGCCTTGCGGTCGTCGGCTACCTGCACGGCATCCAGATACTTCCGGCTCTCCTCAAAGTAGCAGGCAATCTTCTGCCGGGCCAGCTTGTCGACGCCAATCTCGTTGTAGAGCTGCGTTACGGCGGCAACTTTTTCGCGGGCGTCAAAGGCTTTGGCGTCCGTCCAACGCTGCAACTCGCTGCGCTGGTGCGCGTCGGCATGGTTGAAGGCGTTGATGAGCATGTAGGTTTTCTTGTTGGAGATGATGTCGCCCCCGATAGCTTTACCGAACACACTGGTGTCTCCGTACACGTCCAAGAAGTCGTCCTGCAGCTGGAAAGCGAGCCCTATGAGCTCGCCGAACCTGTATAGGTTGTCGGCATCAGCTGCCGGTGCATCGGCCAGAATGCCGCCCGTCTTCATGGCGCAGGCCAGCAGCACGCTGGTCTTGAGTCGTATCATCTCGATGTACTCGTCCTCGGTAACGTCGTTGCGGCTCTCGAAATCCATGTCATATTGCTGTCCTTCGCCTATCTCCAAGGCCGTTTCGGTGAACAGGTCGATAACTGGTTTCAGCTTGTCGGCATCACATTGCGCCATGAGGCGATAGGCCAGCACGAGCATGGAGTCGCCGGAAAGGATGGCGGTGTTGGCATCCCACTTCTTGTGAACTGTCTGGTGGCCGCGCCGAAGGTCGGCATTATCCATCAAATCATCATGCAGCAAGGTGTAGTTATGGTAGGTTTCGAGCCCGCAAGCGGAGCTCAGGATGCGTTCGGGGTCGTCTTTGTATAGGTTGTAGGCAAGCAACATCAGGACCGGACGTATGCGCTTGCCGCCTAAAGAGAGTACATAGCGGATGGGAGCGTATAGCGTTGAGGGCCTCCGGTCATAGGGGAGACTGTCGAGATACGCGTTAATCATCTTCTGGATTGCGTCGGCTGTTAACATCATTGATATGGTTTTCGGTTTACAGTTTATTGTTTCAGCGCCGCCACTGTTTATGAGCAGGACAGAGAGTGGCCGCCGTCAGAGCTTGAACACGATGGGAATGGCGAACATGGTGCGGCAGGGCTGGTTGTTTTCTATGCCCGGTTTCCACTTCGGCATCATGCGAACTACGCGCATGGCTTCGCGGTCGAGCGACGGATCTACGGACTTTTCGACCTTTGCGTCGGTAATGGAGCCGTCCTTGTTGATGATGAACGACACCACTACCTTGCCCTCTATCTTCTGCCGTTGGGCCGTGACGGGATACTTCAAGTTGCGGTTCAGCCACTTCATCAGTTCTACCATGCCGCCCGGAAACTCAGGTATCTGCTGCACGATGCGTATGTGCAGCGGGTTGTCATCTTCCGTTTGAACCTGCGCCTGCGCAGCTTCTTCCTGCTTGGTGTCCGTCTTTCCCTTTACGGCAGCAGCCTCTCCGGTGTCCTCGGCATCAGGGTCGGCGTTGGGAGTTATCTTGTCCGACGTCTCTACAGGCTTGTCCACAACCTTCAGCTCCTCCGTTACGGCGGGCGAGGCAGGTTTCGGAGCGGGCACTGTTATCATGTCTTCCTGCTCTTTCTCGGCCAATAGTTCCATCTCCTCGGCCAGGTCTTCCATTGCCGTATCATCGTTTTCTTCCGGCCGGTTGTTCGAGTTATATTCCAAACCCACGAAGAGCAGGGCGAGCACAAGGATGAGTCCTAACAGGAATCCCTGCGTACGACCGGCCTCGGAGCTGGCTTTATGTGCTTTCTGTTTTTCCACTTAAGAGTCTATACACTAAAAGAGCGACTTTCTCGTTATTACATCGAATTCACCTACAAATTTAACTCAGATATTTGAAAAAAGGCGTATCTTTGCCAAATAATTAGGAAATTTAAATGAAAAAAGTTGTTTTCGCGCTTCTTGTTACGCTTTTCGCGCACGCTGCCAACGCACAGGAAAGCCAGACGCTGTATAACTTTCTCCGTCTACCTGTGAGTGCCCATGCCGCTGCCTTGGGTGGAGATAACGTGACGCTCATAGAGGACGACGAGGCGCTGATATTCAACAATCCCGCCCTCTTGTCGTCGGTGAGCGACAAGACCATCAACCTCAACTACATGAACTACATGTCCGGAGCCCACGTGGCCAGTGCTGCATTCAACCGAAACTACGGCGAGAGGGCCAGTGCTGCTGTCTCCGCGCAGTACATCAACTACGGAACGATGAAACAAGTTGACGAGAACAACGTGCAGACGGGCGACTTCTCGGCCAAGGACATCGCCCTGGCAGGCTACTTCTCCTACATGCTCACCGACCGCCTTGCAGGCGGAATAGCGGCCAAGTTCATTACTTCATACATCGGAGACTACAACTCCATAGCCATGGGTGTTGACCTCGGGCTCAACTACTACGACGATGAACGCGAGTGGTCGCTGTCGCTCGTGGTCCGTAACCTGGGCGGACAGCTCAAAGCCTACGATGATGAATACGAGAAGATGCCCATCGACGTGCAGGCCGGTGTGAGCAAGCGGCTCACGCATACGCCGTTCCGCGTCTCGGCAACGCTCGTAGATCTCAACCACTGGAACTACAAGTTCATCAACCACTTGGCAGCAGGAGTGGACGTGTTGCTGTCCGAAAGCATCTGGATAGGCGCCGGTTACAACTTCAGGAGGGCCGATGAAATGAAGACGAACCGCGATACCGACAACGAGAGCAGCCACGGGGCAGGCTTCTCACTCGGTGCAGGAGTGAACCTGGAGCGCTTCAAACTCAACCTGGCCTACGGCAAGTACCACATCTCGAGCAGCTCCATAGTGGTCAATGTGGCCTACTCTCTGTAGCCCGGCAGCATCCATCAACGACAAGACACATAACGAGAATATGAGAAAGATAACAATAGCAATCGACGGACTCTCCTCCTGTGGCAAGAGTACCATGGCCAAAGACCTGGCCAAAGAGATAGGTTACGTGTACGTAGACACGGGCGCCATGTACCGCGCCGTAACCCTTCACGCCCTGCGCAAGGGCCTTTTCGGTGCCGACGGAACCATCCGCACGGCCGGGCTGGAGGCCGAAATGCCCAACATCAGCATCTCCTTTAAGTTCAACCCGCAGACCGGCAGGCCCGATACTTATCTTAACGGCGAGCTCGTGGAACAAGAGATACGCTCGCTCGAAGTGAGCTCCCGCGTCAGTCCCATTGCCGCTCTGCCCTTTGTGAGGACAGCTCTGGTGGCCCAGCAGCAGAAGATGGGCGAGGATAAAGGTATCGTGATGGACGGCCGCGACATTGGTACGGTGGTCTTCCCCCATGCAGAACTCAAGGTGTTTGTAACCGCCAGCGCCGAGGTTAGGGCGCAGCGCCGTTTCGACGAGCTGAAAGCAAAGGGGATGGAGGCCGACTTCGACGACATTCTGAAGAACGTGCAGGAGCGCGACTACATCGATTCGCACCGCGAAACGTCGCCTCTTCGCAAGGCCGATGATGCCATCGAACTGGACAACAGCCACCTGACAATAGAGCAACAGAACCAGTGGCTGCTCGACAGATACCGCGAGGTGGCCGCCGAGTAGCCTGCTCCGGGGTTGCAGATCCTGTTTTCAGACATCGTAACAAAGTAATTTTTAACCGTTAATTCTTACTTTGTTGCTTTGTCTTTAACCTTACCTTACTTTGTCTTTAAATCGCAAAAAGGAAGCCGCAGAATAAAGGCCTGCGGCTTGGAGGTGCCTTTCAAAGGCCTTGAATGATGCTTTCAAGAGCCTTGAAGGATACGTTCAAGAGGCTTGAATGGCACCTTTTGTATCCTTGTTTGTAACGTATTGATTTCTAATAGTTTACAAACGAGTGCTTGATTAACTGCTTCACACTGCGTCATCCCCTCCTCCGCCTCCCCTTTCCAAGGGGAGGTTACCGGTTTGTCCTGTGGTTGTTTTTCCCCTGCTCGTTCCTACCCACAAGTAGAAAAGTAGCAATCAGTTCCTCCCCTTGGAAAGGGGAGGTTAGGAGGGGATGATATTCAGCAGCTGTGGTTTGTAGCTTTTGGTGTGCTGTTCTCACACTCCATCCACATTGACATGGGGCTGACAGCTTAGCAGAAGTAAACACAAAAAGCCCTGCCGGATGCTTACGTCCGGCAGGGCTTGCTGTTATAGTGAGCCTTCCCGCCAGGAGCGGGAAAGCGGAAGATTAGTTGCGGAAAGTGAGCTGACCGTTAACAGCATCTACGATGATGGGCTTCTCGCGCAGCACTTGCTCTGCCAAGAGCTTCTTACTGAGCTCGTTGAGCACGTAATCCTGTATGGCCCGCTTCACCGGTCGGGCTCCGAACTCGGGGTCGTAGCCCACATCGGCCAGGAAGTCGACGGCATCCGGCGTCCATTCCAGGCGGAAGCCCTGCGGCTCCAGCATGCTCTTTACGCGCTTCATCTGCAGGATTACCACCTTCGAAATCTCCTCTTTGGTGAGCGGCAGGAACATGATGGTGTCGTCGATGCGGTTCAGGAACTCCGGCCGGATGGTCTTCTTGAGCATCTCCATCACGCGGTTGCGGGTGTTGGCAATAATCTCCTCGCGGTTATAGTCGTTGAGTTCGGCGAACTGCTCCTGTATGTATTGGCTCCCGAGGTTGGAGGTCATGATGATAATCGTGTTCTTGAAGTTCACCACGCGACCCTTGTTATCGGTCAGCCGGCCGTCGTCCAGCACCTGTAACAGGATGTTGAACACATCCGGGTGGGCCTTCTCAATCTCGTCGAACAGCACCACGCTGTACGGTTTACGCCGCACCGCTTCGGTCAGCTGGCCACCTTCGTCGTAGCCAACGTAGCCCGGAGGCGCTCCGATGAGGCGCGAGACGCTGAACTTCTCCTGATATTCGCTCATGTCGATGCGCGTCATCATGTTCTCGTCATTGAAGAGGTAATCGGCCAGAGCCTTAGCCAGCTCGGTCTTGCCCACGCCCGTTGTGCCCATGAAGATAAAGGAGGCGATGGGCCGTTTGGGGTCTTGCAGGCCGGCACGCGAACGCCGCACGGCGTCTGCTACGGCCGTTATGGCCTCTTGCTGACCAACGACGCGGCGGTGGAGTTCCTCCTCCAGGTGCAGTAACTTGTCGCGTTCGCTCTGCATCATGCGCGTAACGGGAATGCCGGTCCAGCGACTCACCACCTCTGCTATGTCGTCGGCAGTTACTTCCTCACGCACCATACCCTCGCCGCCTTGGGTTGCCTTGAGCTGCAACTGTATGTTGTCGATGTCGTCCTGCAGGCTTTTCAGCTTGCCGTAGCGTATCTCGGCCACGCGTTCATAGTTGCCTTCGCGTTCTGCGCGCTCAGCTTCAAACTTCAGGTTCTCCATCTCCTGCTTGTCCTGTTGTATCTTGTTCACCAGGTTCTTCTCTGCTTCCCACTTGGCGCGGAAGGCATGTTCCCTCTCTTTAAGCCCCGCTATGTCCTTGTCAAGCTGCTCTATCTTGGGCTGGTCGTTCTCCCTTTTAATGGCTTCACGTTCTATCTCGAGCTGTTTAAGGTGGCGGGTAATCTCGTCGAGTTCCTCCGGCACCGAGTCTCTTTCCATGCGTAGCTTGGCTGCGGCCTCATCCATGAGGTCGATGGCCTTATCGGGCAGGAAGCGGTCACTTATGTATCGCTCCGACAACTGCACAGCAGCAATGCACGCATCGTCCTGAATACGCACCTTGTGATGGTTCTCATAGCGCTCTTTCAGGCCGCGGAGAATGCTTATGGCGTCAACTTCATCGGGCTCATCGACCATCACCGTCTGGAACCGACGTTCCAAGGCTTTGTCTTTCTCGAAGTATTTCTGGTACTCGTTCAGCGTCGTTGCGCCTATTGCACGCAGCTCTCCGCGGGCCAGAGCGGGCTTGAGAATGTTGGCGGCATCCATCGCTCCCTCGCCTCCTCCTGCCCCCACGAGGGTATGGATTTCGTCGATGAAGAGGATGATGTTGCCCTGCGCGTTCACTACTTCCTTGATTACGCTCTTCAATCGCTCCTCAAATTCGCCCTTGTACTTAGCTCCGGCCACCAGTGCACCCATGTCGAGCGAGTAGAGTTGCTTGTTTTTGAGGTTCTCGGGCACGTCACCACGCACGATGCGTTCGGCCAGTCCCTCCACGATAGCTGTCTTTCCGGTGCCCGGTTCGCCAATGAGAATGGGGTTGTTCTTGGTCCGGCGCGAGAGAATTTGCAGCACCCGGCGTATCTCCTCGTCGCGACCAATGACGGGGTCGAGCTTGCCTTTGCGGGCTTCTTCTACCAGATTCTTGGCATACTTGCTCAAAGCTTGGTAGTTCTCGTCGGCCGATGGGCTCTGTACTTTTTGCCCTTGCCGCAGTTCCTGGATGGCTTTGGTGGTGTCGGCAGCGGTAAGTCCGGCATCTTTCAGTATGCGTGAAGCCGTGGAGTTGACCTGTAACAGCGCCAAGAGCATGGGCTCTACGGAGACGAACTCATCGCCCATCTGCTGCGAAAGCTGTGTAGTCTTGTCGAAAACCTGGTTGGTCTCGTTCGAAAAGTAGGGCTGTCCGCCCTGAACCTTGGGCAGATGATCGACCTCGCTCTGTACGAGCGACTCTATCTGCATGGCGTTAACGCCCGACTTCTGGAATATGAAATTGGTCACGTCGCGGCCTTTCAGCAGGACGCCTTGCAGCAGGTGAACCGGCTCTATGGCCTGGTTGCCGGCTTGTTGTGCCGTGTTCACGGCCTCCTGAACGGCCTCCTGTGCCTTGATGGTGAATTTGTCGAATGTCATATCTTGTTCTCCTTTCGTTTCTTTCTGTTTCGTTTTATCCATCCATCTGCCCGCAAAGGATATGCCGAAGCAGGCTTTTGTGCCAAAGGCAGAAACGGGTCTGCCATTTTGTCGTATCTCCTTCACCTTGCAAAAGCTATCGTTCAAGCCCCTTGAAGGTGCCCTTCAAGCGCGTTGACCCATAGCTTCAAGCGCCTTGAACGGCAGCTCTTCGAATACTGCCTGCCGCCGGCACTTCCGCCAGAGCGCACAACGGCAAATGCCGAAGCAGGGATGTAAATAAGTAGGAAAATGTTTTGCGAGCTGATTTTTAATGCCTATATTTGTACACTCGCTAACCAGCTATCACTTCAACAAATAAATATGATGAACAACGACACATTAGCTTTAAACGCCAATAAGGTTGTGGCTTACCTGCAGAAGCCCGCCAGTGAGTTTACGAAAGAAGACATCATCAACTTCATTTCGCACAATGACATCCGCATGGTGAACTTCATGTACCCCGGCGGCGACGGCAAACTGAAAACCCTGAACTTCGTGATAACCAACGAAGCCTATCTGCACACCATCCTTACCTGCGGCGAGCGGGTAGACGGCTCCAGCCTCTTCGACTTCATCCAGGCCTCCAGTTCCGACCTTTACGTGCTCCCCCGGTTCGCCACGGCCTTTGTAGATCCCTTCGCGGAGATACCCACCCTGGGCATGTTATGCTCGTTCTTTGACAAGGACGGCAGGCCTTTGGAGAGCGCTCCGGAGCACACTTTGGCCAAAGCCTTGGATGCTATGAGAGCCACAACGGGCATGGATTTCCACGCTATGGGCGAGCTGGAGTACTACGTTATCAAGCCTTCGGAGAGCGTGTATCCCGCCATCGACCAGCACGGATACCACGAGAGCATGCCTTATGCCAAAACTAACGACTTCCGTGCACGCTGCATGGACTACATTGCACAGTGCGGCGGACAAATCAAGTACGGCCACTCGGAGGTGGGCAACTTTACCCACAACGGCCTCACCTACGAGCAGAACGAGATTGAGTTCTTGCCCATTCTCTGCACGCAGGCCGCCGACGAGCTCATGATAGCCAAGTGGGTAATACGCAACCTGGCCTACCGCGAGGGCCTGGACGTAACTTTTGCACCCAAGATAACCACGGGCAAGGCCGGTTCGGGCCTGCACATACACATGCGACTGATGAAAAACGGCCGCAGCGTGATGACCAACACCGACGGTACATTGAGCAACGAAGCCCGCACGGCCATAGCAGGACTGATGGATGTGGCACAGGCCATCACCGCCTTCGGCAACAAGAACCCGACTTCCTACTTCCGTCTGGTGCCCCATCAGGAAGCTCCCACCAACGTGTGTTGGGGCGACCGCAACCGCAGTGTGCTGGTTCGGGTGCCGCTGGGGTGGACTTCGGGCGTGGACATGAGCCGCATGGTGAACCCGCTGGAGCATGAAGAAGAGCTTGATACGACCGACAAGCAGACCTTCGAGATGCGTTCGCCCGACGGTTCTGCCGACCTTTACCAGCTCATTGCAGGCCTCTGCGTGGGCTGCAGGCACGGTTTCGAGATGGCGGATGCACTCAACGTGGCCGCCGAGACGTATGTCGACGTGAACATACACAATGCAGAAAACGCCGCGAAGCTGGCCACCCTGCAGGAATTACCCGACAGTTGCGCCGCCAGTGCCGACTCTCTGGAGGCCAAGCGCAGCATCTTCGAGGCCCACGGTGTGTTCTCTCCGGACATGATAAACGGCATCCTGAGCCAGCTGCGGGCCTTCAACGACCGCACGCTCCGCCATGACATAGAGGGCAATCAGGAAAAGATTGCCGCGCTGGTAGAACGCTTCTTCCACTGCGGATAGCAGCAACAAGCCTGCTGCAGGGCTTACACCTTAATTATATAGTGAATGTACGGGCTCCGGAGTCCGTACATTTTTTGTTCATTTATTTGCTGTTACAAGACTTTTGTCGTAACTTTGCAATGATTAAAAAACGTCGATTATGAAGAAAATCCTCATATCCCTGATAGTTGTTTTAATATGTTTACCAATGGCTATGAGTGCAGACGGTTATACAACTTTGTGGAAGCAATACGATGCGGCGGGACGTAAAGACCTGCCGAAGACGCAGTTGCAGATTCTTGGCAACATCGTAGATAAGGCTTCCAAGGAACAGAAATACGGCCATCTGCTCAAGGCACAGCTGCTGGAAATACAACTGCAGCTGGCCGTTTCGCCCGATTCGCTGCTGCCGATGCGCGACAGGATGGAGGCCGAAGAGGGCAAAATTACCGACCGGGTGCTGGCAGCAGTCTATCAGTGTGCACTGGGCAAGCTGTACGAAGCTGCCGGTTCCGATGCCGAAACCAATGGAACAAGGAGTCGGGAATACTTCAAAAAGGCGATGGAGAACCCCGAGCTGCTGGCCGAACACACCGTAACGGACTATCTGCCGCTGCTTGTCGACGGGGCGGACAGCCGCATCTTCGGCGACGACTTGCTGCACGTGATAGGCTTCGAGGCCCGCGATTACAAGACACTTCACGACTACTACCTGGCCCGGGGCAACCGTGCGGCGGCCTGCATCTGCGCCTACGAGCTCTCGCAAAAGGAGCGCCATGAGGACGTAAACGAGATACATAAGTCCAAATACCTGCAGAAGATAGACTCGCTCATTGAGGTTTACAAGGACTTACCCGAAGCCGGAGAGCTCGCCATAGAGCATTACAACTTCATCAGTCAGGCTACCGACGCCACTGCTCAGGACAAGATGCACTACATCAACTATGCTTTGAGCCGCTGGGGTGCCTGGCCGCGCATGAATATTCTGCGCAATGCACAGAGCGATTTGACGCGTCCGGAGTTCAATGTCAGCATAGGCGACGAGCTTTCACTGCCCGGCAAGCCACGTAAGGTGCTTGTCAATTCGGTGCGGAACATCAACACCCTGACCATGAACGTTTACAGGCTGAAGGTAAAAGGCGATACAAAGCTGGACCCGCAGGGTACCGAACACTATCGTAGGCTGATGGAGGGAGCCGTCCTGGTGCCCCAGGCAACGCAGAGCCTGAAGTACTTCGGCATGCCTGCTTACAAGGAGATAACCGACACCATGACCATTGTACCGCTGCAGCCGGGTGTGTACATGGTCGAGATATCGACCGACAACAAGGCCATTCAGCCCCAGCGCAGCTTGCTGCACGTGAGCAATCTCTTTCTTGTAAGCGAGGAGCTGCCGGGCAAGAACATCCGCATGGCCGTGGTCAATGCCACCAACGGCCGCCCGGTAGCCGGTGCCAAGGTGCGCCTAACGACGCAGAACTACTACGGAAAGAAGGATGAAACGCAGACGTTGACATGCAACAGCAACGGCGAAGCTATGCTCACGTACTCCCAACGCGAACCCAACAGGGTCTATGTCTATACGGACGACGACGTGTTTGCACCCGAGATAGGGTTCGGAAACTCCTTCTCTTATTACGATGTAAAGAACGACCGCAAGGTTGCCGACCTCTTTACCGACCGCCGTATCTACCGGCCGGGCCAGACGGTGCACGTGGCCGCGGTGGCTTACACAGTGCATCGGCAGCAGGAAACACAGGTTGACGCCGGCCGCCAGCTCAAGTTTACGCTCCGTGATGCCAACTACAAGCCCGTTGCCGAGAAGCAGGTAACGACCGATGACTATGGAACGGCGTCGGTAGACTTCACCCTCCCGCAGTCTGGTCTTACGGGTGTGTTCACTGTCGAGACGCCTAACGGCTCGACCTACTTCTCGGTCGAGGAATACAAACGTCCCACTTTCCAGGTTGAGTTTGATGAGGTAAAGCAGAAATATGAGAATGGCGACACCGTGACGGTGGTGGGTCATGCCCGCAGCTTTGCAGGAGTGCCGGTGCAGGGCGCGGTGGTCAAGTACACCGTAGAGCGCCGTCCGTCTTCCTGGTGGTGGTATCGGGCGGCCAATGACCGTATGGTTATCTTGCTGAGCGATACCCTGAAGACCGACGACAAGGGCGAGTTCCGCGTCCGTATGCCCATGGAATTGCCCGTTACACTGGACAACCGGCATCCCCGTTTCTATCGTTTCTCCGTCAGCGCACAGGTAACCGACGCAGCCGGAGAGAGCCGGGAAGGGGAAATGAGCCTGCCGTTGAGCACGCATCCAACGGCCTTCAGCTGCGATATTCCGCAGAAGTCGGAGCTCGACAGCTTGCAGTCGTTCTCTTTCAGCTATAAGAACAATGCCGGAAAGGACATTCCCGGCGTGGTAAAATACACCATCGACGGCAAGAACTACGAAGCAAAAGCCAACGAGAAGATAGCTTTCAGTCCCCGTTCCCTATCCCTTGCTTCTGGCAAACACATGCTCACGGCCGTTTGCGGCACCGATACACTGAAGCAGGAGTTCGTGCTCTTCACGATGGAAGACAAGCAGCCGGCCATTGAAACGCACGACTGGTTCTACCAAACGGCATCGGAATTCCCCCGCGATGGTGGTCCCGTGTATGTTCAGGCGGGCTCTTCGGACGAGGGACAGCACATCGTCTACACTCTTCTTTCAGGCAACAAGGTTCTCGAAAGCGGTGTGATAGACCAGAGTAACGCCATCACCACGCGCCGTTTTACTTACCAGGAGTCGTACGGAAACGGACTTCTGCTCACCCTGGCATGGGTAAGAGACGGCGTTCTTTACAGTCACCGGGCCGAAATCCGCAGACCTCTGCCCGACAAACGGCTCAACATGAAGTGGACAACTTTCCGCGACCGGCTCACTCCCGGACAAAAAGAAGAGTGGACGCTGCACATCTCCCGCCCCGATGGTAGAGCCGCCCAGGCCCAGCTGTTGGCAACTCTTTACGACAAATCATTGGACGAAATAACCGCTCATCGTTGGCGTTTCAGCGATGGGTTGTACCTTCATCTGCCCTCGACCCGATGGTCCGGAGGCAATTTCGATGCCGTTGGGCTTTACGGTTTCATGGATTACAGGTCGCTGACCGAACGCCCGCTCGACTTTTCTCACTTCGATGAAGAGTTGTTCGGCTACGCTCCGACGATTGCAAAGGATGAACTTCTGCTTCTTGACAGCGCTCCCCGGGTGATGATTAGAGGCAGTAAGCAGACCAGAGTGGCCAATGCAAAGCTCGCAACCACGCAGATGGCGGTTGTTGAAGCTGCTGCCGATGCCGCTGCCGGAGAAGCACCAGAAGAGCAAAAGGCGACAGGCAGCGCTTCTTCTCAGCTGCGCGAAAACCTCAATGAGACTGCTTTCTTTTACCCGAACATGGAGACCGACGCCGCCGGTAACGTGAAAATAAAGTTCACTTTGCCAGAAAGTATCACCACGTGGCGCTTCTTGGGCTTTGCTCATGACCGCGAGATGAACAACGGAATGACCGAGGCAGAGGCCGTGGCCCAGAAGACCGTGATGGTGCAACCTAACCTGCCGCGCTTTGTCCGCATGGGAGATAAGGCCCTGATAACGGCTCGCGTGTTCAATACTTCGGCCAAGCAGGTTGGCGGAACGGCCCGAATGGAACTGCTGGATGCCGAAACGCAGCAGCTTGTTTACAAGCAGAACTGCAAGTATCAAGTGCAGGCAGGCGGCACGGCTACCGTCTCCTTCGACTACAAACCGCAGCAGGAAGGCTCGCTGTTGATATGTCGCATCGTGGCCGAGGGCAAAGGTTACAGCGACGGTGAGCAGCATTACCTGCCCGTTTTGCCTGATAAGGAGCTGGTGACCCATACCGTTCCCTTTACTCAAAACATGCCCGGAGTGAAGCGCATCGACCTTTCAGCCATGCTGCCCGCCAAGCATGACAAATCCGTAAAATACACTTTCGAGTACACCAACAACCCGGCGTGGCTGCTCATACAGGCCTTGCCCACCGTTGCCCGTTACAACGACGCCAACGCCATCTCGTTGGCAGCGGCTTACTATGCCAACAGCATTGCGGCAGACATTCTGCACCAGAGCCCTACCATCAAGCAAACGATTGAGTTGTGGAAGCAGGAGAAAGGCGCTGAAGCATCGCTGATGAGCAGTTTACAGAAGAATGAAGAGCTCCGGCAGCTGGTACTCAACGAGACGCCTTGGGTGGCCGATGCCGACCGCGAGGCTGACCAAAAGCAGCTGCTCATCAACTTTTTCGATGAATCTGTGCTCTCTCATCGCCAGTTGTCCATCTTTTCGCAGCTGCTGAAGTTGCAGAATCCCGACGGTTCCTTTAGCTGGTGGCCCGGCATGAGGGGCAGTATGTACATGACAACGGCCGTTACCAAGATGCTTGTCCGGCTCAACACCATGACAGGTAAGCAGCCCGAAACCGCCCAGACCATAGACAATGCCTTCCGTTACATGGACAGCAGGATAGCCGAAGAGGTGCGCGAGCTGAAGAAACTGCAGGCAAAAGGGCAGAAGAACCTCACGCCGAGCGAGACTGCCTGCGATTATCTGTACACCAATGCGCTTGCCAAACGGCGCTCTACGCCCAACATCACCTACCTTGTAGGCCTGCTGTCGCAGCAGCCCTCGCAGCTTACAATCTACGGAAAGGCCAACTCCGCCGTCATTCTCTCGCAGTACGGACACCGCGAAAAGGCAGCAGAGTACCTGCAGAGCATGAACGAATACAGCGTATATAAAGAGGAGACGGGGCGTTATTTTGACACACCGAAGGCTCGTTACAGCTGGTTCGATTACCGCATACCTACCCAGGTGGCAGCCATTGAGGCACTCAAGGCGTTGAAACCTGCCGACAAGCAGACTGTTGAAGAGATGCAACGGTGGCTGCTACAGGCCAAACGAACCCAGAGTTGGGACACTCCTCTGAACAGCGTGAACGCAGTTTACGCTTTCCTCAACGGCGAAACAAGCAAGCTCTCTGCGCTTTCCGGCCCGCTTGCTGCACTCAAGGTAGACGGCAAACGGCTCGACCTGCCAAAGGCAACGGCTGGTTTGGGCTATGTGAAGACAACGCTCAACGCCCCCGATGCCAAGACCTTTGAAGCCGAAAAGCAGACGGAAGGAACCTCGTGGGGTGCCGTTTACGCCCAGTTCTATCAGCAGTCGGCCGATGTAAGCGCAGCTTCTGCCGGTCTATCCGTAAAGCGCGAGCTGATACATGCAGCCCAACCGCTCAAGGTGGGCGATAAGGTAAAGGTGCGCCTCACCATCACCGCCGACCGCGACTACGACTTCGTTCAGGTTCAGGACAAGCGTGCAGCCTGCCTGGAGCCCGTAGGCCAGTTGAGTGGTTACCGCAACGGCTACTATTGTACGCCGCGCGATAACGCCACGAACTATTATTTCGACCGTTTGCCAAAGGGCAAGCACGTGATAGAAACCGAATACTTTATCGACCGCACCGGTACCTACCAGACCGGCATCTGCACCGTGCAGTGCGCCTACAGTCCCGAGTTTTCGGGCCGTGCTGCCGCTCAGACCATCGTAGTAGAATAAGAACCAGAACCGTATGAACATGAAACTGATGATAGCGCCGCTGCTGCTAACGGGCTGCCTGAGCCTCTCCGCCCAGCAGATAACGGTGCAGCAGGACGTGATAGACTGCGGACAAATCATGTTCCGCAAACCCTTTGCCGTTGAGTACGACCTGCAGAACACCGATACCAAGCCGCTTGCCATCCGCGAGGTGCGCACCAGCTGCGGCTGCACTGCGGTAGACTATCCCCGCAATCCCATTGCCGCAGGCCAACACTTCAAGGTCAAAGCCGTTTACGATGCCAAGCAGATGGGCCATTTCCTCAAGCTGATAGGCCTCTACGCCGGTGCGTCGAGCCAGCCCGTAATGCTCTCCCTGCGCGGCGTGGTGGTAGCAGAGGCGGTCGATTTTTCGGGCAGCTACCCCTTTGCCATCGGCAGCATACTGGCCGATAAGGATGCTGTGGAGTTTGACGACGTGAACAGCGGCGACCGTCCTTTCCAGAAGATACACGTGATGAACAGCTCTTCGGAGACCGTGCAGCCCGTGGTCATGCACCTGCCCGGCTACTTGCAGGCGCAGGTTTCGCCGTCTAAGATAGCGCCGGGGCATGCAGGCGAAATCACTCTCTTGCTCAATTCGCGCCTCATGCACAGCTATGGACTCACGCAGACCTCCGTCTATCTCGGCATGTTTCCCGGCGATGTAGTGTCTCCAAACAACGAGATACCGGTCTCGGTGGTACGTTTGCCCAACTTCAGGAGCTTCAATGAACAGAACATGGAGCTTGCTCCGCACCTGCAACTCTCTGCCGATACGTTAGACTTAGGTGCCTTTGGCAGCAAGAACAAGAAGAAAGGAGAAATCCTGGTGCGCAACACCGGCCGCACAACACTCGACATCTCCAACCTCCAGATGTTTACACCAGGCCTCGAGGTGTCGCTCGGTTCGCGCAAGATAGCTCCCGGAGAGGAAACCAAACTCAAGGTAACGGCCGTGGCGAAGGAGCTGCGCCGCCGGCGTGCAAGGCCCCGCGTGCTCATGATAACCAACGACCCGGCGCGCCCCAAGGTCGTTATCGTAATCCAGATAAAATGATTCAGATAGAAATAGACAATGGCAGCGGCTTCTGCTTCGGCGTGACCACGGCCATCAAGAAGGCCGAGGAAGAGCTTGCAGAGGGCAAGACACTCTACTGCCTGGGCGACATCGTGCACAACGGAATGGAGGTTGAACGCCTCCATACACGCGGACTTGTGACCATAAACCACGAACAACTCAAGGAACTTCACGACGTCAAGGTACTGCTGCGGGCACATGGAGAACCGCCGGAGACCTACGAACTGGCCAAGAGAAACAACATAGAAATCATTGATGCCACGTGTCCGGTGGTGCTGCAGTTGCAGCGGCGCATCAAAAAACAGTTCGACAGCAACCCGCAGGCGCAGCTCGTCATCTTCGGAAAGAACGGCCACGCCGAGGTGCTTGGCCTCGTTGGACAGACGCAGAGCAAAGCTATTGTCATCGAAAAGTTCGACGACGTGCGCCGTCTCGACTTCTCCCGCGACATCTACTTGTACTCTCAGACCACGAAGAGTCTGGACGAATTCCACCGCATCATTGAGTACATACAGAGCCATATCGCGCCAGGAGCCACCTTCCGGAGCTTCGATACCATCTGCAGACAGGTGGCTAACCGCATGCCCAACATAGCTCGCTTTGCCTCGAAGCACGACATCATTCTCTTTGTCAGCGGCCGCAAGAGCAGCAACGGCAAGGTTTTGTTCAACGAATGCAGGAGCGTGAACCCCAACAGTTACCAGATAGAACGGGCCGAGGAGATTGATATGGCCTGGCTGCAGGGCGTATCGACCATTGGCATCTGCGGCGCCACGAGCACGCCCAAGTGGCTCATGGAGGAGTGCCGGGACTACATCAGGCGCCGGGTAGGGTGCCAGTAGCCGGGCTCCTGCGGCTTAAAGACAGAGTAACAGAGTTTTAAAGACAGAGTAACAGAGTTTTAAAGACAGAGTAACAGAATAACTTCGGACAGCGAAAAATTATTCTGTTACTTTGTCTTTTTTGTTTTTCTACAGCGCTTCCTCCCTTTGGAAAGAGGCCCCGAAGAATGGGCCGTCACGCTGCAAAGCATGGCCTGCGCCAGCAGAACATCATCCCCTCCTAACCTCCCCTTTCCAAGGGGAGGAACCGCTGGCAGCGTTTTCATTCATTGGTAATTACAAATAGGATAATAATAGCAGAAAAGCAAACCGGTATCCTCCCCTTGGAAAGGGG
>LAHS01000605.1_pt1 | contig 110475 bp, 86 predicted proteins | sample 329651 | NCBI WGS metagenome assembly LAHS01 (sample SAMN03275699, study PRJNA271635) | activated sludge metagenome | isolation source: sample C-1 Sludge from hydrolytic chamber (first chamber) of Anaerobic...
AGGAGCCAATGGCAGGAGTTGCTGAGGCAGTTACTCATCCTCTCGGCTATATGGAGCTACACCGTACTGGTGGGCATGTCGGCCTCCGTTATACGCTCGGCCGTGATGTTGACCATCTACGCCATCGTCATTTTGTTGCGCCGCCGGTCCTTCTCACCCAACTCACTGGCGCTGGCGGCATTCCTCATTCTGCTCCAGAACCCATTGGCTTTGTGGGACGTAGGGTTCCAGATGTCGTTCCTGGCCGTGGCCGGCATCCTGCTGTTCGTGCCCCTGATGGAGCGCTTCCTCACGGCTCCGGTACTGCAGAGGCGCGGCATCTGGTGGATTGTATCCATGGCCGAAGTCTCCATTGCCGCACAGCTGGGGGTGTTTCCCGTCACGATGTACTACTTCAATCGTTTCTCCTCGTACTTCCTTCTCACCAACTTTGTGGCCATACCGCTGGCCACCGCCGTTCTGTATCTTACCTTGCTGTTCTTTGCCTCCAGCCCTCTACCGTGGCTGCAGCATGCCACCGCCACGGTCATAGGAACCGTTACGGGGTGGCTCAACGGCAGTTTGTCGTGGCTGTCGGCACTGCCCGGCGCCTCCATTGAGCACATCCACATCAACCACTGGCAAGTAGCGGCTATTTACGTCATCATCCTTTGTGTGTATAGAATTATTTGTTTAACTTTGCATCCAAGATGACACAACGCTACTTCGTATATCTTTCGTACGACGGCACCGCCTATCACGGATGGCAGGTGCAGCCCAACGGCATCTCCGTACAGCAGGTTCTGGAGCAGAAACTCACCCTCCTGCTGCGTCCAGCCAATGAAGCAGGCGTACAGGTAACGGGTGCCGGGCGCACAGATGCAGGCGTGCATGCCCGGCTGATGGTAGCTCACTTTGACACGGACACACCCATTGACTGCCTTCAGACAACCTACCGCCTGAACCGCATGCTGCCCCGCGACGTTGCCATCAGCAAGATTGAGCCCGTTGCTGCCAACCTGCATGCCCGTTTCTCGGCCACTTCGCGTACCTATCATTATTATATCCACACGCAGCGCAACCCTTTTCTGCGCCAATACTCCTACGAGATGCCCTATAAGCTCGACTTCGGCAAGATGAACGAAGCCGCCCAACTGCTGCTCAAGGTAGCCGATTTCGGCGCCTTCTGCAAGGCACATGCCGACGTAAAAACCACACTCTGCCAGGTTACCGAGGCCCGATGGACGGCCGTAGAGGGCGACGACGAGGGTCGCTACTGCTTCATCATTACGGCCAACCGCTTTCTTCGCAACATGGTGAGGGCCGTGGTGGGAACGCTGGTTGACGTGGGCCGGGGCCGCATCTCGGTCGAGGAATTCGGCCACATCATTGCTTCCGGCTCGCGTTCCAACGCGGGTGAGAGCATGCCGGGCAATGCTCTCTTCCTGTGGGACATCCAATACGGCAACGCCGAACGATAAAAGCCGAAAGACAGCATGTGGTTAGTTCTCGCCTTTCTCTCGGCCGCCTTGCTGGGCTGCTACGACTCCTGTAAGAAGCAATCGCTGAAGAATAACGCCGTAATACCGGTGTTATTCCTCAACACTTTGTTCTGTTCGCTCATCTTCTTGCCCCTTATCCTGATCTCATATCACACCCACGTGCTCGACGGAAGCCCCTTTCTCGTAGGCCGCGGAGGCTGGCAGGCCCACGCCTACATCTTGCTCAAGAGCTGCATCGTGCTCGCCTCGTGGGTGTTCGGCTACTTTGCCATGAAGCACCTGCCGCTAACCATCGTTGGCCCCGTTAATGCCACGCGCCCCGTCATGGTGCTGGTGGGAGCCATGCTGGTTTATGGCGAGCGGCTGAACCTGTGGCAGTGGGCAGGCGTGGCAATGGCCGTGGTGTCCTTCTTCCTGCTAAGTAAGAGCGGAAAGAAGGAAGGCATAGACTTCAAGCACGACAAGTGGATATACTTTCTCGTAGCAGCAGCCGTGCTGGGAGCCGTGAGCGGGCTGTACGACAAATACCTCATGGCCGCCCCCTCACATGGCGGCGTGGGGCTGGACCGCATGATGGTGCAGAGCTGGTACAACCTCTACCAGTGCGCCATGATGGCTGTAGTGCTGCTGCTCATCTGGTGGCCCGCGCGCAGTCGTACCACCCCGTTCAGCTGGCACTGGAGTATCATCCTCATCTCCGTCTTTCTCAGCATGGCCGATTTTGCCTACTTTTACTCCCTCAGTTTGCCGGGAGCCATGATATCCATTGTGAGCATGGTGCGCAGAGGGTCGGTTATCGTGAGCTTCATGCTGGGAGCACTCCTCTTACACGAGAAGAATCTCAAGGCCAAAGCCCTGGACCTGGCGCTGGTACTGATAGGCATGGTATTCCTGTGGATAGGCAGCAGGTAGAGCAAAACTGCAAGAACAAAGCACAAACAGCGGCGCAACTGTTTCTTTTTGAGGCTTTTTCTTTTCGGATTATAAAAAAAGTCGTATTTTTGCATGCGTGAACTACCGCGGGCAGTTTTAGCGTTTCAGGAGTAACAACGACTGGAGAACCGACACTACATGACACAATACAAAAAACATCTATAGCATGCGCAATATCTTTAAAGGGCTCGGCACAGCCCTCATCACCCCCTTTAATCAAGACGGAACGGTTGACTACAAATCGCTGAAGCGCCTCGTTGAATACCAGATAGACAACGGAGCCGACTTCTTCTGCATACTGGCCACGACGGGCGAGGTGCCCTGTTTGACGCGTGAAGAGAAGGACAAGATTACGCAACTGGTAAAAGACGTGAACCAGGGGCGCCTGCCCATCCTCAAATACTGCGGGGGCAACAACACCGCAGCTGTGACAGAGGAAATCAGGCAGACCGACTGGAGCGGCGTAGACGGCATTCTCAGCATCTGCCCTTACTACAACAAGCCGTCGCAGGAGGGCCTGTACCGCCACTTCAAGGCCATCAGTGCCGCCAGTACCCTGCCGCTTGTGCTGTACAATGTGCCCGGACGAACGGGCGTGAACCTAAAACCACAGACGCTGATTCGCCTCGCCACCGAGTGTGACAACATCGTGGCAGTAAAAGAAGCCAGCGGTTCGCTGGAGCAGGTAGACGAGATTATCAAGAACAAACCGGCCAACTTCGACGTCATCAGCGGCGACGACGCCCTCACCTTCTCCATGATAGCCAGCGGTGCAGCCGGCGTTATCTCCGTAATAGGCAACGCCCTGCCCAAGGAGTTCTCGCGAATGATAAGGCTGGAGTTCCAGGGCGAGTACGAGCCGGCACGCAAAATACACCACATGTTTACCGAGTTGTACAAGCTGCTCTTCGTTGACGGCAACCCTGCCGGCGTAAAGGCGCTGCTCAACGACATGGGTTTCATCGACAACGTGCTGCGCCTTCCGCTCGTTCCCACAACCATTGCCACCAAGGAAAAGATGTCGGCCATACTCAAGGAGCTGCGCATCTAACGCCCCACTCCTTATAACAGGCACAACCAAAGGCTCTCCGCAAGGGAGCTTTTTTTATGGTTTTACCCCTCAAGAGACATGCTTTGGGAGCTTACGGGAGGTGTCTTACCGTCATTCGATAGGTGCCTCACCATCGTACGGCAGATGTAGGAAGTTGCAGCAGGTATCATTCAAGCCCGCTAAAGCTATCTTTCAACCTCCTTGAAGCTGGCCTTCAGCAGGCTTGAATGATACCTGCACCGGCAGACGTTTACCGCACGGCTGCCGCTGCACTTTACGAAAGGCCACGCGAAATATCGCCGTTTGCTTGCCCGTTCCGAATATAATTCATTATCTTTGCACCCTGAACGCAGATGCAAAGCATCCGTGCAGGATAAGTAATACAGAGAATATGCCTGATATATCCATACGAGGACTGGAGATGCCGCAATCACCCATCCGCAAACTTGCACCCCTTGCGCAGGCTGCCAAGGACCGAGGAACGAAGGTCTACCACCTGAACATAGGGCAGCCCGACCTGCCCACGCCGCAATGCGGACTTGATGCACTGAAGCACATAGACCGCAAGGTGCTGGAATACTCGCCCAGCCAGGGCTACAGAAGCTACAGGGAAAAGCTGACCCGGTACTACAGCAAATACGACATCAACGTAACTGCCGACGACATTATCATTACTTCAGGCGGCTCGGAGGCCGTGCTCTTTGCTTTCATGAGCACGCTGAACCCAGGCGACGAAATCATTGTACCCGAGCCGGCCTATGCCAACTACATGGCTTTTGCAGTCTCGGCAGGAGCCACCATACGCACCATTGCCACCACGATAGACGAGGGTTTCGCCCTGCCACGTGTGGAGAAGTTCGAAGAACTCATCAATGAACGCACCAAGGCCATCATGATTTGCAACCCCAACAACCCCACGGGCTATCTCTACACACGCCGGGAAATGAACCAGATACGCGACCTGGTGAAGAAATACGACCTCTACTTGTTCTCTGACGAGGTGTACCGGGAATACATCTACACGGGAAGTCCCTACATAAGTGCCATGCACCTGCAGGGTATAGAGAACAATGTGGTGCTGATAGACTCCGTTTCAAAACGCTACTCGGAGTGCGGCATCCGCATCGGAGCGCTCATCACGAAGAACGTTGAGGTGCGCAAGGCCGTCATGAAGTTCTGTCAGGCGCGCCTGTCGCCACCTCTCATCGGGCAGATAGTGGCCGAGGCTTCGCTCGATGCACCTGAGAGCTACTACCGCGAGGTGTACGATGAGTACGTGGAGCGGCGCAAATGCCTCATTGACGGGCTGAACCGCATTCCCGGCGTGTACTCCCCCATCCCCATGGGAGCCTTCTACACCGTGGCCAAGCTGCCCGTTGACGACAGCGAGGAGTTCTGCCGCTGGTGCCTGGAAGAGTTCAGCTACGAGGGCGAAACCGTGATGATGGCGCCCGCAGCGGGCTTTTACACCACGCCCGGAGCCGGCCGCAACCAGGTGCGCATAGCCTACGTGCTCAAGCGCCGGGATCTGGAACGCGCCCTGCTGGTGCTCCGCAAGGCGCTGGAGGCTTATCCGGGACGCGTTACGGACGAAGAAGCATAAACGCCACAGCATGAACCTACCTTTATTTATAGCACGCAGAATCTACGCCGAGAACGACGAGAAACGCCAGGTTTCGCGCCCGGCTATACGGATAGCAACCGCAGGCGTTGCCATCGGTCTGGCCGTTATGCTGGTCTCGGTGGGCGTAGTCTTTGGCTTCAAGCACACCATCCAGGACAAGGTAATAGGCTTCGGGAGCCACATTCAGGTAGGAGATTTCATGACGCTGCAGTCTAACGAGCAGTATCCCATACAGATGGACGACTCGATGGTGAACGTACTGAAGAGCATACCGGGCGTGGCCCACGTGCAGAGGTTTGCCAACAAGCAGGGCATCCTGAAAACGGATTCCGACTTCCTGGGGGTGGTCTTCAAGGGTGTAGGGCCCGACTTCGACTCTACCTTCATCCATCAGAACATGACGGAAGGTTCCATTCCCAAGTTTTCCGACACCGCCAGCCACAACAAGATACTGGTCTCAAGAACCATGGCCGACAAGCTCAGGCTCAAGACCGGGCAGAAGCTGTTTGCCTACTTCGTTGACCAGAACGGCGTGAGAGCCCGCAGGTTTACCGTTCAGGGCATCTATCAGACCAACTTGTCGCAATACGACCGCATCATTTGTTATACCGATTTATACACTGCCGTGAAGCTGAACGGATGGGAAGCTGACCAGGCTTCGGGCGCTGAACTGACCGTAAAGGACTTCAGCCGGCTGCAGGAAGTGGAGGATATCATCGTGAGCAGGGTGAACAGAACCATCGACCGGTACGGCGAAACCTATTCTTCGCGCACCATACAGGAGGCTAATCCCAACATTTTTCACTGGCTCGGACTGCTCGACATGAACGTGTGGATTATCCTCGCACTCATGACTGCCGTGGCGGGAGTTACGATGGTGTCGGGCCTACTCATTATTATATTGGAGCGTACCACCATGATTGGCCTGCTCAAGGCTATGGGCGCACGCAACCGGACCATACGCCGAACCTTCCTGTGGTTTGCCGTCTTCATCATTGGCAAGGGGCTGCTCATCGGCAACCTGGTGGGTATAGGGCTCATGGTGCTGCAGAAACTGACGGGAATAGTGAAGCTGGACGAGAGCGTTTACTACGTGAGTACGGTGCCGGTGGAAATAAACCCCGCCGCCATCGTTATCCTCAATGTCGCTACACTGCTCATCAGTGTCTTCGTACTCATAGCACCCAGCTATCTGATAGCGCACATCCATCCGGCCAAGTCCATGCGATACGAATAGCCGGAAGGGCGAGTCGGAAGATTTGAACACTTACTCTAACCTTTGGAACACTGCACAACAACGCGCCTTGTGCAAAAGACTAACAAAAGCAAAAAAGATTGGCAAGCGTCTAAAAAAGTGCACATTATTTTTGGAAATGTGCACTTTAGGTAGTATCTTTGCACAAATTTTGAATATCTGTGCAATGATTTCTATACCCAGTTTCAACGCTTACATTGAACGCTGTATAAAGGATAATTGGAATAAAGATGCCCTGACAGACTACAAAGGGGCAACACTGCAATACCACGATGTAGCCAGAAAGATTGAGAAGCTGCATATCCTGTTCGAAAACAGTGGCGTAAAACCAGGCGACAAGATAGCCCTCTGCGGGCGCAACAGTGCCGCCTGGGCGTGCGCCTTCCTGGCAACTATCACCTACGGAGCCATCGTTGTGCCCGTTCAGCATGAATTTACGCCCGACCAGGTTTACAACATCGTGAACCATTCGGAATCCAAACTGCTGTTTGTAGGCGACGTGGTGGCCACTACCATCGATGCAGAAGAGATGCCGGAGCTGGAAGGCGTCATCTACATTCCTGATTATTCGGTCATTGTTTCCAGAACAGAAAAGCTCTCATACGCCCGTGAACACCTGAACGAAATGTTCGGTCACAAATATCCGAAGTATTTCCGTCCGGAGCATGTGAGTTACTACGAGGATACTCCCGAGGAGCTGGCAATGATTAACTACACTAGTGGAACGACGGGATTCTCCAAAGGCGTGATGCTTCCCTACCGCACCATGTGGAGCAACTACGACTTCCTGTACAATGCGGTGGGCAAACACGTAAAGAAAGACAGCAGTGTGCTGGCCATTCTCCCCATGGCTCACATGTACGGACTGCAGGTAGAATTCATTCTCGAATTCCTCATGGGCAACCATCTCTTCTTCCTTACAAGGTTGCCGAGTCCTACTGTCATTGCGCAGGCTTTTGCCGACATCAAGCCGTCTGTCATTGTTTCAGTGCCGATGATAGTCGAGAAGATTATCCGCAAAAAGATTTTCCCCATCATCCAAGACAACAAAGTCAAACTGTTGCTCAGCATGCCTGTCATTAAGAATAAGGTGAAGGAGCGCATCTACCAGATGGTACTTGAAGCCTTTGGCGGCAACATGTACGAGATTATAGTGGGCGGCGCAGGACTGAACAGAGAAATAGAAAGCTTCCTGCTCGACATCAACTTCCCCGTTACCGTGGGTTACGGAACTACCGAGACGGCGCCACTGATATCGTTCAGTGACTACAAGGACTTTGTTCCAGGCAGCTGCGGAACCGTGGTAGAGCACATGGAACTCAAGGTGCTGAGCAACGATCCGGAGCATGTTCCGGGCGAAATCGTTACCCGCGGACTGAATGTAATGACGGGATACTACAAAAACGAAGAAGCCACCAGGGCCGTTCTGGACAGCGAAGGATGGTTCCACACGGGCGACCTGGGTACGATGGATGCCACCGGACATCTGTTTATACGCGGCCGCATCAAGAATATGCTGCTGGGAAGTAATGGCCAGAACGTGTATCCGGAGGAGATAGAAGACAAGCTCAACTCCATGATGATGGTCAACGAGAGCCTCATCATCCAGCGTGGAGACAAGCTGGTGGGGCTGGTTCATCCCGATATGGACGAAGCACAGGCCATGGGATTCACCCCAGACGACCTGCAGGACATCATGAACCAGAACCTGCAGCAACTCAACGAGGTGCTGCCGCCATTCTGTAAGTTAAGCGAAATACAGCTGCATGACGAGGAGTTTGCCAAGACACCCAAGAAGTCAATCAAACGATACCTATACCAAAACGCCGAAGCCTAAGCCAAGGCAACAACCGAAAAAGAAGAGAGATTGAACCTGACACAGCCTATGTTTAATCTTCAAAACAATTGCTCATGTTAGAAATTCCGAGTTTTAACGAACTAATAGAAAAGAGTATCATAGACCATTGGGACCAAGATGCCCTGACAGATTACAAAGGCATCACGCTCCAATACCATGATGTGGCCAGAAAGATAGAGAAACTGCACATCATGTTCGAGAACGGCGGTGTGGAGAAAGGTGACAAGATAGCCCTCTGCGGACGCAACAGTGCCTCGTGGGCCTGCGCATTTCTGGCCACTGTTACTTACGGTGCCATTGCCGTTCCCATCCTGCATGAATTCACAGCCGACCAGATTCACAACATCGTTAACCACTCCGAAGCCAAGTTCCTCTTTGTAGGAGACATTGTGGCAACGGAGATTGACGGTACCAAGATGCCCAACCTGAAAGGCATCATCTACATTCCCGACTACTCGCTCGTGCTCTCCCGCTCGGAGAAACTCACCTATGCACGCGAGCATCTGAACGAGATGTTCGGCCAGAAATACCCTAAATATTTCCGTAAGGAGCACGTGGTTTACTATCGGGAGAAAAGTCCGGACGAGCTGGCGCTCATCAACTACACCAGCGGTACGACGGGTTTCTCCAAGGGAGTGATGCTGCCTTACCGCGCACTGTGGAGCAATACCGACTTTGCCCAGCATGTTCTGGGGCCTAACCTCAAGCCCGGAGACAACGTAATCAGCATTCTGCCCATGGCGCACATGTACGGCATGGCGTTTGAATTCATTTTCGAATTCCTCAAGGGCTGCCATGTATTCTACCTCACGCGCGTGCCAAGCCCGGCTATTATTGCCCAAGCCTTTGCCGATATCAAGCCGCGCATCATCATCTCCGTACCGCTCATCATCGAGAAGATTATCAAGAAGAAAGTGCTCCCCAAGGTGCAGAACCACAAAATGCGCCTGCTGCTCAACATGCCGGTTATCAGCAAGAAGGTAAACGAGAAAATATGCGAGCAGGTTAGCGAGGCTTTCGGCAACAACTTCTACGAAGTGATTATAGGCGGAGCAGCCTTCAACCAAGAAGTTGAGGACTTCCTGCACAAGATAAACTTCAGATATACCGTGGGATACGGAGCTACCGAGTGCGCGCCCATCATCTGTTACGCCGACCACGCAACCTTCAAGAAAGGCAGCTGCGGCCGGGCAGCCCTGCACCAGCAGGTAAAGATTATGAGCACCGACCCCGTTAACGTGCCCGGCGAGATACTGACCAAGGGCCCGAACGTAATGTTGGGCTACTATAAAAACGAGGAAGCAACCCGAGAAGCCATTGACAGCGACGGCTGGTTCCACACAGGCGACCTGGGAACTATGGACGAGGAGGGCAACGTATTCATCAAAGGCCGCTCCAAGAACATGCTCCTGGGCTCAAACGGACAGAACATCTATCCCGAAGAAATAGAGGACAAGCTCAACTCCATGACACTGGTAACGGAGAGCGTGGTGATACAGGACGGCGACAAACTCATCGGGCTGGTTTATCCGGACTTTGAAGAAGCCCAGGCGATGGGCTTCAACGACACCGACTTGGCCAACATCATGGAGCACAACCGTGAGGAACTCAACGCCCAGCTGCCGGCATACTGCAAGCTCTCGGCCATCAACATACACGAGGAGGAGTTTGAGAAAACGCCGAAGAAATCTATCAAACGGTTCCTCTACACACAATAATCAGCTGCTTGATGACGTGCTTCAGCAACTTTTGACACTTGTCACACGATTGTTTGACAAGTGTCGAAAGATTATGCGACAAGTGTCAAAAGTTCCAGCTTGGCTGTTTTGGCTACTGAAGAAACACGCTCCGGAACGTAAAAAGCAGGTGAAAAAGAAAAAGCGATTGGGCTCCCAATCGCTTTTTTCAGTTGTAATCGTCCGGTAATTCCGAAGCTGCGGCTGCGGCCTACGGTCAGTCATCCTTGAGTTCTGCGGTGCGTACGCGCGACAGCGTCTCCGGAGTCATCTGCAGATAGCTGGCCACGTACACCAGCGGAGCACGCAGTACGACCTGCGGCATGAGCTTGCACATCTTCTTGTATCTGTCCTGCGCCGTCTCAAAACGCACCAAGTCGGCATGTACCTGCGACAGTATCAGGCTCTCTTCCAGTATCTTACGATACATCATCTGAATGTTTACATTATGCAGAGCCACCTCTTCAAGTTTCTTCATGGGCATGGAGTAAACCAGCGTAGGCTCCAAGGCCTCCACCTGCAGGCGGGTTGGCTCCTGGCGGAAGAGGCTCTCTATGCACATCACTATTCCGCCTTCTACCGACATGTGCTCGGTCAGTTCCTTGCCGTTCTTGTAATAGAACTGCCTTATCAGTCCCCGGCAAACGTACATGATGTCACGGCAAACCTCTCCTTCACGAAGAATAAGCTCGCCCTTGGCAAACTTCATCGGAACCAGAATGCTTTCCAGCGTATCCAGCTCATCAAGAGTCATTGTACTGTATTTACGGGCCAACTCTCTCGCAACGTCTCGCGGCGTGTTCATTGTTTCGTTCATACGATTGTAACCTCCCTTTTAATATTCTCTTTCTCTTAATCTAACTTCAACACGGCCAAGAAGGCTTTCTGCGGTACTTGCACGTTTCCAATCTGCTTCATGCGCTTTTTGCCTTTCTTCTGCTTCTCCAAGAGCTTTCGTTTTCGGCTCACGTCGCCGCCATAACACTTGGCAGTAACGTCCTTGCGAACTTGCTTCACCGTTTCGCGGGCAACAATCTTGGCTCCGATGGCTGCCTGGATGGCGATGTCGAACTGCTGCCGGGGGATGAGTTCTTTCAGCTTTTCGCACATCCGCCTGCCCATGCTCACTGCGTTGGCTTCGTGAGTCAAGGTAGAAAGAGCATCTACCGGCTCGCCGTTAAGCAGGATGTCGAGCTTGGCGAGTTTGGACGGACGGAAGCTGTCTACATGGTAATCGAACGACGCGTAGCCCTTGCTGATGGACTTGAGCTTATCGTAAAAGTCGATTACTATCTCGCCCAGGGGCAGCATGAAGTGCAGTTCCACGCGGTTGCCGCTCACGTATTCCTGGTTGATAAGCTCGCCCCGCTTGTCGAGACAGAGCTTCATGATGGGCCCGATGAAACTGGAATCCGTTATAATAGATGCGCGGATGTAGGGCTCCTCGATGTGTTCAATCATCGTTTGTTCGGGTAATCCGGAGGGATTATGTACCTCTTTGGCGTTGCCGTGCTTGTCGTAGACCATATAGGATACGTTGGGCACGGTCGTAATAACATCCATGTTGAATTCGCGGTCCAGGCGTTCCTGCACAATCTCCATGTGGAGCAGCCCCAGGAAACCGCAGCGGAAACCGAACCCAAGCGCCACCGAAGACTCCGGCTGGAACGTAAGTGAGGCGTCGTTGAGCTGGAGTTTCTCCAAACTGGCACGCAAGTTCTCGTAGTCGGTGGGGTCAATGGGGTAAACGCCGGCAAATACCATGGGCTTTACTTCCTGGAAACCGGCAATGGCCTTGGCACAAGGACGAGCCACCTCGGTTATGGTGTCGCCCACTTTAACTTCCTTGGCATCCTTTATACCGCTAATAATGTAGCCCACTTCGCCGGTCTTCAGCTCGCTACGCGGCAGCATGTCCATCTTCAGCACGCCCACTTCATCGGCATCGTACTCCATTCCCGTGTTGTAGAACTTTACCTTGTCGCCCTTCTTAATGGAACCGTTCTCGACCTTGCACAGGGTGATGATGCCGCGAAAGCTGTTGAAAATGGAATCGAATATGAGGGCTTGCAGCGGCGCCTGGGGGTCACCTTTGGGGGCCGGAATTCTGTTGACGACCGCCTCGAGTATCTCGGCAACGCCCTCGCCTGTCTTGCCCGAGGCGCGGATAATGTCCTCCGGTTCGCATCCGAGCAGCTCCACGATTTCGTCCTCCACCTCATCGGGCATGGCGCTGGGCATGTCAATCTTGTTGATAACGGGTATAATTTCCAGATTATGGTCTATGGCCATATACAAATTCGATATGGTCTGGGCCTGCACTCCTTGTGTGGCATCCACTACCAGCAGTGCTCCTTCGCACGCGGCGATGCTTCGGCTCACCTCGTAAGAAAAGTCCACATGGCCCGGAGTGTCTATCAGATTGAGGATATACTTCTGTTCTTGATGCGTATATTCCATCTGTATGGCATGGCTCTTGATGGTAATGCCCCGTTCACGCTCCAAATCCATGTTGTCGAGCATCTGCCCTTCGGTTATCTGAATGGTCTTGGTGTACTCCAGCAAACGGTCGGCAAGGGTTGACTTACCATGATCTATATGGGCGATAATACAGAAATTTCTTATATGATCCATATATCTTTTTGCGTTCTTTTTGCGCAAAGGTAGTCAAAAATTCCCACATTCTTCGTATCTTTGCATAAAAATAAGGTGAATGATGAAAAAAAGTATCATACTTTTATTATCGGTGTTAGCCCTTTCGTCTTGCCATCAAAACCTGCAGGAACGGGCTCAAAAAGAAGCAACTGAGTTTACGAAAAGAAACTGCCCCATGCGTGTGAACGACATGGTAAGCTACGACAGCGTGGTTTTTGACAAGTCTACTGCCACCTTCCACTACTACTATACGCTGAGCGGAAAGGCAGACGACGCTGCCACCCTGGCCGGGAAAGCGGATGAATACAGGCGCCAGATGATTCATTCCATCAGGGAGGACGTGAGCAAGAAAGCCTATAAGGAGGCCGGCTACAGCTTTACAACAACCTACTTCTCGCAGAAGGACAAGGGTCGCAAGCTGCTGGAGACCACCGTTACACAAAAAGATTATCAGTAAACGCAGATAGCCTGTCCGCAAAACAAAAAAGAGCCGGAGGTTTGTTCCGGCTCTTTCTCTTTCTGTTCTGTTGATTTCATCCTCGCAAAGTGAGGAATGAACCACTTCTGTTTTCTTCCGTTTACTCGTCGGCAGGCTTCATGTTGGTGTACACGTTCTGCACATCATCGAAGTCTTCCAGCCGCTCCACCATCTTATCTATTGTCTCCCGCTCTTCCGGAGTTACGTCTTTCAGGTCGTTCGGAATACGGGTAAACTCGGCGCTTGTTATCTCGAAGTCGTTGTCTTCCAAGTATTTCTGGATGTCGCCAAAGCTGGTTGGTTCGCCGTAAATGGTGATTTCGCCCTCTTCTTCGTCCGTGTCATACTCGTCGTCTACCCCGTAGTCGATGAGTTCCAGTATCAGTTCGTCCATGTCCAGACCGTCTTTTGTCTTGAAACTGAACACGCACTTGTGGTCAAACAGGAAGCTGAGCGAGCCCTGTGTGCCCAGGTTACCGTTGAACTTGTTGAACACCGAGCGCACGTCGGCTACGGTACGGGTGGTATTATCGGTCAGTGCATCCACGAAAACGGCAATTCCGTGAGGGCCATATCCCTCGTACGGCACTTCCTTATACTCGCTTGTGTCCTTGCCCATTGCGTTCTTGATGGCGCGCTGGATATTGTCCTTCGGCATGTTCTCACGCTTGCAGGTCGCTATGATGGCACGCAGCCGCGGGTTGTTCTCGGGCTCCGGACCTCCTGCCTTTACGGCAATGGCAATCTCCTTGCCTAATTTTGTAAATGTGCGGGCCATGTGACCCCATCTTTTCAGCTTGGTAGCCTTACGATATTCAAATGCTCTTCCCATTGGAATAACTATTAATGTTTATTTTAGTTGTATTCTGTTCTTATCTCAGTTCGGCGTTCAGCTTGGTCGTGAGCTGATGTATCAGCTTCTGCATGATGGCATCTATCGCCTTGTCGTTAAGCGTTTTGCTGTCGTCCTCCAGCACGAAATTAACGGCGTAGCTCTTCTTTCCGGCCGGTAGATTTTTGCCTTCGTAGACATCAAACAGCTCAACACTCTTGAGTAACTTCTTCTCCGTCTGGCGTGCTATCTGTTCTATTTCGGCAAACTCCACGTTTTTGGAAACGAGCAAAGCCAGGTCGCGGCTCACGGCCGGATACTTGCTGATTTCCCGGAATTCCAGTTTGTTGTTGCGGATAACCTTCATCAGCGCCGTCCAGTTAAGCTCGGCAAAGTACACCTCGTTAGCTATATCGGCCGTCTTCTGCAGCTTGTGCGACAGTATTCCAAGCTCTGCAACCACCTTTCCGCCACGGTTCTTGAGCGTGATGCCCTTGACAAAGATGTCGTTATCGCTGGGTTCGGAAGTCACAATGCCGGCAGGAACACCCAGACGGGCCAATATATTCTGCACGTAAGCCTTGAGTTCGTAGAACGAGCTGGCCTCATCAGGATGCGCCCAGGAACCTTCCACGCGCTTGCCTGTCAGCCAGAGGCCGAGGTGATAATCCTCAGTATAAGCCTTGACGGGGTTCTCCGGGTTTTTCTTCTCTGGGTCATAATGGTAGCAGTTGCCGAATTCAAAGAAGCGTAAGTTGGCATTCTTGCGGTTGGCATTGCGGTTGATGCTCTCCAGTCCGCCAAAAAGCAGCGTCTGCCTCATCACCCCCAAGTCGGCGCTTAGCGGATTGAACACCTTCACGGTGGTATCTTCGGTGTACTTGTTCAGCCCCTGCTGATAGTACGAAGCCTTGGTGAGCGAGTTATTCAGTATCTCGTTGAAGCCGTTGCCCACCAGCTGTTCGCCGATGAGATTTTCCAGTTCGTGCTTCACATCGTCGTCACCTTGGACGGTGAGCGAGCTCTTCAGCTGCGTTGGTATCTCCACCGAGTTGTAGCCGTAGATGCGGAGAATGTCCTCAACCACGTCGCACGGACGCTGAACATCCACGCGATAGGCCGGCACGTCAAGCTCCAGGCCTTCATTGATCTCGCTTACCACCTTCATCTCCAGACTGGTTACAATGCGTTTAATGACATCATGACCGATGGACTTGCCTATCAAACTGTCGCAGTAAGCATAGCTGAGCGGCACTCGGAAGTCAGGCATCGGACTGGGATATACATCCTTTATCTGCATGCTCACCTTGCCTCCGGCCAGCTGCTTGCACAGGATGGCGGCCTGCTTGAGGGCATAGATAATGCCGTTAGGATCTATGCCGCGCTCGAAACGGTAGCTTGCATCGGTCGAAAGACCGTGGCGCCGCGCGCTCTTACGTATCCATGTGGGATGAAAGTAGGCACTCTCCAGCACCACGTTGCGCGTAGTTTCGTACGTTCCCGACCCCTTGCCGCCGAATATACCGGCAATGCACATGGGCTCGTTGGCGTTGCAGATGCTCAGATCATGTTCTCCGAGGAGGTGTTCCTCGCCGTCGAGCGTAACGAACTTCGTACCCTCCGGCTGCGTGCGCACCACGATTTTGCGGCCCGTAACCATGTCGGCATCGAAGCAGTGCATGGGCTGTCCGTAGGCCATCATGATGTAGTTGGTAATGTCCACGATATTGTTGATGGGCCTGAGGCCGATAACGCGCAGCTTCTCCTGCAGCCACTCGGGGCTCTCCTTGACCTCGCAGTCGCTGATGCTCACGCAGGCGTAGCGCTTGCAGGCATCCGTTGCTTCTATCTCCACGTCGATGGGCAGCTCCTCGTTGTCCACGCTGAAGTCCTCACATCCGGGCCTATGCAGACTTGTCTGATAGCCGTTCTGCACGAGCCAGGCATATAGGTCGCGCGCCACGCCATAGTGCGAGAGGGCATCGGCGCGGTTGGCAGTGATGTCAATCTCTATCACCCAGTCGCTTTCCAGATGGTAGTATTCGGCTGCCGGCGTACCTATAACAGCGTCGTCGGGCAACACAATGATGCCGCTATGGTCGGTTCCGATGCCTATCTCGTCCTCTGCACAAATCATGCCGAAGCTGTCAATGCCGCGTAGGCGCGACTTCTTGATGGTGAACTCCTTGTCGCCGTCGTACAGCACGCAGCCCACATCGGCCACGATAACCTTCTGTCCGGCTGCCACATTGGGCGCGCCGCACACTATCTGCTGGGCTTCGCCCTTGCCAAGGTCAACGGTTGTTACGTGCAGATGGTCCGAATCGGGATGTGCCTCGCAAGTAAGAACCTTGCCCACGTAGAGCCCCTTCAGGCCACCTCTTACGGATTGGACTTCTTCGAGGGCGTCGACTTCGAGACCGATGGATGTCAGCGCATCCGCTGTTTGCTGCGGTGAAAGGTCGAAATCAACGTACTCTTTAAGCCATTTATAAGAAATGTTCATTATGATGATTTTTATATATACTCAAAAACACTGCAAAATTACAAAAAAATCACCAACTAAAAGAATATGAAAATGAAAAAATACAGAAAACGAAGCATCAACTCACCCCCGGCCGGCGGTACCGGCAGGCTACGCCCACCACTGCCGCCCGAGAGCCGTTCGCGGTTTCCGGTTCCGTAAGTACGGCCTTGCGCCGTTTATTCGTCAATGAAGTTCATCAGGAAATCCACCGCACCGTTCACGCCAAAGCGCGTTACGTCCAGCGTAAGGTCGTAGTTGCGGGCATCGTACCAGTCACGATGAGTGAAGGTTTTGGTATAAACCTCGCGCGTATAGTCGTTGTCCTCTATCAGCAGGCGGGCCTTTTCTTCGTCCACATGGTAGCGCTGCATGATGCGGCGCACGCGCGTTTCGCGCTCCGAGTGCAGGAAGATACGCAGCTTGTTGGGATAGTCACGAAACACGTCGAACCCGCAACGGCCTATGACAATGCAGCTCTCCTGGGCTGCAATCTTCTTCATGGCGGCCGCCTGGGCAAAGAACAGCTGCCTTGATGTAATGTCGCGGGGCTTCACACTGTACTCATTGGCACTGATGAAGTTCTGATAGAACTTCGAGAAGTCGTCCCACCAAGCAGGCCGGCGGGCCTCCAATCGCTGCGCTTCCTCCTCGGTCAGGTTGAACTGTCCGGCCACTGCGGCCAGTATCTGCTTGTCTATCAGCTTCACGTCGAGGCGTCGGGCCATCTCGGCGCCTATCTCGTGGCCGCCTGTACCGAACTGGCGGTTGATGGTAATCACAAATTTCTCGTTCCTGTTCATGGCTTTGTGGGTTAAAGTTTCGTATGTTCCCGATACCCGGAGCAAGTATCTTTACAGGGCAAATATAATAAATTTTTGGCAAAACGGCAAGCATTTCAAATTTAATTGCTATTTTTGTGCCATGATAGTACGCTCTGTTGCACCGGTTCCTGTTATCCGGCTGCCGCCTGGCTACTGCCGAACAGCAAGAAAACCAAACAATAATACACAACGTTATGAAATTAGACGGTAGAAGAGAAAGTAACAACGTAGAAGACCGCCGCGGCATGAGTTCCGGCGTAAAGGCCGGTATCGGCGGAGGTATAGGGGGCATTCTGGTAGTGGTTGTCATAACTCTGTTGAGCGGCGGAAGCCTTACCGACGTGGTGGGCAACGTGGTGCAGCAGCAGTTGCAGGCACAGGTACAGGAACAGCCCACCGGCAAAACCGAGTTTACAGAAGAGGAACAAGAGCTGGCCGACTTCTCTAAACAGATTCTGGCAGGCACGGAAGACGTGTGGACCGACCAGTTCCAACAGCACGGACTCAAGTATGAATACCCCACCCTCGTGCTCTATACCGGGGCTGTACAAACGGCTTGCGGCAACGGCTCGGCTGCCATGGGGCCCTTCTACTGCTCCGGCGACCAGAAACTGTACCTCGACCTGAGCTTCTTTACCAGCATGCGCAAGCAATTGGGCATACAGGCCAAGGGCGACCTCGACTTTGCCTATGCCTACGTGATAGCACATGAAGTGGGCCACCACGTCGAGTACATGCGCGGCATCCTGCAGAAGTGCCACCAGAAGATGGCAGGAATGAGCCAGGCAAATGCCAACAAACTGAGCGTGAAACTGGAACTCTTGGCCGATTACTACGCCGGATGCTGGGCTCACTACGACAACCAGAAGTACCAGAGCCTGACCGACGGCGACATTGAGGAGGCCATAGACTGCGCCGAGAAGATAGGTGACAACTACCTGCAGGAGAAAGCACGCGGCTATGCACAGCCCGAAACCTTTACCCACGGCACAAGCGAACAGCGCATGTTCTGGTTCAAGAAGGGACTGCAGACGGGCGACTGGGACACTACGACGTTTGCCGAAGGGGATTTGGATTAGGGGAACCTCCCCCCTGCCCCCTCCGAAGGAGGGGGTGATTGGGGACATGCTATTATTCAAGATGAGGGGAACCTCCCCCCTGCCCCCTCCGAAGGAGGGGGTGGTTGAGGACATGCTATTATTCAAGATGAGGGGAACCTACCCCTTGGACCATCCAAAGGAGGGGGTGATTGGGGACATGCTATTATTCAAGATGAGGGGAACCTACCCCTTGGACCATCCAAAGGAGGGGGTGGTTGAGGACATGCTATTATTCAAGATGAAGGGAACCTACCCCTTGGACCATCCAAAGGAGGGGGTAATTGGGGACATGCTACTATTCAAGATGAGGGGAACCTCCCCCCTGCCCCCTCCGAAGGAGGGGGGGATTGCGAACATACTATTATTCAAGATGAACAGAGATGCGGGGTTGCGCGTCTCTGTTTTTTTGTTTGCTGATGGTTTTCTTGGGGTAAATTGGAGGCTATTTTTGCTGACAAATGCGTGGGCTGATGTTGCGTGAGTTTTGTGTTTGACAGCGCGATGGGCAGAAATTGGGAATTTGTCTCGTTACGGCAAGCTGTTGATTATCAGCCGTTTGTGTTTTTGTTGCTGTTTTCCGGGTTTCTTGGAGGTATCGTTCAACGGGCTTGAAAGTATGCTTCAACGTTGTTGGAGCTATGCTTTAGGGTCATTAAAATGGGCAAACAGCATGCTTGAAAGTGTCCTTTTGAACGTAAAGTGCAGGCATTTCCGCCTCGCAACGGATAGAAATTGCCCCGCCGCAGGTTGTTTTCTGTCCCGCTCTATGCTTTTTCCTATTTTTCTGCTCTTGCCACAGAGCACTGTAAAACACCAAATATGCTGACAGTAACCGCCTACAGCCGCTTCATGTATTCTGCACACATCTCGGCGCAACGCTCACCATCAATGCCCGCGGAGACGATGCCTCCGGCGTAGCCGGCACCCTCTCCGCAGGGAAAAAGCCCCTCTATGCGCACGTGCTGCAGCGTTTCTCGGTCGCGCAGAATGCGCACCGGCGAGCTTGTTCGCGTCTCCGTGGCTATGAGCACGGCCTCGTTGGTGAGAAAGCCGTGGGCGTTACGGCCGAATACTTTGAAGCCTTCCTGCAGCCGACTCACCACAAACGCCGGCATCCAGAAGTGCAACGGGCTGGAAATAAGCCCGGGTGCATAGCTCGATTGGGGCAGGTCGTAGCTGAGTTTGCGGTTCACGAAGTCGGCCATACGCTGTGCCGGGGCCGTCTGCTTCCGGTTACCCTGCTGCCAGCAGTCGCGCTCCAGCGTTTCCTGGAAGCGCATCACGCGCAGCGGGTCGGCGGCATCGGCACCTTCGCTCCCGCCGTTTTCAGGCTTTGCCAGCGCCGCCACGTCGTCCGGATGCACCTCTACCACCATGCCGCTGTTGCTCCATTGCGTGCCCCGGTTGGCCGGCGACATGCCGTTGACTACTATCTGCTGCGGTCCTGTTGCAGCCGGAATGACGAACCCGCCGGGGCACATGCAGAAGCTGTAGACGCCCCTCTCGGCCACTTGCGTTACGAAGGAGTACTCTGCAGTGGGCAGATACTTGCCCTTGCCGTTCTTGTTATGGTACTGTATCTGGTCTATCAGCTGTGCCGGATGCTCCAATCGCACGCCTACGGCAATGCCTTTGGCCTCCATCTCTATCTGCTCGGCGTGGAGATACCGGTACACATCGCGGGCCGAATGGCCTGTAGCCAGTATCACGGGGCCGCGGAAATGCTCCTCTGCCCCTGTGGTCAAGTTCACCGTCTCCACACCCACCACGCGCTCATGGTCGAGCATCAGGGCCGTCATCTTGGTTTGGAAGTGCACCTCGCCGCCACATTTCAGGATGGTGTTGCGCATGTTCTCGATGACGCGCGGCAGCTTGTCGGTTCCTATATGGGGGTGGGCATCGGCCAAAATGCCGGTCGATGCGCCGTGCTGACAGAACACATTGAGTATCTTCTCCACCGAACCGCGCTTCTTGCTGCGGGTGTAGAGCTTGCCGTCGGAGTAGGCGCCGGCTCCTCCCTCGCCAAAACAGTAGTTGCTCTCGGGGTCTATCTGCTGCGTTTTCGTTATGCCGGCCATGTCTTTCTTGCGTTCCCTTACATCCTTGCCGCGCTCTATCACAACCGGCCGGAAGCCCAATTCGATGAGCCGGAGCGAAGCAAAGAGGCCGCCGGGGCCCTCTCCCACCACGATGACACGCGGCCGGGCCGACACGTCTTGGTACTCGGTGCGCACGTACTCGTCGTCTTGTGGCAGCTCGTTGATGTAGGCCCGCACCTTCAAGTTTACGTAGATGGTGCGCTGGCGGGCGTCGATGGAGCGCTTGAGCACCCTCACGCTGTTCACTGTTCGGGCGTCGAGACCTTCTTCCCGGGCCAAATAACTGATGATGTTCTGCTCCGACGAAGCCTGCACAGGCAGCAGTCGCAACTGGTATTCATGTATCATAATATCTCTGTCTAATCGCAGCAAAAAGGGCTTCGGGCCGCTTTAAGCCATCTGCAAAAGTACATAAAAACTTTTGTTTGCACCTTTTATGCACGCTTTTTCTTCGGTTTCATCATAAAAACAACAGCTTTTCTTTTCCCGTTTCTCGGTTTTTGGCTATCTTTGTCGCCAAGTTCTGCCATGGCCCTGTTGTTGAAGGGATGGCAGGATAATACCCAAACAAACCGTAAAGGCAATGAAAGTAATGAAATTCGGCGGAACATCAGTAGGTTCCGTGGCAAGCATTTTGAGCTTGAAACAAATCGTGGAGGGTGAGGCAAGGAAGCAGCCGGTAATCGTAGTGGTAAGCGCCCTGGGCGGCATAACGGACAAGCTGCTGGCTACCTCGCAGTTAGCACTCAAGGGCGACGAGCACTGGAAGGACGAATTCGACGCCATGCTCGACCGCCACCACAGGATGATAGATACCGTCATTACCGACAACACAAGCCGTGAAACGCTCTTTTACAAGGTTGATTCTCTCTTCGAGCAGCTGCGTTCCATCTACTTCGGCGTTTATCTGGTTCATGACCTGAGCAAAAAGACCGAAGATGCCATCGTTAGTTACGGCGAACGGCTGAGTTCGCAGATTGTAGCCACGCTCATCAAGGGCGCCAAATGGCTCGATGCACGCCGGTTCATCAAGACCGAAAACCGCAACGGAAAGCATATACTGGACAGTGAACTCACGGCACAGCTCATTCAGGAGACCTTTGCCGACCTGCCCCGCATCAGTCTGGTGCCAGGCTTCATATCCCAGGACAAGAACACCAACGAGATAACGAACCTTGGGCGGGGCGGCTCCGACTATACTGCATCGCTCATAGCAGCGGCACTCGATGCCGAAATACTGGAGATTTGGACCGACGTGGACGGCTTTATGACGGCCGACCCGCGCGTTATCAAGACCGCCTACACCATCAACGAGCTGAGCTACGTGGAAGCCATGGAGCTCTGTAACTTCGGCGCCAAGGTCATTTACCCGCCCACCATATACCCTGTATGCGTAAAGAACATCCCCATCAGGGTAAAGAACACCTTTAATATAAAAGGTGAGGGCACCATCATCAAGGATAAAGTTGCCGACGACAACAAGCCCATCAAGGGCATTTCAAGCATCAGCGGAACCACGTTGATAACGGTTTCGGGCCTCTCGATGGTGGGTGTCATCGGCGTGAACAGGCGCATTTTCACCGCTCTGGCCGATGAAGGCATTTCGGTGTTCATGGTCTCCCAGGCCTCATCGGAGAACTCCACGTCCATTGGTGTGCGCGATGTGGAGGCTGCTGAGGCCGTAAGCGTACTCGACAAGGAGTTCGCCCACGAGATTGAAGACGGCAAGATGTTCCCCATGCACGCCGAAAGCGGACTGGCAACCATCGCCATCGTGGGCGAAAACATGAAGCACACGCCGGGCATTGCGGGCAAACTATTCGGCACGCTCGGCCGCAGCGGCATCAGCGTAATTGCCTGCGCACAGGGTGCATCGGAAACTAACATCTCCTTTGTAGTAAGCTCCCAGTCGCTGCGCAAGTCGCTCAACGTGCTTCATGACTCCTTCTTCCTGTCCGAATACAAAGTTCTTAACCTCTTCATCTGCGGCGTAGGCACCGTTGGCAGCAAGCTCATAGAGCAGATACGCTCGCAATACGAGGAGCTGAAGGAACACTCGAGGCTGAAACTGAACGTGGTGGGAATAGCCAGCTCCAAGAATGCAATCTACAACCGGGACGGACTCAACCTCGATAACTACCGCCAGGAGCTGAAGCAATCTGAGCCAAGCAGCCCCGAGAAGCTAAGAAGCAATGTGCTGGGCATGAACATCTTTAACAGCGTCTTTGTTGACTGTACCGCCAGCCAGGAGATAGCCGGGCTCTATCAATGCTTCCTCGAAAAGAACATCAGCGTAGTAGCAGCCAACAAGGTGGCGGCCTCTTCGCCCTACGACAACTATATGATGCTGAAGAAAACCGCACTGACAAAGGGCGTGAAATTCCGCTTTGAGACCAACGTAGGCGCCGGACTGCCCATTATAGGCACCATCAACGACCTGCGGAACTCTGGTGACAAGATACTGAAGATAGAGGCCGTGCTGAGTGGAACACTGAACTTTATCTTCAACGAGATAGCTGCCGACGTGCCGTTCTCGGAGACCGTGCGCCGTGCTAAGGAGCAGGGATATTCCGAACCCGACCCTCGCATCGACCTGAGTGGTACGGACGTGGTGCGCAAGCTCGTCATCCTGACGCGTGAGGCCGGCTATAAAGTAGACCAGATGGATGTGGAGAAGCACCTCTTCGTACCCGAGGAGTGCTTCAAGGGCTCACAAGATGACTTCTGGCTGAAGCTGAAAAAGCTTGATGCTGACTTCGAAAACCGGCGCCGGGAGCTTGCTTCGGCCCACAAGCGGTGGCGTTTCGTGGCCACGATGGACCACGGCAAGGCTTCCGTAGCACTGAAGGCAGTTGATTCCTCGTCACCTTTCTACAATCTGGAAGGTTCCAACAACATCGTTCTTCTTACCACCGAGCGCTACCGCGAGTACCCCATGCAGATACAGGGCTACGGAGCAGGAGCCTCGGTAACGGCTGCCGGCGTTTTTGCCAACATCATGAGTATTGCTAACATATAAGGCCCATGAAACATATCATCATCTTAGGCGACGGCATGGCCGACCATCCAATCAGCCGACTGGGCAACAAGACGCTGCTGCAATACGCCGATACGCCCTATATGGACATGCTGGCACGCAAGGGAAAGACGGGCCGGCTCATCACTATTCCCGACGGTTTTCAGCCCGGATCGGAAGTTGCAAACACGGCCATCCTGGGCTACAACCTCAATAAAGTGTACGAGGGGCGCGGTCCCTTGGAAGCAGCAAGCATTGGATACGACATGCAACCGGGCGATATGGCCATGAGATGCAACATCATAGAGACCCAAGACGGGCGCATCAAGAACCACCACGGCGGGCATCTTACAACGGAGCAGGGCGACGTACTCATCCGTTTTCTGAACGAGCACTTGGGCAACGAGCGCGTTAAATTCATCACTGGCATACAGTACCGGCACCTGCTCATCATCAAGGGCGGCAACAAACACATTGAATGTGCACCGCCCCATGACCATCCGAACGAAGAGTGGGCGAAGCTGATGGTGAGGCCTGCGGCCGGAAAAGCAGACGAGGACGAGCCCCGCTCGGGCAGGATGACTCCGCAGGAGACGGCCGACTTGCTCAACAACCTCATCCTGCAGTCGCAGCAACTGCTCGCTTCGCACCCCTTCAACCAAGGCCGCAAGGAGCAAGCCAACAGCATCTGGCCCTGGAGTCCGGGCTACCGGCCGGAGATGAAGACCCTGCACGAACTCTTTCCGCAAATCAAGAGCGGCTCCTGCATCTCTGCAGTAGACCTGATAAGGGGCATCGGACGCTATGCAGGACTGGACATCATCAAGGTTCCCGGAGCCACCGGACTGGCCAATACCAACTATGAGGGCAAGGCGCAAGCCGCCATCAGCGCACTCGAAAGGCAGGACTTCGTCTTCCTCCACTTGGAAGCAAGCGACGAGGCAGGCCACGACGGCGACCTGGAGCTCAAACTACGCACCATTGAATACCTGGACCACAGGATTGTGGAGCCTATATATAATAAGGTGAAAGAATGGCAGGAGCCCGTCTGCATTGCCGTACTGCCCGACCACCCCACACCCGTGGAGATACGGACGCACGTCAATGAGCCCGTACCTTTCCTGATATGGCACCGCGGCATAGAGCCCGACGAGGTGCAACTCTTTGACGAAACGAGCTGCGTAAGGGGCAGCTACGGCCTACTGAAGCTCCATGAATTCATGGAGGAGTTCATGAAGCTGCAATAAACTCCATGCCGTTTCAACCAATCCTTTTTACATGATGAGATACTACAGCACAAACTACCGGGCCCCGCAGGCAAGCCTCAAGGAAGCCGTTGTAAACGGACTGGCTCCCGACAAGGGGCTCTACATGCCCGAACACATCAACCCACTGCCGCAACAGTTCTTCGACCACATCAGCGAACTTACCTTTCAGCAAATTGCCTGCAAGGTTGCTGACGCCTTCTTCGGCGAAGACATTGCCGCCGATGACCTGCACCGGATTGTCTGCTCCACGCTGTCGTTCGACACGCCGCTGGTTCGCATAACTCCCAACATCTGCTCTCTGGAGCTCTTCCACGGCCCCACGCTCGCCTTCAAGGACGTAGGCGCCCGGTTCATGGCACGCCTGCTGCAATACTTCATCAGGCAGGAGAGCCCGGCAGAGCGTAACAGTAGGGTCAATGTACTTGTTGCCACATCGGGCGATACGGGCTCGGCAGTGGCCAACGGGTTCCTCGGCGTCGACGGCATTCACGTCTACGTGCTCTACCCCAAGGGCAAGGTAAGCCCCATACAGGAGAGCCAGTTCACCACGCTTGGGCAGAACATAACCGCCATAGAGATAGATGGAACGTTCGACGACTGCCAGTCTTTGGTCAAAAACGCCTTCATGGATGCCGATCTGAAGCGGCACATGAGCCTCACGAGCGCCAACTCCATCAACGTGGCCCGCTTCCTGCCGCAGTCTTTCTACTACTTCTATGCCTACGCACAGTACCTGAAGCAACACGCCGGAAACCCCGGCCGGCTGGTGTTCTGCACGCCTTCGGGCAACTTCGGCAACATCTGCGCCGGGCTCTTTGCATGGCGAATGGGGTTGCCGATGGAGCGTTTTATCGCCGCCAACAATGCCAACGACGTGTTCTACCAATATCTCCAGTCGGGCAACTACGAACCCAAACCGAGCAAGCAGACCATTGCCAACGCCATGGATGTAGGCAATCCGAGCAACTTCGCACGCATACAAGACCTCTTCGGCGGCTCATGGGAGGCCATCTGCAAGTCAGTAAGCGGAGCAACCTACACCGACAGCCAGATTGCCGAAACCATCCGCGCCTGCTACGAGCGCCACCACTACCTGCTCGACCCGCACGGAGCCTGCGGCTACCGGGCGCTGGAAGAGAACCTGGAGGACGGAGAAACGGGCATATTCCTTGAGACCGCCCACCCTGCCAAGTTCAAGGACACCGTAGAATCCATTGTAGGAGCGCCGGTAGAAGTGCCCGCCAGGCTGGCCGCCTTCATGCAGGGAACGCGCCGGAGCATTGCACTGGGCAACGACTTCGGCGGGTTCAGGGATTTCCTGCTCAGCCGGTAACCTGCCCCCAACATTCCTTTTACAGTCCCGTACACATTAGTTGGGAGTGCAAAAGATATCTTTCACGAACTTTTGACACTTGTCGCACGGTTGTTCGACAAGTGTCACATGATCATGCGACAAGTGTCAAAAGTTCCCGAAGGTATCGCGTTGGGTGTTGGATGGTAGCCTCACGCACCCCTACGGCAGGCCGTTTGCGCCGTTTTATGCAGCCGGTGTAAGCCACGCCCACGCCAAGACGCTGCGCTGACGGCAAACTGTCCCGATGCTGCTCCCGCCTTTTCTTTCCTTAAAAAAGTCAGGATAATTTTCTTTTATCTCAAAATAATTAGTATATTTGCAAGCGTCGGAAACCCTGAAAACGAATGCTATGACTTATATCGACCTGCCCGAAGGAAACACAAGGAAACTCAGCTTCTACCTGGCAATGGAGGAATACGTTGCCCGCAGCCTGCACCAGGGCGGCGACTGCTTCTTTATGTGGCAGGTGAAGCCTTCGGTCATCTTCGGCAGGAACCAGATTGTGGAGAACGAAGTCAACATAGCCTACTGCCGCGAGCACGGCATCAGGATGTTCCGCCGCAAGAGCGGAGGCGGCTGCGTATATGCCGACATGAGCAACGTGATGCTTTCATACATCACAGATGAGGGAAGCGTGGACGATACTTTTGCCAGATACATGACCATGATAACCGAAGCACTGAACCAAATGGGCATAGCAGCCTCCATGAACGACCGCAACGACATCATGATAGGGCAGCAGAAGGTGTCAGGAAACGCCATTTACCACCTCCGGGGCAGAAACATTGCCCACGGAACCCTGCTCTACGACACCGACATGGAGCACATGCTGCAGGCCATTACGCCCTCAAGGCAGAAGCTGGACAAGCACGGCGTGGAGAGCGTAAGGCAGCGCATAGGCTTGCTGAAGGACTACACACGGCTGCCCTTTGCCACCATCAGGCAACAGCTGCGCCACCACCTGTGCAGCCACACTTACGGGATGACGGCGGAAGACATACGCCGAACGGAGGAAATAGAAAAGGAATATCTGGACGAAAGGTTCATCTTCGGAAAATAAAGTTAACTCTTTAAACTCAAAATACATGGAAAATAAAAGAACCTGTCTGTACGACAAACACGTGGCAATGGGCGCACTCATCCAGCCTTTCGGCGGTTTCGACATGCCCATTCAGTACACCTCCATCATAGAGGAGCACCAGGCTGTGCGCCAGCACTGCGGCGTCTTCGATGTTTCTCACATGGGCGAGGTCTATGTAACGGGCCAGGATGCCGAGCGATATGTTAACCACATCTTCACCAACGACGTGAAAGAAGCTCCCGTGGGCAAGATTTTCTACGGCATGATGCTCTACCCCGACGGCGGAACCGTGGACGACCTACTGGTGTACAAGATGGGTGAGAACGAATACTTCATCGTCATCAATGCCGCCAACATAGACAAGGACGTGGAGTGGATGCGCCGGCACGCCGAGGATTTTGACGTTACGCTCGACCATTGTTCCGACTATTACGGCCAGCTGGCCGTACAGGGACCCGAGGCAGAAGGCGTGGTCGAAGAGGTTCTCGGCCTGGCCTGCAAGGAGCTGGAGTTCTATACATGCAAGACGATAGATACCTCCGGCGAGACCATTATCATCTCCCGGACGGGCTACACGGGCGAAGACGGGTTCGAAATCTATGGCTCCCACGCGTTCATTAACGACGCCTGGGACGCTCTCATGGCCAGCGGACGCTGCAAACCCTGCGGCCTCGGCTGCCGCGACACGCTGCGTTTTGAGGTCGGCCTGCCGCTTTACGGCGACGAACTCTCGCAGGACATCTCGCCCATCATGGCCGGATTGGGCATGTTCTGCAAGCTGGAAAAGGAGGAATTCATCGGCAAGGAGGCCCTTGTGGAGCAGAAGGCGAACGGCGTGGCCAGGCGTCTGCGCGGCATCGAGCTGCAGGCCCATGCCGTTCCTCGCCACGGCTACAAGGTTCTGAAGGACGGACAAGAAGTGGGCGAGGTTACCACCGGCTATCGTCTCATCAGCACCGACAAGAGCTGCGCCGCAGCTCTGGTAGACAGTAACGTGAAGTTGGGCGACCGCGTAGAGATTCAGATACGCAAGAAAAACTTCCCCGGAACGGTCGTCAAAAAGAAGTTCTACGACAAACATTACCATAAACAGCATAACCAAACAATCTAAAAAAAGAACAATATGGCTAAAGTTATTGAAGGACTCTACTACAGTGAGTCGCACGAGTTTGTAAAGATAGAAGGCGATTACGGCTACATCGGCATCACCGACTTTGCTCAGCATGAGCTGGGAAACATCGTTTATGTGGACATGCCCGAGGTTGACGACGAGCTTGCTGCCGGCGAAGAGTTCGGTGCGGTGGAAAGTGTAAAGGCCGCATCCGACCTGAATGCACCCGTATCGGGTACCGTCGTTGAGGTGAACGAGGCCCTTGAAGACAATCCGGGGCTCATCAACGAGGATGCTTTCGGCAACTGGATGGTCAAAGTGCAACTATCTGACAAGGCCGAACTGGACACCCTCATGGACGCCAAAGCCTACGAGGCATTCTGCAAAAAATAAGGAACAAGAACCGTAACACATGCCGGCAAGCGACTGGTTAACAGCTCCTTACCGTTAGTGCAGATACCGCCGGCCGGCATGCAGGCTTCTTTTCAAGCTCTGCTTTTGGAGAGATGAGGCCAATGGCTGTTAGCTGCCACCGGCCAGGTTTCCCCAAAAGAACTCCTAACAACACCCCTTACATCAAGAAAAAACAGCAATTACAGGAATGCGGGAGCCGTCACGTTCTCCATTCCCTCATTTGTTTACCTTAGTTATGACCTACAAATATTTCCCACATACAGAAGCTGACATCAACGAGATGCTGGCCAAAATCGGCGTAGCATCTCTCGAAGAGCTCTACGCGGAGGTGCCCGATGGCGTGAAACTGCACCGCGACTACCGCCTTCCTGACGCCATGAGCGAGGTGGAGATACGGCAACTTTTTGCCCAACTGGGCAAGCAGAACCGGCAGCTCACGTGCTTTGCCGGCGCCGGAGTGTACGACCATTACACCCCGGCCGTAATTCCGGCGCTCGTGGCGCGGTCGGAATTCAGGACCAGTTATACCCCCTATCAGGCTGAAATCTCACAAGGCACCCTGCATTATATATTCGAATACCAGTCCATGATGGCCGAGCTGACGGGCATGGACATCTCCAACGCGTCCATGTACGATGGCAGCACGGCCACTGCAGAGGCCGTGTTGATGGCCAATGCCGTAAGCAAGAAGTCGCATAAGGTGCTTGTCTCAGAGACTGTTGACAAGAAGACGCTGGCCGTAATCAACACTTACGCCCACTTCCACGGCGTAGACATTGAACTCATAGAAGCCCTCGACGGCGCTACCTGCAAAGCTGACCTCGACCGGAAGCTAAGCCGGGGCGATGTTGCCGGCGTGGTTGTACAGCAGCCCAACTGCTATGGCATCGTCGAAGACTTTACAGGCTATGCCGATGCCTGCCGCCAGCAGAAGGCTCTCTTCATCGTGAACGCCATCGCGGCCGACCTTGCCTTGCTGAAAACTCCGGGCGAATGGGGAGCCGATGTGGCCGTAGGCGACGGCCAATCGCTGGGCATTCCGATGAGTTTCGGTGGCCCCTCCGTGGGCTACATGTGCTGTACGGAGAAGCTGATGCGCAAGATGCCGGGCCGAATTGTTGGCAAGACGCTCGACCAGAACGGGCAACGCGCCTTCGTGCTCACGCTGCAAGCCCGCGAACAACACATCCGCCGGCAGAAAGCAACGTCAAATATATGCTCCAATGAGTCGCTCATGGCGCTGTGGGTTACTATCTACATGAGCCTCTTGGGCAAAGAAGGAATAAAGGAAGCAGCCCAGACTTCCTACGACGGAGCTCACTATCTGTACGACCGGCTGCTGCAATCAGGCAAGTTCGAGGCAGCCTTCAACCGGCCGTTCTTCAATGAGTTCTGCGTCAGATACCATGGAGACGTAGACTCACTGCTGACCAAGCTGCAGGCCAACGGCATCATGGGCGGCGTTAAAGTTGCTGACGATACGCTCATGGTTGCCGTAACCGAGAAGCGCACTAAAGATGAGGTAGACCGTTACATCAACCTTACGACAGAAAACTAAGACCCCTACGACTATGAACAGAACATTATATGGCAATTTAATTTTTGAGCTCTCGCATCCCGGCCGCAGAGGCTATTCCCTGCCAAAAAACAACTTCGGCCACCATGAAGTTCCCGCCTGGGAGAGACGACAGGCTGATGCAGCCCTGCCGGAGTGCGATGAACTGACGGTTGTACGCCACTACACGAACCACAGCGGCAACAACTTTGGCGTCGACAACGGCTTCTATCCGCTCGGTTCCTGCACCATGAAATACAATCCCTACATCAATGAAGAGACGGCAAACCTGCCCTCTTTCGCGGCTCTGCACCCCCAGCAGCCCGATGATACCGTGCAGGGAGCGCTGGCGGTGGAATACAATCTCCGGCAAAGTCTGGCCGAGCTGACCGGCATGAGCGACTTTACACTCAACCCGTTTGCCGGCGCCCACGGCGAACTTACTGGCCTCATGATTATACGCAGCTACCATCAGGCACGCCATGACGACAAACGCATCAAGGTGATTGTGCCCGACTCGGCGCACGGAACCAACCCGGCATCGGCCGCAGTATGCGGCTTAGAAGTGGTTGAAGTGAAGAGTACGCCCGACGGACTGGTTGATGTAGAAGACCTGAAACCGCTGCTCGGCGACGACATTGCAGCCATGATGATGACCAACCCCAACACTCTCGGCCTCTTCGAGAAGGACATTCCAGAGATTGCCGAGCTGGTTCACGCCTGCGGAGCACTGCTGTATTACGACGGAGCAAACCTCAACCCGCTGCTTGGAGTTTGCCGTCCGGGCGACATGGGGTTCGATGTAATGCACGTGAACCTGCACAAAACCTTCTCTACTCCTCACGGCGGAGGCGGTCCGGGAGCCGGTCCGGTGGGCGTGCGCAAAGGTTTGGAGGAGTTTCTGCCTAGTCCTCACGTTGTCAAAGAGGCCGACCACTACTCCGTTTGCCATGACCACGCCTGCCATGTTGGCGCCTATTTGGGCAACTTCGGGGTCATTCTGCGAGCCTACACCTACATCCTGAGCCTGGGCAAGGAGAACATCAAGATGGTTGGACCGCTCGCCACACTGACTGCCAACTATGTAAAGGAGTGCCTGAAAGATGCCTACGAGCTGCCTATCGGCGGACTTTGCAAGCACGAGTTCGTATTTAACGGCCTGCGGAACAAGAGCACCGGCGTTACTACCATGGACGTTGCAAAGCGCTTGTTGGACTATGGATACCACGCGCCGACCATCTATTTCCCGCTTCTTTTCCACGAAGCGATGATGATAGAGCCAACAGAAAACGAAAGCAAGGACACGCTCGACGGTTTCATTGACGTGATGCACCGCATTGCCAAGGAAGCAGCAGAGCAGCCGGAGCTCGTGAAAACGGCCCCGCACAATGCTCCCATCAAGCGCGTTGACGACGTGCTGGCGGCCAAACATCCGATAGTAACCTACAAGCAACTCATCAATGACAACGACTGACCTCATCATCATCGGGTGCGGACCCGGCGGCTACCAGGCCGCTCCCTACGCAGCAAAGCACGGACTGCAGGTAACCGTCATCGAAGAAAGCCACGTTGGCGGCACCTGCCTGAACGTGGGCTGCATACCGACCAAGGCCTACTGCCACGAAGCCGAGGTGATTGAGCAGGCCCGCAGGGCTGCCGAACACGGACTGGATGGCCTCAACTTCAGCCTCAACTTCGCCAAGATACAGGAGCACAAGAACCAAGTTGTGCAGCAGCTGCGCAGCGGCGTCGAGACACTTATGGCCATGCCGGGCATCAACTTCGTACAGGGCAAGGCCTCGTTCAAGGACGCCCACACGGTTGTTGTCGGCAACGAGGAATACCGGGCCGGGCATATCATCATTGCAACAGGCTCATATTCCAAGATGCCTCCTATCGAGGGCATCGACAGCCCGGGCGTAGTAACCTCTGCCGAGCTGCTCGACATTGACCACGTTCCACCGCGGCTGGTCATCGTGGGCGCAGGAGTCATCGGACTGGAGTTTGCCTCCGCCTTCAATACCTTCGGCTCTCAGGTCACCGTCATCGAGTTCCTGAAAGAGTGCCTGCCGGCAATGGACAGCGATATAGCCAAGCGGCTGCGTAAGCAGTTGGAACGAAGAGGCGTGCAGTTCTTCATGCAATCGGGCGTGAAAAGCATCGACAACGGCACCGTTACCTTTGAGACAAAAGGCAAGGTGAACACCGTAGGGGCCGACACCATACTCATTGCAACCGGCCGCGCAGCCAATGTCGACGGACTGAAACTGGAGAACGCCGGCATTGCCTACGACCGCCAAGGCATCAAGACCGACGAGAACATGCAGACCAACGTCGAGGGCGTGTACGCCATAGGCGACGTTAACGGCCGCATGATGCTGGCTCACGCTGCCACGTTCCAGGGCTACAGGGCCGTGAACCACATCCTCGGACTGGCTGACGACATACGGCTCGACATCATGCCGGGCGCCGTCTTCACCAATCCCGAGGCCGCCTCGGTGGGCAAAACCGAAGATGCACTGAAGGCGGAGGGCACGGAGTACAAGGCCCACAAGGGCTACTACCGTGCCAACGGCAAAGCTGTGGCCACCGGCGAGACCGAGGGCATGGTGAAGATACTGACCGACCTGGGCGACCGCATCATAGGTTGCCACATCCTGGGAGCCCACGCCTCGGGCATGGTTCAGGAGATAACGGCGCTCATGAACCGCGACACAACGCTGCAACAGCTGGGCGACATCATCCACACCCACCCCACGCTGGAAGAAATCCTGCACGATACGGCACACTAAACAGTAAGCCCGGCTCCATTGGAACCGGGCTTTTTTCTTATCCTCATGCCGTCTGTTGGCACGCCGTCCGGCATGAGCAGCAACCGCCAAAGACCTTACGACTCTTTGTACTCTTTAGGCGACATGCCCACATGCGTCTTGAAGAAGCGTGAGAAATGCTGCGGATAGAGGAACCCCAGGTGGGCTGACACTTGGTTGATGGTGTAGCGGCTGTCGAGAATAAGCTGCTTGCCGAGGGCTACGAGCTTGTTCTGGATGAGCTGCTGGGCCGTGAGTCCGGTCTCTTTCTTGATGAGATCGCCGAAATAACCGGGCGTAAGAAAAGCCTTGTCGGCAAAATAAGCCACCGTTGGCAGTCCGCTGCGCTCGGCCTCGCCGCTGTTGAAATACTCCTTGAGGTTCTGCTCAAAGGCCGTAAGCACATCGGAGTTAACCTTGTGGCGCGTAATAAACTGGCGGTCGTAGAACCGTTGACAGTAGTCGAGCACGAGCTTGATGCGGTCAACCAGAATGGTTTGCGAATGCTGGTCTACCGGCATCTCGAGCTCGCTGTTGATGCTTCCCAGCACGTCAACTATCACTTGCTGCTCCCGAACCGAAAGATGAAGAGCCTCGGTAGAGTCATAATCGAAGAAGTGATAGTCGTCTATGCACTTTCCGAGCGCAGTTCCATGAATGATATCGGGGTGGAACAAGAGGCCAACGGCACTGGCCTGCTCCGCATTATCAGACATGGAAACCTCTACAGTCTGCCCGGGCGCAAAGCTAACGATGGTTCCGTCCTGGTAGTCATAGTTCTGTCGGCCGTAGCGAATGGAGCATTGCTGGCCGTGTTTGAGCCACAGAGCGTAGAGTTCATACGTGAAACGGACATGGTTTGGAACCGTTTTAGCATCGCGCATGTTAACGACCGCCACCAGCGGATGCCGGGTTTCCAGCCCGTACAACTTATCATAAACATCAACGCTGTCGAGCCTGATGATTGTATTTTCTGTTTTCTCTTCCATTTGTTGCATGTTCTTTTGCACAAAAATACAACTTATTTCTGAACCTGACTCCATTTTTTACGAAGAAAAGTGAATAGAGGTAAGTATCACCCCAAACATGATAAGCGAGCCAAAGGATATTAGCTGTAACTTTGCTCCGGACAAAACAAACAGGCAACATGAAGAAACTGATAACCATCATCCTCATAACTATGACAACCATTTCTGCACTTGCGCAGCAGCCGAGCATCCGTATGACGGCCGGCGGCCGCACTTTCACCGTACTTACAGACGATAACGACGCGGCCCGGAGCTTTGCCGGCATGCTGCCACTTACGCTCAACATGAGCGAGCTGAACGGCAACGAGAAGTACTGCTACATTGACCGCAGCCTGCCAACAGCCACCTTCCGGCCCGGAACCATCCACGCCGGCGACGTGATGCTGTACGGTTCGGCGTGCATCGTAGTGTTCTACAAGACCTTCCAATCTGCCTATTCGTACACCCGTATTGGCCATATTGACAACCCGGACGGCCTGCAGGAAGCCTTGGGCAGCGGCAGTGTGAGCGTGAGTTGGGCCCAGCAGGCAACCAGCGGCATAGAACAGCCAAAGGCACCGGCTGCCCCTGACAATGCCTACTACGACCTGCAGGGCCGCCGAACGACACGTCCCGGAAAAGGTATCTGGATAAACAACGGGAAAAAGGGAATAAACGAATAATCCGGCAAGGGCCTATCCTCACCCGCCCAAAGGGAGGGAATTGCGACCGTCAGAAACGTACTGCAGCTTTACTCCCGCCCTTTGGGAGGGCCGGAGCAGGCTTTCGTCAACTTTTGACACTTGTCGAATGTATGTGTGACACTTGTCACACAATCGTGCGACAAGTGTCAAAAGTTCCCGAAGGATATCTTCAGCACTTTGTTTTGATGTGTTTCATCACCCATACAGTAAGGAGCAATCCTTCGAAACAAAGCGGAAAAAAGAGTACATGCTTTCTATCTGATGTTTTCTGCGGCCATATCCATGTAGCTTTCTTCCTCCTGCTTCGGATATGCTTTCAAATGGTCTTGCAGGAATATATGGTTAAGCGTGAATGCCAACGACTCAAGGGTCTGCTCACGGCGGTTCATTTTTAACTCACACTCCCAAATAACAATGCTATGCCAGCCCATCTCCGCAAGACGCTTCTGTTCCTCGTCGTCACGTTGTTTGTTTCTGTTTATTTTGTTGAGCCAGAACTCCGTGTTTGTCTTGGGAACGGTAAAATACCTGCACCCCTCATGCCCATGCCAGAAACAACCATTCACAAAAACACAAGTCCGGTACTTCCGCAAAACGATGTCGGGATGTCCCGGCAGCCTCCTGTCGTTTACTCGGTATCTGAAACCTTTACTCCATAAAAACTTACGCACAAGTATTTCGGGCTTCGTGTTCTTGGAACGAACTGCAGCCATGTTGTTGCGCCGTTGTAGAGCATTGAGTTTATCCATGAAGTTGCCGTTTAGATTCTCATGAGAAACATTTTAGGTGTATGTTCCTGTTTCTCTTTTACAAAGGAAATAAATCCCGATAAGTCCATTAATGAACTTTGATATTCCTTCGGAAAGCTCTTAATGTAATTGTGAGGTACTACTAATGTTACATTCTCATCTTTCATCTCTCGCAATTGATTTTTGGATATGGCTTGCTGAAGAGTAAAAAGATGTTTCTCTGGTATTCTGTCGGCTTCGTTGATTACCTGCCGCCATCTGTCCTTGCAAGTTGTTTTGGCTGCCAACGATATGAGAAGATCAGTAGGAAATTCAAAGTTATGGTAGCAGCAGCCGTTGGGAAAAATGAAGTCTGGTTTCTTCTTTTCCTCTGTAATAACTTGTTCTTCATACATTATATTACTTGCATCAAATATAGCTGCAAGATGGTGCTCTAAAGATTTACCAGCACGAGCTTTACGCCTATTAAGAATTTGATTGGCTACCGCCACAAATGTTTTAACATCAGAAAAGGCTTTATGTATGATCGGTTTGTAAAGTTTATCTTCTACCTTTTGAAAAAGGTTGTACTCTGTATCTGTCCAATTTAAAAGAATGTTATCCGGATCCGTTGCTATTTTATTAGAGTTTACGCTAAACGCTTTATTATAACAAGTCCTTGCTCCTTCTGCCATCATTATTGTTTCGGGGAAATTGCTCAAAGACACAACAAATTCATTCAAAAGTATATCAAGTTCTTCACCAGGTTTTGGACTCTTCTTTGTGTTAATAAGTTGATTTGTATCTTTGGGAGAAAGATTGAAAAAAGAAAGGAAATCGTCAATATCTTCATCTTTTGAAAGAACGTAACCGACATAATACTCTTTGTCAATTTGGGCAATAATCATTAGATCACCTACACTTTCATCACTCAGAAAAGGGAAGCCTCTTCCAAAACATGTAATCCGGAACTCGTTACGCGTTCCCACGCCATAATATACAAACCTACTTTGAGTCATGAAGTCATCTTGCCATTTGATTTCTATAGGCTTATCAGAATTCTTACCTCGCTCTACCGGTTTATCGAAAAGCGTTCTTGCCGCATTCTTGGGAATATAGAAACCTGCCTGATGAGCGCCTGTTGTACCGGCATCATTAGCTGTAATGTACCGGCAGAATGCACTTTTAGAACTTTGAACATCTTGCACTGCTTTATAAACTAATTCGTTCATAACTTATTCAATATTTAAGGTTTTCATTATTTCGCCGGTAACTGCAGAAATCAAAGGAACTATTACCGAATTACCACATTGCCTATAAGCTTGAACATCGGACACTGCATTGATAATGTAGCTATCAGGATACCCCATTAAACGAGCACACTCTCTTGGTGTTAATTTCCTTGGATTCTTTCCCTTACCTTGAGGTATCAAGATTTCAGATCCATCCTTATAATAACGTGCACTCAACGTCCTTGATATTCCATCCAAATCAACCATTCCAAAACCAAAACCATTTCCTTTAGCTTTTTGCTTTATGGCATAGTTCTGAAGATAAGACCACAATTTATCTGACAAGGTATATTTTTCATCTACCTCTTTCTCGAGGATGTCTTTCAGCTTCATTCTCGATTCTCCCAACTCTGGAAACTCAAAATGTTCTTTACCATGATAACGCTTCTTGTCAAAGCCAACAAGCATTATCCTTTCACGATGCTGGGGCACAAAAGTCTTGCCATCCATTACCGCGTAATGAATAGAATAATTCAGTTCTTCCAATGTATCACGTATTACTTTAAATGTATTTCCTTTATCATGGGATACTAAGTTCTTGACATTCTCAAGAAAAAAAGCCTTTGGACGAAATCTATTCAGTATTTCTGCAACATCAAAAAATAAAGTTCCTTGGGTCTTATCTGCAAATCCTGTTGGACGCCCCAAACTGTTTTTCTTTGCAACACCTGCTATTGAAAAAGGCTGACAAGGAAAACCTGCACACAAGATATCAAACTCTTTTGGGATAAATTCTTTTGTAGCATCAAGAGTTATATCGCCAAAAGGCATTTCGCCATAATTAACCAAATAAGTTTTCTGAGAAAATTTATTCCATTCCGAAGAAAAAACACACGCACCACCATGAGCTTGCATAGCCATACGGAACCCCCCAATACCAGCAAATAAGTCAATGAAAGTAAATTTAGGAGTCTTAGGTCCTGGAAACGGAACATTTATAAATTCTGAAAATAAATCATCTGAAAAAGGATTATCACAAACTTTATCAATTTCAGCTTCTGTATAATCCTCAAGCACTCCTTTATAATTAAGATATGTTTTAATAGATTCAACAATTTCGTGTTGATGTTCTACAACATAACCTTTATAATTCGTTAGCGCTTCATTGTGGAGGTAATGACTTAAAATGGCGATTTCATTTTGATAGGACGTTTCTCCATAAATGCGAATTCCATTTTCTTTGTCTGTCTCTTCAGGAAAATCTGATAACTTTATTTTATTTCCAGCCATTCTTATACTAATTTACAATTTACAAAAGTAAATAAAATAATTCACATAAAGACATTCTCAGGAAAAAAACGAGAGTACTGTCAATATCCTTTTTCATACTATCTATACCTTATTATTGTGAATCACATGCGACATGATGCTCTGTCAGCACCTCAAGCCCTCACCTCGCAAGGCATTGGTAGTGCCATTGGCGGCCTACGCTGCGTAGTAGGTAAGGTAGACGTACACCAAAGCAGCGATGATGAGGAGCAGGATAACGCTCCTGATAAGGCAGCTGGCTATCTTCTTGACCACAACAACGCCCACGAAGACAGCAATGAGAATGAATATGAAATACGAAAGATTGCTCATCTGATTGATTATATTTGGAATGTTCTTGGTTTCTGATTACTTGAAAAGATGCCTGAACGAAGGCGGTATGGGGGTTTCGAACTCCATGCGTTCGTGCGTTACCGGATGGTAGAAACACAGCACATAGGCGTGCAGACAGAGGCGGTGCAGCGGGTCGTCGCCATTGCCGTACTTCGTATCTCCACACACGGGGTGCCCCATGTCGGCACTATGAACGCGTATCTGGTTCTTCCTTCCCGTCTCCAAACGGTACTCCACAAGCGAGTGGTCGACTGTGCGATCGAGCACGTGGAAGTGGGTCACGGCGTATTTTCCGCCGTTGTCAACGGGCGAACTGTAGGTAACGTAGGCCTTGTTGTCCTGCAGCCAGTTGGCTATCGTCCCTTCGTCGTCCTCCATCTCGCCCGATACAACGGCCACGTAACGGCGGTCGTAGACTATGTGATGCCAGTCGTGCTCCAGCAACTGCTCCGTCTGCATGTCCTTGGCATAAATCATCAGCCCCGATGTCTCGCGGTCCAGGCGGTGCACTACATGCGCGGTACACTTCTGGCGGGTCTTGCCGAAATAGTCGTCGAGCACCGCCTTCACGTTCAGTGATGAGTGCCCGGCCGCCATTGACAGTATGCCGACGTTCTTCTCCACAACAACAAGAAAGCGGTCCTCATACACCAGCCTCAAGTAACGGCTGTGGAAAGTGTCGTTCTTCTTAGACCGGCTCACGGAAATCCTGTCGCCCGGCTTGAGCGGATAGTCGAAGCGGGTAACCTGCTTGCCGTTAACGCGGATGCCGCGCCCCTTGAGCGTGGCCTTGACCTTGGTCCTGCTTTCGCCTTTGAGATTGCCGAGCAGCCACTCCAGGAGCGCACTATCTTCGCTTACCTCGTAGTAATCGTAATCGCCCGGATGGCTGGTATGGTTTGTCTTCATCTGTTTCAGTCCTTTCATTTGCGGCATGACGTCGGCTGGCTCACGGACTTCATGTCCATAATCAGCACCAATCAGGCCGCCTGCATAAGATTTTGCAAAGGTAAACAAAAATGCCGGTTGGGGCAACGAGGTGGCCTGTTTTTTGTTGATTTTCACGCTCTTACCCCCTCGCCTTTCATTTTTATTTTGTACCTTTGCACAAAATTTAGACAAAATAGGTATTTAGCAGAATGATTACACTCACCAACCTCGCCATTCAGTTTGGCAAGAGAGTTCTTTACAAAGACGTAAACATCAAGTTCACCCGCGGCAACATATATGGCGTTATAGGTGCTAACGGAGCCGGAAAGTCGACCTTGCTGCGCGCCATCAGCGGCGACCTGGAGCCCAACAAGGGCACAGTAGAGCTTGGACCGGGCGAAAGATTGAGCGTGCTGGAGCAGGATCACTTCAAATACGACGACTTCTCGGTCATGGATACCGTACTTATGGGCCACCAGCCTCTATGGGAAAACATGAAGGAACGCGAGCGCCTGTACGGCAAAGCAGAGATGACAGAGGAGGACGGGAACCGTGCCGCCGACCTTGAACTCAAGTTTGCAGAGATGAACGGATGGGAAGCAGAGTCGAATGCAGCCCAACTTTTACAGAATCTCGGTATCAAGGAAGAGTTGCATCAGAAGCAGATGGCCTCGCTGGCCAATAACGAGAAGGTTCGCGTAATGCTTGCCAAGGCGCTCTTCGGTCATCCCGAGAACCTGCTCCTCGATGAACCAACCAACGACTTAGACCTCGACACCGTTGAATGGCTGGAGCAATATCTGAGTGAGATAGATGAACACCAGACGGTACTCGTGGTGAGCCACGACCGCCACTTTCTCGATGCAGTGAGCACACAGACCATAGACATCGACTTCGGAAAGGTTACCGTCTTTTCCGGTAACTACAGTTTCTGGTACGAGAGCTCGCAGCTGGCACTGCGGCAGGCACAGAACCAGAAGCTGAAAGCCGACGAGAAACGCAAGCAGTTGGAGGAGTTTATCCGCCGCTTCTCTGCCAATGTGGCAAAGAGTAAGCAGACCACGTCGCGCAAGAAGATGCTGGAGAAGCTGAATGTGGACGAAATACGCCCCTCAAGTCGTAAGTATCCGGGCATCATCTTCCAGATGGACCGCGACCCGGGCAATCAGATACTGGAAGTGGAAGGGCTCAAGGCAACCGATGCTGACGGCACTGTACTGTTCGACAACATAAACTTCAACATCGAAAAGGGCCAGAAGGTGGTGTTCCTTTCTCACAACCCAAAGGCCATGACGGCCCTTTTCGAAATCATCAACGGCAACCGCGAGGCCGCCGCAGGCACCTACAAATGGGGCGTTACCATCACTACGGCCTACCTGCCGCTTGACAACACCGCCTTCTTTGACAGCAACCTGAACCTGGTTGACTGGCTCTCGCAGTACGGAGCAGGCAACGAGGTGGCCATGAAAGGCTACCTGGGGCGCATGCTCTTCTCCGGAGAAGAGGTGCTCAAGAAGGTCAGCGTGCTCTCCGGAGGCGAGAAGATGCGCTGCATGATAGCACGCATGCAGCTGCAGAACGCCAACTGCCTCATTCTCGACACGCCCACCAACCACCTTGATTTGGAAAGTATTCAGGCCTTCAACAACAACCTGACCGCTTTCAAAGGCAACATTCTCTTCTCTTCGCACGACCATGAATTCATCCAGACCGTGGCCGACCGCATCATAGAACTCACCCCATCGGGCGCCATAGACAAGCTGATGCCCTACGACGAGTACATCTACGACGAGAGCATCAAGGAGCAGAAGGCCAGAATGTACAACGTATAAGAACCCTTACAGCATCCACAGATTTCCATCTCCCGGCGCTGATTTCACTTCCGGAAACCAATATCGGGCGGCATGAAAGTCTGTGGATGCTTTTTTGGCAAGGTTTTTGCTGACTACACAATAAAACTTTTTATCATGAACAATAAAGAGAACAAGGAACAAAAAATAAACGTAGAAGAAGGTACTACGGAAAAAGAAGTGAACACGCAACAGACGGAACAGGAGCCCCGTGCCGATAAAGAACAGGCTGAAACACAGCCCGAAACGGCCGACAACACTACCGCCGAAACAGCCAAAGAGGCCGGAGAAGCTCCTGCTGACGACCCTCTGGCAGAAGCAAACAGGCAGTTGGAAGAGCTCAAAGACAAGTATCTGCGCACCGTAGCCGAGTTTGAAAACTACAAGAAACGCACGCTCAAGGAGAAAGCCGAACTCATTCTCAACGGCGGCGAGAAGACAATTACTGCCATTCTGCCCGTATTGGATGACATGGAACGTGCCATGGCTAATGCCGACAAGGCCGACTCGATAGAGAAACTGGAGGAAGGCTGGGAGCTCATATTCAAGAAGTTCCAGACCACCCTGGAAGGTCTCGGGGTCAAGAAGATAGAGACCGAGGATGCCGACTTTAACGTCGACTACCACGAAGCCATAGCCATGGTGCCCGGTATGGGCGACAACAAGAAGGGCAAAGTAATAGACTGCGTGCAGACCGGCTACACGATGAACGACAAGGTGATACGCCACGCCAAGGTTGCCGTGGGCCAGTAGGGCACCCGAGCCACACATAGGCTACAGACAAAAGACAGGAACAGCAAAACATAACGAAGGATTTGAATGGCTAAACGTGATTATTATGAGGTGCTCGGTGTGAGCAAGAACGCCTCAGAAGACGAGATAAAAAAAGCATACCGCAAACTGGCTATCAAGTATCACCCCGACCGCAACCCGGGAAGCAAGGAGGCCGAAGACAAATTCAAGGAAGCAGCAGAGGCCTACGACATTCTGCACGACCCGCAGAAACGCCAGCAGTACGACCAGTTCGGGTTTGAAGGACCGCAGGGAGGAGGCTTCGGCGGCTTCGGTGCTGGTGGCATGGACATGGACGACATCTTCTCTATGTTCGGCGATATCTTTGGCGGTCACAGTGGTTTTAGTGGCTTCGGAGGCTTCGGCGGGGGCGGAGGAAGACAGGCGCGCCCGCAGTATCGCGGCTCCGACCTGCGTCTCAAGGTGAGCCTCTCACTGCAGGAAATAGCCACGGGCGTTACCAAGAAGTTCAAGGTTCACAAGGATGTAACCTGCACGCACTGCCACGGAAGCGGCGCCGAGGCCGGCAGCAGCGCCGAAACTTGTCCCACCTGCCACGGCAGCGGCGTAGTTACACGCACCTCGCGCACGGTGTTCGGCATGATGCAAACGCAGAGCGAGTGCCCTACCTGCCACGGCGAAGGCACCGTAATCAAAGACAAATGCCACGAATGTGGCGGCACCGGCGTCGTTAAAGGCGAGGAGGTTGTAGAGATAAAGATACCCGCAGGCGTGGCCGAGGGCATGGTTGTAAACGTGCCGGGCAAGGGCAATGCCGGCCGGCACAACGGTATAGCGGGCAACATACAGGTATATATAGAGGAGGAAAAGGACGAGACGTTCGTCAGAGACGGGCAGGACGTTATCTACAGCCTGCTGCTCGACTTCCCCACCGCAGCCCTGGGAGGCGAGGTGGAGATACCTACCATTGAACAGACCAAGGTCAAGATAAAGATTGACCCGGGCACGCAGCCCGGCCGAACGCTCCGACTGCGCGGCAAGGGCCTGCCTGCCGTGCAGGGCTACGGCAGCGGCAAGGGCGACCTGGTGGTAAACATCAGCGTCTTTGTGCCCAAGTCTCTCTCCAAAGAAGAGCGCAAAGCCATCGAAGAACTGCGTGAAAGCGAGAACTTCAGAGGCGACTCCACGACCAAGAAAAGTATCTTCGAGAAATTCAAGAACTACTTCAGCGAATAGCCCGCGGCCAGCACCAGCCGTGTGCGTTTTGTGCGGCAGGCGCGGCGGAGCTATCGTTCAAGGGCGTTAAAGCATAGCTTCAGGAGCCTTGAACGATAGCTTCAACAACGCTGAACGACAGCTCTACCGGAGCCGATCCGTACGAGTAAAGGCAAACAACAGATACTCAAAGACTTAGACAGCTCGCAGCACACCCCATAGCAACAACCTTTTTTCTCCTGCCTACATGACCTATCAGGAAACAGTACAATACCTATTTAACAGTACACCCGTGTTTGAGCACGTGGGCGCAACGGCCTACAAGGAGGGCCTTGACAACACCCTGGCGCTGGACGAGCACTTCCACCATCCGCACTCACGCTACCTTACCATCCATGTTGCCGGCACCAACGGCAAAGGGTCGTGCTCGCATACGCTTGCTTCCATCCTTCAGAGCGAGGGATACAGGGTGGGTCTCTACACTTCTCCGCACCTTGTAGACTTCAGAGAACGGATTAGGGTTAACGGACAGGTTATCAGCAAGAAACAGGTTGTTGACTTCGTAGTGCGCGAACGCTCGTTTTTCGAGCCGCTGCATCCCTCGTTCTTCGAGCTCACCACGGCCATGGCGTTCAATTACTTCGCAGAACAACGGGTGGACATTGCCGTCATCGAAGTCGGTCTGGGCGGCCGTCTCGACTGCACCAACATCATCTCCCCCATCCTCTCCGTCATCACCAACATCTCCTTTGACCACACCCAGTTCCTTGGCAACACGCTGGCAAAGATTGCCGGCGAGAAGGCCGGCATCATCAAAAGCCACACTCCGGTGGTTATCGGAGAAACTGTAGCCGAGACGAAGCCCGTGTTTGAACAGAAGGCAGCTGCCGAACAGGCGCCCATCTTCTTTGCCCAGGACGAGGCAGAGGTTATCGGAGTGCAGGCAACCGGCGGCCACCAAGGCCTCTTGTACAGCACGCGCAGCTACGGCAAGCTGGCGGGCGAGCTCGGCGGAAGCTATCAGGAGAAGAACACCAACACGGTTCTGTGCGCCGTGAAGCGGCTCATGGAGGCCGGTATCATCAAGCACGAGAGCAGCATACACGAGGGACTGGCCCGGGTAACGGAGCTCACCGGACTGCAAGGACGCTGGCAGCAGTTGCAGTTGAACCCCACGGTAGTATGCGACACCGGCCACAACGCGGGCGGATGGCAGTACCTGGCACCGCAGCTGCGGGCACAGCAATGCCGGCAACTCAGGATAGTTTTCGGCATGGTTGACGACAAAGACATTGACACGGTGATGCAGATGCTGCCGCGCCGGGCCGTATATTACTGGACTCAGGCATCCTCCAAGCGGGCCTTCCCCGCAGAACGAGTGGCCCAAATGGGCCGCAGCCACCGGCTTGCAGGCAACAGTTACCCCAGCGTGAGCGAGGCTTATCGGGCCGCGCTTGGTGATGCCGACAAGGCTGATTTCATCTTCGTGGGCGGCTCCAGTTACGTGGTGGCTGACCTGCTGGCTTCGGTTTAATAGTTTTTAACGTAACAGTTTGCCTGTTTTTTAAATCATTCGTTTGTCACTTTCATTTTTTTTCAGTTACTTTGCATCAATATAAAATAACTAAAAACTTATTTATATGATCAACACAACTGAAGCAGAACACCTCTGTGGTCTGAGGTGTAAGGATTTTCAGACCACTATCGAAGGCAAGAATACAGACTTGTTTTATCTCAAAAATAATAAAGGCAACGAGGTTGCCGTCACCAATTACGGAGGCGCCATAGTAGCTATCATGGTGCCTGACAGGAACGGCAACTACGCAAACGTTATCCAGGGACACGACAATATACAAGATGTAATAAACAGTCCGGAGCCTTATCTCTCCACTCTTATTGGCCGATATGGCAACCGCATCTGCCAAGGACGCTTCCAACTGCACGGCAAGGAGTACCAGTTACCTGTCAACAACGGCCCCAACAGTTTGCATGGAGGCCTCAAAGGCTTCAATGCCAAGGTTTGGGATGCACTGCAAATGAACGCCCAGTCGCTGGTCTTGAAGTACGTAAGTCCTTACGGAGAAGAAGGTTACTCCGGCGAAATGAAAGTGACGGTTGTCTACACTTTCAACGATGACAACGAACTGATAATCGACTACATGGCAACCACCAACAAGAAAACTATCATCAACCTTACAAGTCACGGCTTTTTCTCACTGGCTGGCATAGCCGACCCAACCCCCACCATCGACAACTTGATTTGCCAAATCAATGCCGATTTCTACATTCCCATCGACGAGACAAGCATCCCCACAGGCGAAATCAGGAAGGTAGAAGGTACACCCTTCGACTTCCGCTCGCCCAAGACAGTGGGCCAGGATATAGATGCCGACGATGAACAAATTAAGAACGGAGCCGGCTACGACCACTGTTTCGTGCTCAACAAGAAGGAAGAAGGCGAGCTGAGTTTTGCTGCCAAGATAACCGAACCCGTGAGCGGGCGCACCATGGAAGTGTTTACGACCGAGCCGGGTGTGCAGGTCTACACCGATAACTGGGCCGACGGATACAAAGGACAGCACGGAGCAACCTTCCCGCGCCGCAGCGCCATCTGCTTCGAGGCACAGCACTTCCCGGACAGCCCCAACCATCCGTACTTCCCCTCGGTGGTACTCAAGGCCGGCGAACAATACAAGCAGAAAACAATCTATCGATTTGGAGTAAAACAATAAAGTACAAACAAAAATAATAACTGAAATGGAAAATCAAACTAAACAGAATGCGAGCATAATCGCCATCATAACTATGATGTTCCTTTATGCCATGATTTCGTTCGTAACTAACCTCGCCGCACCCATCGGAGTGATTTGGAAAAGCCAGTTTGGCGGTGCAAGCGCCAACACGGTAGGTATGCTGGGCAACGGCATGAACTTCCTGGCTTACCTCTTCATGGGCATTCCCGCCGGTAAACTTCTTACCAAGGTAGGCTACAAGAAGACAGCCATGATTGGCATTGCCATTGGTTTCATTGGCGTGTTTACACAGTTCTGCTCCGGCTTCTTCGACCCTGAGACGTCCAAGGTGACAGGTTTCGTTGTCTATCTGCTGGGCGCTTTCATCTCCGGATTGTGCGTCTGCATCCTCAACACCGTTGTAAACCCCATGCTGAACCTGCTTGGCGGCGGCGGTAACAGAGGCAACCAGCTCAACATGATAGGCGGAACGCTGAACTCACTGACCGGAACCATCACCCCGCTCTTTGTCGGCGCGCTCATTGGTACGGTGACCGCATCGACCCAAATGGTAGATGTTAACATGGTGCTCTACATCGCCATGGCCGTGTTTGCACTCACCTTCATCATCCTCGGCTTCATTCCAATCTCCGACCCCGAGAGAGGCAAGGTTACTGCCGACACCGTTTTCGAGCGCAGCCCATGGGCTTTCCGCCACTTTATGCTGGGTGTGATTGCCATCTTCGTTTATGTTGGCGTTGAAGTAGGCATACCCGGAACGCTCATTTACTATCTCTCTGACCAGACCGACAAGGGTGCCGGCCTCACCGGTAACGCCATGGCAATAGCCGGTTCGGTAGCTGCAACCTACTGGTTCCTGATGTTGGTGGGCCGTTTCTGCTCCTCTTTCATTGCCAACAAGGTTTCGAGCAAGACGCTGATGACCATTGCCACCTCCGGCGGTATGGTGCTTATCATCCTCGCCATGATGCTGGGCAAGGCTACAACCGTATCCATGCCGGTGTTCAACGGTTCCTCCTTCGACACCGTTGTTGTGCCTATCGCTGCCCTGCTGCTGGTTCTCTGCGGTCTGTGCACATCGGTAATGTGGACCTCCATCTTCAACCTTGCCACCGAGGGTCTGGGCAAATACACTGCTGCAGCATCGGGTATCTTCATGATGATGGTTGTAGGCGGTGGCGTGCTGCCGCTTATCCAGAGCTCCATTGCTGACCATGCAAGCTACATGGCCTCCTACATCGTGCCCCTGATAGCTCTTGCCTACATGTTCTTCTACGCCGTTGCAGGCAGCAAGAACGTAAATAAGGACATCAAGATTGACTGATTTCACACCTAAAATCATAAAAACCATGGATATTGAAAAAGTAAGAAGCCGCTTTATCAAGCATTTTGACGGCAAGACCGGCAACATCTACATGTCGCCGGGACGCATCAACCTCATTGGCGAACACACCGACTATAACGGCGGATTCGTTTTCCCCGGCGCCGTTGACAAGGGCATCATGGCCGAGCTCCGGCCTAACGGAACCAACACGGTGATGTGCTACTCCATCGACCTGAAGGACAGGGTGGAGTTCAAAGTAGACGACCCTGACGGCCCGCGCACCACATGGGCCCGTTATATATACGGTATCGTGCAGGAGATGCGCGCACTCGGCGTTGACGTCAAAGGGTTCAACACCGCCTTCTACGGCGACGTGCCACTGGGTGCCGGCATGAGTTCATCGGCCGCACTCGAGAGCTGCTTCGCCTTTGCACTCAACGACCTCTTTGGCGACAACAAGGTTTCCAAGTGGGACCTTGCCCTCGCCGGCCAGGCCACCGAGCACAAGTACGTAGGCGTAAACTGCGGTATCATGGACCAGTTCGCCTCCGTCTTCGGGCAGCAAGGCAAGCTGATGCGTCTCGACTGCCGCAGTCGCGAGTTCGAATACTACCCCTTCGACCCGCAAGGCTACAAGCTGGTACTGCTCGACTCCAAGGTAAAACACGAACTGAAGGGCTCGCCTTACAACGACCGCCGCAACAGTTGCGAGAACGTGGTGAAGCACATAGCCGCCAAGCACCCCGAGAACAAGTTCGAAACTCTGCGTGACTGCACCTGGGAACAGCTTGAGGAAGTTCGCCAGGAGGTGGGAGAAGAGGATTACAAACGTGCCCACTTCGTGCTCGGAGAGAAGGACAGAGTGCTGGCTGTATGCGACGCTTTGGAGAAAGGCGACTACGAGACAGTAGGCCGGAAGATGTACGAAACGCACGAAGGACTTAGCAAGGAGTACGAAGTATCGTGCGAGGAGCTGGACTACCTGAACGAACTGGCCAAGGCGAACGGCGTTACCGGCAGCCGCATCATGGGCGGAGGCTTCGGCGGATGCACCATTAATCTGGTCAAGGAAGAACTCTACGACAAGTTCATAGCAGACGCAAAGGCCCGGTACAACGAAAAATATGGCCACGCACCGGCAGTTTATGAGGTAGTCATCAGCGACGGTTCTCATAAGGTTTGCTAACCTGCAGCACCCTCAACACGGCTCATCCGCTAAACGCACCGACGCCTGTCGCAAGACCCCAGTCAGCTTTCTGACACCTTGGACGCGCTTCCGCCCACCGCAGAATTGTACATTCCGCCCGGCGTGAAGTATGCCTGCGGACAGGAAGAAGACTTAGCAACCGGCATCCCTGCATTTAGCGGGTGAAGTCGTTAACCTGAACATCGAGACTAACAAGCAGTAAGCCCGGGCGCTCTGACTAACCTTTTGCCGTGCCGGAGTTATGCTTCAGGAACTTTTGACAAGTGTCGCACGATCGTTCGACAGGTGTCACACGATTGTACGACAGGTGTCGAAACTTTCCGTCTACGGCTTTCGGCACCGTTGGCTCAACCGTCTTTTAACTCTGTAAATACCCTTTGTAACGCAGTCTCTGTCCTTTTTCAGGTTCAAGATTCCCTGTCATCCTTTACAGATAACAGATTTTCATACACAAACAAAACACATTCTACCAGTAATGAAGAACTTAACGCTTATTGCAGGTCTCGCCATGTTGATGCTCAGTGCCTGCAACCAAAACAAGAACTTAACAGAGTCGGGGCTGGATCCGGCAGCTTTCGACACCACCATCAACGAGAAGCCCGTGCAGCTTTACACGCTTAAGAACAGCAAGGGCATGGAAGTAAGCATCACGAACTTCGGCGGCCGCATTGTCTCCGTTATCGTTCCCGACAAGAACAACAACCCTACCGACGTGGTGCTGGGCTACGACAACATTGCACAATATGCCGACTCGGTGAACAGCCCGAGCGACTTTGGCGCTGCCATCGGTCGTTATGCCAACCGCATCAACAAGGGTCAGATTACCGTAGGCGGCCAGAAGATACAGCTGCCGACCAACAACTACGGCCACTGTCTGCACGGCGGGCCCTCCGGATGGCAGTATCAGGTGTACGACGGCAAGCAACTGAACGACACGACACTGCAGCTCACCCTGCTTTCTCCCGATGGTGACAACAACTTCCCGGGCAATGTAACGGCCAACGTAACCTATACCGTGAAGAGTGACAACACGCTCGACATCCGTTTCGAGGCCACTACGGACAAGGAAACCATTGTCAACATGACCAACCACTCGTACTTCAACCTCAATGGAGACCCCTCCAAGCCGGGTACTGACATGGTGCTGTACATTAATGCCGACAACTTTACGCCGGCTGATGCCACCTACATGACCACCGGAGAGATACTTCCGGTGCAAGATACGCCGATGGATTTCCGCAAGGCTCATGCCCTCAACGAGACCATTAACGACACCACGTTCCAGCAAATCAAGAATGCAACGGGCTACGACCATAACTGGGTGCTCAATACTTACAAGGACGGCAAGGGCGACGACACAGCTGTAGCAGCCAGCCTCTACTCCCCCGGCACCGGTATTCTGCTGGAGATGTTCACCAACGAGCCGGGTGTACAGGTCTACACCGGCAACTTCCTGGGTTCCGGAGTCAAGGGAAAGAAGGGCATCGCCTATCCACGACAGGCCTCGGTGTGCCTCGAGAGCCAGAAATATCCTGACTCCCCGAACAAGAAGAACTGGCCTTCGCCCTACCTGAAGCCGGGAGAAAAGTACTATAGCCACGTGGCTTACAAATTCAGTGTGAAATGAGAAAGGAAATCATATCAACCACTTTGGCATTAATCGCATCCCTGGGTAGCTTTGCCCAGGATGCGATTATTTCAGTTTATCCAGAGCAGGGAAAGTATAAAATAGACAAAGAAATCTACGGACAGTTCGCCGAACACCTCGGTACCTGTATCTATGGCGGGCTGTGGGTAGGCACGGAGTCGGGCATACCCAACATTAACGGCTACCGCAAAGACGTGTTCGAGGCGCTCAAGCGGTTGCAGGTGCCGGTGCTGCGCTGGCCGGGCGGCTGTTTTGCCGACGACTATCACTGGACCGACGGCATAGGACCCAAGAGCCAGCGGCCGTCACTTCGCAACAATAACTGGGGCGGAACGATTGAAGATAACTCCTTTGGAACGCACGAGTTCCTGAACCTTTGCGAGATGCTGGGCTGCGAACCGTACGTTACAGGTAACGTGGGAAGCGGCACAGTGAAAGAGATGGCGCAGTGGATAGAGTACATGACGTCCGACGGAGATACGCCTATGGCCAAGCTCCGCAGGCAAAACGGACGAGAAAAAGCCTGGCATGTGAAGTACTTCGGTATAGGTAACGAGGCCTGGGGATGCGGTGGAAACATGCGGCCCGAATACTACAGCGACCTTTATCGCCGCTACACCACCTATTTGCGCGACTATTCCAACAACACGCTCTTCAAGATTGCCAGCGGTGCCAGTGCCGGTGACGTTAACTGGACGCAGGTTCTCATGGACCGCATAGGCAACGGCATGCAGGGCATCTCGCTACATTATTATTATGTAAGGGACTGGAACCACAAGGGATCGGCCACCCGTTTCAGCGACGAGGAATACTACCAGACGCTCGGCTCCTGCGCTTACATGGACACACTCATCAGCAAGCACGAGGCTGTAATGGACAAGTTCGACCCGCAAAAGAAGATAGCACTGATGGTAGACGAATGGGGAACGTGGTGGGATGAGGAACCCGGCAGCGTTCCCGGCCATCTTTATCAGCAGAACTCGTTGCGAGATGCCATCGTGGCTGCCATGACCCTCAACACTTTTCATAAGCACACCGACCGCGTTCGCATGGCAAACATTGCCCAGCTGGTCAACGTTTTGCAGTCAATGATACTCACCGACACCAAAGGAACGGGGCACATGGTGCTCACGCCCAACTACTACGTGTTCGAAATGTACAAGGACTTTCAGGATGCAATCAACCTTCCGGTACAGACACAGTGCACCATGTTGCACGATACCGACAACCGGCAGATACCCCAAATCAGCGCTTCCATGGCCCGCAAGCAGCAGGGCGGCTACGTACTTGCACTCGTTAACACCTCGCTAAGCAAAGATGTGGAAACGGAACTCCGCCTGGGCAGCATCGCTCCCAAGCAGTTGTCGGGCAGGATTCTGACAGCTCCGCGCATCAATGACTTCAACGATTTCAGCCATCCAGAGACTGTCAAGCCGGCTGAATTCAGGAATATCAGGAACGCGAAGACCAAGAAAAACACCGTCAGAGTGAAAATCCCGGCCAAATCTATCGTTGTTTTGGATATAAAATAGTACATTTGCATTATCACTTAAAATCAGTTATAACAATGAACGATAAGAAATTGATGAACCTTGCTGCCGACAATATCCGCATCCTGGCGGCCTCTATGGTAGAGAAAGCCAAGTCGGGACATCCGGGCGGAGCTATGGGCGGAGCTGATTTTATCAACGTACTTTTCTCTGAATACCTCGTTTACGACCCTGCCGACCCAGAATGGACGGGGCGCGACCGCTTCTTTCTTGACCCCGGTCACATGTCGCCCATGCTTTATGCTGCACTGTGTCTGCAGGGCAAGTTCACCCTCGACGAGCTCCGGCAGTTCCGTCAGTGGGGCTCGCCTACCCCGGGTCATCCGGAACGTGACGTCAAGCGGGGCATCGAGAACACATCAGGACCACTCGGACAGGGGCATTCCTTTGCTGCCGGAGCTGCCGTTGCGGAGAAGTTTCTGCAAGCTCGGCTGGGCTCAACCATGATGCAACACAAGATTTATGCGTACATCTCGGACGGCGGAGTGCAGGAGGAAATCTCCCAAGGCACCGGTCGGCTGGCCGGACTTTTGGGACTCAACAACCTCATCATGTTCTACGATGCCAACGATATCCAGCTTTCTACCGAAGTGGGCGATGTGATGAAGGAAGACACTGCAGCCAAATACCGGGCTTGGGGCTGGAATGTAATGACCATCGACGGCAACGATGCCGACGCCATCCGGCAGGCTTTGGGCGATGCGCAGCATGAAAGCAGCCGCCCAACACTCATCATCGGCAAGACCGTAATGGGCAAGGGAGCCTTGAAAGAAGATGGTTCGAGCTACGAACGCAGCATCAAGACCCACGGTGCACCACTGGGTGGCGACGCCTATCGCAATACCATTACCAACTTGGGCGGCAATCCCGACAATCCATTCGTCGTCTTTCCCGAGGTTGGAAAACTCTATGCAAACCGCAAAGAGGAGCTGAAGAAGATTGTTGCAGCCCGCAGGGAAGAGGAAGAAAAATGGAAACAGGAACACCCGGAGAAGGCCCGCGAGATGGAAGAATGGTTCTCCGGACGGGCTCCGAAGGTAGACTGGACCAAGGTGCAGCAGAAACCCGGCGTGGCAACTCGTGCCGCCAGCGCAGCCTGCCTGTCGGCTCTGGCCGAGCAGGTGCCCAACATGATTTGCGCTTCTGCCGACCTTTCCAACTCCGATAAGACCGATGGTTTCCTCAAGATGACGCACAGCATGACGCGGAATGACTTCAGCGGCGCCTTCTTCCAGGCCGGAGTAAGCGAGCTGACCATGGCCTGCATGTGCATTGGCATGATGCTCCACGGCGGCGTAATTACTGCCATGGGCACGTTCTTCGTGTTCTCCGATTACATGAAACCGGCCATCCGCCTTGCCGCACTGATGGAAGTTCCCGTCAAATTCATCTGGTCGCACGACGCTTTCCGCGTGGGCGAAGACGGCCCAACCCACGAACCGGTAGAGCAGGAAGCCCAGATACGCCTGATGGAAAAGCTGAAAAACCACCACGGCAAGGACAGTGTACGCGTCTTCCGGCCGGCAGATGCCGAGGAAACAACTGTCTGCTGGGCCATGGCGATGGAAAATACAGCAACCCCGACTGCGCTCATCTTCTCGCGTCAGGGTGTCGAGAACCTGCCTGCGGGCAATGACTATGAGCAGGTGCGCAGGGGCGCCTACGTCGTAAAAGGTTCCGATGACGACTTCGATGTCATCCTGCTGGCGTCGGGTTCCGAAGTCTCCACGCTCGAGTCCGGTGCTGCCCTGCTCCGCAAGGACGGCATCCGAACGCGCATTGTGAGCGTTCCTTCCGAGGGATTGTTCCGCTCTCAGCCCCACGACTATCAGCAAGCCGTCCTCCCCAAGGGGGCAAAGATATTCGGCCTTACAGCCGGGCTGCCCGTCACCTTGCAGGGACTTGTGGGCGCCGAGGGCCGTGTCTATGGCCTTGAGAGTTTCGGATTCTCCGCTCCGTACAAAGTTCTCGACGAGAAGTTAGGCTTCACCGCCGAGAATGTTTACCGGCAAGTGAAATCGTATCTGAATGAATAAGTAAACATATTGGCCGCCGACGGGCTTCTCCCCCACAGTGAGAAAGCCCGCAGGCCATCATCTTTAAATTGTTAAAGCCTATGGAAATCAAGACAGTAGGAATAGCTTGCGACCACGCAGGTTATCCGTTGAAGCAGTTTGTTGTAGATTACCTTGAGAAGAAAGGTTATGCGTTCAAGGACTTCGGAACCTATAGTGACATGAGTTGTGATTATCCCGACTTCGCCCATCCGCTTGCAGCAAGCATCGAAAGCGGTGAAGTTTATCCCGGCATTGCCATCTGCGGAAGCGGCGAAGGCATGTGCATTACGCTGAACAAGCATCAGGGCGTGCGCGCCGGACTGGCCTGGAACAAGGACATAGCCGGGCTTATACGCCAGCACAACGATGCCAACGTAATCTGTCTGCCAGCCCGTTTCATTGACAACAAGACGGCAGAAGGCATCCTCGACGCATTCTTCAAAGCCACCTTTGAGGGCGGGCGGCACGAGCGCCGGGTAAAGAAAATACCCGCAGAAACCAAAGCCTGAAATCTTTAGAATCGTATCTTGCCACGAATTTTCGCAGGTACCGGCAGCCCACTCATTATATATATTGCTGCCGACTGACCCGTGGAAATTCGTGGTTTACTGAATGTAACAAACCAAACATGAACAAACTATTCCTCACTCTCCTGCTTTCGCTGTCGTTTCAGCTAAGCAACGCCCAGCAACATTTTATCACCGATGTGCAGTACCGCGATACTGTAGAGCAGGCGTTCAGAGCCAAACTGCCGCTCATTCAGCCATTGCGGATGTACATCATCGACCCTTTCCGCAAGCTCAAGGCCACACCCAGGGAAATTGAAGCGCTCAAGTTCCTCTATGCCTACATGCCCACGGCCGATGGAACCGACTATTCTGTCGAGTTCTACCTGCAGAACGTGCGCCAGACTTTCAAGACCCAAGCCGAGATGCCCTGGGGAGCAAAGGTGCCCGAGCTGCTCTTCCGCCACTTCGTACTGCCGTTGCGCGTGAACAATGAGAACCTGGATTCCGCCCGCATGGTGTTCTACCGCGAGCTGAAAAAGCGCGTGAGCGGCCTCAGCATGAAAGATGCAATCCTCGAGGTGAACCACTGGTGCCACGAACATGTTACCTACACACCCTCCGATGCCCGCACACTTTCGCCCTTGGCCTGCATGCGCAACGCCCTTGGTCGGTGCGGAGAAGAGAGCACCTTTACCGTAGCAGCCCTCCGCTCGGTAGGTATTCCGGCCCGGCAGGTATACACTCCGCGCTGGGCTCATACCGACGACAACCACGCCTGGGTAGAGGCATGGGCCGACGGAACGTGGTACTTCCTCGGTGCCTGCGAGCCCGAAGCCGTGCTCAACTTAGGTTGGTTCAACGCGCCGGCATCAAGAGCCATGCTTATGCACACCCGCGCGTTCGGCAACTACAAAGGTCCGGAGGAGGTGATGCTGCGCACTTCAAACTATACCGAAATCAACCTCATCGGCAACTACGCAGCTACGGCTCGCGTCGACTTCCGCGTCGTGATGCCCGACGGCACCCCCGCAGACCGCGCCCGCGTAGAGTTTAAGATTTACAACTACGCCGAATTCTACACTGCCGTTAACAAGTACACCGACGACAAGGGCCAAACCTTCCTCACCGCAGGCAAGGGCGACATGCTGGTTTGGGCCTCCAAGAACGGCCGCTACGGCTTTGCCAAGGCCTCGTTCGGCCGCGACAAGCTCGTTACCATTACCCTTAACCACGACGAAAAGACGGATAAAGCCCAGCAGGTGTTCGACGCCAGCCAGCTTGACATCGTGCCCCCGGCCGAACATGCCGTAATGCCTGAAGTTACGGACGAGCAGGCCAACCGCAACAAACAGCGCTTTGCACAGGAAGACTCCATACGCAAAGCCTACGAGGCCACCTTCTTCAAGGCTTCAAACTACCCCGGACTCTCAGAAGAGAAGGTGCGGTTGCTCACGCTCTCGCGCGGTAACTGGCGCACGATACTGGCTTTTCTCGAGAAACACAAGGACAACGAGGCCCGCGCCATCAGCCTGTTAAAGAGCATAAGTACCAAAGACTTGCGCGACATGCCCATGCCCATACTCGACGACAGCTACCTTGCCACCAGCAACCAGCTCTCGCCGCGCGTGGAAGATGAAATGATAATAGCCCCCTTCAAGCGATATTTTGAGAAGCATGCCTTCATAAAATCGTTCATCAAAGAGTGCCAGAACGACCCTTCCAAACTTGTAAAATGGGTGAAACAAAACATCCGCATCAACCCCGACAAGGGCTCCCTGCGCATCGCACAGACGCCGGTTGCCGTGATGAAAACCCGCATCACCGACACGCGCAGCCGCGACATCTTCTTCGTTGACCTGGCCCGAAGCCTCAACATCGAAGCCCGAAAGGACGTGGTAACATCGAAAGTGCAGTACAAACACAATGGTCAATGGATTGACGTGAACTTTGATGCCGCCGTGCAGCAGCCCACTCCCACCGGTACTCTTGTGCTGAAGTACGCCCCCACGCCCCAACTCGACGCCCCGAAGTACTACAGCCACTTCAGCATCAGCAAGATAGAGAACGGCAGCGCCACGCTGCTGAACTTCGATGAGGGCGAAGTCGACATGGGCGGCGGCCAGGGATTGCAGGCCTTCCGTAAAGGAGTAACCCTCGACCAGGGCACCTATCTGCTCGTTACCGGCACCCGCCTGGCCAACGGCACCGTGCTGGCAACCCACCGCACGTTCAACATCAGGGCCGGACAGACTACCGACGTAGACCTCACCATGCGCACTTCGACGACCGAGGTGAGCGTCATCGGCACCTTTAACAGCGAGGACAAGTTCCTCAAGGAGGGCCGCGAGGTGAGCATCCTCTCGCAGACAGGCCGCGGCTACTTCGTCGTCGGCATCCTCGGTGTGGGCCAGGAGCCCACCAACCACGCCCTGCGCGACATTGCGAAGATGAAGACCGAGCTCGACAAATGGGGCCGCCCGTTCGTTCTCCTGTTTGAGAGTGAGGCCGAGGCCCGTAAGTTCAAGGCCGATGAATTCGGCCAGTTGCCCCGCAACACCATCTTCGGCGTAGACCGCGACGGCGCCATCAAGCGTGAAATCGTTACGGCCATGAAGCTCAAGAACGACCGCTTGCTGCCCGTATTCATCATTGCCGACACCTTCAACCGCATCGTCTTCTCCTCGCAGGGCTACACCATCGGCCTGGGAGAGCAGATAAAGAAGGTAGCCGACAAGCTCTGATTCAACCTCCGGAACATAATTACCAACTTTTTACCGCATGCTGGTAACACCTTTACCAGTATGCGGTAATTGCATTACCAGATAGTGGTAAAGGCATTACCAGCATGTGGTAAACATCTGGTAAATGTCCTTTTGTGGGCTGGCAGATGGCCTCTAACCCTCGCAAACCTGTGTCCGGACAAAAAAAAACGTGGCCGGAGGAATGAATTAAGGCCCCAAATGCTTGGCGGAATGTTTACTTTTTAGTAACTTTGCATTTGATTTATAAGGTCGCGTATATGCTTAACATACCGACTGAAGCAGGAAATTCGACAAGCAAGAACTTATATTGGTTTAACAAACATAAAGCTTTTCATTTTTTAAGTTGTACTGATTCTACAATCAGGGTGTCAATAACAAGTAGGGATACTTGGATACATATTATATGAAATTGTAGTAAGTAGAACAACATAGCACGGAGTCGTGAGACCCTGTGCTATTGTTTTTTAGGGCCCACACGCCTGCCTTTGCGCTGCCGCAGGCAGGCTTAACGGTTGCCGCCTGCAGTGCACAGACCCCCCACTCTCCCTCTCCGGCACAAAAAAATGCCCGCAGCCGTGGCTGCGGGCATCATCGGCCGGGCGGTTGCCGGCGCGGTTATTCGGCCGTTTGCTTGGCCGTATGGTCGGGCAGATGGAACTGGTAGCTCTGGTCGAACACCTGACTAACCTTGTTAATCTCCAGGAACGTGGTGCCTCCTCCTTCGCCGAAGCTGCCGCTCAGGTAAGCAATCTTGTCCTCGGGGCGCAGGTATCCTTTCTGTAAGAGCATGCGCAGGGAGGCCGTGAAGAGGTATTGAGAGCTCACGTGTTCCTTCTGATAGATGGGTATAATGCCGTAGCTGAGGTTCAGCCAGCGCTGGGTTTTCTCGTTGTAGCAGATGGCCAGCACGGGTGTGGGGCCGCGGAAGGCGGCTATGTCGCGTGCCGTCTGGCCGGTTTCGCTGGCCGTAATGATGCCTGCCACGCCCAACTTGCGGGTGGAGTCCATGGCTGCGTGGGCCAGAAACTCCTTCTGCGTGCAGTCTGCACTTAGCGGTATCTCCACCTCCTGGTCGCGTTGGCGGTCCTTTTCTGCCTGCTCGGCGATGGCTGCCATTGTCTGCACGGCCTCCAGGGGGTACTTACCCGAGGCGGTCTCGCCGCTCAGCATGAGGGCATCCGTGCGGTAGTAGATGGCGTTGGCAATGTCGGTTACCTCGGCGCGGGTGGGCCTCGGGTTGCTTATCATGGTGTGCAGCATCTGCGTGGCCACAATGACGGGCGTCTTGCGGACAATGCACTTGCGGATAATTCGCCGCTGTATGCCGGGTATCTGCTCAATGGACACCTCGATGCCGAGGTCGCCCCGGGCTATCATAATGCCGTAGGAGGCCTCTATAATCTCATCAATGTTGTCCACGCCTTCCTGGTTTTCAATCTTTGATATTATCTTGATGTCGCTTCCGTGCTCATCAAGTATCTTCTGTACGGCCTGCACGTCGGCTGCACTCCGCACGAAGCTGTGGGCTATGAAGTCAATATCGAGCTCGATGGCGAGCAGGATGTTGCGGTAGTCTTTGTCCGTTATGGCTGGCAGCTCCACGTGTACGCCGGGCACGTTCACGCTCTTGTGGGCGCCCAGCAGGCCGTCGTTCATCACTTCGGCCACCAACATAGGGCCGTCGGCCTCCACCACTTTCATGTCAAGCAGGCCGTCATCGAAGAGCATGTGGTCGCCTACATGCACGTCGGTGGCAATGTCGGTGTACGAAACATTGAGTATATCGTGGGCCGAATCCATCTCCGGACGGCCGAAAATCTTCACCATGTCGCCCGTATGATAGGCTATCGGGGCCTTTACACCGGTGGTTCTGATTTCCGGACCCTTGGTATCAATCATGATGCCTATATGCGGCGACACCGCTCGCACATTGCGTACGATGGTCCGAATGCCGTCGGGCTTGGCGTGGGCGGTATTTATACGCACCACGTTTACACCCGCAAAGAAGAGCTTACGGATAAAGTCAACGTCGCATCTCAAGTCGCTGATGGAGGCTACTATCTTGGTTTGTTTCATCTTTTCTATATATAACGCTGTTCTATCATTGGTTCATAACAACAAGCGAAGCATCGTGCTGCTTCGCCGCTGTGCTGGTTCGGGGTTACTTCATGTCGATGATGTCGTTGCCGGACTCGCCCTGCTGGGGAGCTGCGGCAGCGGAACTGTCAGGCTGCTCCACCACTTCGAACTTGAAGGGCAGCTTCTCCCGCTTGGCCGGTGTCTTGTCCCAACCCACGGGATGGTTCAGTTCCAGCACCTGGTCGTCGGCCAGCTGCAGGGCTTTCTGCAAGGTCTCGCGGTCCATGGTCTCGCGTGCAACGGTGCCCAAGCCCAGCGCCGTGCAGGCCAGATAGATGTTCTGCGACACGTAACCGGCATCAGTGGCGCCCAACTTCTCGCCTGTTTGGCGGCCGCCGAACTTACTCTGGTCGCTCACCAGCAACAGGCAGAGCGGTGCATTGGCTGCAAACGCCTGCTGACCGGCCACGGCCGGGCGCAAATCCTGGCTGCTCTTGCGGGTCAGCGTGTTGTTGGCAGGGTCGTAGAGGTAGGCTCCCTCCTTGCGGAGAACGTAGACCCTGATGTCCTGGGCATTGATGGCAGAAGGCGCGGTAATCTTGGATTCGGCCGGTCTACTGATGCCGCAGGCAGCCCACAGCAACTGTGAGAGCGTGGCGTTGTCTACCTCTCGCGGCTCGTACGCACGCACCGAGCGCCGCTGCTGCAGCGCACTGTAAAGGCTCATCTCCACGTTCTTGGAGGGTGCGGGCAGCGAAATCACGTCCTGACCCATTGCTCCGCCCGGCAGCAACAGGGCAGAAGCCATTGCAAAGAGTATTTTTTTCTTCATCTCGGTATATACTTTTAATTGCTACAAAGTTAGTAAAAAAAGGAAGAAAGACGGAACGAAAGGACGAAAAAAACATTAAATGAACGTTTTATACACCGCAGGACGGCGCCCTCGCAGCCCGCAGCAGGAAACCCGGTGCTGCTAAAACTCGAAGTCGAAGTACAGCTGCACCCACTCGCCCCGGTGCATTTCGCTGCTGCGCGGATTAGATACCGACAGCCCCATGAGCCTCACCGGCCTGTCTGCCGAATAGCTCACCTGCTCCAGCAGCTTGCGGGCAAGGGGCAGGATGTCGTCCTTCGTCCTCAGCTCCTGCGTGGTTGTAAGGCTCCGGGTTATCTGTGTAAAGTCGTGGAACTTGATTTTCAGCGTCAGCGTCTGGCCCTCGAAGTGCGATTTCTGCAGCCTTCCTTCCAGCTCCAGGGCGGTATGGCAGAGTGCCGTTTGCAGCCGGTCGGGCTCAAAAAGGTCTTCCTCGAAGGTGCGCTCGCAGCCAACCGACTTCCTTACCCAGTCGGTTTCAACCGGCCGGTTGTCAATACCACGGGCGAAGTTGTAATATATCTGCCCCATCTTGCCGAACACTTCGCGCAGGTGTTGCTGCGAGCAACGGCGCAGCTGCAGGCCCGTGAAGATGCCCATGCGGTGCATCTTCTCCGCCGTCTTGGGCCCCACGCCCCAAAAATCCTCAACAGGCAGGCCCGCGATGAAGTCCATCGCCTTGTCAGGATGTATCACGCAGAGGCCGTCGGGCTTGCGATAATCGGACGCTATCTTAGCCAGAAACTTGTTGTACGATACTCCGGCCGAGGCCGTAAGCTGCAACTCCTCGCGTATGCGGCGCTTGATATCGCGCGCGATGTCCACTGCCAACCCGATGCCTTGTTTGTTCTCGGTCACGTCGAGGAACGCTTCATCAATGGAAAGCGGCTCGATAAGGTCCGTATAATCGCGGAAGATGCGGTGCACAGCTTGCGAAATCTCCTTGTAAACGGCGTAACGCACGGGTACGATGATGAGCTGCGGGCACAGTTTCTTGGCTATCTGGACCGACTGAGCCGAGTGAACGCCGAACTTGCGGGCCTCGTAGCTGGCCGTTGTCAGCACACCCCGCTCCGAGTCGTGGCCCACGGCAACGGGCTTGCCCCGCAGTTCGGGATTGTCTCTCTGCTCTACCGAGGCAAAGAAAGCATCCATGTCAACGTGTATGATTTTGCGCATGTTCACCTCTTGCAAAAGTAATCAAAATCCTGCAGAACGGCAAACATTGCCGTAGGGTTTTCGCTCCGGGGTCGCCCCTTGTCCCTACCTTATATATAATAGGTGGCCGGCAGCGGCGTATTCTTTTTGTTAAAAATTTACAACACGTGGCGTGGCATGAAGTTTTTTACCTATATTTGCAGCTACAAAGCAATGTTTTTTATTAATACCTAAACACTATGGCTTATAAAATTGTTGACGTCGAGGGTATCGGCGAAGTTTATGGAAAGAAATTAGTTGAGGCAGGAATCAAGACCGTTGATGATCTGTTGGAGAATTGCAAGAAGCCGGCAGGACGCAAGGCGCTGGAAGAGAAGACGGGTATCAACGGCAAGCTGATACTTACCTGGACCAACCATGCCGACCTGATGCGTATAGACGGCGTTGGCCCCCAGTTCTCCGAACTGCTCGAAGCCGCCGGAGTTGACACCGTGAAGGAGCTCAAGCACCGCGTGGCAGAGAACCTGCAGCCCAAGCTGGAGGAAGTGAACGCAGAGAAGAACCTGGTGAACCGCGTGCCTTCTCTCAAGGAAGTGCAGAAGATGATTGCCCAGGCAGAGGAACTGCCTACCGTAGTGGAATACTAACCCGGCGGGCTGTAACAACGCAGTTAAGGCCGTGACGAAGGTGCAGAACAGGCAGCCAGACTGCCGGGTCAGCATCTTCGCCACGGCCGTTTTCGTATTCCCGCCCCGCCAGCTCACAGCTACGGCAAGGCGCCTGCTGGCAGGCCGCTGTAACGGAGCTATGGTTTAAGCCTCCTGAAGCTGCCCTTCAAGCCCCTTGAAGCATAGGTTCAGGAGGCTTAAACCATAGCTCTTACAAAACCGCCTGCCTGCGGCACCCTTCCGCCCGTGGCTCTCCTACCCTGCCGCAGGCCCCGTTCGGCCGCCCTGCTGCCCTCAACGGGCAAAGCCAAAACAGGGCGACAGGAAAGGGAGAAAGCATCTCTTTTCTTTACAAACTCATCAACCTGCGTGGCCGCAACGCATGGGTTTCCGGATATAACGAACTGAAAATTAAGCACTTCTACAACATTTTTAGAACCAGATGTGCAAAAAACAGCCAATAAATTTTCATTTGAAACAAAAAAACCTTATATTTGCAATCCGAGTTCAAGACAAAAGTAAAATTATGCAACATCAATAATAATAAAGTATAATGACTAAGGCAGAAATTATAAACGAGATTGCTCAGAACACAGGTGTGGCCAAGAAAGAAGTGGCCGTGGTAGTAGAGAGCTTCATGGATTCCATCAAGGACAGCCTCCTTGATAAGAGAGAGAACGTGTACCTGCGCGGATTTGGCAGCTTCATCATCAAGCATCGCGCCGCCAAGACCGCCCGCAACATCCTAAAAAACACCACCATCACCATTGATGCGCATGATTTGCCCAGCTTCAAGCCGGCAAAGAGCTTCATCGAGCAGATGAAGGGATAACCGTCTCCGCAGCAGGGGGCATCGTAAATGACTCTTCTGACAAAGAAAGGAAACCATAACATTATCATATAACGATTTAAACATTAACAGCTATGCCAAACGGTAAGAAAAAGAAGGGTCACAAGATGGCCACGCATAAGCGTAAAAAGAGATTACGTAAGAACAGACATAAGAGCAAGTAAGGCTTTGCTCTGTAGCCTATTCAAAAGACTAATGGGGCGTGTCTTCCGACATGCCCCTATTTATTTAAATGTGAGGAAATTCCTTCAAGGGGAATTTCGACTAAGTAAAGTAACAAGAAGATGACCAGCGAAGTAGTAATAGACGTCCAACAGAAGGAAATCTCAATAGCCCTGCTGGAGGACAAGAAACTGGTGGAGTACCAGAACGAACCCCGTTCGGCTTCATTCTCGGTTGGAAACATCTACATAGCAAAGGTGAAAAAGCTGATGCCGGGCCTCAATGCCTGTTTCGTAGATGTAGGTTATGAGCGCGATGCCTTTCTTCATTATCTTGACTTAGGGGGCCAATTTAACTCTTATCAGAAGTACCTCAAGCAGGTACAAAGCGACAGAAAGAGACTTTATCCATTCTCCAAAGCATCGCTCCTGCCCGATATCAAACGCGACGGCAGCGTACAGCAAACGCTCACCACGGGGCAGGAAGTGCTGGTGCAAATCGTAAAAGAACCCATTTCAACCAAGGGTCCGCGCCTTACTGGCGAGCTCAGTTTTGCCGGACGTTTCCTGGTGCTCATTCCTTTCAGCGATAAAGTCTCCGTCTCTTCTAAAATCAAAAGCGGCGAGGAGCGCGCCCGTCTCAAGCAACTCATCCACAGCATCAAGCCCAAGAACTGCGGTGTAATTGTGAGAACCGTGGCCGAAGGCAAGCGTGTGGCCGAACTGGACGCCGAGCTGAAGATACTGAACAAGCGCTGGGAAGACGCCATCGCAAAGGTTCAGAAAACCCAGAAGCGCCCGCAGCTGGTGTTCGAGGAAACAGGCAGGGCCGTTGCCATGCTGCGCGACCTCTTCAACCCGAGCTACGAGAACATCTATGTGAACGATGCTGAAGTGTTTAACGAAGTGCAGCATTACGTGGGGCTCATAGCTCCGGAGAAGGCAGGCATCGTGAAGATGTACACCGGCAAGGTGCCTATCTTCGACAACTTCAACATCACCAAGCAGATAAAGGCCAGCTTCGGCAAGACCGTGAACTACAAGCACGGCGCCTACCTCATCATTGAGCACACGGAAGCCATGCACGTAGTCGACGTAAACAGCGGCAACCGCTCCAAGCAGGGCAACGGACAAGAGGCCAATGCGCTGGATGCCAACCTCGGTGCTGCCGACGAGCTGGCTCGCCAACTGCGCCTACGCGACATGGGAGGCATCATCGTTGTTGACTTCATTGACATGAACCTGGCCGAAGACAGACAGATGCTGTACGAGCGGATGTGCAAGAACATGCAGAAAGACCGCGCCCGCCACAACATTCTACCGCTGAGTAAGTTCGGCCTCATGCAGATTACAAGGCAACGCGTGCGCCCGGCCATGGATGTAAATGTAGAAGAGAACTGCCCTACCTGCAACGGTACGGGCAAGATAAAGTCAAGCATTCTGTTCACTGACCAGCTTGAAGGTAAGATTGACCGCTTAGTAAACAAGATTGGTATCAAGAAATTCTATCTCCACGTTCACCCGTACGTGGCCGCTTACATCAATCAGGGCGTACTCTCCCTGAAGCGTAAATGGCAGCTGCAATACGGACTCGGAGTGCGGATTGTGCCTTCTCAGAAACTCGCTTTCTTGCAGTATGAATTCTATGACGACAAGAAGCAGTTCATTGACATGAAGGAAGAAATCGAAACAAAATAAAGCAAGGGTGAGCCAAACGGGTTCACCCTTGCTTTTTAATACATTCATCCAAAAGGCCGTTACTGGCTCTCAGACACTGCAAAGGCTGTTTTACAGCCGCTACTGTACAACCTTATAACGGATGCGGAAGCTGTGTTCCTCCTCGTTCCAGTTGGTTCCCAGGATTTCAAAGCGCCCTATCTGTGCCGTGCTGCGCACATGCTTGCCGATGCAGGGACTCACGTCGAAGTCGCCTATACGCACCAGGCGGATGGTTTCAGAGCTGTCTTCGGGCAGCCTGTCCAGCTGCACGTCGGCCGGCAGATGGTTGCGGTCCACGAACTCGTAGGTAACAGGCAGGTCGGCTTCTATGAGCTCATTCATCTGCTGTGCTATCGCCTTCTCTTCCTGCCGCGTGGGTTTGTGGTCGATAATGTAGCTTATCTTGCTTTTTTTACGCTCAATGTGGGCGTTGCGACTGCGCTCGCAGCCAAACATGCGGACCATGACCTGGTTGAGCAGATGTTCCGCCGTGTGAGCCGGCGGGAACTCATCTTTGTTGTGCTCGTTGAGCACATAGCCGTTAGTTTCTGTTTTCATGTTGAACTTGATAATTCTTCCACTGTAGGGTCTTAATTCAGTTTGCACCGTTCCATCTCTGCGCAGGGCGAACACTTTCTGCTCACCGGTGAGCAAATCGGTGCCTTCCACCTCCTTTTCCTGCAGCCGCAGATAGTCGAAAGCGTGGCCTGGAATGACGATGTTGATATTCACCCGCTCGCCTCCAAAGTTCACTGCCACCAGCAATACATCGTCCTCACACTTGCGCAAGAATGCGAATTGCCGCCGCGGATTGAACTGATAGGATTGCGGATTGACGTACATCAGGTCGAAACTATCGCCCTCCCTGACTGCTTTCTCACGGTTGGCAATGCGCAGCACCTGCTGGTATTTCAGCGCGAGGCGCTTCTCCTCCTTGGTTAGTTGCGCCCGGTCAAAGAAGCCACGGTAAAGAGTATCCACCGTCCAGTAGTCGAAGATGGTCGTTCGTCCGTCCCTTCCGGAGAAGCCCTCGGCATCCATGCCGCGCTCGCCGAACTCCTGTCCGGCGTAAAGCATGAAGGGGTTCTCCTTCAGCAGCACGCTTACAATGAGCCCGGGCAGGGCCTTGAAGCCGTCTGAACAGAAGAAGTCGGACGCTATGCGCTGCTCGTCGTGGTTCTCCATGAAGTAGAGCATGTGGGCATGAATGTCATCAGTTGACTGCCATTGGTAAGTAATCGACGAAGCCGGACGGCGTCCGCAAATCACGTCGCGTAGGCAGTCATACATGCCGACCTTATCGTACAGATAGTCGAAACCGCTCTGCACGTAGACCTGATACTGGTTGGTATCGTACACTTCGCCTATAAACACGATGCCCGGATAGCGCTCCTTGACGATGCGGGTGGCATAAGTCCAGAACTCGTGGGGCACCATTTCGGCCATGTCACAGCGGAAGCCGTCAACTCCCTTGGCAGCCCAGAAGAGCAAAATATCGGTCATCTTGCCCCATGTATTGGGTATGGGGTCAAAGTGACGGCCGTTTCCGGAAGCGTCACTGTAATCTATTCCGTAGTTAAGTTTGATGGTTTCGTACCAGTCGTTCTGCCCCGGACGGTTGTCGAAGCGGTCGTTTCCGGTTGCCCGGGCAGGCATTTCCTCGTAGTCGCCCTTATCGAAATAAGGGTCGAAGGGCTGCCCCGGACAGTAATAAAAGTTGTTCTGGGGCGAAAAACGGCGGCTGGTGTCATCGCCTTCACCGAGATCCTGCACGCCTGCCGGCTTGCAAACGGAGCGGTACTGGCGCGCCACGTGGTTGGGAACAAAGTCCATGATGACCTTGAGTTGGGCCTTGTGGGTGCGCTCCACCAACTGCTCAAACTCCTGCATGCGATGCTCCACGTCCGTTGACAGGTCGGGGTCGACGTCGTAGTAATCGGTAATGGCGTACGGAGAGCCTGCCCTGCCCTTGACGACATGCGGGTTCTGCAGCGGAATACCATAGCCAGTGTAGTCCGTCTGGGTAGCATGACGGATGATGCCCGTGTACCAGATGTGGGTTGCTCCCATGTCGCGGATGCGTCCGAGCACAGCTGTATCAAAGTCATTCATCTTTCCCACGCCGTTCTCCTGCAGCGAGCCGTTGGGTTGCCGGGTAAGATTTCGGTTGCCGAAAAGGCGAGGCAGAACCTGATAAATGATTATCTTGCTTTTCACTTTTTGCTGTTTCCAAACAAAAAAGAGCCGGAGGAACCCCACTGCCCCATGCGGGCTGCGTGCTGCCTGCCCTGCAGCCAATGAGCCGGATGGGGCAGAAAGAGAGGTTCCTTCAGCTCTTCAATACTATGCGATGCCGTGAGCGGCAACGGTCTTGTCTATTCTTCCAATCATACCTTGCAGTGCCTTGCCCGGTCCGCACTCCGTAAAATCGTCGGCACCGTCGGCTATCATGTTCTGCACAGAACTCGTCCAGCGAACGGAACTCGTAAGTTGAGCAATCAGATTGGCCTTTATTTCGGCTGCATCGGTATGCGGCTTGCCGTCTACGTTCTGGTAAACGGGACACTTGGGAGCTTTGAACTCCGTCTGTTCAATGGCCGTTTGAAGTTCGTCCTTGGCAGGTTGCATGAGCGGAGAGTGGAACGCTCCGCCCACGTTAAGCGGCAAGGCGCGCTTTGCTCCGGCAGCTTTCAGCTTTTCGCAAGCCTCATTGACGCCCTCTGCATCGCCCGAAATAACCAGCTGGCCGGGACAGTTGAAGTTGGCGGCAACCACCACCTTGCCCGTTGCACTTACCTCGGTGCAAACTTCCACCACCTTTTCGTCCGGCAGGCCGATGATGGCTGCCATCGTGCCGGGATTGGCTTCGCAAGCCTTCTGCATGGCCATGGCACGGGCATGGACGAGCTTCAGTCCGTCTTCAAAGCTCAACGCGCCGGCTGCAACGAGTGCAGAGAACTCGCCGAGCGAATGGCCTGCCACCATGGCGGGCGTGAAGTCGGCGCCCATGCAGAGTGCCGAGATAACGCTGTGCAGGAACACCGCGGGCTGTGTAACCTTGGTTTGCTTGAGTTCCTCGTCGGTTCCGGCAAACATGATGTCGGTAATCCTGAAGCCAAGAATATCGTTGGCCTGGTCGAAAAGCTCCTTGGCGAGCGCGTTGTTATCGTATAGGTCCTTGCCCATACCTACGAACTGCGAACCCTGTCCGGGAAATACAAATGCTTTCATACTGTGAAATATTTTATTTGAATGATTATTTTTGCAAAGATACTAAAAAAAAAGCGTAATCGCTCTCAGCAGCAATTAAAAAACAACTCCTGGCCGCCTTGCCTGCCGCCGGGCACGAAAAAATCCCTGTCACCATTGCGGCAACAGGGATTTCTATATAGACTTGCTTTACAGTGCAATAATATATATCTGTACGGAGTTTTACTCTGCAGCGGGTGCTGCTTCTTCCTCGGCCTCAACTTCGGCCTTGGGAGCCTCCTCTGCGGGAGCTTCCTCCTGGGCAGGAGCTGCAGCTACGGCATTCTCGGCAACAACCTTTACGGGCACCTTAACCTCCACATCCTTGTAGAAGTGAACGGTTGCTTCGTAATCACCCACCTTCTTGATGTCGTGCATGGTGATAATCTTGCGGTCAACATCAAAGCCGAGCTTCTTCAGCTCTTCTGCAACGGTAGCCGCATTCACGGAACCATAGGTTACACCTGTTGCCGAAACCTTGGCCGAAATCTCCAGAGCAACGTCCTTGAGTGCTTCGGCCTTCTTCTCGGCCTCGGCCTTGAGGGCGGCCAGCTTGTGAGCCTGCTGCTTCATGTCCTCGGCAAGAACCTTCAGTGCACTGGGCGAAGCGATAACGCCTTTGCCCTGAGGAATGAGGTAGTTGCGGCCATAACCGTTCTTTACAGTTACAACATCGTTCTTGTAACCCAGTCCGATAATGTCTTCTTTCAGTATAATCTTCATTCTGTTTCCTCCTTTAATTATTTCATCAAATCGGTTACGTAAGGAAGCAGAGCTATCTGGCGGGCACGCTTGATGGCCTGAGCTACGCGGCGCTGGTACTTAAGAGAAGTGCCGGTGATACGGCGCGGGAGAATTTTACCCTGCTCGTTCAGGAACTTCTTGAGGAACTCGGGGTCCTTGTAGTCGATATACTTGATGCCGCTCTTCTTGAAACGGCAGTACTTCTTCTTCTTTGTATCGATAGAAGGAGCTGTCAAATAACGGATTTCTGATTGCTGTGCTGCCATAATTATGCCTCCTCTTTTTTACCAAGTTTGTTTCTACGCTTCTCTGCATACTGTGCAGCATACTTGTCGAGGCGTACTGTCATGTAGCGAATAACTTTCTCATCGCGGCGATAACCAGTCTCGAGCGTGTTGATAACTGACGGCTCTGCCTTGAATTCCAACAGGCAGTAGAAGCCCGTGGATTTCTTCTCGATAGCATAAGCCATCTTCTTCAGTCCCCAGGCCTCTTCGTTCAGAATCTCAGCACCATTGTCGGTGAGCAGCTTCTTGAATTTAGCGACCGTTTCCTTCATCTGTTCATCAGACAAAACGGGAGTCAAAATGAAAACGGTTTCGTATTGATTCATACTTTTGAAATGATTGATATAAATAATTACTTTTGCCTTCGATGCCGACGCCTTTTAAGGCTTCTTCACGAAATGCGGTGCAAAATTACGAATAAAAGTCGAGATACGAGAACATGAGATGGGCGTTTTTCGGCTTTTAACTAATTTTTACGAAAATACAGGTAGGCTGCACCTGCTTTTCTCTAAATCTTTTCTTACTTTTGTCGTTGCAATGAAGAAATACGTAAAATACCTGGGGCTGCCCCTTGTTTATGCCGGAGTGCTGCTGCTTGCCATCAGCTACGTGGCCCGCACAACGAGCAATTTGCTGCTCTTTGCCGGCCTGGGCTGCATCGTGGTCGGCATCATAGGCTACGTGTACGCAGTCCGCCACACTTCCAAATATTGATTTTTTCTGCTCCCGGCAACGGCATTGCGAGTTGCCGGCAGCCTGATTTGAGGGTGCCGAAGGCTCTTGGCATGAACTTTCGACAGGTGTCACACAATCTTTCGACACTTGTCGCATAATCGTGCGACAAGTGTCAAAAGTTCCCGAAGCTGCCTTTCAAGCATCCGACACCACCCTGACAACACGCCAAGGAAGCCTTTGGGAGTATACCGGAGCCTCTTCCAGAAAACATAAAACCTCAGATTCCGGCAACCCGCTCCGCAGAGCCAGGATGCCGAAACCTGAGGTTTCCTGAATATATACGGCTCACCGTCAGGCACCGAAGCGGCGATGACGGGTGCCCGCAGGCGGGGTTATTCCTCCTCGGGGGTAATGAGCTTGTAGCCCTTGCCGTGTATGTTGATAATCTCTATCTGGTCGTCGTCCTTGAGATGTTTGCGCAGTTTGGTGATGTAAACATCCATGGAGCGGGCGTTGAAGTAGTTATCATCTATCCAGATGGTCTTCAGGGCGAAGTCGCGCTGCAGTATCTCGTTGGCATGAGAGCAGAGCAGAGCCAGCAATTCGTTCTCCTTCGTGGTGAGTTTAGTTTGCTTGTCACCGATGACGAGCAGCTGTTTCTGCGTGTCGAAGGTGAACCGGCCGATGTGGTAAAGCGTCGATTCCTTGTTCTTCTTGCCATGAACACGGCGCAGGATAGCCTCTATACGCAGTACCAGTTCTTCCATGGAGAAAGGCTTGGTGATGTAATCATCGGCTCCGATCTTGAAGCCTTCGAGGATATCATCTTTCAAGGCTTTGGCCGTAAGGAATATGATAGGCATCTCGGCATTGGCCTGCCGGATTTCCTGAGCAAGCGTGAAGCCGTCCTTCTTGGGCATCATCACGTCGAGCACGCAGATGTCGAACTTGTTCTTCAGGAACTCCTTGTAACCTACTTCGCCGTCGGGACAGAGCACGGCTACATATCCCTTGGCCTGTAAATACTCGCGAAGCAACATTCCGAGGTTCTCATCGTCCTCGCAAAGCAAAATCTTTAATTTCTCATCCATAGTCTCTATGTTCTTAAATTAGTAATTATTTTTGTTGTTAAACATAACCGGGCGGTGCGTCAGTCGTTAATAACGGGCAGCTTGATGGTGAACTTCGTTCCCCTGCCATATTCGCTGTCAACGTGTATCTCGCCGTCGTGCAGCTCCACGATTTTCTTTACATAGGCCAGTCCAAGGCCGAAGCCTTTCACGTCATGCACGTTTCCGGTGTGGACGCGATAGAACTTCTCGAAGATTTTCTTCATGTTCTCCTTCTTTATACCCAATCCGGTATCGCGGATGGAGAGGTAGAGGCTCTCTGCATCATTCCACGTTTTAAGATAGATGTCGAGCGGCTTATCGGGCTTGCCGTACTTCACGGCGTTGTCCATCAGGTTGAAGATGGCGTTCTGGAAGTGCACCTCGTCAACGTAGATGGTTGAGTCAACGGCCTCGATGTCGATGTATATCTTGCCGCCTGTGTGCTCCACGCGCAGCGTGAACGACTTGGCAATGTTCTCCACCAGCTCGTTCAGGTCGAGTTTCTTTTTCTTGAAGACGGCCTTCTTGCGGTCGAACATACTCATCTGCAGCACCTTCTCCACCAGGAAACGCAGTCGTTTGGTCTCGTCGCCGATAACACCGCCCAGGTGTTTCATCATCACCTCGCTCTTTCCTACGCTCGGGTCGTTGAGCATCTGGGCTGCCAGCGAGATGCTGGCGATAGGAGTTTTGAGCTCGTGGGTCATGTTATTGATGAAATCGTTCTTGATTTCAGAGTACCGCTTCTGCCTGAATATGGTCACGATGGTAAACACGAACGTGATAAGAAGTACCAAGGTGAACACCACCGAGGGAATCATGAACCGCACGCTCGAGTACACATAGCTGTTTACATCTGGGAAGTGGACTTTCACTACGCCCATTTTCGAGGCCGGATCGTTGCGGAAAAGCACCTGTGAGTAGGTGTATTCCTCGCCCTCCTCGGTGTAGTCGGGGCAGCGGTACACCTCGCGACCGTCCTGTGTAGATACGGTGAAGTGGTAAGGTATGTTCACCCCGTGGTTCATCAGCTCTGCCTTGAGGTCCTGATCCAGCAGCTTGAAGTTGATACGTTCTTTGAGTGGCTTGTCCGAAGCGGAATAAAGAATGGAATAAACCACCTCGTCGAGCAGGGCTTTCTGGTACACGTAGCGGTTCTTCACAATCTCTTCCATCGACTTGTTGGCCGCCAGCGTCGAGTTCTTGTCATTCTTCAGAATCATTGCCTTGGGCTTCTGCGAGGGCTTCATGGTGATGGTTTTCAGCTCGAACGTGCTGTACACGGTGCCGTCCTTTCCCACAACGGAGTACTGGTGCGAGTGTTGTACCGGCCCGCCCTTGCGCCCTCCGCGCGTTCCAACAGAGTCTTTAGAGTAGGCCCGGCGCTCTGCAGCGTTGACGTCTTTCTCCAGATAGCGCAGTGTCTCGTTGAGTTCCAGGTTGCGAGATGCCTGATAAAGCGCGCGGTTCACACTCTCGTCGAACTGCTCTTTCTTCATGTCGGCCATTTCCTGGATATATTTTATCTGGAGATAAAGCAATGCCAGGAACGAAAATCCCATGATGATTGCTATTGTCCAAATCGCTTTTTTCTTCATATTCTCTCTCCGTTGTGGCTCCGTCTCTCACCTGCAGCGGCTTGCCAACATGCAGGCGGGCGGAAAAACGATGCCACAAAGATAAGTAAAACCTTAACTTGTTAACAATAGAATGTTAATACAATGCGTGTATTTTAGTTGTTTTAACAGAAATAGGTTATGTTAATTATTTATTTGCTATTATACTTTCCGTTTGTTATCTGTGCAATGGTGAGGCGCCGGAACACTTCAGAATAGGCAGCGTTGTACGTATCTTCCTCGTAAGCAAAGGCGATGCTGCCGTCCTTGAGTTGCACCATCGTGGAATAAGCCGACCCGAGCGGGCTCACCAGGAAGGGTTTCTCCCAGTGAGAGGCGAGGCTTGCAGGCGAGGTGCAGTCCTCCTCTCGCAACACCTTATAATATATGCCCACGTTCGAACGACGCGGACCAAGGGGCACCGACTGCAGCGCCAGGTTTACCTTACGGCCGGTGTGGGCCTCCCGAGCCTTCACTATCAGCAGCTCGCCGTTGCAGGAATTCTCCACGGCCGTTACCCCGTCAACCTCCTTACCCGAAAAAGCAGCCTCCTGCCAGCTGCCCTCGCCCGAGCGTACATTGGTGTAACGGTAGATGTTGAAGTAGCGTCCGCCCATGGCACGGCTGCTCAACACCACGCTGCCATCGGGCAGTTCCTCGCATTTGGGCTCGTCGCCCTCCTTGCAGGGCAGCGCATCCTTGCCCCCCAGTGCATGCCAGCTGCGGCCAAAGTCGTCAGAGTAAATCACGCGGTTGCCATTGGGCCGGGCGCAGGCAGCGGCGTAGATGCGATAGTACTTGCCCACCTTAACCTTGCGGGTCTGGGCTATTTTGCCCGAACCAATAAACATGCTCTGCACCGGACCGTGTGCCGACGCATCGAAGAGGCTGTAAATCTGCTCCGTTACCTCTTGCCACGGCTGCCACGTAAGGCCGTTGTCGAGACTGCGGAAGAGGGCTATGCGGTTGGGGTTCTGCCGTGTAGTGGTCTTGTGACCATACACGGTGCTGCCGCAAACGGTGAGCAGCAGCACCTCCCCACTCTTCCTGTCGGCCACCAGTGCCGGGTCTCCGAAGCCGCAGTCTGCGGCTCCCATCCGTCCGCTGCCTTCCACCAAGGTCAGTTCCTTGCCCCATGTACGGCCGCCGTCGGCCGAAACACGGTAACGCTGGTCTACCCTTCCATAGCCGATATCGCTGCCGCACGGCCGCCAATCGGTCATGAACAGCAAGTTGCCATTATGCGTTTGCGCAATGGCCGGAATGCGGTAAGGAATGGTGTCGTGCTCGTGCGTGGCAAAGAGAACTTGTTTCTGGGCCTGCGCCTGCACGCACGGACACAAGCCAGCAACAGCCAGGAGGAAGGTGTAAATTTGTCTTTTCATATCAGGTTTGTAAATTGTTGGTGCAAAGATACGTATAAAATGTTATTTTATCCCATGCCCGGACTGAGAAAAAGACGCGGCAACCGCACTTCAACCCGGAGTTACCGGCCCTGTAAAACGCCTGCAAAGGGATTAGCGGACGGATGATTTCGCGGTGTCGAAGCATGCGGGCAGGAACTTTTGACACTTGTCGAACGATGATGTGACACTTGTCAAACAATCGTGCGACATCTGTCAAAAGTTCCAGAAGCATAGCTTCAGGGAGGAATGAGGAGGGCCGAGAGACGGAAAGTGAGGCGCGGATGGAAACAAAAATCCCTGCGGACATCACTGCCCACAGGGACTGAAAAGTTTGCTCTAAAGTTATTTTGAAAATAAATTATTCGTCTTCGGCTGCCTGCTCTGCCTCGTGCTCGGCTATGAGTTTGGACTGGATGTCGTTTGGAACGAGCTCGTAGCTGGCGAATTTGGTCGTAAAGCTGGCTCGCCCTCCTGTCAGGCTGCTCAGGCTGATGCTGTAGTTAGCCAGCTCCTTGAGTGGTATCTTGGCCTGCAACTTCTGGTAGCCGGCCTCGGAATCCATACCCATGATGAGCGCGCGGCGGCCCTGCAAATCGCTCATAACATCGCCCATGTAATCGCCGGGAACGTAGACTTCCAGGTCGTAGATAGGCTCCAGAATCTTTGGTCCGGCGTTCTTGAACGCATCGGAGAACGCATGGCGGGCGGCGAGGGTAAAGGAAAGCTCGTTAGAATCAACGGGGTGCATCTTTCCGTCGAATACAATAACGCGCACGTCGCGGGCATAACTGCCCGTAAGCGGGCCGTGTTCCATGCAGTCCATGACGCCCTTGAGGATGGCGGGCATGAAGCGCAGGTCGATGGCTCCACCCACTACGGAGTTGATAAACACCAGTTTGCCGCCCCAGGCCAAGTCGATTTCTTCCTTCGACTTGATGTTCATCTTGAATTCCTGCCCGCCGAAGCTGTACGATACGGGGTCGGGCATGCCCTCGGCATAAGGTTCAACGATGAGATGAACTTCTCCGAACTGGCCTGCTCCGCCGCTCTGCTTCTTGTGGCGGTACTCGGCCTTGGCTTTCTTGGTTATGGTTTCGCGGTACGGTATCTTGGGTTCATCGAACTTAACGGGCAGCTTCTCGTTGTTCTCCATGCGCCATTTGAGCGTGCGAAGGTGGAATTCACCCTGCCCGTGGACGATGGTCTGGCGCAGTTCCTTGCTCTGTTCAACCACCCATGTGGGGTCTTCCTGCCGCATCTTGAGCAGTGCTGCCATCACTTTCTCGGTGTCCGCAGCGTTCACGGCCTTAACGGCACGGGAGTATTTGGAGTTGGGATACTTGATGAAGTCGAACCGCCACTCGCAGTCTTTGCCGTTAAGCGTGTTGCCGGTCTTTACATCTTTGAGCTTGACGGTGCAGCCTATGTCGCCGGCATTGAGCTGATCGACGGGAATACGGTTGGCACCGGCGCAGGCATAAATCTGTCCCAAGCGCTCACGTGAGCCGCGGTCGGCATTCACCAGGTCGTCTCCGGCCTTCACGCAGCCGCTCATCACCTTGAAGTAAGATACCTCGCCAATGTGCGGTTCCATACCGGTCTTGAAGAAGTAGAGGCTCTCCGGACCGTTACTGTCGGGTGTTACTTCCTCTCCGCGGGTATTGTGCAGCTTGGGCATTTCGCTCACAAAGGGCACTACATTGCCCAGAAATTCCATCAATCGGCGCACTCCTTTGTCCTCGCCGGCACAAACGCAGAACACGGGAAAGATGGAGCGGGTTACCAAACCCTTGCGGATGCCTTCGCGCATCTCGTCCTCCGAGAGTGTTTCTTCTTCAAAGAACTTCTCCATCAGCGTGTCGTCATTCTCGGCGGCAGCCTCAACGAGCGCTTTGTGCAGCTCCAAGGCCTTGTCCATCTGGTCAGCAGGAATGTCCTCGATAACGGGCATGCCGCCCTCTGGTTTCCAGCTGTACTTCTTCATCAGCAGCACGTCGATGATTTCGTTGAAGCCGGGGCCGGTGGTCACAGGATATTGCACGAGGACGCACTTCTGGCCATAGATGTCCTTCATCGTGTTGACGATGTTGTCGAAGTCGCACTTCTCGGAGTCCAGCTGGTTTATGAGGAATATCGTGGGTTTGCCGAGTTTCTCGGTATATCGGAAGTTGTTTTGGGTTCCAACTTCGGGACCATACTGCCCGTTGATGAGGATTACAGCCTGGTCGGTTACGTTCAGGGCCGTAATAGCGCCTCCCACGAAGTCGTCAGAACCCGGGCAGTCGATGATGTTCAGCTTTTTGTTGTTCCACTCCACATGGAATACGGTTGGAAAAACAGAGTAGCCGTACTCCTGCTCAACGGGGAAATAATCGCTCACCGTGTTGTGTGCCTCTACAGAACCGCGGCGTTTGATTATACCACTACCAAAAAGCATACTCTCGGCAAGAGTGGTCTTGCCGGAACCCGCACTGCCAAGCAGGGCTATGTTCTTAATTTCGTTAGTCTGATAAACTCGCATATCAAAAGATTTAAAGTGTTAGTAATGTTGTTCTTGCTTCATGGATGAGGCGATGCTGCGTACAACCTGCATGCGCGAAGGTAAGTTTTCGCCTTGCGGCTCTTCTGCACTGCGACCGGTGCCAGCAGCCTCTGCCTCTTGGTTTATCGCCGCCTAAGATAGGTATTTTTAAAGAAAACGCCAAAACTTTCAATGTAAAATCTCGCTTTCTTTAAAACTTATTAGTAATTTTGTGCGTCTCATTGCAAATTCGCATCTACACAATGGCCGGCTTGTACATCCATATTCCCTTCTGTGCTTCGCGCTGCATCTATTGCGGGTTCTATTCTTCTACGCTCTCCGAACTGCGTGGCAGATATGTCGATGCACTGTGCCGGGAGATGGAAATGCGGCGTAACTATGTGCAAGAGCCCATCAGCACCGTCTATTTAGGTGGCGGAACGCCATCGCAACTGTCGCAAGCGGAGGTGGAGAAACTGTTCTATTATATTAATAAGGTGTTCGATGTAGCGGCCGATGCGGAAGTTACAATGGAGATGAACCCCGACGACGTGACGGCCCAGGCCGACCTGCAAGCCTACTCCCAGTGGCTTACACGCGTGAGCATGGGGGCACAAACCTTTGCCGATGAGCGGCTGCAGTTCCTGCACCGGCGCCATTCGGCCCGGCAAGTAGGCGAAGCCGTGGAGAAATTAAGGGGTGTTGGAATAAACAACATCAGCGTAGATCTGATGTTCGGTTTCCCCGGGGAGACCTTAAAAGACTGGCAAGCAGACATCCAACAGGCGCTGTCATTGGAGGTGGAACATATTTCTGCATACTCGTTAATGTTCGAAGAAGGCACTCCCCTCTACCGTATGCTGGAACAAGGAACCGTCAAGGAGATTGATGAAGAACTCTCGCTGCAGATGTACGAACTGCTTATTGACAGCCTGACTGCCGCGGGCTACGAGCATTACGAAATCAGTAACTTCGCTCGCAAGGGCTTCCGCTCCCGCCACAACAGCTCGTACTGGCATCAGATACCTTATTTGGGAATAGGCGCCGCGGCCCATTCTTTCAACATAGAGTCGCGACAATGGAACGTAGCCGACATCAGGAAATACATCAAGGCCATAGAAAGAGGCGAGGTTCCTGCAGAAAGTGAGAAGCTGGATGCCGACACTCGGTACGACGACTTGGTAACAACAGCTTTGCGAACCCGCGAAGGTATCGACATCAACAAGCTGGAAACCAAATACAAAAACTATCTGTTCGCCAACGCACAGCCCTACCTCAACAATGGCAAACTGGCCTTGGAAGACAGCCGACTGCATCTTACGAGGCAAGGGCTCTACGTTAGCGACATGATTATGAGTGACCTGATGAAGGTCTGACCGTTAGCTCTGTTCATACTGCCTGCGGCATTTCTCCTTGATTTCTGCCTCCACCTCCGATAGCGGACGGCTGTTGGTGATGAGACTCTTCACCCATACACTCAGCCCGAAGAGCACGATTGCCACCACTGCACTCAGCAAATAGTTCAGTAACTCCTTACTGAACGGACGGTAGTTCATCACCATGATGGCGCCAACCACAGGGATGGCAAAGAGCAACCAGTCGGCTCCGGAGCTCATCTTGTAGCTGTTGATGATGCGTTTATATTCCGGATTGCTTTCCAGAATCTGCTTCCGGTTCTCCAACCAGTAAGTTTCAAAATCCTTCTTCGCTTCCATTTCGCGTGGCAGTTAGCTGTTGTTACGCTTGAAACTCTCTATTTCTTTCTCCCTGTTGTGCGGCAGTATCAGGTTGAGCACAACGCCCACGACGGCACTCAGGCCTATTCCGCTGAGCGTGAAGTCGCCTTGCGACCACACAGCCCCGCCGATACCAAGCGTCAAGGTTACGGAGATAATGATGATGTTGCGCGTTACGTTCAGGTCTACCCGGTGCTGCACCAGGTTCTGCACGCCCACACTCGCAATGGTACCGAAGAGCAACAGCATGATGCCTCCTAACACCGCTTGGGGAATACTCTGCAGAAGAGCCGACAGTTTGCCGATAACCGAGAACACGATTGCTGTCAAGGCAGCTATGCGGATGACCTGTGGATGGGTTACCTTGGTTATCGACATGGCGCCCGTAACCTCGCTGTAAGTGGTCACTGGAGGGCCTCCGAAGAAGGCGGCAGCCAGACATGCCAGTCCGTCACCTAACATCGTGCGGTGCAGACCGGGGTCTTTCACGAAGTCCTTCCTTGCCACCGCGCTCACCACATACACGTCGCCGATGTGTTCTATCACGGGAGCAATGGCCACAGGAATCATATACACGAACGGTTCCCACGCGAACTGAGGCAGTTGGAAGTGTGCTATCGAAGGCGGAAGGGCGAACCACGGCGCCGCTGCCACACCCGATACATCCACCAGTCCCATGCAAAGCGCCACCAGGTAGCCCACGATGATGCCGCAAACTACCGGCACCAGCTTGATGAGACCTTTGCCTAAAGTAAGCACGAGGATGGCCGTAAGGAGCGAAATCATGGCCAGCAGCCAGTTCTCCTTGGCCATGTTGACGGCCGAACCCGAAAGGGTAAGCCCAATCAGAATGATGACCGGCCCGATAACTACCGGCGGAAAGAGCCGGTCGAGCACCCTCCGACCCTGCCATTTTATAAGCCCGCTCATGATAAAATACACCAACGCAACTCCTGTTATGCCTGCCAGCGTACCCGGCATTCCCCACTGTTTGCTGGCTGCAATGATGGGAGCAATAAACGCGAAGCTGGAACCTAAGAAAATAGGTACTTTCCCTTTCGTTACCAGATGAAAGATGAAAGTACCTATACCGGCAGTAAACAAAGCCGTCGCAGGGTCGAGTCCAACCAGCAGGGGGACGAGAACCGTTGCGCCGAAAGCCACGAAGAGAAACTGCACTCCCACAATTCCTTTCCGCATCGGAGTAAGTCTGATTTCGTTCATAGTCCCTGCAAAGATAGGGTTTTTCTGCCTAAAGTCCAACAAATTGTGAAGAAAAAGGAGCCTTTAGGCAACTACTTTCAAAACTATTTGTTATTTTTGCCAATGAAGTTCTAACCATAAACCTAAAACAAAATGACCTCATTGGTATCCATTATTCCTATTCTTCTCTTGTTTGTCCTCATGTTGGGCTTCAAGATGGCAGGCCACAAGAGTGCTTTCATCACCTTTGCAGTAACGGTACTGCTGGCTTTGTTCGCAGCACCTGCGCTCGGTATGCTCCCTCAGAAGCTGCAGGGAGCGTCCGTCTTCGGCGTGGTTTGGTGGAGTGTCATCGAAGGAGTTCTCAAGGCGGTGTTCCCTATTCTCCTTATTATATTAATGGCTATCTACAGTTACAACATATTAGTTGAGAGCCGGCAGATAGAAGTCATCAAGAACCAGTTTACCTCCATCAGCGACGACAAGGGCATCTTGGTGCTCATGTTGGTATGGGGATTCGGCGGATTGCTCGAGGGCATGGCCGGCTTCGGTACTGCCGTGGCCATTCCAGCGGCCATTCTCATCGGCTTGGGGTTCAAGCCCATGTTCTCGGCTCTTGTGGCCCTGCTTGGCAACACCGTGGCAACAGGCTTCGGAGCCGTGGGCGTTCCGGTTACTACTCTTTGCAACGAGGTGGCTCCGGGCGGTGCAGCAACGGCCGAGGCCATCTGCGAGACGTCGGCCTTTGCCGTCATCCAGCTCTCTCCCCTCTTCTTTCTGCTGCCGTTCATCATCCTCATGCTGACCGACCACAGCGGCAAGGCCATCCTCAAGAACATCATTCTGGCCCTCTGGGTAGGTGCCGTATCGGTTGCCGTTCAGTATCTCTGCGCCCGTTATTTGGGAGCCGAAACGCCCGCCATCATCGGCTCCATCGCCGCCATCGTGGCCATCATTCTCTACGCCAAGGTATTTGCACCGGGCAAGAAGGCCCAGCTTACCACTGCCAACGGCACCACCGCAACCGTAGACCTGCCGGCAGAAAAGCCCTCCTACACCATGGGCGAAACCTTCAAAGCATGGAGTGTGTACCTGTTTATACTCGTTTTCATCCTGATTTCCGGTGCGCTCTGCCCACCCGTCAACAACTTCCTCAAGAGCCACCTCGTATCTACGGTTCCCCTACCCGTCATCGGTTCCACCTTCAAGTTTGGCTGGATAAGCAATGCTGGACTCATGTTATTCCTCGGTGCAACGACAGGCGGACTCATACAAGGGCTGAGCCTGAAGCGGCTGATGCTCATTCTGCTGCGCACGCTGGTTAACCTCAAGAATACCATCATTACCATTGTCTGCCTCATTTCGCTTGCTTCGGTCATGAACTACAGCGGCATGATAGCCGCCATTGCATCCGGGCTGGTTGCCATTACGGGCGGTCTGTACCCGCTGTTTGCCCCCCTCATCGGCGCCATCGGCACCTTTGTAACCGGCTCCGACACCTCCTCCAACATTCTCTTTGCCAAGCTGCAGGCCAACGTGGCCGGCCAACTCGGCATGACGGGGCAGGGGTCCTTCTTCGGCGTGAGCGGCTCCGAGCAGAACTGGCTCGTAGCAGCCAACACCACGGGAGCCACCGGCGGCAAGATGATAAGCCCGCAGAGCATAGCCATAGCCACGGCTTCGTGCAACATGCAGGGCAAGGACGGCGACATCATGCTGTCCGCCATTCCTTACGCCTTGCTCTACATTGCCATCGGCGGACTGATGGTTTTCCTCGGTGCCTGAAAACAGAAAGAGCGGATTTCCGAAGTGGAAATCCGCTCTCTTTTTGTCTTCGGCCGTACAGCCTATACAATGAGTTTGACCAGATAGAGCGCCACGGGGATGGTGACGATGGCTATACCGATGAAGTCGATGTACACTCCGGTCTTTATCATCTTGGTAATGGGAATGTAGCCGCTGGCGTACACAATGGCGTTAGGCGGTGTAGAGACAGGCAGCATGAAGCCCAGAGAGGCCGAAAGGGCCACGCCCACCGCTACCGGTATGGGACTGAAGCCGGCCGAAACGGCAGCACCGATGGCAAGCGGGCCTATCATGTTGGTTGCTGCTGTATGCGAAGTGAGCTCCGAAAGCAGCAATGCCATGACGCAGAACACGGCTACCAGCAGCAGTTCCGACGGTTCTCCGCCCATCAAAGCTATAATCTGGTTGCCTATCCACTCCGATAAACCGGTGGTGTACATCATTCCGCCCATGGCCAAACCGCCGCCGAAGAGCAGCAGCGTGCCCCACTCTACGCCGGCAACGGCTTCCTTCCATTCGAGCGTCATCTTGTGTTGCTTCAGGTCAACGGGCAGGAAGAAGAGCAGCAACGCGCCCACCATGGCCGCAATGGCCTCCGGGAAGAGCCTGTTGTAGGTGCTCAGCGCCTCGCTCTCCGTACCCAGCGTAATGCTCATCACACCCGGGGCAACCCACAACACCACGGCAACGCCAAAGGCAATCATCGTGTTTTTCTGGGCACGGGTCCATGTACCGAGCTCCGTTACCTTAGCAGCAATAAACTCGCGCGCACCCTCTATGTGCTTCACATCGGCCGGGAACATCCGCGAGAGCACCACATAGGCGATGATGAAATAGAACACCATGGCCACGAAACCCCACACCATCCACTGGAAGAAGCTCACGTGGATGTTGCTCATCTCGCTCAAAAAGCCCAGCATGATAATGTTGGGAGGCGTTCCGATGGGTGTAAGCACGCCGCCGATGGAACAGGCGTAGGCCGTCATCAGCATCAGGCCGGTAGCGTATTTGTACGAAGACAGGTTGATGGGCTTGCCGTTTGCCGCCATCATCTCGCTGATTGCCTGCAACAAACCCAATGCAATGGGGAACATCATGGCTGCCGTGGCCGTGTTGCTAATCCAGCCCGAGCAGAGCGCGCAGGCCAGTCCGATGGCCAGAAAGATGCGTTTGGGGTTGTCGCCCACCCACTTCATCGACATGATGCCGTAGGCTATGCGTTTGTCAACACCGTTAACCATCATGGCTTTGGCTATGATGAAGCCGCCCATGAACAGGAATATCATCGGATTGGCAAAGGCAGCAAAGGCCTCCTTCATCTTCACTACGTCCAAAACCACGCACAGCGTGGGGCCAACCAGCGAGGTAACGGGAATTGGGATGGGCTCAGTTATCCACCACATGGCCACCAGGGTCATGATGGCCAGCAGCTTGTGGGCCTCCGGCGTCAGTCCCTCGATGGGCGTAAACCATACCAGCAAGGCGCAAATGGGCCCGAAGATGGCGCCTATAATTCTGCGTTTGCGATCAAAAGACGAGTCCTGAGATGTCTTTTCCTCCTTAACTGTGGGAGCTTTTTCTTTTGATGTGTCGTCCATAAGAATAAGTTTAAAACATGGTATCCGTAATACTTAATTCCGCAAATATAAGCAATTAATCCGTTGCCGGTATCAAAATATCGGAAAAAGTTTTGTTAAAACAAATCTATTTGCCATTTGCCGGCGCCGTGAACAAAAAAAAGCAGCCAAAGCTAACAAGCTATCCAAAAATATTGTATATTTGTGGCCGTAAGTCAACAAATATCATAAAAACCAAACACTACAACTATGTCGCAACCTACTATCATTGCCATCGTCATTGTTTTGGCTTGCTTCGCGGTCGCCATGTTTGCCTACCTGCACCGCAAACACATCAGTTACAACCTCGAAGATTTGCAGAAGAGCATCGCTACCCTCTTCGAGAACGACGACACACTGCCCCGCAGTAAGTTCCTGATGGGGCTTAAGAACAAGTACAGTTGCTCGCAGAAGGACGCCCTCTACCTCATGGGACAGGCGCGGGAGCACGGCCTCATTGTCGTTGAAGACGACAAGGTGCGCCCGGCTCGTTGAGTTCAGGCCCGCCGCAGTGCCCGGGTTCCGCGGCCGCACACGCCGTTTTTCAGGACAAGCGGGCCTTGTCCGCTTTTTTCACACAATACGGAAGGACTCCCGAAAGATAGCCTGCAACCCATTGGTTATCAGTTCTTTTACGTGCTCCCGCCACCTCTTCGGAGCCCGTATTTATGTTCCTCCTTTCTCGGAGGTGCCCTTCAAGGCGCCCGGAGCTATCGTTCAAGCCTCTTGGAGCTATCGTTCAAGGCGTTTGAAGGGCAGCTTCGGCAAAGGGCATGCAGGTTGTCAAAGAAACTGAAGAACCAATGCGCAATGGCCAACGGCGGCATCCGGCAGCACGCGGGGCATGGTAGCACTACCTTATCATAGTCATGCACGGAGACAAAGAAACAGTTTTTTGGTTAAAAAAGCCTGCAGCGGCATTGTTGTTGGAAAGAAAAACACTATCTTTACGGCAAGGACAGCAGGAACCAAGAAGTAAACCGGCTACCCTGAACAGAAAGAAAAGACATACGAAAAGAACGGATATATGGACATCAGAGAGTTTACGCAAACCTACAGAGAGGCTTTCGGAGAGGCTGCTCCGCTGCCCGTTGCGTTTGGTTACAGCAACGTGCCGGCCGAAGAAGTGCGCAATGTGCCGCGCTGCATCATCGGAGCAATCAGCCAAGTACGCAATGGACAGCCGTTGACCCTGACGGCCGGCAACGTTAAATGCGGAGGCGGAGGCCTGTACACGGGATTTCATGAAATGCCGGAGCGGGTTCCCGAGTTTGTTTCGCACGGCGAACGATACAAGCAAAGCCCCGACATGGTGTGCCAATACATTGCCGGCATGGACATCCGGCCGGCGGAGAAGCCTTATCTGAACTTCCGCCGTATGGACACCATACAGACACTGGACGAGGTTGAGGGAATTCTTTTCTGGGCCACTCCCGACGTACTCTCGGGCCTGGCCTCATGGGCTTTCTTCGACAACAACAGCCCCGACGCCGTCTGCACACCCTTTGCCTCCGGCTGTGCGGCCATCGTGAGCTTTACCGTAAAGGAGAACCGAGAGGGCGGGCGGCGCTGTTTCCTGGGAATGCTCGACCCATCGGCACGCCCTCTTGTGCCCAAGTACGAGCTTACCTTCAGCATACCAAAGGGCCGATTTGTGGAAATGCTCGGAACCATCCGGCACTCTTCCCTGTTTCAACATGCCTTTTCGGTTGTACGAAAGAGAATCAACGGCGAATTGGGAAAGGCTGAACAATAACCGCCGGACATTCACTCCGGCCTAACGAACAAGTAAAATGAAGAAGATTATTTTAGTTATCGCGGCAGTCATGGCTTTCGGGCTTGCCGCCTGTTCACAAAGCAAAACCAAGGAGGAACCCAAAATGAACAACCCTGCTGCTAAGAAAACGCTGGTGGCTTACTTCTCTGCAACCGGCACTACGGCCGAAGCAGCACGGCAACTTGCCAAAGCTGCCGATGCCGACCTTTACGAAATACGGCCCCAACAGCCTTACACCGATGCCGACCTCGACTGGAACGACAAGCAGAGCCGGTCGTCCGTGGAGATGAAAGACCGCAAATCGCGCCCTGCCATCAAAGGGCGACTGGAGAACGCAGCGCAGTATGACACGGTTTACATCGGCTTCCCCATCTGGTGGTACACCTCACCTACCATCATCAACACCTTCATCGAGCAGACCGACCTTGCCGGTAAGACCCTCATTACCTTTGCCACATCGGGCGGAAGTTCTGTAAGCAAGGCCACGCGCGACCTCAAGTCGGCCTATCCCAACCTAACTTGGAAAGAAGGAGGGCTGCTCAACGAGCGCTCGCTCAGTGAGGCTCAGGCCTTGGTAAAGCAGATGAAATAACGCTGCCGGGTACCCTGGGGCCGGCTAACGGCATGGCACCAGGGACCGTAAAGGGGCAAACCTGCGCGCAACTTTGCCCGTCCGGCACTTCTATTTTTCAGTTATCAGTTGCCCGTGGTATTGTGAATATCGGCTAAAAAGCGTATCTTTGCACTCGGCGGAGGGCATGCTTACATGCGTTCCGACCTACAAACTTAAAGGCAACAGACATGAAAAAGGTAACATTAACGGCAGCCATGATGCTGGCAGGCCTGGCCACCACGGCAGCCCAGGACGACATCAAGCTCATTGTGGGCACGTACACCAACGGCACCAGCAAGGGCATCTACACGCTCAACTTTAACCAGGCCACGGGCGAAAGCTCGCCGCTGGACACGCTGGAAGTTACGAACCCCTCGTATCTTAACGTGAGCAGCGACGGCAAAACCATTTATGCCGTGAGCGAAACCAACGACGACAAGGCAGCCGTTAACGCCATCAGCTTCGACAGCCAGACAGGCCGCATGAAGCTGCTCAACTCCGTACGCACCCACGGAGCCGACCCCTGCTACGTCGAAACCAACGGTAACATGCTGCTAACGGCCAACTATTCGGGTGGTTCCATGAGCCTCTTCCCCGTTAACCTGGACGGTACGCTGGGCGAAATGACTGCACAGTTCAAGGGCAGCAAGGGCGGAACGTTCGCTCCCAACCAAGATACGCCCCACGTACACTGTGCCACCTTTACGCCTGATGGCAGCTACGTGCTGGCTTCCGACTTCAGTAACGACCGCATTCTGATGTACGAGATAACGGGCATGGAGCAAATCAAGGAGGCCGGAGTGGCCGGAACACTGGCCAAAGGGTCGGGCCCGAGGCACATTGTCTTCAGTCCCGAGAGCCGTTACTTCTACGTAATGAGCGAACTCTCGGGCGACGTTACGGCCTACATCTGGAACTTTGCCAAGCCGCGGAAGATACAGGTCATCAAGTCCGACTCGGTAGGCGGCCACGGCGGAGCCGACATCCACTTCAGTCCCGACGGCCGTTTTCTCTACACGAGCAACCGCCTGAAGGCCGACGGCATCAGCATCTACCGGGTGAACAAGCAAACAGGACGCCTCACCAAGGTGGGCTATCAGCTCACCGGCGTGCATCCGCGCAACTTCAACATCACGCCCAACGGCAAGTTTCTGCTCTGCGCCTGTCGCGACTCCAACAAGATACAGGTCTTTGCCATCAATGCTTCAAACGGCCTGTTGGAGGACACGGGCAAGGACATCGAGATAGACAAGCCGGTGTGCGTGAAGTTCTATCCCTACGTGATGCAGCCCGGTTTCGGCGACGGACAGTTCCGTATCATCGAAAAGAAATAAGCTGCAAAAGGCAGAAAGACAATGAAAAATCAGTTTTCAAGAACGCAGATGCTGTTCGGGAAACCTGCCATGGATACGCTCAGCGGCTCGCGTGTGGCCGTGTTTGGTGTGGGTGGCGTAGGCGGATACGCAGTAGAAGTGCTGGCGCGCAGCGGTGTTGGGGAGCTTGACCTCTTCGATAACGACAGCGTTTGCCTAACGAATGTGAACCGGCAGATACACGCCCTCCTCTCTACCCTGGGCAAAGCAAAGGTTGATGTGGCAGCCGAGAGGGTGCACGACATCAATCCGGCCTGCATCGTACACCGCTACCAGATGTTCTACATGCCGCAGAATGCCGGCGAGATAGACTTCAGCCACTTTGATTACGTGGTGGACTGCATCGACACCGTGACGGCTAAGATAGAGCTGGCACGGCGCTGTTACGAGCTCGGCATTCCCCTCATCAGCAGCATGGGGGCTGCCAACAAGCTGGACCCGACGGCTTTCAGGGTGGCCGACATCAACATGACGAAGATGGATCCGCTGGCTAAAGTCATACGGAAGAAGCTCCGCAAGCTGCACATACCGCACCTGAAGGTGGTGTACAGCGAGGAGCAGCCACTCAAACCCATTGATGACGAGAGCATGGGCAGCCGCCCTGACTGCAGCAGTCCTGACAAGGACATGAGCAAATGCACCCAACGGCGCACCATACCGGCCAGCAACGCCTTTGTTCCTGCTGCCGCGGGGCTCATCATAGGGGGCGAGGTAGTGAAGGCGCTCATTAACGGCGCCCACACCATGCGCATCATGCCCGGCGACGCAAAGACCAATGCACAGGCGCTGGAAGCTGCCCGCCGTGCCGCCCTGCACAAGGAGAAATACCGGCAGATGTGCAAAGCAAAGGAGGAAGGTACGTGGAAAGACGACAAGGTGGTTAAGCCCTTGCCAGTATAACAGCCTGCACCAGTCCGCGTACAGCCAGGAAAACGAGGAACGAAAGCCACAGGGCATGGTTGCCCCACAGTGGATCAAGGAGCAGATAGAGCCCGAAGAAGCACGCTGCCGCCACGGCGCTGGAAACCAGCATGCCCCGGGTGGCCGTGATGCCGATAAAGATACCGTCGTAGATAAAGGCTGCCACGCCGCACGCAGGTATCAGTACGGCCCACCAGAAAAACGGGCGGGCGGCGGCAATTACCTGCTCCTCGCTGGTGAGCAGATGCAGGAACGGCACTCCGCCCAACGCATAGACGGCCGTGAAGAGCAGCGTCATCCACGTTCCCCACTTGAAGAGGCAACGCACGGTGGCTGCAAAGGCGGGCTTGTCGCTGGCACCATAGTATCTGCCACTCAAGGCTTCGCCGGCAAAGGCAAAGCCATCCATGACGTAGCTGAAGAGCGTAAAGAGCGTGATGAGCAACGTGTTGACCGACAGAATGAGGTCGCCCCGGCGGGCACCGGCCGAGGTGAAGAACAGGTTTACTGCCACTAAGAAAAGCGTACGGATAAAGATGTCGCGGTTAACGGTAAAGAACTGCCGCATGGGGGCTTTGGCATAAACGGCCTGCCAAGGGCTTCTCACCGCGCCAAGTCCTTGCTTGCGGCATTCTCTTCGGCAGAAGGCAAGCGCCAGCAGCACGCCTGTCCACTGGGCGGTCAGTGTTCCGGCGGCTACACCTGCTATCTTCATGCCAAACCCGAAGACAAAAACCAGCGAGGCAATGATATTTACCACATTCTGCAAAACTGATACCAACATGGGTATGCGTGTGTTCTGCAACCCGATGAACCACCCAGTGAGACCGTAGAGGCACAGCATGGCGGGAGCGCCCCAGATACATATATTAAAATAGGTGGAGGCCAGCGACATGATTTCAGGCGAGGGGTGCATCACCTCAAGGGCCGCCCAGCGCAGCGGTTTCTGTAAAAGCAGAAACGCGAGGGCTATCAACAGGCCTACCGTGAGGGCGCGAAGCAGCACATTGAGCAGTTCCTCACGGTCGCCGCGTCCATAGGCCTGGGAGGTCATGCCGCTTGTTCCCATGCGCAAAAAGCCGAATATCCAGTAAATGACATTGAATATCATGGAGCCCACGGCAATGGCTCCTATATAGGCGGCGTTGCCCATGTGGCCTACAATCGTTAGGTCCACAAGCCCCAAAAGCGGCACCGTGACGTTGGAGACAATGGACGGTACCGCCAGCTGAAGTATCTGCCTGTCGTGAATACCCATGCCGGCTGTCAGGCTTAAGGAATTACTTCTCTACCGGCTTGCGGGCTTCCTGCCAGGCCATGATGCCGCCACGGAGGTTTGTTACCTTGTATCCTTGCTTGGCAAGCAGCTCGGCTGCGTGGGCCGAACGGCGTCCGCTGCGACAGTAAACGGCAACGGGGCGCTGCTTGTCGAGCCGCGACAAGGCTGTTGAAACAAAGTCGGCAGCCTTTACGTCCATGTTCACAGCCCCGCCGATGTGGCCCCCGGCAAACTCCTCGGGTGTGCGCACGTCAACCAGCTGTACGGTAGTGTCGTGCTGCAAATGCTGCTCAAACTGGGTTACATCCATGTTGGAATACGGCTGCTGGGCGCAGGCACCGAAGCAGGAACCCAAGAGGGTCATTATCAAAGTTTTTAATTTGCTCATCATTTTCATTTTGTTTTATTCATCCACAATCCCTGTCCGGCGTCTATACGCTGATGTTTCTCGTCCAGGGTGTATATCTGCTTGGTGCCGTCGGCAAAGCGGCAGTAGAGTGCACCGTCGTCATCGCCGGCCGTTCTGGCATAAAACCAGGAGCCTTGGGCAGCACGGTCGCCCACCATCTCACGTATATATTTACGGCCGACGGAGAGCATGATGGTACCGAAACTGGTTTCTGTAGTCCAGTTACCCAACAACCAATGAGGGCTGTCGGGCTGCGGCTTAACGCCTGCCATCAGCGAGTCGAAGTCGAGCACGGCATATTCGTCGCCCACTTCGATTGTGTCCGAGCCCAAATCATCTGACTGATAAGAGTGGTCGCAACTGCGAAGCATGAAGAACATGAACACCACGAAGCACACCAATCCGCCTATGCAGCCTTTGAAGAAGCAACCGCGGTTACGCCGATGGTAATCAGGTACATACGGTATTTGTTGCTTTTGCGGCTGCTGCCAGTTGGAAACAGGGGCTGCAGCAGGTTCCTGCCGGGGTGGCGTTTGCTGCGACCGGGGTTCCGGTTCTGCTGCTGCAGGTTTCTCCTGCCGCTGCTCCACAGGCTCTGCAGCCCGCTCGGGAACGGGCGGGGGCGCCGCCGTTGCAGTAATCTCTTTATCTGTTGGCGCATCATCGGGTACGACATAGGTGAAGGGCATGCCGCATCTCGGACACACGCATGCCACCTCCTTGATGCCGGCTCCGGCCTTGACATCGTACCTGAATCTGCATTTGGGACACTTTACTTCCACTCTTTCAATCGCTTTTCGTTACACACTACCTACTCGAAACGTACAACGGCCTTGCGGGTAACACGCCACACGCCCGCCTCGAAGGTGGCTACGCCCTCTTCTTCGGTAATAATATGGTGGGGCATGGTATGCGAGTTGCCGTTTACCTTGCATACGGGCTTGATGAATTGGCTCACGCTTATCATGGCCGAAGCAATGGCATCGGGCGTATCCATGAGGATAAACGTACCGTTGACTCCATCTTGCGTAGTGAGCTGATAGATGCTTTTGCCTATCTGCTCCTGCACAGAGAAGTTGGCAAATACACCATCGACCGACGGCGCACCAAGGTAATAACGCGCCTCTGCCGTGACTGGCTGTGTGGCAACGGGCGCCACCTCGCTCAGTCCATCCATATTGATGCCGATACCGGGAGACGGCTGCGACTGTTCTGCTGCAGCTGTCTCAGTTCCTCCCTCTTCGGTCGCAGCGGGTTGACTTGCCAACTGCTCCTCCAGCGCTGTCACCCTACGTTCCAGCATCTTGACGCGCTTCTCCAGCTTGGTTATCAGCTCTGTAGCCGACGGACCCTGCTGGATTTTCTCTTCCGGGGCAGTTTCTTTCTTGCCGAAAAATCCCATCATCAATCCTCCTTCAGGTTTTCAATCAGGTTGTCGCGGATGCTTCCGATGACAGGATAGAAGAACATGGTGTCTTCTATCTGGTCGGAGCCGTTCTTGTCTTCCTGATTCTTGTTTACAAAGTTCCATCCGTTGATGAGATAGTGCTCCAAGTCCTTGCTTACAAGTTCCTTGAACAACTGCAATGCCTTATTCTCCACCAGGAAGCGGTCGACAACATGAATGTCGTCGCAGAACCGGCAGAAGAAGTCGTTAAACTCCCTGACCTGTTCTACTATCTTGCTCCGTATCGCGGCGTTGTCCATGTCGTCGTAGGCAAGATGCTCCTTGTCAATCATCGAATAGTTGTATTTCAGCGTGCTGTCGAAATCGTCCATCAGTCTGTTTAGGTCGTTCACTTGGCTGCAACCCGTAACATCACTCACCTGGAGCAGTGCCCCGCGACAGGTAATCTGCTTAGGTTCGTTCTTCTCCATGACAATACTGAAGCCGTCGGCATCATACTTTTCATTGTAAACTCGCTCAAAGACAGCCTGCGTAATGAGGTCAAGGTCGCGCTGGCTGCCCACGATGTCGAGCACCTTGGAGCCCGTTCCGCTGAACATTACCGAGCGAGGTTTCTCCATGTTGCGGTGCTTCATCATCTTTGCCACATAGTAAATAAGCGTTACATAAAAGTAGATGAAGATGATTTTGCGCCAACCGTCCTCGTTGAGACGCATGTTGTAGGAGAACACATCGTTGCCGTTCACTATCTTGTTATTGATGACCGAGAAGAGGAAAGCATTGATATCCTCGCTCTTGCGCTTGCTGACAATGTCGTCGAGAATGCCCAGAAGTTCTCCGTATTTATCTTCATCAGCCTCAAAGAGGTGGCGGAAATAGCTGACATACTTCACGAGCATGGGGTTGGAATCGCCGTGGGGAATTTCGGAAAAGCCATCACCAAAGAGCACATTGGCCGCAAAACGGAATGAAGAGAGCATTGTCGGCTGCTGTGCATTTGACTCGAATACCACCACATCACTTGTTCCGCCGCCTATATCGATACTGGCAACAGTGGAAGCAGAGCCGCGGAACTTGCTTGATCGCTTGTAGAAGTAATATGGAGCAACTGATTCGGGCATCTGGATGAGATTGTTCTCATTGGGTTTTACGCCGAAAACATCCTCAAAAATCTTGTTCCAAGTCTCCCCCATCTTGCGTACATTGCCCACCTTCATGCTCAAAGGATAGAACCAAACGAGACGTGTTTTGGCTATGTCGCCATTCTCCAGCAACACTTTTGTGCGCATAAGCAGGGCAAGCTCGGTGAGATAAGAGCGCACACGCTTGCTTGTTGCAATCTCCGTAGACCACTTGAGATTTGGAACAATGCGGTTATGAAAGCCGATACTCTCCTTCTCATAGATGAAAGGAATATTGGCATCGCCGAGTGCCACGATGTTGTCAACATTGTCGGCATCCATTCGCTCGCACTCTGAAAGGACCGTACGCTGCGGGAATCCGTAGCTTTCTCCGATGGACTTGGGCAGGAATTCCTGCTTGATAATATTGTCATAATAGAGTTCCTCGCCGTTGTAAAGCGTGGCCAAGAGGCGGTTCGTGGCAACAGAATCTATCTTCAGCGGTTCGGGCATGGCATTCTTACCGTGCATGCTCTCAACATGCGTGTTCGTTGTACCGAAGTCTACGGCAAATGTAAACTCATCATGGCCGGGTATATAGTCGGGCCAGCGCGGGCAAACCACACCCTCTACAGCCTTATTTCCCCGTTCATCACAGAGCGTTACATTCATGTAGTCGAAGTCGCTCGACAGTTTGTAGTAGCAGGAACCAACCCTACTTTCGGCCTTCAGGCTACGCTCGCGGGCTATGACATCATTCTCGCCTACCTTATTAAGGTATCCGTTCTTAAAGAAATCGAGCGACAAACGGTAGTTAAACAACAGCCCGAGCGCACGGTCTACAAGTTGTACGTTATACTGTTTGAGCCCCGGAGCATGAACAAACGGGAACACGCTCACGGCAAAAGGCACTGTGATGAAGTAGCCCCGGTTGTTCTTCCGGTCGTAGGTTAGATCCACATTGTGGGCTGCCACATAGTTTCGCTCTAAGGTAATGTACCTTCCCTGCTTCTTAACGGGAATTCGGAGGATGGCTTTCACCGTCTCCACCTGCCCCGTCTGGGTGTGCAGCAATTCAAATTTAGGACGGCCGCCAATCGTTCCCCACAGGTCCTTCACGTCAAAATACTTGAAGAAAAGCGGTTTCAGCGGCAGCACGAAGTCGCAGTCGTCGGTCTCGCGACTGCCTATCGACATGTTTCCGTCGAAGAAGCAGTCGCCGTCTATACGGTAATCGAGCTTGATGAGAGCAGGCTGAAAGAAGTCGTCGTCCGTCAACCAAGGGTATTGATGTGCCGTTGCAGGCAGCACACGCTTCTCCGGTTCCATGGCATAATCATCAGGCGTGATGACTGTTGCATCGTCCCAGTTGCTGGTTACGTATCTGAAAGGCTCCGTCTGGGGGGCATTCAAGTGGTTCTGAAGCACCAGCGGAAGCCTGCCTTCCACCTTACGTGAAGGCACTATCACGAAGTCACTCTCCTCAATCGACCGCAGCACGTCTTCCTTGCGGGCACAATAGAATGGCACCCCAAGTGCCTGGACACCCTCGTCCAGCTTTGCAAAGTTCACGTCCAAATACGTTTTGGCACGCTCTACGGCTCCCAAATCCATTGCCTCGGGGTTACCGATGTCGGTGAGGATGGCCTGCTGCAGGTCTGCCGACAGCAGGCGGAAGTTCGTTATCAGGTAACTGTTCACCTCGCCGCAGTCTCTTTTGAGTTCCGGATAGGCCGTAAAGAGGGCATACACGTACTTGATGAATTTCTCATTGCGCATATAGAGCGGCCGCCAGAGGTCGAACAGATTGACATTCTGCTCCACCGGGATGTCATACATGTTGGCATTTGCATTTGGTGAAGCCATGAACAGCGTGACGGGCGACGTGCCGCCGATTACCTGATTGCCATAGACCAGAAAGTAGAGGCGGTCCATCTTATCGAAATTGAATGCCTCCTTATCCTGCTCCAGAAACATTTGCAACGTCTCGCCCAGCAGCTTGTGCTGGCTGTCATCCTGCAAGCGCTGCAGTTCCACCGGCTTGTTCCACTCGATGATACGCAGCTGCATGCGCAGTTCGGGATAGTTGAAAAACAGCTGGGCTATGTCAAGTGCATTGGCAACGAGCTTCTCGTCCATCTGTTCTCCCTGCAGGTTGGCATGCGCGGAGAGACGCGAGAAGGCATTCTTCACCAAATCCATCTGCGCAAAGGGGCTGGGTATGGCTGTGCGAGGCTGGGTAGACAGACCGCCGTTGGGGTCGGATATCATGTTTATCTCGTCCGCGCTATACTGATTACTCAAGGGTATCCAACCTTCGCCAGATGTCTTGTTGTTATATGATAGTATCTTTGACATGAAATATCAATATTAAATAATTCCGTTAAACTTCTCGTCTATAACCTTGTCGAGCGTTTCATCAAGCAGGTCCAGCAGCCTGAACGCCACCTTGTCAGCTCCGTACTTGCCGGCTTTTACAGCTGTTTGCGAGTTCTTGTTCAATGCAGAAAGCAGCGTCTTGTAATCAAAGGCCGACTTAAAGAAGCCCGTCTTGGGAGCCACGCCCGTAATGGCTTCACTCAAACTCGTGGTGTCCAAGTTGAACGGAACAAAGCTCCGCTGGTTGCCGCGCAGCTCCTTGAGCCACTGCAAGTACGATACATAAAAGTTGGCCTTGAGCGTGGTGAAGAACGAAGTGGACAGAAATCCGCTCGTTATCTCGGGTTTGTCCTCGGTGTAACCGCGCCCGATGTCGCTCTTGAGCTGGTTGGTAATGTACATATAAGTAAGGTGGAACTTCACCATCTGCCGGTTCACGAACGAGCGAGTGGGCAGTCCGAAGTCCTTCAGGCTCAACGTATTCTTGTCGTTAGCCAGCCCGTACTCCTTATAGATAGGGTTCTGGGCGTTGCCGTCGACGGTACGCAGCTGGTCGTCGGGTATCGAGAGGAAGTCCAATACCGACAAGGCACCCACGTATTCCACCACATGAGCGTCGTTGCGCTGTCCGTTTCCGCCCGGATCATTGTAGTAGGGGTTCGACGGAACCTCATCACCTACGTAGTAGCAGGCATTGATTTTAGACAGCGGAAGGTCTACTCCGCCCTGTCGCAATCCCGTCAGGTTGTCGTGATAGTAGAACAAGGCCGACTTGGTCTTCGAGATGAAGTCGGCCCGCGATATGGGGCTGTTCTCGTCCTGCTGCACGTTGAAGTACGGCAACACCGTGAGGGCGCCGATGCGAGCATCGCGCAGGTCGCCCCGGTTGTTTATCATCGTGTTGTTGCCCGCATTGCGTATGTTCTTCACTATGATGGGATAGCCGGCCGCACCGGTACCTCCGAAGATGGAACTCACGATGAAGATGCGGTCGTTCTTCTGGAACACGTTGGAAAACTGGCGGAACTCCTCCGAGTCCTTGAACTCGTTCAGGGCCACGCTGCCTATGTTCGGGCTGCCCACAAAGCCTATGTCCATCTTTGTGTCCAGCTGGTAGCTGGAGAACATCATTGAAGCCAGGGCCTGGTTGGCCGTATCGAGCGTAGAGTAAGAGATGAAGTCCTGGAACTTCTTGGACTCCACGGCGCCCATGTTGAACAAGAACGTGTCGCTCAGGTTGGAGCCGTTGGGCAGGATGTCCGAAAGAGTTGATATCTTGGCAGAGAAGAACCCGCGCGTTACATCTACCGTATCGCCGTAGAGCGACTGGCGGATTTGCTTGTACCAGCGCAGCAGATTGTCGGTACGCTTCAAGTCCTCATTGGCCTTGTGAGGGTCAACGATGATGGGAACTATCTCCAGCGGCACGGGCTGCCCGGCCTCGTTGAGAGGATGTATTCCGGCGGCAAGCTGCATGACCAGCGGCCGCATGACGCGTGACCCGGTACCGCCTACAAGAAATAAGAATAATCTCACGTTATGTTTTTATTTTATTTGACTAACTGATGGCATGCCCTCCTGGCGGTACATGCCGTTTGGCTCCGCCCGCTTATTCGGGTATTGGCGTGTGGCGGCAGTTGGACGACCACCAGCGAATGGAGAACGAAGCCACCACGAAGAGCACTACTTCCACCAACATGTCCATTACGCAGAAGCTCACAAGCTGTGCGCTGAAGTCGAGACCGTCGGCAGAAAAGATGTTGTTGGGGTAGATGTAGTTGATAATGGGTGTAACCACAGCCCCTGCCAGCAACACGATGAGCCAGTGATACCAGCGGCTGAAGCTCACGGAGTTGATGGCATAGTAGAACAGCCCGGCCGAAGCCCAGGCCACGGCAGCCGTTACCAGCGCCACCATGAGGTACAGGTTCTGGTTGTACATCTCGTTGGAGAACTCGCGTTCATAGTACAGCGCCTCGAACAGAGGGCTTGCAAAAACCACAAACAGCACTGTAATGACCAGGCCGGCTATCAATAATACCGAATTTTTCATTTCCTTATTCTGTCAATCTTTAAACTTCATTTTCAATTCGAAATAGTACGGTTCGCCCTCCGAGTTCTTGCGGTAGCTGTTGTATATGCCCTGAAGCAGATACTTGAGGCCGAAGGTGGTGCGGGCGTCTACGTTGGTATCGTCGTCGTTCGAGGAAGCCTCAACCCACGCGGGCAGGCGGTTCATCAGTTTGATGCGCACGTCCTGGTCGTTCTTCATCTCCTTCATTTCGAGGACGAAGATGTGGGTGGCTTTGTCCAGATACTTCTTTTCGGCGGGCGTAACGTCCTTGTCGGCTATTTTGCGTATCTCCCTGATGCTGATTTTATCGTCCGATTCCACCTCGTAATTGCCCGTATCGGTCAGGTAATCCTCGTCTATGAGCATGCCGTCGAGGTTCACCGCCAGCGCCAGACGTATGTCGCCCGAGTTGCGGTCAACCTCTACGTTGTCTATATCGGTTATCTGCGTGCTCTGTCCCCGCTCCGGTTGGAAGCGGCCGCGGATGTCGGGATTGTTGAGCAGGATGGAATAGTAGGGCTCGTAAACGTCGTCGGTCTCGAAGAGATACATGTCCTCGTAGCCCTTAAGGTCGGCAAAACGGGCGAAGGGCTGGTAGTTCTTGTCGGTCGTCAGGCGGGCTATGTTGTCGTTGCTGCCCACCACCACGATGTAGTAAGGGCGCCTGCCGCTGTACTGCCTCACGCTGTTGTTGTAGGCATAGTACGGCCCGTTGAAGGAACCATTCATCTTGATGATGAGCATGCTCTTGTTCCTCACCTCGCTCTTGAACACGGCATTCGTCATTCCCTGCGCCTCGGCAAACACCTTCTGCGGGTTTACGCCGGCCATGTTGCGCGTTGAATAAATCATGTCGGTTACGAGTATGCTGATTTCATCGTCGCCCGTCTTGTTCAGAATGTTGTCGAAGATGGCGCCGAAGTCGGTATATGCCGGGTCGCCGATGCCCTTCGTGGCCTCAAAGATGTTGGGGTCGCTCAGGAACTTGCGGAACCCTTGCGGGTAAGCGTTCACGCTGTTGTTCACTACATAGATGCGGTTGTCGTTGTCGGGCAGGTTGTTCAGCATCTGTACGATGGCCGCCTTGAAGCTGCCGTCGCCTGCAGGCGAGTCGTAAGCCGTCATGGAACCCGACCGTTCCAGATAGAATTTCACCTTCAGGGGCTTGCCGCCGATGCCTACGAACTTGATTTCCTTAGACGGGCGGCGACCTTCGAAGAAGTCTTCGATGTACTCCTTCACGGCGTCCACGTCGAGGCGGTCGCCGTCGTAGAACTCCTTCAGGCGGGCCTTGTTGCTGTCCAGGAATCCCGCTATCTTGCTCCAGTCGTCGCTGTCTATGGTTGCATCGTCGGCAGCCAGCTCCGTCAGCAGTCTGTTGAATTCTTTTTTCTGGCCGTTCCCGCAGCTTGCCGTAGCCAGCGTAAGCGCGCACAGCGACGCACAGAAAACGGTTCTCATTCCCTTTCTCATGTCCTCAAGACGTTATTACAAGTAATTTAGTTGCAAAAATAAGAAAAATATGTCAGATAATACCTATATGGAATAAAAGATTTAATATTAATCAACAAAAAATGCTTATCGCTCGCCGGCGCCTTCTTCGCCACGTCCGGCCTGTCCGCAGCCGGTGAGCACACTCCATGCCCACTGTTTGTTGCGGCGGCAGAAAGCATGAAGAGCGTCTTTGTTTGTAAAGAAAACATGCCGAAAAAACGTGCAATCATTCTGCTCGAAATAGCAAACGGAAGAGCCGTTTATGGCCTCTTCAACCCACGGAAACCGTCTCCAGAACCTCCGGAGATGGCCTCTTAGACCTCAAAAGCTATGCTTTTAAGCCTAAGGAGCTATGCTTTTAAGCGTAAAGAGCTATGCTCTTTAGCGTAAGGAGGCCATCTCACTACGGTAGTGAGGCCATCTCCTTACAGTAGTGAGGCCATCTCACTAAGGCCTGGAAGTATGCTGTAAAGATAAAACACTGATGCTCAATGAATTACGAAAACGGCCCAAAACGCGCGTATTTACGCCCAAACGGACGGCTGCCGGCAAATACGCGAAACCTGAGAGGGTACTTGTAAAGAAATATGGGCAGGCTTTTCTCATGCCCGGACATCACGAAAAGTGCCGAAGGCGGACACCTTACCCACCGCCTTCTGCGGCAGGGCGTCCGTCTTCGGCACAGCTTCTTCTAACAGTTTTCTAACAGTTGTGGTTAAAAGTGCATCCGTACATCAACGCCGAACTGCACCGGATTGCCCCGCTGGGCAAACTCATAACTCCGCCCGGTAGCAGCGCTGTTTACGGCAAAGGTATTGTAACGCGTGTTTGTAAGGTTGCGGCCCCACAGGCTAAGCACCACGGCACCGAAGTCGGCATCGGCATGTGCGCCCGCCACGGCATAGAACTTCTGGCTGTAGGTGTTGGCTTCGTCCCAGTAAATCTTGCCTCTTCCGCTCACGTTAGCACCTATGGTAACCGCCCGCAGTCCGCTTTCGGCAATGTCGATGCGGTAGTCGGCCGAGGCTGCAAACGTGTGCTGCGGCACAAAGGGTATCTTGTTGTCCTCGTAGCTTACTGCCTTCAGCACGCCTTGTTCCGAGAGGCTGTCGGTATAGTCCTTGAATACGGCGTGGGTAAAGCCGTAGCATGCGCTCCAGCTCAGATGGTTGTCCAGGGCCTGCCCGCGCAGAGAAGCCTCGATGCCGCAGCTCCGGGCCTTGCCTGCATTCACCATCATGCGGCCGAACCCGTAGTTGCCTGCCATGACGGAGAGCTGCTGGTTGTGCACCTGCATGTAGTAGGCGGCCAGGTCAAGCTGCACGCTGTTCTCGAAGAGGTTGAGGTGCATGCCGGCTTCATAGTTCCAGCTGGTCTCGGGGTCGTAGGATATGGTGTGGCGGATGTTGTCGTAATCCTGCTCCGTATGCGGAATATCGTAGTCGCCCCGCTGTGAACTGTTCCTGTTGAGTTCGGTCTGCAGGATGTCGGAGAACATCTGGAAGTTGAACCCTCCGGCCCTGTAGCCCTTGCTCACCGTAGCATAAACGTTGCTTCCGCTGTCATCTATCCTATAGCTCAGGCCCAGTTTGGGCAGCAGCTGGTTGTAGCTGTTGTGCATCTCGTCCTGCAGCAGCGAGGTTAGAACCACGGTTGCCTCGGTTCCCATCACATTGGCAGTGGACGTCATCTTGGCACTCGTCTCGTATGAGAGCTTCACCCGGCTGTAGTCATAGCGCAGTCCGAGCGTGGCGGTAAGCCTGTCGGTGAGGTCGAAGCTGGACTCATGGAACACGCCGAGGTTGAGTTGCGGCGTATGGAACAGGCCGGGAACCGAGGCCAGGTCCACGTCCATGCTCACTCCTCCTGCCCGCTCAATGGTCCGCGCGGCCATTTCCATGGCCTGTTCCGTCGTCATTCCCTGGGCTGTAAAGCGTCCGGCCATGGAGCGCACCATAGCGTTGTACATGGCGTTGCGTATCGTGCTGCCAAGGAAAGCATCCATCTCGCCGTCAAAGTGTACGGGAGCTACGGTCTTCTGCCACTGATAGGAGCCGAATGCACCTGTGGTCCAGTGCCAAATTCCTTTGCGGTTGCCCTTCAGCACGAGCTCTTCGGTAACGGCGTTTTGGTGCTGCCGTTCCTCCATGTGCATGAAGTCGTTGGGCAGATAGTCGATATCCATCATCATGTAATCCTTCAGATACTGGTAGCTGGTGGTGGAGTTGAAGTCGAAACCGTTGCCCTTGTAGTTGAAGTCGAGCGCCGTATTGAAGATATTGCGCCTGTAGTTGCTCTGCCGGTTGGTGGCAGGAGAGGCCGTGCGGCCGGTCTCCGCGTCGAGCACTCCATAGGGGAAGCCGTTCTGGCGCACGTATTGATAATCGGCAATGTAGTTTATCCCGACGCGCGAAGTTGGCTGGAACACGAGCCGCAGCTTGCCTCCGCCCTCGTTGTACCTGTCGGCCCGCTCGCCTGTAGTGGCGTTACGGAAGAAGCCGTTCTGCCCATTATAGAAGCCGCCAACGGAGAATGCGAACCTGTCGCTTACCTTATTATAATGTGTAAGCTCCACATTACGGTACCAGCGGGAGCCTAATCCCAGGTTCACATCAGTGCCCTGGTAGTTCATCGGGTTACGGGAATACATCCTCACGATGCCTCCCTCGGTGTTCTGACCATAGAGGGTGCCCTGCGGACCGCGCATGATATCGACACGTTCCAGGGCATACGAGTGGAAGTTATACGCGCTCTTGCTCAGCAGGGGCATGCCGTCAACGTAGATGCCTACGGCCGGACTGTTTACGCGGGAGCCTATTCCCCTTATGTAGATGGAAGAGGTATAGCGCGAACCGTAGTTGGGCATGGCGAGCGAAGGTACGTAGGACGAGAGCTCGCGCAGGTCGCGCACGTTGAGCGACTGCATCTCGCGGGCCGAAAACATGTTGCTGCTCAACGGCTGCTGGCGCAGGCGGAACTGCTCCTTGGGCTGCGATACCACAAGAACTTCGTCCAAATCAAATACTCGGGAAGAATCGGCTAAGCTGTAAATCGGGCGTTCCGGTATGGTTACAGCCTGCACGGAGGAGGACATAACAGCGCCTAAGGCTGCTGCCATCAGTAGGTTTTTATTCATAAAAAGGTAACTTAATGCGTGCAAAGTTACACATTCGTTAACAAAACGGCAATCCTTATTTGTTATGAATTTAGTGCTCCACACTGCGGACAGCGGCCCTTTTGGTGCATCAGTGCACCGCAGTTGCCGCACACATAGACCGTATGGCTGCGGCGCAGGTACAACCGCACGGCGTAATAGACATAGAGTGCCAGCAGCGCATAGCCCACGTAGTAGAGGGTGGTGATGCTGAACACGATGTAGTTAACGGCACATACGGCAGCCAGTCCAAGCAGATAAGTCACGGCTTCGCCAACAGGCAGCAGGTGGCGGATGTCGTCTGCCGCTGCCAGTCCTACTATCAGCATGGCCCATACGGATGAGAGAAAGATACCCAATATCAGTGGCACGGAGAATGGATTGAGCGTAGGATGGAAGTAGAAGTGGCGCCACATCTCGGGAGCAAACAGCTGGATGCTGGCATAAAGCGTGGCCGAAGCCGCCACCAGCAGTGCCAAAAGCGTGGGATAGAAGGAGTCTACGTCGCGAAAATGAACGATGTAGGCTTTCTTCTTCAGTAACCGGCGCATCAGATAGCAGGAACCTATGAAGCAAATCACGATGAGGAAGATGAGCAGATGCACGTCAGAAAAGGTGGAGATGAACTGCGAGATGGGGTCGTCGGGCACCACATTGGGTATCAGCTTCGACTCATGTATCCACCCAAAGGTTTCCTGGTCGCGGGCCACCTGCACCCACACGGAGTCTATGGAGTCGTTGGGCAGGATGCGGATGTCGGCTACCACGAGGCGGTCATGATGCTTCACGCTCAGCGAGTCGGTCTCCATACGGCTCACGACTTCCTCCGGTTGCTGTTGGAAGAGCACGAGCGAGTCGGCCTTGACAATGAAGTTGAAGTTGTTGGTATAATGGTGGGTCGATGAGAACGACAGCGAGTCGCGCTGCCGCTCGCTGTATTGTACGTAGGCATCGGAGGTCTTTGGCTGCTGGTGATAGCAGGAGCTAAGGCCCGGGAGGGATAAAACCACGCACGCCATGATGTAAACGTAATGCTTCAAGTTGCTCATTCCAGGTTATATATAATAAGGTAAAACTCAAACGCTGCAAGCCTCCGGCCGTTATTTGACATGCGGTGAGGCGTCGGCCAGCACATTCATCTGGCACTCGTTGCACCTGAATTCCAGCATGAACCTGCGCCCGTCGCCCAGCCGCAGGTAAAGAGGTTCTTTCCAGGTGGGCTTCTTTCCGCCTTTCAGGACACAGTAACCCAACGAATAACGGATGCAATGACGGCACTGCATAATGACGGGACGCGCGTGGCGGGCATCCACCTCAAAGGCCTCGGCCACGTTTTCCATTCCCTTGCTCTCGTAGAACTCACGGGCCAGATGGTTGGAGATGTTGTACAGATAGGGATAGGTTTTGTACTCGGGCTGCCACACCAGCTGCTCCTTTTGTGGCACCACGGCCTGCGGAGCGGCAGGAGTATCGGTGCGTGCAACGGTTTCCGCCGCCGCCAGCAGTTGCTCCACCACGCTCCGCCGCAGGTCGGCCAGCAGGCTGGAGGGCACGAAACAGCCCTCTGCCCCGCCTTCTATCCGTACGTTCCGGCACGTGTAGGGGGTGTTGCCCAGCTTGGTAAGCTGGAGCACGATGTTGTCACGCTGCGGCTTCCGGGCCTCCTGGTGTTCAAATTCCACGGTGGCAACGGCCGTGGAGACCCCGCCGGCCGTAGCTGCCTGCAGCCTGAAGCCGCCCGCAGTGGCAGCAAATGTCATGTCGAGCGCCAGCTTGCGTTCTGCCGTAGGCCCAGAGAGAACCTTCTCAAAGGACACGTCGTTGTTGCGATACAGGGCCATTCCGGGCCGCAGATGTTGCGGCATTCGCTGTGGGAAGAGGCGGTTACCCTCGGCCCTGTTCACGCGGAAGCCCTCAAGTTCATGCCCGGCGTTGACGAAGCAGAGGCCGTCGCCATTGGCAAAGGCCGCCGTTCCGGCCACGTTGAAGCTGTTGCCGCGCAACTCCTTCACACGGCCAACGAACTCGCCCAGGGCCTTGGGCGTGTCGAAACTGGCGATATCGGGCTGCCGACCGTTCAGAAAATAGGTGGTGAAACCACGGTTGAAGGTCTTGTGCAGGTTGGGTGTAAAGGCATACTGCACCTCTCCGCGCGACGCTCTGCAATACTCTCCGGGCCGTTTCCGTATGAGCCGGTCCAGTTGCCGGCTGTAGGCAGCCACCACGTTCTTTACGTATGCCACGTCTTTCAGCCGCCCCTCAATCTTGAAAGAGCAAGCTCCGGCATCGGCCAAGGCCTCGAGATTGTCTATCTGACACATGTCCTTGAGCGAGAGCAGATGCCGCTGGTGCTCTATCTCGCGGCCGTCGGCATCGAGCAAGTCGAACTTCATGCGGCAGAACTGGGCGCACTCGCCCCTGTTGGCCGAACGGTTAAAGCAGTATTGCGAGGCATAGCACACGCCCGAATAGCTCACGCAGAGGGCGCCGTGCACAAAGACTTCGAGCTCCATGCCGGGCACCGAGGCGTGTATCTGCCTGATTTCGGCCGCCGAGAGCTCGCGGGCCAGCACGGCGCGGGCAAAGCCCAACTGCTTCAGCCAGCCCACTTTCTCCGCCGTGCGGGTATCACATTGGGTCGAAGCGTGCAGCGGCAGCCTCGTTCCCATACGCAAAATGCCCATGTCCTGTATCAGGAGAGCATCCACGCCGGCCTCTTCCAGCTCCGTTATCAGCTGCCGGGTGGCTTCCAATTCGTGTTCGTAGATGATGGTGTTCACCGTTACGTAAACCCGAGCACCATAGAGATGGGCATGGCGACAGAGCCGTGCAATGTCTGTGGTGGTATTGCCTGCCGCCGCACGGGCACCGAAACGGTGGGCGCCTATGTACACCGCATCGGCTCCGTGGTCAATGGCAGCAATGCCACATTCCGTGTTCTTGGCAGGTGCAAGCAGTTCCAATGTTCTCATAAGGGTTGGAGTAATACCGAATGATAATCCGTCAGCGCTACCTGATGTTATTCAGATCGTACGGTGTTTCTTGATAAACGTAGTAGTTTATCCAGTTGTTATACAGCAAGTTGGCATGCGAGCGCCAGGTTACCAGCGGCTTGTTGGCCGGGTTGTTGTCCTTGTAATAATTGACAGGCAGCCCCACGTCGTCGCGTTTTCCTAAGTCGCGGCGGTACTCCTTGTCAAGAGTATCGGGGGCATATTCCAGATGTCCGGTAATAAAAAACTCCCTTCCGCCCCGCGCCATGACAATTCCAACGCCGCTCTCGGGCGACTCCGAGATGATGTCCAGCCCCTCCACGCGTTCTATATCCTCCCTACGCACCTCCGTGTGGCGGCTCTGGGGCATGCTGAACACATCGTCGAAGCCGCGGAATATGGGCAGTTCCGGTTGCAGGGGGTACTGGCGGAAGATGCCGAACATCTTCTCCGGCAGCGCATACTTGGGTATGCCGTAGTGGCAATACAGCCCTGCCTGGGCCGCCCAGCAGATGTACAGCGTGCTGGTAACATGCGTGCGGGCCCAGCGGAAGATGTCAGTAAGCTCGTTCCAGTAGTCAACCTGCTCGAAAGGCAGCAGCTCCACGGGCGCTCCGGTCACAATCAGGCCGTCCCAGTTGGTCTTCGAGAGTTCCTCAAAGTCCTTGTAGAACATCATCATGTGCTGCACCGGCGTGTTCCGGGGACTGTGACTTTTCATCTTCAGGAAGTTTACTTCCAGCTGTAAAGGCGAGTTGGAGAGCAGGCGGATGAGGTCGGTCTCCGTGGTGAGCTTGAGCGGCATGAGGTTCAGAACCACTATCTTCAGCGGGCGGATGTCCTGTCTGTGGGCGCGCGAGAAGTCCATCACGAAGATGTTTTCGCGCTTCAGCAGCTCAATGGCAGGCAGTTTATCGGGTAATCTTAACGGCAAAGCTATTTGAATTTAAATGTTTAACCATCTGTTTACAATCATGCAAAGATAACGAAAATAAATACTACGAACGAAAAAAGCCACATGAAAAACACGAGAAATACGCTCCTTTGCCTCCGGGCAGGAGCTTCCTGCACCCTGCAAGCTAAGCTGCATCAAGCGAATGAGAATGGTCCGGAAACCGTGCCTGCATGCACCCGCGGCGATGGAGCTATGCTTCAAGGCGGCTGAACAATAGCTTCAACGGCCTTGAAGGTATCGTTCAAGGCCGTTGAAGCATAGCTCCGCGAACGCAGAGTGGCAGAAGCAAGATAAGTGGTTGATATACAAGTGATTGCCGGAAGCAGCACTCACAGGAGGCACAAGCCGCCACGCAGGCGGCCGAAGCTGCCCTGCAGCAGCCCGGGCAGGGGCAGGCATGCAGGCTGGTGGCAGGCAGGCGCCTTAACGGCGGTATTTCTTTTTGTCCACAAACATCATCGCCTTCTGCTCGTCGGCTACCACGCTGATGTAGCGCTCGTACTCGCGCAGCACGTCGGCAATGATTTCCTGCTTGTTCAGGTACTGGATGTTGTTGCCCGTGCGGCCGTCGCTGTAATAGGTAACGGGCACGTACTGCGTGTTTGTATCTATGTCGGGCGTGTTGTCCTCATCAATCAGATAATCGGAAATGCTTTGCTTCTCCGTCGTAACTCCGTAGCGGAAGTTCCATATCTGGTCGTGAGGTATGAGCAACTCCATTGACAACGGCCCCTGTTTGCCGGTCAGTATCCGCGCATCTATGCCGTGCCCGGACAGCTCGGCCTGCAGTTCTTCGAAGGCGGGCTTCACCTTTTCGGCAAAGAAACGCTTCACATCGCTCTTCTGCGAGAACGTAAGAATCTGCTCAAGGCGCTCATGCCAGTGGTCTCCATTCCAGTTCCGGCTGCCGTAAGGTATCTTGGTGCCGTGATAAAGCTCGTCGGTACGCAGTGCGTAGAGCAGACACAGGCAGAGTGCAAACATGATGAAGCCGAACGGAAGCGCCGAAATGAGCGTCATGGTTTGCAGCGACTGCAGGCCGCCTGCATACAAGAGCGACATGGATATCACTGCCAGCAGCGCTCCCCAGAAGGCGTTCTGCCATTTAGGCGTGTGTGGATTGTTGCCGGAAGATATGCTGTTCATCACCAAAATGCCAGAGTCGGCCGAGGTAATAAAGAACACCGCAATCATCATCAGCGCCAACACGCATAGCGGAGTGGCCAGTGGAAACTGCTCAAAGAAGCTGAACAGCAGCACATCAGGGTTGTTCACCAGTGCCGACAGGGCTCCGTGGGCCACATGGGTGTCCATGTAAATGGCGCCATTGCCGAACACCGTCATCCACATAAATATGAACACGGTAGGTACAAGCAGCACGGCAAGGATGTACTCACGGATGGTTCGGCCCTTTGATATGCGCGCAATGAACAGTCCAACGAATGGTGCCCAGCTTATCCACCATGCCCAGAACATCACCGTCCAGCCAGTAAACCAGCTTAGGCCGCTCTGTTCAAAGGCAAAGGTGTTGAACGTCAGGTCGGCAAACCGGTTGATGTAGTAGCCCACTCCCTCGCTGAAAGCACTCAAGAGAAATGTAGTTGGGCCCAACATCAGCACAAAGAGCATGAGCAGTACGGCCATTCCGAGGTTTATCTCACTCAGTCGTTTCACTCCCTTGTTAACACCTGCAACGGCAGAACCTATGGCCATTGAGCTTACAACGATGATGATGAGGCACTGGAAGAGAAAACTCGACTCCTTCAAGATGCCCAGATGCACCAGTCCGGCATTGAGTTGCACCACTCCAAAGCCCAAGGAAGTTGCTATACCGAAGAAAGTACTCACCAAGGCAAACACATCCACAATGTTTCCTATTGGCCCGTTGATGCGTTCTTTCAGCAAAGGATAGAGGCCGCTGCGGATAGACAACGGCAGTTTATAGCGGAAGGAGAAGTAAGCAAGGATAAGTCCCATGACGGCAAAGATAGACCATGCGTGGATTCCCCAGTGGAAGAAAGTGGCCAGCTGTGCCTCCTTGGCCGGGTTGGCCATGCCGGGCAGCGCCGGATTTACATAGTGCGACATGGGTTCGGCCACACCGAAATACATCAGTCCGATGCCCATTCCGGCCGCAAAAAGCATGGCTATCCAGGAAAAGAAGCTGTACTGTGGCGAGGAGTTGTCGGCTCCCAGCCTGATGTTTCCAACCTTGCTGAAAGCCAGAACAAGCAAGAAGATGAAGATAAACGAAACGAGCAGGATGTAAGTCCAGCTCAAATTCCGGTATATACCGGCCTGAATAGCGGTCAGCACACGGTTGGTTGCAACCGGAAAGAGTGCGCACACCAGCGAAAGTAACATCAATACCGCCAGCCCGGGATAGGCTACATGGCGCGTTAAAGTAGAATTTATGTTTATAAAATGTTTCATATATGCGTTTAAAGTGGTTGTTCGCAGGATGTTGGCAGCTGCTGTTCGGCTGCCGGTTCGTTTCGTTCACCGCCTGCGCGGGGTGCAGTTTCAGCTGCTTGTCGGGGCTTTCAGCCAGCCCTGTGCTTCGGTCTGAGCAGCATGTAGCCTATGATTCCGCCCAGTATGGAGGCTGCAAAGATGCCCACCTTGGCCTGTTCATGGTTCGTGGCATCAGTGAACGCCAGCATGGTAACGAACATGGACATGGTAAAACCGATGGAGGCAAGGAAGCCGAGTCCCGTCAGCCGGCGCCATGACATGTTGCGCCGGCCCAGCCGCAAGCGCGTAAGCAGCCACACAGAGGTAACGATGCCAACGGGTTTTCCTATCAGCAAACCGCACAGCACGCCCAGGGCAACATGGTTGTCGAAGAGTACCGACGGGTCCATATCTACGAACGAGACGCCTGCATTGGCCAGTGCAAACACGGGCATGATGACGAACGACACCAGTGGGTGCATGCTGTGCTCCAGCCGTTGCAGAGGTGGAATGGCCATCACGGTGTTCTCCTTCACCTTTGAGATTATCTCCACTTGCTCCGGTTCCAGTGTGCGGACATCGTTGGACTCGGCATCTTCAAAGCGTTTCAGCTCCTTCCTGATGCGTGCAATGAATGCAGGTTCGGCTATCTTTGAGTCGGCCGGTATCACCATAGCCGACAGTACGGCTGCTATGGTGGCATGAATACCCGACATGAGGAAGGCTACCCACACGCCGCCGATACCGAGCACGCCATAAAACCACACGCTCTTGATGCCCAACTTGTTGCCTGCAAGCATCAAACCCAGGAAACCTATGCCCGCTGCAACGCTCATCAGCGAGATGTGGGAGGTGTAGAAGAGGGCTATTACCAGCACAGAACCCAGGTCGTCGACGATGGCCAGCGTGGTGAGAAACACCTTGACCGACACCGGTACGCCATCGCCCAGCATGTAGAGTACGGCCAGGGCGAAGGCAATATCGGTGGCCATGGGAATTCCCCAGCCATGTGCCACGGGCGTGCCGGCATTGAGCAAGAGATAGATAGCGGCCGGAAACAGCATGCCGAACACAGCAGCACCCACCGGTAAGGTAACCTGCCGGATGTCCCGAAGCTCGCCTCCGATGAACTCCCGCTTCAGTTCAAGCCCCACGACGAAGAAGAACATCGACATCAAACCGTCGTTTATCCAATGCTCCAGACTGAAATTCAGGAACGGCCGGCCGTTGTAAACGAACCCGAAGTGCTGCTCGAAGAAGGCGGCATACTGCTCTCTGAGCGGCGAATTGGCCAGTATCAGAGCCACGACAACCGACAGGGCGAGCACTACTCCGCTCGATTTCTCACGCTGCATGAACTGATAAGCGGGCACTATCAGCCTGTATTCTATCTTGCGTTGGTAATTCTTCATCATGTCTTTTTATCTTTTATCAGAAACAACTCCATCAAGCATTAACGCCACTGCTGCTTCATGGTAATACAAAAGAAAGCGTAATCCCAAGTCAAAGCATTCACTGTAACAGCAAAAACAATGTTTTAACTTTCATTTTCAGTGCAAAGTTACTAAAAAAAAGTAGAACTGCCAAATCGCAACAGCAGCCCTTAGGGCATATTTTTTGCCTCATCCTGCCCATTTATCAGCCAAAAACATTAAATTTGCAACAAAAACATTGACATGACAGAGCATACCACCACCCTGTGGCAAGTTGTGAAGGGATACTTCAATGCCATACCCGACAAGGAGAACGAAGAGGAAACCATCAGCCAGATTAACAACAGTGTAGCCTTCCACGGAGCCAATCTGTGGGTGCTCATCTTTGCCATCTTCATTGCTTCTCTTGGCCTGAACGTCAACTCTACGGCAGTTATCATCGGCGCCATGCTTATCTCCCCGCTCATGGGACCTATCATCGGCATGGGCCTGGCCATAGGCATCAACGACTTGGAGCTGCTCAAACGGTCGGTCAAGAACTACCTCGTGGCCACCGGCATCAGTGCTTTAACGGCCACGCTCTACTTTGCCATCACGCCACTCAACGAGGCTCAGTCGGAACTTCTTGCCCGTACGGCGCCCACATTGTATGATGTACTCATCGCACTCTTTGGTGGTGCCGCCGGTATTCTTGCCCTTTCAACCAAGGGAAAGGGCAATGTAATACCCGGAGTAGCCATTGCCACGGCCCTCATGCCGCCGCTCTGTACCGCTGGTTACGGCTTGGCCGTGGGCAGCCCCTCCTATTTCTTCGGTGCTTTGTATCTGTATTTCATCAATACCGTATTCATCTGTCTGGCCACCTTCGTGGGTGTAAGGATGCTGAAGTTCGAGCACAAGACCTTTGCCGACCCCCAGCGCCTTTCCAAGGTGCGGCGTTACATCGTGGCCATCGTCATCCTCACCATGCTGCCGGCTACCTATATGACCATCAACATCATCAGGCGAAGCGTGGTGAACAACAATGCACGCAGGTTTGTGAAGAACGAACTCGTGTTCAAAGGCACCCAAATCATATCGCAGAACCTGGATGAGAAGAGCAAAACTCTTAACGTAGTGGCCGTTGGCAAGCTGATAACAAAGGGCACCATCGACAGCATAAGGAAACAAATGTATGGCTACAAGCTGGATGACTACAAGCTGAACATCATCCAGGGCTACCAGTCGGACAGCCTGCTGCTGCGCAACCAGACGCTGAACAATGCCACCCTGTCCGGCGAAGCCACCAACCAGAAGCTGGTGGAGCAGTCAACGCAGATACACGACCTGGAGGGTCAGCTCGCGCAATACACGCGTTACGAAGCAATGGGCAAGGACATCAGGAACGAGCTCAAGGCCCTCTACCCCACCATCCGCACCGTTACACTGACTCGCGTTGCCGAATCCAACGTAGATTCTGCTGCCGTGCGCCGCTACGTGATGGCTGTTGTGGGCAACAGGGGGCGCTTCAGCAACACCGAGAGACCGAAGCTGCAGCAATGGCTCAAGACGCGTGCAAAGGCCGACAGCCTGCGCCTCATCATCACCCAATAGCCTCTTTTCCGGGTAAACCACTGCGCGAAAGGCGTGCAACCTCCTCACTGTTGCACGCCTTTCTGCATCTTTTCCGGTCACCAAACGTATGCCCTCCGGGTGCTGAAGCTATGGTTCGTGAACTTTTGACAAGTGTCGCACGATTGTGTGACACCTGTCGAATGATCGTGCGACACTTGTCAAAAGTTCCTGCTCCTTATCTTCAACATCGCCGGCGCACGTTTTTTGCGCCCTCCTTAACGCCATTTTTTATATCCACTTACTGTTTTTGTTTGCCTGATAACAAGTTTATTACCCCATTCCCCCGAATTATCATCCCCTCCTAACCTCCCCTTTCTAAGGGGAGGAACAGGTTAGCCATTCTCTCTTAGGTAGCACCTATATTCCTATTCATTCTTTGTTTACGGCAATGCTCCCTCCTTTCGGGAGGGCTGGGGTGGGCTTTCCTTTGGAAAGGGGAGGCGGAGGAGGGGATGATTTTCAGCAAGATACTGACTAACCAAAGCATATATTCCAAGTTCGAATCATCCCGCTTGCAACAGAAAACCAATCGAAAATGAGAAAAAGAAAGTGTTTTTCAGCGAGTGCCGCTTACGTGTCATCCCCTCCTAACCT